>ERZ772875.2613-NODE-2613-length-12833-cov-4.349194_pt1 | contig 12833 bp, 13 predicted proteins | sample MGYA00580585_ERZ772875 | MGnify/ENA primary metagenome ERZ772875 (study PRJEB29015, sample SAMEA2737736) | human gut metagenome | biome: human gut; feature: human-associated habitat; material: faeces | place: China | collected 2012 ... | reverse complement strand
CTCGTCCATCATGCCGCAGAAGAAAAACCCGGATGTAGCGGAGCTCGTCCGGGGAAAGACCGGCAGAGTTTACGGCGACCTTATGAGCCTGCTTACGGTCATGAAAAGCCTGCCGCTTGCCTATAATAAAGACATGCAGGAGGACAAGGAGCCGGTCTTCGATGCGCTCGACACGCTTCATCAGTGCATCCCCGTCTTTGCCGCGATGGTGGATACGATGACGGTTCTCCCGCAGAACATGCGCGCGGCGGCAAGCAAGGGATTTTTGAACGCGACGGACTGCGCCGATTACTTAACCAAAAAAGGCATGCCCTTCCGGGACTCCTACAAAATTTCCGGAAAGCTTGTCTATCTCTGCACGGAGAAAAACTGTACGCTCGAGGATTTGTCTCTGACGGAGCTCAAGAAGCTCTCGCCCCTCTTCGCCCCCGACGTATACGAGGCCATCCGTCTCGATACCTGTGTCTCGCAGCGCAAGAGCTACGGCGGCCCTGCCGTCGAGCAGACAAGCATGCAGATCGCCGCCATGGAAAGGTTCATCGCGGCCCATACAAAATGAACGAGAACGCCCGCCGGCATACTGTCGGCGGGCTCATTTTGCGTATCAGACGCTTTCGTGCGCCTGCGTTTTTTCGGGAAGCAGGTTCGTCATGCTCTTGAGGCTGATGGCAAGGGTCGACGTGTTGTGCAGCAGCGCTGAGGTCGTCGGCGGCAGAATCCCGGCCACGCCAAGCACGATGAGCGAGAAATTAAAGCCCACAATGAAGCGGTAGTTGCGGCGGATGCGCGCCATGAGCTCGGTCGAGAGCTTTCGCAGGGTCACAAGCTCAAAGAGGTCCTCCGAGGCAATCGTAATGTCGGCAATCTCTCTTGCAATGGCCGCTCCCGTCGAGATGGCGATGCCGGCGTCCGCCTCCGAGAGCGCGGGAGAGTCGTTCACACCGTCGCCGATCATGATGACCGTGCGCCCGGCGGCCTTTTCCGCGCGGATGAAAGCGGCCTTGTCTTCCGGCAGCACCTCAGCGTAGACCTCATCCACGCCGACCTGCGCCGCGACGGCCTCTGCAGTCTTACGGTTATCGCCCGTCATCATGACGACCTTGTCAATGCCGCACGCATGCAGCGCGCGCACCGCGTCGGCCGCCTCTTTGCGTAAGGGATCAAAGATGCAGATGACGGCGGCAAGCTTGCCCGCGATGCAAAGATAGAGGTGCGAATACTCCGCAGGAAGCGAGCGGAACTTTTCTTCCTCGCCCTCCGGCACATGGCAGCCCTCGTCTTCAAAGACGAAGTGCGCGCTGCCGATGAGAACCGTTTTGTCGTTTACCATGCTGGAAATGCCGTGCGCGACGATGTACTGCACCTGCGAGTGGTACTCCTCATGGCTCAGGCCCCGCTCCTTTGCGGCCTCCACAACGGCGTTTGCCATCGAGTGCGGGTAGTGCTCCTCGAGGCACGCGGCCAGACGCAGCATATCCGCTTCCTTATAATCGGCGAAGGTCACGATATCGGCGACCTTTGGCATGGCGTAGGTGAGTGTGCCGGTCTTGTCGAAAACGACGGTGTTTGCGTTCGCAACGGCCTCCATGAACCGGCCGCCCTTGACGGAGATATGAGACGCGCTTGCCTCGCGCATCGCGGACAGAACCGCAATCGGCATCGCAAGCTTGAGCGCGCATGAGAAGTCGACCATCAGAACGGCCAGCATCTTTGTGACATTTCTGGTCAGCAGATACGTCAGCGCCGTGCCGCCCAGCGTATAGGGAACGAGCTTATCGGCAAGGCGGGAGGCCTTGTCCTCGGCGGTCGATTTGAGCTTTTCAGACTGCTCGATCATCTTCACGATCCGGTCGTACCGGCCGCCGCCCATCGTCTTTTCCACACGGAAGATGCACTCACCCTCTTCGCAGACCGTGCCCGCATAGACGAAGCTTCCTTCGCGCTTGACGATCGGCATGGACTCGCCCGTCATAGACGACTGGTTGACCATTGCCTCGCCCTCGACCACCTTGCCGTCGAGCGCGATGAGGTTGCCCGTGCGCACGACGACGAGGTCGCCCGCCTGCACCGACGAGACAGGAACGAGCACTTCCGTTTCGCCCGCTTTGACCCAGACCTGATCGATATTCAGTGCCATCGCGCCCGCGAGATCGGCTACGGACTTCTTGTGCGTCCACTCCTCGAGGATCTCGCCGAGGCGCAGCATGAACATGACCGAGCCTGCCGTGTCGAAATCGCCGCGCACCATCGAAACCGTGACGGCGGTCGCGTCCAGAACGGCGACGGAGAGCTTTCCGCAGAGCAGCGCCTTAAGCCCCTCGCGGATATACTTGACCGAACGGAAGGCCGAGATGACCGCCCGCACGGGAAGCGGCAGAAAGAGTTTGGAAAACGTACGGCGAAGGACGGTCATGGCGAGCTTGTCTTCATACTCGCGGTTCAGAGCGCGCGGCGTGTGCGCCGGGACAAGGTCCATCGCCTCCGCCTTCTGGAACGAAAACGCGGCAAACGCGCGAAGAACGGCTGTGCGGTTTTCTTGGAAGCTGACCACCGCGTCACACGTGCGGTCAAAGACCTTAACATCCAAAACGCCCGCAATATTTTTCAGATAATACTCCAGAACGTCTGCCTGATGCAGCGTCATATGCGCGCAGGCCAAGTGCACCCGCATCCGCCCGCGCGACTCATGCAAAATCTGACATTTCATATAATGGAATCCTCCGGGGAACAATTCAAAGAAATAAGGGCCGCGCTGTGCGGCCCTTGGGGTAGCCTTTTATTCGGCCGCAGGTGCGTCCTCTTCCGAAGCGTCTTCCACGACAGCAGCCTCCTGCGCCGCCAGACGCGCTTCGTTGATGTCCTTGGCATCGGCGTAGATGTCCTCCGCGCCCTCGCGGACGGTGGTAGCAGCCTTCATGACGCAGTCCTTCGCGCGAAGAACGGCGGCGGTAGTGTGGGCGTAGACCTTCTTAGCGTCCTTGCTTCCGAGAATCTTCAGGCCCGCGGTTCCGAACAGAACGCCGGCAGCAAACAAACCAATATGCTTCATCTGTAAAACCTCCTGTTATTTTGGGCCGCACCGGCGGCTGCTGCGCCGCGAGTTAGCCTTCTTTAATCGTGAACATAATATAGCACGGAACTGCAAAAAATGCAAGACTGTTTTCAACAAAAAGTGTATTTTTTCGGAAGAAAATCCTGTGCAGCTTGTCAAACGGGCGGGCAATAGTTCGGTCCGGACAATTTTGCGTGAAACAGGCGGAGTCCGATTGACATTCTGTACATGAGGACTTATAATCATACCCATACCGGTATGGAGGGACGCGCAATGAAGCAATGCATGGATTCAGACAATCTGCATCGCAGGCTCAAAAAGATCATCGGTCAGGTCCAGGCCATCGACCGTATGATCGACGAGGATGTGCCGTGTGAGGATATTCTTGCGCAGATCAACGCCGCAAAATCCGCACTTCACGGCTGCGGCAAGGTGGTGCTCGAGGGGCACATCAAGCACTGCGTGCGTGACGGCATCGAGCACGGCGATGCGGACAAAACGATCGAGAATTTTACAAAAGCGGTTGAACGCTTCTCGAATATGGGCTAAACTTTAATTTGCGGTTGTACCGTAGGGGTCGATGCCCACATCTACCCGGCAAGAGAAGCCGTTTATATGGTAATCTGCGGAAAATTCGCAACATTTTCACGGGGCAATGTGGGCATCGCCCCCTACGCATCTTTGGGAAGGTTTTCGCAAATCGTGATTTTTTTGAATCATGTAAGGGGCTGCAAGCTGCAGCTCTTTTTTGTTTGCCTCTTGGCAGCTTATACCCCTATAAGTATTGTATGCGCATACCCCATATGGTATTAAAGAAGCGGTTCGACATGAAAAAGCTGATAGAAAAGCTGGAGGCGCTTTTGGAGCTCGGCGGCATCAAAAAGGATGTGACGCTGCTGGCGCTGTCCGGCGCGGCGGTCATTTGCAGCCTGTGCGGCGTGCGGCTGGGCGGCCTTCTTGAGGAGCTGACCGTTGCAAAGGCGCGCGCGGGCATTGAAAAGCTTGTGCACCTCATGCCGCAGACGGCGCGCGTGGGATCAGGCGGCGAAGAGAAAATCATTCCCGCCGAAGAGGTTCAGGCTGGAAATATCCTCCGTGTCCTTCCCGGAGAGAGCATCCCGGTCGACGGCGTGATCATCTCCGGCCAGACCTCCATCAATCAGGCGGTCATGACGGGCGGTTCGCGGGCGGTTCGCGGGCGCTTTGGTGCTGGCCGATACGCTGCGGCCGGACAGCGAGCAGATGCTTGCACGGCTCAAGGAGCTTTCGGTGCAGCCGGTTCTGCTCACGGGCGACCATGAGGCGGCAGCCAATACGATTGCAGCGAAGGTCGGCATGCAGGACGTGCGCGCCGGGTTCCTCCCGGAGGATAAGCTGCGCTATATTGATGACTTCCAGAAGGCCGGAAGCCCGGCCTGCATGATCGGAGACGGTGTCAATGACGCGCCCGCGCTCAAAAAAGCGGCTGTCGGCATTGCGATGGGCGGCGTAGGAAGCGACATTGCCGTTGACGCGGCGGATATCGCGCTGGTAGACGATGAGATTCGCGAGCTTCCGCATCTGGTGGCGCTCTCGAAGCGGATGATGACGACGATCAAGCTCAATATGACGTTCTCCATGACGCTCAATTTTATCGCGATTATCCTCGCCAAGACGGGCACGCTCAGTCCCGTCGTCGGCGCGCTGTTTTCCATCTCTCAGGATGCGCCCGTCTCTGCCTTTAGCGTGTCAAGCGCGCGCTTGGTGTCGCAGTCATAGAGCTCTTCGGGTGGAATTTCAACGAGGCGAAGAAGGTCTTCGTGCTGCCGGATGACGCGGCTGCCGCCGGTGTCGCCCGTGAGCGCGAGAAGCTCCGGGAAAAATTTTTTCGGAAAGATGCAGGGGTTGCCGCGCTTACCGTTGTGGGCGGCTCCGACGATACAGCCGGGCTCGCGCGTCCAGCGCTCTGCCACCGCGCAGACGGAGTTCGGCTGCAAAAGCGGCTGGTCGGCCACCATATATAAAATTGCGTCGCAGTCCAGCATGGCCTGCGTCCCAAGAAAAATTGTCCGGCTCACGCCGAGCTCCGGCGCATCGTTCAAAATCGCAGTAAAACCGTATTGTGCCGCCAGCTCGAGCGCCTTTTCATACTGGCTCACGACCGTCACACAGGAAAAAAGCCCCGGCGGCACGGCCAGAAACGCCAGCTCCAGAAGAGACGTTCCCCGGTACGCGGCGAAGAGCTTGTTTGCGCCGAAGCGGCTCGCGTTTCCGGCCGCCATGATGAGGCACCCGAGCTTGGGTGCGGCTGCGTTTGCCATGACAAAACCTCCGTGATTTTCTACAATTCAGTATACCCACTTTTGAGCATTTACGCAAGAAAGCACCAAGAATTTCGGCAATTTCGAAAAAAGCGTTATACCGAAAATAGGACAATGCTTTTGCTTCCGATTTTTTTTCGGGTGTGCTAAAATTATTTTAGAATACACGGGTTGTTGGCAAAAATGCGGCCTGCGCACACCTGTGCGATAGAAAATTGGAGGTCAGAGTATGAGCATCGTAGGCAAAAGCGAGGTTCGTGTCGACGCGTTTGACAAAGCGACCGGCAGAACCAAATATTACGAAGACCGGATGCCGGCGGGCGCGCTCTATGCGCGGATCAAGCACTCGGAAATTGCCCATGGCTACGTCAAGTCGATCGACACCTCGGCGGCCGAGGCCATCGAGGGCGTGGTCAAGGTGCTGACCTGCTTCGACGTGCCGGACATTCCCTTCCCGACGGCAGGTCATCCGTGGTCGATGGATCCCGGGCATCAGGACGTTGCCGACCGGCATTTGCTGAACCGGCACGTGCGCTACTATGGGGACGAGGTCGCCGTCGTCATCGCGGAAAACGAGGTCGCGGCGATGCAGGGCGTGCGCGCACTCAAGGTCGAATACGACGTGCTGCCGTTCGTGCTGGATGTGCAGAAGGCGATGGAGCCGGATGCACCGCAGATCCACGAGGCATTCCCGGGAAACGTCTTAAAGCACACGTCCATGGCCAAGGGCAATTACGACGAGGCGATCAAAGAGCCCGGCCTTATTAAGGTCGAGGGCTGGTACGAGACCCCGATGGTGCAGCACTGCCACATTGAAAACCACGGCTGCTTTGCCTACGGCGAAAACGGCCGCATCACCGTCGTTTCCTCGACGCAGATCCCCCACATCATCCGCCGGATCGTCGGTCAGGCGCTGGGAAGACCTTGGGCGGACATTCAGATCATCAAGCCCTATATCGGAGGCGGCTTCGGCAACAAGCAGGACGCGCTCTATGAGCCGCTTTGCGCCTGGTGCTCCACGCAGGTCAACGGCCGGTGCGTCCGCATCGACTGCGCAAGAGAGGAGACGTTCGTCTCCAACCGCGTGCGCCATGCCATCCGGTTCCACATCATCACGTGGCTCCATAAAGACGGCGCCATTGCCGCCAGAAAAATCGAGTGCTTCTCCAATCAGGGCGCATACGCGTCCCACGGGCACTCGATCGTGGCCAAGGCCATGGGCTCGTTCCCGCAGATCTATCCGTGCGCAAACTTTGAGGGCGATGCCTACACCGTCTACACCAACCGCCCCGTCGCGGGCGCGATGCGCGGCTACGGCATGCCGCAGGCCTCGTTCGCGGACGACGCAAATATTGAAGATTGCGCGAAAGCTGTCGGCATGAACCCCCTCGAGTACCGCAACAAATTCATCATGCCCAAGGGCTTTGAGGACGGTTTCTCGCACAACGTCAACTACTACGATTCCTTCCGCGACTGCATGGAAAAAGGCCGTGTAGCGATCGATTACGACAGAAAGATCAAGGAATATCAGAACCAGACCGGCCCTGTCCGCCGCGGCATCGGCATGGCGGCCTTCTGGTACAACACCGCGGTTTACCCCATTTCGCTTGAAACGTCGTCCAACCGTATGCAGCTGAACCTCGACGGCACCGTCACAATGCAGTGCGGCGAAACAGAGATCGGCCAGGGCGCGGACACCGCGTACTCGCAGATGGCGGCAGAGGTTCTGGGCCTTTCCAGCTACCGCGACGTACACGTTGTTTCCTGTCAGGATACCGACATCACCCCCACGGGCCTTGGCGCGTATGCGTCCCGGCAGACCTATGTTGCGGGCTTCTCCATCCGGCAGACGGGCGAACTTCTCAAGAAGAAGATCCTTGCCTACGCGTCCAAAATCACGCGCCAGATGGTCGAGAACATGGACATCCGAAACAGCAGCATCGTCCGCATCATGGACGGCAAGGTTTTGATGTCTCTCAAGGAGCTTGCAATGACCGCGCAGTATAACGCCGCCGACTCCGAGCATATTACGGCCGAGTCGACGTATACGATCCGCAACAACGCCTATTCCTTCGGATGCAGCTTCGCCGAGGTCGAGGTCGATATCCCGATGTGCAAGGTGAAGCTCCTGCGGCTTATCAATGTCCATGACTGCGGCAAACTCATCAACCCCGCGCTCGCCGAAGCACAGGTACACGGCGGTATGTCGATGGCCATCGGCTACGGCCTTTCCGAGCAGCTGCTCTTCGATGAGAAGACCGGCCGGCCGCTCAACAACAACCTGCTCGACTACAAGCTCTCGACGTTCATGGACCATCCGAATCTCGAGGCGCTGTTTGTCGAAAATCCCGAGCCGACCTCGCCCTTTGGCACGAAGGCGCTCGGCGAACCGCCCGCCTGCTCCGGCGCGCCTGCCATCCGCAACGCCATCTTGCAGGCGACCGGCGTTTCGATCGACAAAACGCCTATCACGCCGCATGTTCTGTACGCGGAATTTTCGAAGGCAGGCCTTATTCACGACGAATGGGCAGAGGAGGGGAACTAAGCTATGTATGATATGAAAGCGCTCTATGAAGCGACGAGCGTAGAGAACGCCATTGAGCTGCGCCTTGCACACCCGGAAGCCCAGATCATCGCAGGCGGCACGGATGTTCTTGTGCAGATGCGAGAGGGCAAGCGTGCGGGAAAAGAACTGATTTCGATTCAGGGATTGGATGAGATACGCGGGATCTGTCTGGATGAAAACGAGGCCATCCGCATCGGAAGCCTCACGACCTTCTCGCATATTACGCACGACCCGATCATTCAGAAGTATATAAACGTCCTTGGAGAAGCTGTCGACATGGTGGGCGGCCCCCAGATCCGAAACGCGGGCACCATCGGCGGCAACACCTGCAATGGCGTGACGTCTGCCGACTCTGCGTCTACCCTTCATGCGTGGGAGGCGATCATCGAGCTGACCGGCAAAAACGGCAAGCGCTATCTTCCCATCAAGGACTTCTACATCAAGGCCGGTACGGTTGATATTAACGTCGCCGACGGCGAGATTCAGACGGCGATCCTTATTCCGAAGGAATCCTACGACCGCACGGCGGGCTTCTACATCAAGTACGCCATGCGAAACGCGATGGACATCGCAACGACGGGCTGCTCGGTCAACTGCCGGCTGTCCGACGATAAAAAGACGTTCGAGCGCGTGCGCATTGCCTACGGCGTGGCGGGTCCTGTCCCCATGCGCGTTCCGAGCGCCGAAAGCTTCATTAACGGCAAGGAAGTAACCCTTGAGAATATCGAGACGTTCTCGAAGACCGTTCTCGAGGACATTCACCCCAGAGATTCGTGGCGCGCCAGCAAAGCCTTCCGGCAGCACATCGCAGTCGAGATGGCCAAGCGCTGCCTCATCGAATCGGTCAAACGCTGCGGAGGTGACGTGTAATGGCACAGTATAAGCTTGTAACATGCACAATCAACGGCAAAAAGCGCGAGCAGATCGTGGACGTGCGCGCGAGCCTGACCGATATGCTCCGCAACAACTACCACCTGACCTCCGTCAAAAAGGGCTGCGAGGTCGGCGAGTGCGGCGCGTGTACGGTGCTCATTGACGGTGAGGCCATCAACTCCTGTCTGTATCTGGCTGTGTGGGCAGACGGCAAGGAGATCATCACCCTCGAGGGCCTCATGAACCCCGACGGAACGCTTTCCGATATCCAGAAGGCCTTTATTGACGAGACAGCCATTCAGTGCGGCTTCTGCACGCCGGGCTTTATCCTGACGGCGACCGAGATTCTGAACGCGGGCGTGGAGTATTCGGACGATGAGCTGCGAAAGCTCCTGTCTGGGCATCTCTGCCGCTGCACCGGCTACCAGAACATTTTCCGGGCTGTCAAGAAAACCATGCTCCGGCGGCTCGGCAAGGACGAGGAAGCCGAACTTGTAAAGTAACGCAAACAGCCCGCAGGATATCCTACGGGCTTTGCGGACTGTAATCTGCTGAAAAAAGAGAAAACCATGGAGGCGCGGTATGCAGAAGCTGAAAGAAGCGTTCTTTTCAGAAAAGGGAATGGGAATCGTCAATACGCTGTTCTGTATTTCCGCCATATTTCGCAAGGGCTGGCTGACGGTTGCCGCCTGTCTTGCATGGGCAGTCTACCTCTTTTTTTGCCGGAAGCACGCTGCGGCCAAAGGGAGCAAGCTGGTTTACACCGCGGTTTTTGCGATTGCGGTCATGCTCGTTTGTGTAAACCTGTACTTCATGTTCTGAGAATGCAAATATGCTGCGTTACCCCATGATTCTTGAACACCCCGGGCATTTCAAAATGCCCGGGGTGTTTTACGCGACGCTTTAGTGCGCTGCTACGACCTGCTGCATAACTGCGAGAAGCTCGTTTCGCACGGCCTGCGCGTCACAGCTTGTTGCGGCGAGGCAGGTATCGCCGTCTTCCGGGATGGTCTGCCCCAGATGCTCGCCGTCTTCCAGACAGACGGTCATCCGGCATTTCATACACGTGAAAAGCTCCGGCCGCCAGAGATAGACCGCGCAGATCGCGTCGTGGATCATCATACCGTCGATGTTGTGTACCTGCCTGTAAACGTCCGCGTAGCTTGACAGCATCGCGGGGACAATTTTTCCAAGCTCGGTCGGCGCGCGCAGAAGTTCGATGTCCGAGCGCGGCTGGTAGCAGAGGTTCGTCGCATCAAGTCCGATCATGGCGGTTTTCACGCCGCTTGAAAAGACGACGCTCGCCGCTTCGGGGTCGGCTACGATGTTGAACTCGGCGTACTTTGTCGCGTTGCCCGCGTGGATGCCGCCGCCCATGACCGTGACGCAGGCGATGGCGTTTGCGATTTCCGGCGCTTTTTCGAGCGCGAGCGCTACATCCGTCAGGGGCCCCAGCGAGAGAATTTCAAGCTTCCCCGTGTATTTCCGCGCCATTTCGATGATGAAATCCGCGCCGTTTTTATCGGATGGCGTTCCCCTCGCGTAGAGATCGAGCGAAGCTCCAAGGCCGCTTTTGCCGTGGATGTTGCTGGCAGACCTTGCGGGGCGCACCAGCGGCTTTGCGCTTCCGGCAAGCACCGGGATATCCGCGCGAGCGTTATATTCACACGCGAGCAGCGCATTGTTGACGGTCACATCCAACCCGACGTTTCCGCTCAGCGCGACCATGCCGAGCACGTCAAATTCGGGTCTGGAGAGCACCATGCTCAGCGCGATAAAATCGTCGATCCCAGGGTCGGTACAGATGACGAGCGGCCTTTTTTCCATGAACGTTCCTCCTGTTTCGGATTTTTTCTTATTGTACCATATGCGTCACAAAAAGCAAGGCTCACGCAAACGCTGCCCCGTAGGCCGCGCGGAGCGCCTGCTCATATTGGCTGTCGTTGACGCAGAACATTGCGCCCGGCGGGGTTTGGACGAGATGGTGCACCGGCGCACCGGAGGCCTCGATGGCGGCGGAGAGCGTCGGAATATCTTTTGTCGACCGGCAGAGCGCGAGAAGGACGGCCAAATTCTCCCGCAGCTTCACCTGTGCACCGGAGAAGCGTTCTCGCAGCTGCTCGGCGGCGGCATGCAGTGCGTCCGCTTCTGCGCCGGAAGAAAGAAGCAGGCACAGGCCCTCCACGCCGCAGGCGCTGTGGAACGTTTCAATCCGGTGCTCGTTGAGGCACGCGCGCACCTCCAAGAGCGCCGTCTCCTCCGTGTTTTCCGGAAAGATAACGCGCAGCATGGAAACGGGTCGTCTTCCCGCAAAGCCGATGACACCGGAAGCAGACAGACTTGCGGGCGCGTCGAAGCCGATGCGCGTGCCGGGGGCGTCGGGGGCGAAGGTCGAGCGGATGTGCAGCGGAATCTGCCGCTCGCGCACGGGGGCGACCGCGCTTTCATGCAGCACCTGCGTCCCGGCGGCAGAAAGTAATTGCAGCTCCGGGTAGCTGAGGGTTTCGATTGGCGCAGGGCGCTTCACGATTTTCGGATCGGCGGCCAGAATGCCCGGCACATCCGTCCAGTTTTCATACACGTCCGCATGCAGCGCCGCCGCAGCCAGGCTTCCCGTGATGTCCGAACCCCCGCGCGGGAAGGTATGGACGCGTCCGTCCGGGAGCACGCCGTAAAACCCCGGGGTTACGATCTTCCGCCCGTCGGCAAGAGATTGAAGCGCCGCGTAGGAGGCCTCCTGTAAGACATTTCCAGCGTAGTCAAATTGCAGCCAGCTTTTAGCATCCACAAACGAAAAGCCGAGATAGGCCGCCATCAGCTTCGCGGCCAGGTATTCTCCCCGCGAGGCCAAAAAATCCGCGCTCGTCCGGGCAGATAAGCTTTCGTAGATCGCGTCTAAGTCGTCTTCGATCGGATAGTCGATCGCACATTCGTCGCGGATGGCGAGATAGCGGCTCGCGATTTTGCGCCAGAGCTCCCAGCACGGCACGCCATAGCGCAGGTGGGCGTGGCAGAGATAGAGCAGGTCCGTGATTTTATGGTCATCGGCATGGCGCTTTCCCGCGGCGGAGACGACGATGACGCGCCGGGCGATATCCCCCGTCACAATTTCGCGCACTCGCTTCCAATTTGCCGCGCAGGAGAGGGAAGAGCCGCCGAATTTTGCGATTGCCAGCATTTGCTTCACCTCATAATATGGTTTGCAGCGGTGTTCTATAATCTCCGGGAAAAGAATGAGGCAAGCTTCTGCGGCGGTGAATTCGTCATCGTCCGCTGTGAGAATAAAAAAATGTGGGAGATCTTAAAGGGAAAGGGCCATGTGATGAGCCGGAATGGGAAATACTGCTGTATCTACCACCCCTATCATTATATGGGGCTGGAGACCCCGGTTTCGATCCTGGAGGGAGATCTCATGGGGATCGGCACCCACAGTGAATGCCGTCAGGTATCGGTGCTTGCCGGCGTCGCCCAGAGGGATATCCCGGCAGGGACGGTACTCACAGTCCATGGCCATCACCATGAAATCGATGGCCTGACACCGGAGCTTCTGGAGGAAGGCTTTGTACGTGAGATCATCAGTAAGGTTCAGACTATGCGTAAGGATGCAGGCTTTGAGGTGATGGATCACATCAGAGTCAGCATGCAGGATAATGACAAGGTTCAGCAGGTGATCAGCAGCAATGAAGCTCAGATTAAGTCTGAGGTTCTGGCTGACGAGGTTGCTTATAACGGTGCGAAGGGCTTTACAAAGGAGTGGAGCATCAACGGTGAGAAAGTAACGCTTGGTGTCGAGAAACTTTCCTAGAAAGATCAAAAGGAATGGAGATAGTGTGAAAAATACTGCCGATGCATTATTTTTCACACGGCTATTTGTGCCGCAGGCGTCACAAAGTAGCCCTGATTGCAGATTCAAATTTGATATTGGAATCGCGATTCCTTCGACGACAAGCGTCTGCGGAATGGAGATTAATATGAAAAAAATGAAGAGAACGATATTATCATGGATTCTTGTGCTTGCCATGATACTGTCGGGTGTGGCTCT
>ERZ772875.2601-NODE-2601-length-12903-cov-2.816625_pt1 | contig 12903 bp, 10 predicted proteins | sample MGYA00580585_ERZ772875 | MGnify/ENA primary metagenome ERZ772875 (study PRJEB29015, sample SAMEA2737736) | human gut metagenome | biome: human gut; feature: human-associated habitat; material: faeces | place: China | collected 2012 ... | reverse complement strand
TCGCAGCCGCATTCTTTTCTTCTGCGCTCATTATACCATACTTTCTTACAGGATTTGTGTATATTCCTTGAATTTTCCCTTACAGTATATTATTTCCACAGCTTCCAGGGCGCATTGCCTTCCTGCCACATCTGTTCCAGCTGCATCTTGTCACGCTGGGTATCCATACATTTCCAGAAACCGTCGTGGCGGTATACCATCAGCTGTCCGTCCTTGGCAAGCTGCTCCAACGGCGCTTTCTCAAAGACGGTATCATCGCCCTCGATATAGTCAAAGACGCCCGGTTCGAGTACCATGAAGCCGCCGTTGACGATCTTGCCGTCATCATCGTTCTTCTCACGGAACTCGCGGATGTGTCCGTCGCTGTCAACATCCATGACACCGAAACGCTGCCCGATGTTGACGCCGGTCAGGGTCGCGATCTTGCCGTGCTGCTTGTGGAATGCCACCAGCGCGTCCAGATCCACGTTGGAAACGCCATCGCCGTAGGTCAGCATGAACGTCTCATCCCCAATGTAATCGCGGATACGTTTGATACGACCGCCCGTCATCGTGTGCAGTCCGGTATCGACCAGCGTCACGCGCCACGGCTCGGAATAATTGTTATGCACCTGCATCTCGTTTTTCGCCAGATCGAAGGTCACATCCGACGTATGCAGGAAATAATCGGCAAAATACTCTTTTACTACATACTGTTTGTAGCCCAGACAGATCACAAAATCATTGAACCCATACTGGGAATAGTGCTTCATGATATGCCAGAGAATCGGCTGTTCTCCGATCTCGATCATTGGCTTTGGTTTTAAATGGCTTTCCTCGCTGATTCGTGTGCCGAATCCACCCGCTAATATTACAACTTTCATTGCACTTCTCCTTCCGTCCATCGTTTTTATCGAAATATGTTCAAATGGTTTTCTTCCAAAATTCTCATCGCATCCCGCACTGCATCCGGGTCGTTATGCAGGTAGGTTTCCAGATCCTCATCGCTCGCCGTCCGGTAATTCAGTCCCAGCTCCCTTGATACCTGTAAATATGCTTTCCGGTACGGCGCTGTCCGGATTTCTGCCCGGGTTGTCCATGCATTTCCAAAGACCGTCAGCACGGTAAATGCCAGCATACAGACCTTTAAAAGTGTGCGGGCTGCCCGTTTCTCCGGCACGCGTGTTTTCGCCTTATCTGCCTCTGTTTCCTGCGCCTTTTCCCGGCACATACTCCAGACGAGTGCAAACGTAAGCAGAATTCCTACAATTCCCATCTGATACTGTATCTCGTATCGCGAGGACATCCCGTACTCGTCCTTCAGGAAAATCCACCGCGCCGCCAGCACCAGCAGATGGTTACAGCCGCCGCTGAGAACCAGCAGAAGCGGAAAAATAGTCTTTTTATAAAGCTGAAACCGCACATTCAGATACAGTGCCATCAGATACGAAACAAACACTGCCAGCCCCAGCAGATACACCAGATGCAGCCGGACAAACCAGGGGCTTCCTGTCTCCAGCTCCTGAATCTGCGCCACGCCAATCACCGACGATGCCACCGCTTTCAGCAGAAACCGCAGGAAAAAGAGCGGCTGGGCGGCAAATTCCTGAGCGATTGAAACATCCGTCACTGCTCCACGGTGTACGTAAACTGCCTGTGAATTGCTCCAAAGATATAATACCATCGCAAGAACCGTTGTCAATGCCCCGATGCACCAGGTTCTCCGGCACTTTCGGCTCCAGGAGCGGCTGCTTGTTTCAGCACCCCCGCGCCGATCCGCCAGCCACAGTGCGCCGTATGCCAGCACCAGAATCACCGCATAGCCGCCGCTGTACGGTCCACCAGCACGACCAGCAGGATCGGCAGAATTGCCAGAAGCACCCGGTCAGACATATTCCGGCACCGGGTCGCCGCTGCATGGTCGAGGACTGCAAAATGGAATAAAAATCCGGAGATCGACAGAGTGCAGACCCAGCCGGTCCCGTTCGTCATCATTTCCCATTTATTCAGACTGAAATATACAAACTGAATCAACAGGAAGGAAAGATAGCCGACCGAGCGGTTCCGCTCTGCGTAGAGTGCCAGCACCGCCGCGCCCGCACCCAGGCTCAAAACACCCAGAATCATGTCAAAATACGCATTATAGCCAAATAGTTTCACATTGATGATGCGCCCCAGATACGTGATCGGAACGCGCGTCAGGATATCCGGTACAAAGAATTTCGCCGGATTTGTCACATCCGGCAGATACGAATTGATCAGCCGGATATAATCCGAATACGCCACATTGTCCGAGGCATGAAATATATACCAGATATAAAATAAAATCCCCAAAATAACCGGAAGTCCTAAAAATACACGGCGTTTCATCCGTTTCTCCTCTTTAAAATGCTCAGCTGGTTCAAGTAAAGTTCAAATAACTGACGGTGTTTCTTCGTAATAACCTCCAGAATCACACCACTGATCCACAACAGGAACGAAATCACATAGAGCCCGGAACACGCGATCAGGGTCGGGAACTTCGGCACCATGCCGGTTGCCAGATAGCCGCTGAGCACCGGCGCGAAAAATGCCGTTGCAATCGCAAAACAAATGAGTCCCAGCCATCCAAAGAACGCAAATGGCTTGTAATCCCGGAAGAGTCTCGCGATCGTGCGTAGCACTTTAAATCCATCCGAAAACGTATTTAACTTTGACACACTTCCCTCCGGGCGGTCACGGTATCCAACCGGGATCTCCACCAGCTTAAAGTTCTTGTCCAGCGCATGAATGCTCATCTCCGTCTCAATCTCAAATCCGGTTGAAAGAATCGGGAAGCTCTTGACAAATTCATAGTTAAATGCGCGCGCGCCTGTCATGATATCCTTGATATTGCTCTTGAAAATCAGGTTGATAAGCCCACGCACCAGACGATTTCCCGTATTGTGGAACGGACGCTTATTTTCGGTAAAATACGTCGAAGAAAGGCGGTCGCCGATGACCATATCCGCTTTTCCCTGTAAAATCTGATCTGCCAGCTTTCTCGCGTCCTCCGCCGGGTAGGTATCATCGCCGTCCGTCATGACATAGCACTCCGCGTCAATGTCGCGGAACATGCTGCGGATGACATTTCCCTTGCCCTGCTGGTATTCATAGCGCACAACCGCGCCTGCCTCCCTGGCAATCTCATCCGTGTGATCCGATGAATTATTGTCATATACATAGATTGTTGCCTCCGGCAATGCCTCGCGGTAGTCCTTGACCACCTTGGCAATCGTCTGGCCTTCATTATAACACGGAATTAATACCGCTATCTTGTCCATTTTTCTCCTCCCGTTTTCACTCTTCCACCGTTTTGGCGGACCATTCCGGATTGATCACAACAGCCCGTTTTGTCTCAGCTGTACTTACCAATTCCAATTTTATCTCTCTCTGAAGCCCTGTCAGATCAAGCTGTACTTCCATCGGTTCATATTCCTTCTGTCCCGCCTGGATCACAGCAGCCGTCCGGCTGTTTGTCCCATCCGAGGCGATGATTTCCACTTCAAATGGCTGCTTCAGCACCCAGTAGTCCGGATCACACAGAACCGCCCGGATAGTCGGATGATCGTCCCCGCTGGTATTCTCCCAGCGCCATTCTGGTACTTCTTTTTCCGGTTCCTGTGCATCCATGAAAATCTCCTGTGTGCGGTACCAGCAGTTTTCGCGTCCATGCGCCATCTCAAGCCCTGCCAGCGTAAAGGACTGGCTGCCCTGCAGGATTGTTTCCTGATACTCCATATCATGCACGTACCATCCCGCCTCATTCATCCATTCCAGATAGCTTTCCAACGTCTCAAGTCCCTGCGGGATCATGTCATAGACGCCCTCGCCTGCCTCCATCGCCGCCTCGATTTCATCGATATAGGCGTCTTTCTGCTCCGAAAGCTCATTGACGATCGAATACCGGTTCCAGACCGGCACATCTTCGCCCGCAAGCCGCGCATAACTTCCCACATCCGACCAGGTCAGGAAAATGCGGTCAATCTTGGAACGTTCTTCCGGTGTAAACAGCTGATGATCGTGAAATACGTAAGGCAGGTTGCTGCGGATACTCTCACGGCTCACCGCCCGCATCGCCCATTCCCCGCCGTTCCAGACACAGGTGTAAGCATCGTAAGCGCGCCCGGCGTAAACAACTATAAACATAATTGCAAATATAACGCCGCCTGTCAGCCTGGGAGAAATGGAAGCCATTCCCTGCAGCACCAGGCACCCGCAAAGCATTCCGGCAAATAAGATTCCGCCCATAAAATAGCGGCTGTGCCCCGTCGTTGCCGCCCAGAGGACAAAGGATGCGGCATACAGCAGAAATAAGGTTCCCGTCCTGCTGCTGACCCGCTTCCAAATCCAGCAAAGCCCGGCCCCCGCCGCTCCCAGATACATCAGCGCCAGATCCAGGTTGTATTTCGCCGGAATCTCACTCAAGCGGTAATCTGGATGCCGGATCATCGAATATGCCCACAAAAGAAATTCTTTTATATTGCTGGGTCCCCATCTCGGATCCTTAAAGTCCGTTTCCCCAAAATACGGCGAATGAAACAGGCTGTTATAATAAGGATAAACTGGATTTTTCATCGCTATCCCATTATAAATCAGGTACACGCTGACGGGAATCACCCCCGTCACCAGACACCCCAGAAACAGCTTCGGTGTCAGGTACTTCCGGATTTTCCACAGATACAGAAGCACCAGCGGTACCAGATACACGATATTCGTCATCTTGAGGCAGAACAGGATTCCACCAAACAGGCAGAATAAAACCGCCTCGTGCTCCCGCTTCGCCTCATCCAGACCGCGCAGAAGCAGAAATACCATTTCCAGCAGAAACGGCAGCGCCAGAAGCTCGACCATGTAGCTGCCGCTCTCCTGAATCAACTCCAGGCGGCTGACAATCAGAAATGCCAGTACCGGCGCAAGATGCTTCGACCAGCTGCATTTTCTTTCCAGCCGGTCTGCCTCCATGCTCAGGAACACCGTTACCTGCCGATAAATCACAAGCATCGCCAGTGCGTTTAACAATGTCCCCATCCGAAGCCCCAGAAGTGCCCGGAATGGATAAAACATCCGGTCGCCCAGCCGGAAACCGAACATCTGGAACCGTCCCGGTATCACATGATAATGAAGGTTGTCCACAAATCCGGGAATCTGCGACAGCAGGTGATAGTTCTGCGTATCATAGCTCTGATCCGGGGCAAATCCCTTGACCGAAAAGAACGCCAGGATGAACAAGCTTCCCGCTATAAAAAACGGGCTCACTCCCGCATGGTCCCATTCAAATCTTCCGATTGCCGCCATGACTGCACCGCATAAAACGAGCGCTGCCGCCCGCGACAAAATCGTTCCCTGTGGTACATGTAAAAGCCATGCCAGAAGATCCAGCACTTCCAGCCACCAGATAAAAAGCGTATAGGCAAGCAGCACTGCAAAACTGCGGGTACTGACTCTCCATTTTGCCGTTTTGTCTGCCGGCCTGTTTCCAAATAACATACTTTTCCCTTGTAATCATCCAGTTTTCTTCATGAACCTGCTGAATCATTACTTCCTTTCCATGAAACAAAATATATCTTAAAAGAAATATTCTTCCAACATCAGGCACAGTGCATGGTACACCGGAAGATGCAGCTCCTGAATCTTAAATGTCTCCTGCTCCGGCACGACAATCGCAGTGTCGCTGTACCCACGGATCCGCCCGCCGTCGCGTCCCAGAAGCCCGATAACCTTAAGCCCCTTTGCCTTTGCCGTCACGGCTGCATACAGGACATTTTTTGAATTGCCCGAGGTTGAGATTCCGAGGAACACATCCCCCTCTTTTCCATATCCAAGCACCTGTTCCGCATAAGTCATGCTGCCATCCACATCATTCATAAATGCGGTGGTCAGTCCTGCATGGCCAGTCAGCGCGATCGCCGGAAGTCCCTGCTGCAGCTTTTCAGAAAGTTCCGCTCCCATCTGCGGGTCTACCGTTTTAAGCGCCGCCTCTATCTCCGCCGAAACCAGGCGTTTCTTCACAAACCCCTTCATCAGCTCGCCCACGATGTGCTCCGAATCCGCACAGCTTCCGCCATTTCCGGCAATCAGAAGTTTTCCGCCGCGCTCATAGCACTCTTTCATCGTCTCATACGCAGTGCGAATATCCGCTTTCACCGGTGCAAGAACCGGATAGCGGCTGATCAGTTCGTCCAGATACTCGTATTCCTTCATGATTTCTATTTCCTCCTGTCAGGTTTTTCGATGTCTATTGAGCTTCTGCATCATAAAATAAATACTCCCGCTCAAACATTTCCAGATTGTTCTGCGCTTCTTCCTCCGGCACCGCTGTGTCGGATACCCGCGCAAGCATATTTCCATTTTCAAAAAACAGATCGGTCAGGCTGCCGCTGTGGATCAGCTCCCGCAGGAGATCCAGACTCCACTCCCAGCTTCCCGGTCCCAGATAGCCTGCTTCCGCGTAGACATAATCTGTCTTCGCATACGCCATATAGGTTTCAAACGCCTCCGGCGAGTTGACGAGTTCGACGTTGCCCCACGGTGATGTAATGTCCTTATACGACTCCACATTGCACGGGAACTGCAAACAATACGGATGCGTTCCAAATGCGATCACCCGGTTTTCCGGATTCTGCGACACTTCCTGCCAGATCAGCGTATTTCCCTTTTCCTCCATCCGCGCCTGTTCCTGCGCCCGGTGATTGACACGCCCTTTATTCAGAAAATGAATCTCCGAAAATCCGGCCGTCCACGCCCAGCTGCTGATCGCCGTGACAATCAGATTTAATACCAGCAGCGGCGCCAAGCACTTCGACGCGACCGGATAAAAGCCGATTTTCTTAAAATACTCCATCGCCCGGCATGCCCCCAGAATCAGCATAGAATACAGAAGCATGAAATAATTTCCGTCGATCTGGTAAAGCATCGACAGGCTGATCAGGCTGACGATCACAAACGGAAAAAAAATTACCAATGCCGCGTTCCAGATATGGGACTGCTCCTCTCCCCTTTTGGACAAAATCCCATAAAGCACCAGCATCACAATCAGCACCGCCATCAGCGAGGTTCCCCACGCCAGAATTACATGCCCCATATCTTCACCCTGCGGCTGCATCAGCATCTGCCAGATGCGCCGCGCCAGCACATGAAGCGTTGATTCCTCCTGATAATTCTGCGGCAGCTCCGAGGTAGCAAATGGGTATTTCATTTTAAAACCAAACCATGCAAAAATCGAAGTAAACACCGAAGTGACCGGCATTCCCGTGATCTTCATCGTCCGCGCCCAGATACCAACCAATGCCCCAAATGGCAGGCATAAGGAGCCAATCAGGCGGACCATATGGTGAAACAGGTCAGCCGCCGCCACGCGCTCATGAAACCAGAACCACAGAAGGTACAGCCCCATCATGCCAAATACGGCAGTGGAAAAGACCAGGGAGGTCGGCTTCATCGTGAGGGACAGGAAATAGGAACCGGCTGCCCCGGAGAGGAATATCCAATGATTTTCATACACATGAATATACTGAAAGAAACATCCCAGCATAATAAGCTGCAGCAGCCACGTAATCAAATCCGCCTTGGCTGTGAGCGCCATATTCATGATGCCCGGCACCGAAACCGTCAAAACAGCTGCCATAATTCCCGGCAAGACGCTGCGATACGTTAGTTTCTTCCCTGTCTCCTGCTTTCGATTACTCGTCAGCAGTTTCGCATTCCAGACCATCGCCCCAATTCCCAGGACTGCCAACCAGAGGTTAAAGAACGTCAGGTAGCTGTGACTCGCCAGATCGCAGAGCGGCAGGGTCAGCACCTCAAAGCCCTTCGAATACACATAGACCATGCCGACCAGCCCCGGATTCTCATAAAGCCCGGTTCCGCCTGCCACGATATACTGGGAGCGAACGCCATACCAGAGTGTATCAAAGTCGAGTGCGATATTCAGGCGTCCCACCTGAATCAGGAACATCAGGGCACACCAGCCAGCCGCCAGCGTCCATGCCCGGCGCACCCGGCGCGGTATTTCCCGCGATACCCCGCTGCCATCCAGCATCCAGGAAAGCGTCTGCCATCCCATGATGCACTGGCAGGAAATCGAGGAAAAATCAAAGCCCAGCGCCGCCGCACCCAGAGCATAGACGCTCAGGCGCATCCAGGCGATTTTTCCAACGCCAAGGGCAGAAAGGAGGCAATACACAACGATTGCAAAGGAGGCGCCAAAAAGGAAGTCCATATAAAAAGAAAAATAAGACCGCTCCCAGACCGTTCCCCTGAAAAACACCCGTTTTCTCAAAAACCGCCCGATCGCCAACAGGCTAATCAGATACACCGCCGACACCACCATCGGCAGAAATACCACATGAATCCAGGAAAACACCAACACAACCGCCGTCAGCCAGTACATCCGGCTGCGTCCGCGCTTCAAAAGCGCCAGCCCCCCAAAGATCAAGACTGCCAGAATCGCAATCTCCACATACATCCGTTTCGATTCCGTGAAATGAATGTAATCCGCAAAAAAACCATTTCCCGTAAACAGTGTTTTCGCCGGAATCAGAACCGCCGCCACGCAGAACAGCACCAGAAAAAGACCAGCCATGCGCACGGCTGCGTCTGGTCGTCCGTTTTGTCTCTGATTCTGCATGTCGATGGTTCCTCTCTTTCTAGTTTATGTACTCCCGGAATCTTTTTGTGAGCCGCATTCTATATACGCCCGCCTAAAATCCCGCGCACCGCATCCAGCAGCGTCTCCGCATACGCATCATAACCGCCCGCCGGACAGCTTCCGTCCTCTTTTATAAGTCCAGCCGCCCTATCTTCCGCGTGTTCTTTTGCCCCATAGCCAGTTCCGACAAGGACTCCGGTCACGCCGAAGTTTTTTCCTGCCTGCGCGTCGATGCGCTTGTCCCCGATCATATAGGAATGCACCTTATCAATGCCCTCCGGCAGATCTCGCTCTGCCATCTCAAACATTCCCGTCTCCGGCTTGCGGCAATGGCATTTTTTCTTATAAAGTCCAATCCCATGCTCCGGGTGGTGCGGGCAATAGTAGAACGCATCTACGTGTGCTCCGTCACGCTCCAGCACCTCATTCATATAATCATGAAGGATTTTTACATCCGCCTCGGTATAGTAACCTCTCGCCACGCCCGCCTGGTTGGTAATGACGATCACCTTATATCCGGCCTCGTTCAGGAGACGGACTGCCTCTGCGGTGCCGTCAATCAGCTTCAAATCTTCTTTTCGGTGAAGATAATTGACCTCCACGTTCATCGTACCGTCACGGTCAAGGAATACTACTTTACAGTTATCTTTACACATGGAATGTATACTCCTTATCCGGCATCTGCACCTGAATATCACGGTAATCCCAGCGGTCCTCATCGCAGATCCAGCTCTGAGCGCCGCGCAGTTCGAAATTCCAATCCATCAGCTGTCCGCCTGCCGCTTCCAGACGGTGCGCCACCTGATGTTTAACGTTGTATGGGCAGTACACAAGAAGGAAGCCGCCGCCGCCAGCACCTAAAAGCTTTCCGCCGAGGGCGCCCGCTTTTTTCGCCTCGTCATAGAGCATATCAATCTGCGGATTTGTGATCTTGCTGCTCATCCGCTTCTTGCTCTCCCAGCCGTAATCCAGGAGGCGGCCGAAATTGTGGAGATTTCCCTTTAAAAGCTCGTCCTTCATCGCATAAGAAAGCGCCTTTACCTCGCACATCGCTGAAATGCATCCGGTTTCTTATAGTTGCTTACCTGATCCTTGATAATATTCGCGGATACATGGATATTGCCCGTGTAGCATAACAACAGGTTATACTGCAGCTCATTGATAATATCGCGGCGGATGCGGAGCGGGTTTACCACGACGTTGTTGCGTCCGTGAAATTCGATAAAGTTAAAGCCGCCGAAGGTCGCCGCATACTGATCCTGATAACCGCCGGAAATCCCCAGATCGATCCGCTCCACGCCGTAAGCCAGATCCGCCATCGCATAATTATCCAGAGTAATTCCTTTCCAGCGCGCCATCGCGGTCAGAAGACTTACCATGACGGTCGAGGAGGTTCCAAGTCCCGAACCAGCCGGAGCATCACACTGTAAATAAACCTCGCATCCCTGCTTGATATCCATCGCCCGCAGCGCTGCCGTGACAAGATCCAGCCGTCCATCGCAGACGTAATTTTCCTTCGCATTGTACTTGACTGTCATATCAAAATCCAGGGAATGAACCGTGATCTGGTCATCATCCCTCGGAATGATCGAACAATATGCATATTTATTGATAGTACTTCCGATAATGGCACCGCCCTGTTCTACACAGAATGGTTCTACATCCGTACCGCCGCCGCCAAAGCTCACGCGCAGCGGCGCTCTTCCTCTGATTACCATGTAATGTCTCCTTTTCTTACGTCCTCCTGAAACCGGAAATAATCCTCCGGCACACCGATATCAATAAAATAGCCATCATTTACGATGCCGCCGAGACGTCTTCCCTCCTGCATCCACCTGGGGATGCACTCATTTTCCAGCGAAACTTTTCCCTCCGGAATCTCGTCCAGCAGCGCCCGCTTCATCAGGTACACACCGCCGTTGATCGTGCCCGCCCCAGTATTGCCGTTTTTCTCATTAAAAGCGGTCAGCAGCCCGTCAGTCAGGCGCGCCGCCCCATAACGGGAAATATCCGGCACACCGCGCAGAACCAGCGCCATCTCCAGATTTTTTTCCTGCTGGATCCGTCTCAAATCGCCGAAATCCATCTGATAAAATGTATCGCCATTCAGGACAAAAAACTGCTCGTCCGTCACATATTTCCCGGCATTCTTGATCGCGCCCGCCGTGCCGAGCAGCTCTTCCTCATACGCATACCGCGCCCGGATGCCAAACCGCGATCCGTCTCCAAAATATTCTTCCACCATGCCGCCCTTATAACCGACGGCAAAAATAATATCATCAATTCCGCTTTTTTTCAGCCCCTGAAGCACATACTCCAGAAACGGCTTACCTTCAACCAGCGCCATCGGTTTCGGACGATCGCTTACCACACTGCGAAGCCGCGTCCCCAGTCCGCCAGCCAGAATGATTGCCTGCATACTGTACTTCCTTTCTGTCTGTTGTTTCCAACTCAATTTTTACTGTTTTTATACTGAAAGATACAATTTTTACTTTTGTCAATCTGTCAACCGCTATTAAGTCCAGTTTAACTTATATATCTTACCACATTTCCTTAGTGATTTCCACTAGATAGGGCGGTTTTATGCTGTTACCACTTTCCCATCGGATTCGCAGCGCTTCCTTGCGGAAATTGCAACAATTTGTTGATTTTTTTGCATGATTCGACAGATTTTTTTATTTGGCAGACACTCTGTTCCGTGCTACAATCTTGGTTATAAATTGGGATTTGGAGGAAATGCATATGGCACGTGATATGACAAAAGGAAATATAACCGGACACCTGATTGCCTACGCGGTTCCGCTTGTTTTTGGAAATTTATTTCAACAGCTCTACCACACGGTCGATTCGGTGGTTGTCGGACAATTTTACGGAAAAGAAGCATTGGCGGCAGTCGGTGCGGCGGGTCCGATCATGAATATCCTGACTTTTCTGATTGTGGGACTGTCACTCGGCGCATCGATTTTAATGGCAAGCTACTTTGGTGCAAAAGATTACCAGGATTTGAAGGATGAATTTGCGACCTCTGTACTCTCCGGACTGCTTTTAACCATCGTACTCTCCGGAATCTCACTGGCGGGAAGCCGCCTGTTTATCCGCCTGACGCAGACGCCGGAAGAGATATCGGCGCAGGCATCCTTGTATTTGCAGATTATCTCGCTGGGTCTTATTTTTACCTTTTTTTACAATATTTTCTCCGCCGCCCTGCGTGCGATCGGAGATTCCAGAGCGCCGCTCTATGTCCTGATCCTGACGACCGTTGTCAATGTATTCCTGGATGTATTCCTGGTTGGCATCTGCCGCCTCGGTGTTTCCGGTGCGGCAATCGCTACGATCATCTCGCAAGCGGTCTCTGCGCTCGCCCTCTTCGTCTATATCTGGGCGAAAGTGCCCCTCTTACGCCTCGGCATCCGGGATCTGAAACTGAAAACCTCGATGCTCAAAAAAACGATCGATTTCAGCTCCATTTCCGCCGTCCAGCAGACGATTCTCTACGTCGGCCGCCTGCTCGTCCAGTCCGGCGTCAATGCACTCGGTGTCGATGCAGTTGCCGCTTTTAATGCCGTCTCCATCATCGACAGCTACGTGCTCGCCCCGGGCGACAGTCTCGCGGCATCTATCACGACGTTCTCCGCACAGAACCTCGGCGCGAAAGAGTATGACCGGATTCCGAAAGGGCTTCGGAAAATGCTGGTGATTGCAGAAATTTATATTATTTTGACAGCGGTGGTCGTGCTGTTCTGCCGTCACCCGCTGCTCGGCATTTTCTTGAAGCCGAATGAAACGGAGGCGCTGCGTCAAGGCATGTCCTATCTGGTGCCGATGGCTGGTTTTTACTTCATCAGTGGTATCACCAATACTTTTCAGGGATATTACCGTGGAATCGGGCACCTGATGATCACCCTGTTCGCGACTCTGGTGCAGATTCCAATCCGCGTTGTGATCAGTTATGCGCTGTTTGGACGGCTGGGAATTCAGGCTGTGGCGATTGGTACGACGATTGGATGGGCTTGTATGGTAATATTTGAGCTTTTAATGTATCGGAGATATGGACGGGTAGAGGCGCTGCGGAAGAACGATCGGTAATATAGAGTGCTCTACCCGGTAGTACAGGAAAGAGCCTGCAGCATACCGGCGTAGCTGGCTCTTTCCTTCCTTGGATAACTTTAAATTACCCTTACGCAAGAAAACGATCAGAAGCACATTCCCCTGATCGTTTTCTTTATTATATATAATTTTCTTTCTTTTCTCAAATG
>ERZ772875.2594-NODE-2594-length-12934-cov-2.852395_pt1 | contig 12934 bp, 11 predicted proteins | sample MGYA00580585_ERZ772875 | MGnify/ENA primary metagenome ERZ772875 (study PRJEB29015, sample SAMEA2737736) | human gut metagenome | biome: human gut; feature: human-associated habitat; material: faeces | place: China | collected 2012 ... | reverse complement strand
CCAGTAAACCTTCGGTTTTCATCCTTGAATTGCAAGAAAATCTGCTCGAAACTGCCCCAGTCTCATTTTAGAAACACACTCTAGGATTCTTCTTCCAGTTCAATGCCCGTGATGCTGATGGCGCGATAATCTGCGTCGCCCATCACGCATTTCATGCAGTTGTCGCAGATTTTATCCGGGTCAAGGTCGCACCGCTGGCATTCGCCGCAGTCGATGCACTCCCGGTCGTACAGCACACATTGCTTCGCCATTGCGTATCCCTTCTTTCCACCATTATTATAGCAGGTTTCGACAAAAATTCAAGCCGGAACGAACGGTTGTTTGATTTTTGCGGCGAATTGTGCTATAATAGGTGCATCAACACAGAAAGGCGGCGATTTTCCCCATGCAAAGACCTCGTGGCGATAATCAGCAGCGCATCCTCGATTTTATCAAGTCTGAAATTCAAACAAAAGGTTATCCGCCGTCCGTGCGCGAAATTGCGCAAGCGGTCGGGCTGAAATCCACCTCCACCGTGCATGGGCATCTTCAGCGGCTGGAAAAGCGCGGTCTGCTTCACCGTGACGCGATGAAACCGCGTGCCATGGAAGTGACGGGCGACCCGAATTTTATCCGCAACAACTCCACCGCCGTGCCGGTTGTTGGGCGTGTGACGGCAGGTCAGCCGATTTTCGCGGAGGAAAATCTGGAAGAATATGTGCCGATTCCGGACATTATGCTGGGTGAAGGCGAACACTTCATCCTCCATGTCAAGGGCGATTCGATGATTGAGGCGGGCATCCTTGACGGCGACTACATTATTGTGCGCAAGACCAGCGAGGCGCTCAACGGCGAAATCGTCGTTGCGATGATTGATGACAGCGCGACGGTCAAGCGATATTTCAAGGAGGATGGGCACTTCCGACTCCAGCCGGAGAACCGGACGATGGAACCGATTTATGCGGATGAAGTGACGATACTTGGCAAAGTCACTTCGCTTTATCGCCTGCTGAAGTAAAGGGGGCGAGAAAAATGGCTCAAGGCATGGACGAAAAAGCACTGAAGCGCCAGAAGTATGGCATTCCGACGTACTCATTGGCGGAAGAACTGCTGAACAGCATCTCCCACGGCATCGGTGCAGGCTTAGGCATTGCGGCGCTTGTCCTCTGCATTGTGAAAAGTGCCCATGCGGGCGACGGCTACAAGCTGGCATCCAGCATCGTCTTCGGACTGACGACAACACTACTGTACCTGATGAGCTGCCTGTATCACGCGCTGAAAGTCAACCGCGCGAAGAAAGTCTTTCGCGTGTTCGACCACTGCACAATTTTCCTGCTGATTGCGGGAACGTACACGCCATACACGCTGGTGACGCTGCGCGGCCCGGCTGGCTGGGTAATGTTCGGCATCGTGTGGGCTGTTGCGATTACAGGCGTTGTGCTGAACGCGGTGAACCTCAAGAAGTTTGCAAAGATCAGCGTCGTCTGCTATGTGGCGCTGGGCTGGGTGATTCTGCTGGCTACCAAGACGCTGGTGGCGAACCTCGCCTACCCTGGCTTGGTGCTGCTCGTGGCGGGCGGCGTGGCGTACACCGTAGGCGCGGTGCTGTACGCCATCGGCTCAAAGAAGAAGTATTTCCACTCCATTTTCCATTTCTTTTGTCTGATTGGCACGGTGCTGCACTTCTTTTCCATCTACTTCTACGTCCTGTAAAGGAGCGCACGATGCATCAGGAGATTCTTTTCCCGCGCGAAAAAGCAGCGCTGTATCCCCTGCTGGCACAGCAGATTGCGGCCTTGGCAGAGGATTCGCAGCCGCTTTCGACGCTGGCGAACGCATCCGCCTTGCTGTATGAAGCACTGTCGGATATCAACTGGGCGGGCTTCTACCTCGCCAGCGGCGATATGCTGCATCTTGGCCCATTTCAGGGCAGGACGGCCTGCACGCAGATTCCGTTCGGCCGCGGCGTATGCGGCACAGCGGCGGCAACGCGACAGGTGCAGGTGGTGCCGGATGTGCAGCGTTTTCCGGGGCATATCGCCTGTGACAGCGCGTCCAGGTCGGAAATCGTTCTGCCGATTTGGGTGGACGGGCAGGTCTTCGGCCTTGCGCAGAAGTCCTCCGGACAAGACACGGCTACCATCTGCTATGCCATTGATGCCAATTTCGCCATGTCGCAGAATATCTCCGCATTGTCTTATGGAGATATGTCATTGAAGGGCATCGGTATCAAGAAGGCATTGCCCGATACCGAAGAGCAGGCTTTGGTGTTCCTCTACATGGCTTCTTCCCAACTGTCTCCGGAGAAGTATATGGAGACTCTGAACGATTTCATTGCACAATATCCTGCCAGTGCCGACGGTTATCTGCGCCGCGCTTCCCAGCATCTGTTCATGTCCCGTGAAGATGCTTCCATGGATAAGGTCGCCGCAGATATGGATAAGGCTTTGGAGGTTGCGGCAAAGAAAGATGATGTGTATTACAACCGGGCCAAGATAATCTATAATTATGCATTGGGCAAGCCCGAGAAAGTTTATAAGGACTGGTCGCTCGACAAGGCTCTGGACGAGGTACGGAAAGCGATAGCCATTGACGAGCTTCCGGTTTATGTCCAGTTGGAGGGTGACATCCTGTTTGCCAAGCAGGACTATCCGTCGGCATTTACCAGCTATGATAAAGTGAATAAGACCATTCTGGCCTCTCCGGCTACCTTCTTCAGTGCTGCCAAGACCAAGGAACTGATGCAGGCACCTGCCGAAGAGGTACTGGCTCTGATGGACAGTTGTGTGGCCCGCTTTACCCAGCCCTATACGGAGGAAGCCGCCCCTTACTTGCTGGAGCGTGCCCAAGCCCGTATGAATGCAGACCAGGCGCGTAATGCCATGCTGGATTATGACGCCTATTACAATGCCGTGAACGGTAAAGTGAACGACATGTTCTACTATTACCGTGAGCAGGCTGCCTTGAAGGCCAAGCAGTACCAGCGTGCGCTGGACGATATGGCGAAGGCCATCGAACTGAATCCGGAAGATTTGACCTACCGTGCCGAACTGGCAGTGGTGAATCTTCGCGTGGGACGTTACGAGGAGGCGTTGAATGTGCTGAAGGCTGCTCTGGAGAAAGACCCTAAATATGCCGAAGCCTACCGTCTGATGGGTATCGCCCAGCTGCAGATGAAGAAGGACAAGGAAGCTTGTGCCAGCTTTGCCAAGGCAAAGGAATTGGGTGACCCCAATGTGGATGCTTTGATTGAGAAGCATTGCAAGTAAAGGGATGGGATAGAATAAAGGCTCTGCTTTCGCAAGCAGAGCCTCTGTTTTGGGGAACTCCCCCGTGTTAAATGAGTTAAGTCTAGGTATAACAGGTTATGAGTGAAATTACGTTGTTTTATTTATAAAATGCGTGGATTTCCGGAATACTGCATATACTTCGGATTTTTTTATTTCAAAAAAGGAAAATAGACTCGATTATTAATAAAAACAAACTTTGACAATCATGAAGAAAGTGATTTGCAGCCAGAAGGCACCGGGCGCCATAGGCCCTTATAGCCAGGCTATCGAAGCCGGCGGAATGGTATTTGTATCAGGTCAGTTGCCTATTGACGCAGCTACCGGAGTGATGGCTGAAGGTGCGGAAGCGCAAGCTCGCCAGTCCTTGGAGAATATAAAGCATATCCTGGAAGAGGCAGGGCTGGGTATGGCGAATATTGTGAAGACAACTGTTTTCCTGGCAGACATGTCCTTGTTCGCTGATATGAACAAGGTATATGCCACTTATTTTGACGGTGCTTTCCCGGCACGTTCGGCTGTGGCAGTGAAGGCGCTGCCCAAAGATGCCTTAGTAGAGATTGAGTGCATCGCGGTTCGCTAACAAGTCGGCCACAATGAAACTGCTGCCTCCCACGAAGATGAAATCTTCCGGGAGGCTTTTTTCTTGTGCGGCCTGCACGGCGGCAGGTACATCAGGATAGCAATGTCCTTCCAGCCCTGCTGCTTCGGCAAGCTCCTGTAGTTCGCTTTCGGGCAATGCTCGCTTCACGCTGGCTTTGGTGAAGTAGTAGGTCGCTTCCCGGGGCAGCAGGGCCAGTACCCCCCGTATATCCTTGTCATTCACCATGCCTATGATGATGTGTAGCTGGCGGTAAGCCTGTTGTTTCAGTTGTTCTGTAATGTAGGTGATGCCTCCCACATTGTGGCCGGTGTCACAAATCAGGGTGGGCGAGTCCTGCAGTTTTTGCCAGCGTCCCATCAAGCCCGTCAGTTCCACCACACGGGCAAAGCCACTGCGCACTGCTTGTCCGTCCAGCCGGTAGCCGGCTTCTTTCAGTAGCGGGAGGGCGGTGAGGATGGTCCGGGCATTTTTCTGCTGGTAGAGCCCTTTCAGTTCGTATTCTATTCCGGGATAGTCTTCACGGTCATTCTCCTCGGCAAAGTAGATGGGAGCACCCGTTGTCTGTGCTTTTTCCAGAAATACCGGTTTCGTTTCGGGAGTGGTCTCGCCGATTACAACGGGGATACCGCTTTTAATGATTCCTGCCTTCTCTCCTGCGATTTTTGCCAAGGTGTCCCCCAGGAATTGGGTATGGTCAAAACTGATGTTGGTGATGATGCATACATCCGGACGGATGATATTGGTACAGTCCAGGCGTCCGCCTAGTCCCACCTCGATTACGGCTACATCCACCTTTTCATCGGCAAAGTAGCGGAAGGCCATGGCGGTGGTCAGCTCAAAGAAAGAGGGATGGAGGGGTTCGAAGAAGCCACGTTCCTGCTCTACAAAACGGATGACGTATTCCTCGGGTATAGGCTGTCCGTTAATCCGGATGCGCTCCCGGAAATCCACCAGATGGGGCGAGGTATAGAGCCCGACCCTGTATCCTGCCTCTTGCAGTATGGCGGCAAGCGTATGCGAGCAGGAACCCTTTCCATTGGTACCGGCCACATGAATGCTGCGGAAACTGCGGTGGGGATGTTCGAAGTGTGCGTCCAGGGTCAGAGTGTTTTCCAATCCTTCCTTGTATGCTGAGCCGCCCACTTGCTGAAACATGGGCACACTGTTATATAAGTAAGTTAAAGTGTCCTGATAATCCATCTTTTATAATATTTAACGGAGAAGCAATCCTTTCTCCCTATTAATTTGTTATCTTTAAAAGCGACAAAGATAATGCAGACCGAACGCAATCAAGCTTGCTTGAAATTGCTTGCAGTGTAGCTTATCTTAAGCTTATGCAAAGGTATTAACAATTTAAATCTAACGTGTATGGGAGCTAAGAAAAATTTTGTGATTGATACGAATGTGATTCTTCACGATTATAACTGTTTGAAGAATTTTCAAGAGAATGACATTTATCTTCCCATCGTAGTCCTTGAAGAACTGGACAAATTCAAGAAAGGTAATGAGCAGATTAATTTCAATGCGCGTGAGTTCGTCCGTGAGCTTGATTTGATTACCGATGATAATCTGTTCACCAAAGGGGCGCCATTGGGAGAGGGCTTAGGCCGTCTGTTTGTGGTGGCAGGCATGGTGGACTCTCCCCGAGTACGTGATTCCTTTCCCGAACGCATCCCCGACCATCAGATTCTGTCGGTAGTGGACTGGCTTTCCACCAAAAAGCCTAAAATGAAAACCATCCTTGTCACGAAAGACGTGAATCTGCGCATGAAGGCGCGTTCCATCGGTCTGCTGTGCGAAGACTACATCAATGATAAGGTAATCAATGTGGATATATTCGAAAAGTCGAATGAAGTGTTCGAGGGTATTGACCCTGCGCTGATAGATCGCATTTATTCTTCCAAAGAAGGACTGGACATCAACGAGTTCGATTTTAAGGACATCATTCGTCCCAACGAATGTTTTGTGCTGAAGAGTGACCGCAGCAGTGTGCTTGCGCGTTATAATCCCTTTGCCCATTCGATTTGCCGGGTCCACAAGACAAAGAATTATGGCATTGAGCCGCGCAATGCCGAGCAGAGCTTTGCTTTTGAGGTGCTGAACGACCCGAACATCAAGTTGGTTGCCCTGACCGGCAAGGCGGGAACCGGCAAGACCCTGCTGGCATTGGCCGCCGCATTGGGAAAACTTACCGACTACAAGCAGATTCTCCTGGCACGTCCCATCGTGGCCCTATCCAATAAAGACCTTGGATTCCTTCCCGGTGATGCCAATGAGAAAGTGGCTCCTTACATGCAGCCTTTGTTCGATAATTTGAATGTAATCAAGCATCAGTTCGCTGCCAATTCCTCTGAAGTGAAACGCTTGGAGGATATGCAAAAAAGTGAACAATTGGTCATCGAGGCATTAGCCTTTATCCGCGGGCGCAGTTTGAGCGAGACCTACTGTATTATTGATGAAGCCCAAAACCTGACTCCGCATGAGATTAAAACGATTATCACCCGTGCAGGAGAGGGAACGAAAATGGTATTTACCGGGGATATCCAGCAGATAGACTCTCCTTATCTGGATGCACAGAGTAATGGTCTCGCTTATATGGTTGATAAAATGAAAGGGCAAGAATTGTTTGCTCACATCAATCTGATCAAAGGAGAACGTAGTCAATTGTCCGAATTAGCTTCTGACTTACTCTGATAAAAGAAATATTGAAAAGGAGGTGTGCCATATTATGAATTTTGTCACACCTCCTTTATTATAGTAGTGTTTTTGGAATGGTTAAAGGATTATAACAGACGATGAAACAATTGATTGCATGTTGCGGGTTGGATTGTGAAGGTTGTGATGCTCGCATAGCCACAGTCGGAAATGACAATGAATTAAGAGAAAAGACTGCCCGGAAGTGGAGTGAGATGAACAACGCACCCGAGATTACGGCTGCAACCATAAATTGTATGGGATGTCGGGCAGACGGTGCTAAATTTGCCTATTGTAGCGATTATTGCGAAATCCGTAAATGAGTAAATAAAAAAGGATTGAATACTTGTGGCGACTGTAAAGAGTTGAATAGTTGCCCGATAGTTGGTGCCGTTTTCCTGCATGCCCCTGATGCAAAAGAAAATCTTCTCTTTCGTTAGATACGGATAATGCGACTGTTAAAAAGGATGAAGTGTTCACCGCCAACCTGTCCCTGTTTATGGTGGGTGAGGCAGCACTGAGAGGAAAACGATTCGGATTTATATTTTACTGTTTTCGTGTTTTTTCGTATTATTGCATATGAATACTTATACAGCTAAAATATAACTATATGGATATCTTTCTTATTATTTTGGGGGTACTTTGTTTGCTGGCCGGGCTGGCAGGTTGTTTTTTGCCTGTATTACCCGGTCCGCCTGTTTCTTATGTGGGTTTGTTGCTTTTGCACTTTACGGACAAAATCCATTTCAGTACTACACATTTGATTTTATGGGCTTTTTTGGTCATTATTGTCCAGGTGATGGATTATGTGACGCCCATGTTGGGCACAAAATACAGTGGAGGCGGTAAATGGGGGAATCGGGGATGTATGATCGGGACGATCGCCGGTCTTTTCGTCTTTCCACCCTGGGGTGTGTTGATCGGTCCGTTTGCAGGAGCCGTAATTGGCGAATTGTTTGGAGGGAAGAAGTCTGCCGAGGCTTTTAAAGCCGGGTTAGGGGCTTTTGTCGGTTTTCTGTTCAGTGTGGTGGTGAAGGTGTCGGTTTGCGGCTATTTTATTTACAGCTTTGTTGCGGCGCTATTTTAATAAACCTTATTTCTGCTTTTTTTGTTACCTTTGTAAATTAATAGGGCTGTGGTAAAAATTATCAAATATGAAAAAGATTATTAATCCCTGGGAAGGATTGGATGGATATATGTGTTTTGGCTGTGCCCCGAGCAATCCGATGGGACTTCATATGGAGTTTTATGAGGATGGCGACGATATTGTAGCTTATTGGGAGCCGGAAGCTCATTATCAGGGGTGGTTGAATACGTTGCATGGTGGAATCCTGACAACATTGATGGACGAATTGGCAGGTTGGGTAGTGCTTAGGAAGTTACAGACTTCAGGAATGACCTCACGCTTGGATGCCCGCTTTCTGAAAAGTCTTTCTACTTGTGAGCCCAGGCTGACAATCAGGGGGCGTATCAAAGACCGTAAACGAAATGCAATCTTTATTGAAACGGAGATCTATAATTCACAAGATGAGTTATGTACGCGTGCCGACTTGGTCTATTTTATAGTTACACAAGAACAGGCGACAGAAAAATTTCATTTTGCAGGATGCAAAGCAGAAGGTGAATAAACAATAAAACATAAATAACATAATGAAGTATATTGGAGCACATGTGTCGGCATCGGGTGGAGTTGAGAATGCTCCAGTGAATGCGAATGCGATTGGGGCGAAGGCATTTGCTTTGTTTACCCGTAATCAGCGTCAATGGAAATCTTCTCCGCTGACAAAAAAGAGTATTTCTCTTTTCAGAGAGCGTTGTGAGGAATTTGGTTATGCGGCAGAATATATTCTTCCGCATGACAGTTATCTGATCAATCTGGGACATCCGGAAGCAGAAGGTTTGCAGAAGTCACGGGATGCTTTCTTGGATGAAATGCAACGTTGTGAGCAGCTGGGATTGAATCGTTTGAATTTCCATCCTGGAAGTCATTTGAACCAGATGGAGGTGGAGGACTGTCTGACGCGCATAGCTAATTCGGTTAATTGGGCATTGGATCAGACTTCGGGTGTATGTGCCGTATTAGAAAATACAGCCGGACAGGGAACCAATCTGGGATATACTTTTGAGCAACTTGCTTACATTATCGATAAAGTGGAAGATAAATCCCGTGTCGGAGTTTGTATAGATACTGCTCATACATTGGCTGCGGGTTATGATATCAAGACTGTCGAAGGTTTTACGGAGACATTCCGACATTTTGACGAGGTAATAGGTTTTTCTTATTTGCGTGGCATGCATATAAACGATTCCAAAAAAGATCTGGCTACCCGTGTGGATCGCCATGATAGTATTGGGAAAGGAGTGATGGGATTGACTACATTTAAGATGCTGATGGATGATCCCCGGTTTGATAACATTCCTTTAATTCTGGAAACACCGGATGAGTCTATTTGGTCGGAAGAAATAGAATATCTGTATTCTATATAATAAAAACGAAAGGAGGGGTCTTTTCAGACTATTCTTTTGTTTAACTAAAATTTATAATGCTTTTTGGTATGCAAGAGCTTGGAATGAAAAATTCTTTCTTTTGTGATTTGATAATAAGTTTAAATATATTGTACTATGTTTATTTTAATGCCTGTCATCTTTGTTTTAGGGATTCTTGCAATCGCGCTGGAAGATAAGATAAAGATAAATAAAGCTGCGATAGCTCTGTTTATGGCAATATCACTGTGGATGATATTGATGTTTGACGCCTATGATATTTTTGTCGAACGCTCCAGTCCTTTGTTTCAAGAGTTTCTGACCCAAAACCCGGAAATGGCAAATGCTCCTCTGAAAGATCAGTTTATTACATTTATTACAAACCGTTCGATTGTTTATCATTTAGGGAATGTATCCGAAACGCTTTTCTTTGTTATGTGCTCCATGCTGATTGTCGATATCGTGGATAAGCATGGTGGTTTCCGGGCTGTTACCGGATATATCCGTACTGCCAATAAAAGGAAATTATTGTGGTATATAAGTTTTGCCGCTTTTTTCTTTTCTGCCTTGTTGGATAACTTGGCTGCTGCTATCGTGATTATGGCCGTGTTACGGAAACTGGTTCCGGACCGGACAGATCGTTTAAAATATGCTTGTATGGTGATTATTGCTGCGAATGCAGGTGGTTCATGGTCTCCGATTGGTGACGTGACGACCATTTTGCTTTGGGTGGGCAAGAACGTCACGGCTATGCACCAGATTTCGCATGTATTCTTTCCGGCATTGATAAACTTGCTTGTGCCTCTGACGATTGCTAATTTTTGGTTGTTTAAGAAAGATGCGACTTTACGTGTGATGAGCGAGGAAGAAATGGCAGACGAATATGCACCGGAAATACCGAATCATTCGCGTCGGGTGATCTTTGTGATTGGTGTACTTTCGTTGGCTTTGGTTCCGGTCTTTCAGATGGTGACAGACCTTCCACCTTTCTTAGGTGTTTTGTTGGGCTTGGTGGTCCTGTGGTTTTATACGGATATCATGTATAGCAAACTGCATATGCACGAATCTAATAAGTTACGTATTTCTCAGTTACTTCCGAACATCGACCTAGCGACGATCTTTTTCTTTTTGGGTATCCTGATGGCGGTAGGGGCTTTGGAAACCTCCGGCCAGTTAGGGTTGATGTCTGCTTTTCTGGATAAGCATGTACATGAACCTTATCTGATCAGCTTTGTGATCGGTGTTTTGTCTTCCTGTGTGGACAACGTAGCTTTGGTTGCGGCAACAATGGGTATGTATCCGATTGTACCGGATGCGGCCAATCTGACTCCTTATGCTCAGTTCTTTGTATCGGACGGAGGTTTCTGGACATTCCTTGCCTACTGTGCCGTGACTGGCGGTAGTATCTTGATTATCGGTTCTGCAACAGGTGTAACGGTAATGGGATTGGAAAAGATCGATTTTATGTATTATACCAAACGATTTTCAATTTTGGCGTTGATCGGCTATTGCTGCGGTGCCGGCGTATATATGTTATTATTTGCATAAACTTTATTTATATGGGAAAAACATGGATTTTGATGGTAACCTGTGCTATTATGCTTTCCGGAATGGAAGCCTTTGCATGTACAGGTCTACTGGTGGGAAAGAAAGCTTCGGTTGACGGCTCTGTTATGATCAGTTATGCGGCAGATTCGCATACGTTATATGGTGAACTGTATCGCTGGCCGGCTGCGACTTGGCCGAAAGGGGCGATGTTGGATATCATCGAGTGGGACACCCATAAACCGTTAGGACAGATTCCACAGGTTGAACAGACCTATTCTGTAGTTGGTAATATGAATGAACATCAAGTTGCGATTACGGAAAGCACTTTCGGGGGGCGTCCCGAACTAGTTGACACGACCGGTATCATGGATTACGGCAGTCTGATTTATGTCACTTTGCAACGTTCCAAAACGGCGCGGGAGGCTATTCGGATTATGACTGACCTGGTGAAGGATTATGGCTACTATAGCAGTGGAGAAACGTTCTCTATTGCTGATAAGAACGAAGCTTGGGTGATGGAAATGATCGGTAAAGGTCCGGGTAATAAAGGAGCTGTCTGGGTTGCTATTCGCATTCCGGACGATTGTATTTCGGCTCATGCCAATCAATCTCGTATTCAGCAGATCCCGTTTGATGATAAGGAGAACTGCATTTATTCACCGGATGTTGTCTCTTTTGCTCGTGAAAAGGGATATTTCAGTGGCAGGGATAAGGATTTTAGTTTCCAGAAAGCCTATTGCCCGTATGATTTCAGTGCTCTGCGTGGTTGTGAAGCCCGTGTGTGGTCTTTCTTTCGCAAATATGATAAATCGATGGATCAATATATGGATCTGATTAAGGGCGATGTAATGAAGAAGCCTATGCCTTTGTATGTCAAGCCTGATCGTTTGTTATCCGTTCGGGATGTGCAGAACGGTATGCGCGACCATTTCGAAGGAACTGATTTAGATATGACGAAGGATGCCGGTGCAGGTCCTTACAAAGTTCCGTATCGTTGGCGTCCGATGACTTTCGAAGTGGACGGTCAGGAATATACGAACGAGCGTGCGATTGCTACGCAGCAGACCGGTTTTGTGATTGTTCCTCAGATGCGTAATTGGCTACCGGATGCCGTCGGTGGTATTCTTTGGTTCGGTGTGGATGATGCAGACATGGCTGTCTTTACGCCGATCTATTGTTCGGTGACAGCTTCTCCCGAATGTTATCGTGTCGGAAACGGTGATATGATGAATTTTTCTTGGACATCCGCTTTCTGGATTCATAACTGGGTGGCTAATATGGCGTATGGCAAATATAGTTATATGATTCAGGATATCCGTCTTGTTCAGCAGGAGTTGGAGAACAGCTATCAACAGACAATTCCGGCTGTCGATAAGGCTGCATCGGAACTGTATGCCAAGAATCCGGCGGAAGCGGTCAAGTTCCTGACCTGGTTTAGTTCTACTACTGCCGACCAGGCAACAGCCCGTTGGAAGAAATTAGGAGAATACTTGTTAGTCAAATATATGGATGGTAACGTGAAGAAGGAAGAAAACGGACATTTTAAGCAGAATGGTTACGGATTATCCGAATATCCGGATTTCCCTGGCTATGATGAAGACTATTATCGTAGCATTGTAAAAAGTGCAGGTGATAAATTAAAAGTAAAGTAATATGCTTTTGTTAAGGAAAAATACTATATTTGGCGATAGATATTGTTGTACTAAATAAGAAAAGTATGAAAAAATTAATTGTTATGTTGATGTTGACGCTGTTTAGTATAGGTGCATATGCACAGACGCAGCAAGGTCAATCCTCGTTTGGCTTCAACTTGGGTTATAATTTTAATGATGTCGGCAATGCTACTATCGGCATCGATTATCGTTATTGTGTAACGGATGCGTTTCGTTTGACCCCGTCTATTACTCATTTAGTAAAGAATGATGGGTTAAGTGCATGGGCAATTGATATGAATGCTCATTATGTATTTAAATTGAGTGAGATGTTCGGTTTTTATCCGTTGGCAGGCTTAAGCCTTTCGTTTTGGAAAGCAGGTCCTTGGGATGCAACTCGTTTTGGAGCCAATATCGGCTTAGGAGGTGAAGTGTATGCGACAGATCGGGTTTCTGTCGGCTTGGAAGCCAAGTATAATATTATAAAGGATTTGGATGCCGCAGCGTTGGCTGTCCGTGTCGGATATAATTTTTAAGTAATCGGATTTTTGTACAATAAGAAGGGGAGTGGCGGCACATCCCCTTTTTATTTTTATGTCCGTTCTACCACTGTTTGTATTCTTCGAACGTATCACGGACGGCGATGCGGGAGCGGGGCGCGACCGGAGCGCCGTGCGCATCGGCAG
>ERZ772875.2593-NODE-2593-length-12936-cov-4.822762_pt1 | contig 12936 bp, 12 predicted proteins | sample MGYA00580585_ERZ772875 | MGnify/ENA primary metagenome ERZ772875 (study PRJEB29015, sample SAMEA2737736) | human gut metagenome | biome: human gut; feature: human-associated habitat; material: faeces | place: China | collected 2012 ... | reverse complement strand
CCTCTTCCGCCTCAAAGCTGGGGGCCATGGTCTTATACGGATGCTCCCAGTCGGCGACAACGCCGAGGCGCTTGAAGCCGTCCATCTGGACATCAATATAGTGCTGCGCAAAATCGTGGCACGCGGAGCGGAACTCCGGGATGGGCATGGCCTTATGGTTCAGCTTGTTCTGCTTGATGATGGCCGATTCGATCGGCATACCGTGGTTGTCCCAGCCGGGGATGTAGGGAGTATAGTACCCGCGCATGGCCGCCGAGCGGTTGATGAAGTCCTTGATGCACTTGTTGAGCGCGTGGCCCATGTGAAGCGCGCCGTTGGAGAACGGAGGGCCGTCGTGCAGCGAGAACAGGGGCTTGCCGCTGTTCTTCTTGAGAAGCTCGTTGTAAAGGTCGAGCTCTTCCCAGTGCTTCAGCATATCGGGCTCGCGCATTGGAAGGCCTCCTCGCATCGGGAAGCCGGACTTCGTCATGTTTAACGTCTGTTTGTATTCCATCGTAACTCTATGCCTCCATGTGAAATCATGTTTTTGACAAATAAAAAATCGCTCTGAGTCAGACTCAGGGCGAAAAACCGCGGTACCACCTGAATTCCCGAAGAAGCTTCTTCGGACACTCTTCTCCTGTAACGGGAAGTCCCGTCCGCGCTTACTGAGAAGTTCTGTTCAGGCGGATGCTCCAAGGGGATATTCAAAGGTGCGTATTGCTCCCGGCTTACACCGACCGCCGGGTCTCTGCGCGCGCAGCGCCTTCTACTTGTCCTTATCAACGCAAAATATTCAGATACGGCTTTATATTAGCCACTTCGGCCGGATTTGTCAAGGGCGAATTGGATGTTCCGGCACAGTTCCCGGTAAAATTCCACAAAAACGGGGCTTGATTTTTTTCGCGCCATCCGGTAGAATACAGAGCGCGGCGCAGTTCTTCTCCGGCGGACGCGCGGCAAGCAAATAACAGACAGTTCGTAACCATCCTGTCTCTAAACAAAACTAGGGATTGCCGCACAGGAAACTGCTGCGGCGGATGGGCGTATTTTTTTACGCTCATTTTTTGTCCCCAAAGAAAGGGAAATTGCATCATGAAGAAAATCACATCACGCCAGATTGCCCTCAATGGTCTCGTTGCAGGGCTCTATGCCGCCGTCACGATCCTGACGGCCTCGTTCGCCTACGGAAACATCCAGTTCCGGATTGCCGAAGCCCTTTGCCCGCTCGTCGCGCTGGAACCCTCGCTCACGATCGGCCTCACGCTTGGCTGCCTGATCGCGAACCTGTTTTCGACCGTCTCCGCGCTCGATATCATTGTCGGCACGGCGGCGACGCTTCTTGCCTGCCTTCTTACGCGGTTCATCAAAAAAACGTGGGCGCTGCCGCTGCCGACGATCCTCTGCAACATGCTGATGGTCGGCGCGATGCTCTCGGCCGTTTTGATGCCCGCGAGCGAGTTCTGGAAGGGACTTGCGGTATTCGGCGCGGAGGTTGGCGCGGGAGAGGCCGTTGTCTTATACATCCTCGGCATTCCGCTCTATCAGTTTATCCGCAAAACGAAGCTCATCGACAAGCTTCTTGGCCACGGATGATTGCAAAATCGGGCGGGGTATGATACGATAAACAGAACCAATCTGCAAGTTTTCTCAAGGAGGCCTCGCCTTTGTTTTACGCTCTTTTAACGATTTTTGCCGCCGCAGTTGCGGCCGTCGACCAATGGACGAAGGTCCTTGCGCAGCAATACCTGACCGGCACGACCGTGACGATCATTCCCGGCTGGCTCCAGCTGCACTATATCACGAACGACGGCATGGCGCTCTCGCTCTTTCGCGGCGGGCGGTGGATGTTTGTCGCGCTGACGGCGGTGTATCTCGCGGTTGTGGTCTGGGCGATTGCCAAAAAGCACATCTATAAAAAGCCGGAGCTTTGGTGCCTTGCCGCCATCACGGGCGGCGCAATCGGAAACCTCATTGACCGCGTCCAGACGGGGCTTGTCATCGACATGATCTGCATTCCGTGGTTCTCGACGTTCAACGTCGCGGACATTTTCATTACCTTCGGGGCCATCATCCTCGTGCTCTATATTCTGATCAAGGACAAAGAGTTTTTGGAGGATAAGCCGAAAAAGAGCGAGGAGCCCCGCGATGAGGCTTGAACTGGACCAAAGCGGCGAGCGGCTGGACGCGGCGATTGCGCGGCTCGTGCCGGAGCTCAGCCGGAGCCAGGCGCAGCGGCTTTTAGATGAGGGGCTTGTTACCTTCGAGGGGAAGCCTCTTAAAAAGAACGAAAAGTCGCGTGTGGATATGATTCTGGATATCACGCTTCCGGAAGCCGCCGAGACGGACCTGCAGGCGCAGGACATTCCGCTCGATATCCGCTATGAAGACAGCGACGTGATCGTCATCAACAAGCCCAAGGGCCTTGTCGTCCACCCCGCGCCGGGCCATCCGGACGGAACGGTCGTCAATGCGCTTCTGCACCACTGCGGAGACTCCCTTTCCGGTATCGGCGGGGAAAAGCGCCCCGGCATTGTCCACCGGATTGACAAGGACACATCGGGGCTCCTGATCGCGGCAAAAAACGACTTTGCGCATGCGCATCTTTCCGCGCAGCTCAAAGACCACTCGCTCGCGAGGACCTACGAGTGCATCGTCTGCGGCAATCTCAAGGAGGATTCCGGAACGATCGACGCGCCCATCGGGCGGCATCCGACGGACCGCAAGAAGATGGCCGTCACGGAAAAAAACAGCCGCAATGCCGTCACGCACTGGGAGGTCATCGCGCGCTACCGGGGATACACGCATGTGCGCTGCAAGTTAGAAACCGGGCGGACGCACCAGATCCGCGTGCACCTTGCCTGGCGCAACCACCCGATCGTGGGCGACACGGTGTACGGGCACAAAAAGCCGGAGCTGGGGCTAGACACCCAGTGCCTCCACGCCGCCGCTTTGGACTTTATCCACCCGCGCACAGGGCAGCCCGTGCATGTCGAGTGCGAGCTGCCGGAGTATTTCAAAAAAGCGCTCTCGAAGCTCGAGCCGTTATAACGCAAAACGCCCCCTGTATGACCGCCATACAGGGGGTGTTCTTTGTAATTACTAAAAATTTCTAATCTGTTCGTAGGGGCAGACGCGTTTTCCGCCCAATGAGAATTCTGAATTCGCCAAGAATTTACACGTTTCAAGTTGATTTTTCCGCAAGCGGACAGAGTCGTCTGCCCCTACGAGCACAAAAAAGCTCCCACCTTCTGATGGAAGATGGGAGTTCGTTTTTTGATATTCAGGTTTCGCTTCTCGGCTGCACAAAGCCTTGTCCGCCGATCTCCATGTACCAGACCCGCTCTCCTGCCGAGAACACGTCGGTGAGGCAGTATTTTTCTGCGTCAAGCTCTTCGTCTCCGACCTTCACGCGCAGCGGGGACACGCTCGTAATCTCCGCCTGCTCACAGCTCACAGCCAGAATCATATCGAGCTGTGTATCGTTGTCGTGGTCGATGACCGTCAGCCGCACGCCGGAGCGCGTAAGAATTTCGCTTCCCGCCTCGTTGTAGTTAAGATAGTACTGCGCGTCGTCCGCGATGGTAAGCGCGCCGCCGGACAAAAGCTTCGAGAGCGCCTGCGCGTTTTCGAACGTGTAATAGACCTCACTTGTCACGTAGCACGGAATGCCGACCACGCGGCCATCCTTCATATAAATATCCACCGTGCGCCCAAGAAGGCTCAGGTCGGACGAAACGGCAAAGTCCTTGTGCCCCGCGAGCTTTGTCGTGCCCGCCGCGAGCTTTCCGTCATTTGTCGTCAGATCCGCATACTCGTTGCCGGTCAGGACCGCCGTATACCGCGTCAGATCGTACCGCACCTCGAGATACGAGCGCGGGTTCATCAGATCGTCGAGCACATATCGGTCAAGCCCCTGCGCGTCTGGGTCTGCGATCGCGGGGCAGCGCATCGCGTTATAGATGAGCAGACACGCATTGTCGCGCGTGACCGGTTGGCTGACCTGCGCCGTGAGCCCATAGTAAATACCAAACGACTGCGCGTCTGCGTTCACCCGCTCGTCCCAGCCCGCGCCGGAATAGGATTCTGGGTCCTGTCCCAGAATGACCAGCAGCATTTTCGCAAGCTCCTGCGCCGTCACATTGTCCTTCGGGCGGAAGCTTCCGAGCCCGTCGCCTCCGATAATGCCCTCCCCCGCGCAGTAGCCGATGTAGGTAAGCGCCCACGAGTTCTGCGCGTCATAGAAGTACACGTCCGCGGGAGCCTGCGGATTTTCGGTGCACAAAATGGCGATCAGCTTCGCCACCTCTTCGCGCGTAATATAGCTTGCCGGGCGGAACGACCCGTCCGAATAGCCTGAAATCAGCCCCAGATCGACCAGCATCTGCACCGCGCCAACGTTGCGGATTTCTCCCCGGTCGGAAAACTCCGCGCCGTCGCTCGCTCCTACCGGCAGCGCCAAGCAGAGCAGCAGACACACGCACAATACCAGGCAAGCGGTTCTTCTTTTCATACGCCGCCTCCTTTGATAATTCTGATTCCAGTATAAACGCCCTGCGCGATCTTTGCAAGGGCGCTTTCCCATCTGTAATGTAACTGTAACCTTTCCGCGCCGTAACCCGTCGTTTATCCACAGCTTTGTGGGAAATTCATCCGTTTATCCACAAAATGCAGACCAGAGAAATGAACGCTGCGTCCTGCATTTGTGCGTTTGTTTTACTTTACGGTAATGAGCGTATACTCGTCCGTGCCGAGCCCAATTTTCTTGCCGTGCTCGATGGCCGCCTGCCAGCAGGTATCCGGATGCGCGGCATGCAGATGGTCGTGGTCGTGCGGGTCGCCGCGCTCAGCCAAGGCGCTCCCCGGCAGGATCGGCTGGCGGTTGACCGCCTCGATGCACGCAAGGTCGAGCGCAACGGGGTCAAACGAGGCGAACATGCCCACATCCGGCACCATCGGCACATCATTCTCCTCATGGCAGTCGCAGTCCGGGGAGATATCACGCGCGATGGAGATATGGAAGCTGGGTCTTCCGTCGACAACTGCCTTTGCGTATTCTGCGATCTTGTAGTTGAGCACCTCAACGGCCTGATTGTAATCCGGCGTGATCGCGTCCTTGGGACAGACGGCGATACACCGGCCGCAGCCGACGCACTTTTCGTGGTCGATCCGGCACTTTTTGTCCGTGACGACGGGCGCACCGTGCGCGCAGATCTTCGCGCACTTGCCGCAGCCGACACAGTTGTCCGTTTCCACAGAGGGCTTGCCCTGTGCGTGCATTTCCATCTTGCCCGCGCGCGATCCGCCGCCCATGCCGAGATTCTTGAGCGCACCGCCGAAGCCCGCCTGCTCGTGGCCCTTGAAGTGCGTCAGTGAAATGATGATATCCGCGTCCATGAGCGCCCGGCCGATTTTCGCATTTTTCACATACTCGCCGCCCACAACCGGAACCTCCACATCGTCACCGCCGCGAAGGCCGTCCGCGATGATCACATGGCAGCCCGTCGAGAATGGGGAGAAGCCGTTGATATACGCCGCATCCATGTGCTCGAGCGCGTTTTTCCGGCTGCCGACATAGAGTGTGTTGCAGTCGGTCAGAAACGGCCGTCCGCCTCTGGCCTTAATAAAGTCCGCCACGGTCTTCGCGTAATTCGGGCGCAGATACGCAAGGTTTCCAAGCTCACCGAAGTGCAGCTTGATGGCGACAATTTTCCCTTCAAAATCGATATTCCCCATTCCGGCGGCAGTCAACAGCTTCTCCAGCTTCTGCTGCTGGTTCAGGCCCGGGTGACAGCGGAAATCGGTAAAGTATACCTTTGCCTGTTCCATGAGAGTTCCCCCTTGTCATTTGTAATCATCCAGAAGTATACCTGTTTTTTGGAATTTGTCAATCCGTTTGCCCTTCCAGCCGGAATTGCGCATTCAGTAACGAAAAATTTGCCGCAAACGGCCGCATGAAGTTCCAGTACCCGAGACCCCCGAGCCCATATTGTCTCACAAGCCCAAATTTTGCAAAGCTCGAGCGCACGTCCTCAAACCATACCTCGTGTACCGCGCCGTCTATACCCGTGTACGAGAACCACGGCGTCTGTGCCGGCTCGTCAAAGAAAATCTCGCTCCCCGTGTCAAACGCCAGCTGCGCCGCCGCTTCGTTCCCGAGCGTTACCGCTCGCGTCAGCCCCGCCTCATACGGAAGCGTCCAGTCGTACGCGTAGTTGGGAAAGCCAAGTAAAAGCTTCCCCGCTTCGATGCGCGACACCGCATACTTCACCACCCGCTCCACCGCGTTCAGCGGCGCCACCGCCATCGGCGGCCCGTACGTAAAGCCCCATTCGTACGTCATAAGTAAAATTTTGTCAGCCGCCTGCCCGATGGCGGCGTAGTCGTGTCCCTCGTAGAGTACGCCCGGCTGATCGTCGGACGTTTTGGGCGCAAGCGCTGCCATGAGATAGCCGCCCGCCGCGTGGACAGCTTCCCGAAGCTCGCGCAGAAACGCCGCGTAGCTCGCAGCCAGCGCCCGCCCCAGATACTCAAAGTCCACATCCACGCCCGCAAAGCCCTTTTCCCGCATCACACGGACGATATTCTGAATCAGAGCCACGCACGCCGCGTCATCGCCAAGCACTGCGCCCGCCCGCTGGGCAGAAAAGCTTCCCTGCTCTGTGAGCGTCGACAGATGCAAAAGCGTTTTCGCGCCAAATTCCTTCGCCAGCGCCAGAAGCCCCTCGTCCTCCGGCTCCACCAGCTCGCCCGCTTCCGTAAACCCGTATGTAAACGGAACAAGCGTATCGGCGTAGGGAAGAATCCCGCGCAGCGTCCGTTCATTCGCCCAAGGGTACGCATACCCCAAAAGCGTCGTTCTTTCCGTTGGACGGTCTTCGATGCTCGTCACCAGCACCTGCCCCGGATACAGCCGCTCCTGCCCCGATAATCCCGGGTTCAGCCGGTAAAGCCCGTTCTGCGTGAGCGAAAATTTCTGCGCAATGGAAAACACCGTGTCCCCCGGCTGCACCGTGTAAAGTGATTCCGGCCTTAAAATCAAAATGGCCTGCCCCACCGACAGCTGGTACGGCTCCGTAAGCCCATTGAACCGCGCGAGAAGCCCCGGCGAAACGCCGTATTCCCGGCCAATCGACCACAGCGTCTGCCCCGGCTGTACCACATGAATCTGCATACAATCACCTCACAAGATCTTATGCCTCCCGCGCCTGAAAACATACGCTGCCCTTGCAGGCTTTTCTTTTTCGCGCTATACTGTAAAAAACAAATCTGGTTTCCCGGGAGGTGTCCCATGCAGCTGCAATTGCCGCAGCTCTGGCTGTTTGATCTGCGCCCGCTTATGCAGGATGAGCGGTGGCGCGCGTTTTTGCCCGAGCTTCCCATTGAGCGCCAAACGCGCGCGCGTTCCTGCCGCCGGGAAGAGGACGCAGCAAGAATCACCGGCGCGGGCTTTTTGCTTCAGCAAGCACTGTTGTCTCTCAATATTCCCGTATCCGAGCAGATTTTCCGGAAAAATGACTGGGGAAAGCCGTATCTTGCCTCGCATGCTGTCGAGTTTTCTCTGACGCACGCGTCCTATTACGCCGCCTGCGCGCTGGATGCGTCGCCTGTCGGGCTCGATCTGGAAGCTCCGCGCATCACCATGGCCGTTGCAAATCGATGCTTCCATCCGACCGAGCTTACATTTCTAAAGTCCCTTCCCGAACCGGAGCAGCCCGATGTGCTCCTTCGCCTCTGGACCATCAAAGAGGCCTACACCAAACAGTTAGGAAGCGGCCTGCATATCCCGCTCGATTCTTTCTATGCAGACCTGCATGAAAGCGAGGCAAACTTGTATCAGGACAGCCGCCCCATTCCCGTCCGCCTGCACGAATATCCATTAAACGGCCTCCGCCTGTGCCTCTGTTCCAATTCAGTCCGCCCGGAGATCACACAATTTATCCCCAACCTATAAAAACTGCCGCAAGTGCCTGAATCAGCACCTGCGGCAGTTTTTTTGCATTTTTCCGGGAAGCTCTTAGGGGACGATGCCCACATCGTCCCGGCGGATGAGACCATTTTAACGAAAATTTTTGGCGAATTCGAAATTGCCCAATGGGTCGATGTGGGCATCGACCCCTACGCATTTGGGTAAATTCCTTGCTGCACTCGTTTTAGATTCTCGCCGTATTACACGTCAGATACACAACCTGCCGCTGCTTTGCAAGCTCCCGGAGCATCGAAAGCGCCCGGCGAGTGGCCTCGTCGTCGAAATTCACGAACGGGTCGTCGAGCAGCAAAAACGGCTGCTCCTTCCGGAATAGCGCGTCCACCAGCGCCAGCCGCATGCACAGCATCACGCCGTCAACCGTTCCCGCGCTGAAGCTTGCCGCATCGCGTGCCGCGCCCTGTTCGTCGATGAAAAGATGAAGCTCCCGGTCCAGCATCACGTGCCCGATTTTCTCCCCGAGAAGCGCATCCGCATACCGCACAAACCCCTGCTCCACACGGCCGACATAGCTGTTTGCAAGCGTATCCTTCGCCCGCGTGAGATAGTCCATTGTAAGATCGGCCAGCTCGCACTGCTTCTGAAGCGCTTTTCGTGTCTCGTTCAACTCCTCCAACTTATCTGATATCTCCGAGATACGCTCGACCTCGCGCCGAAGGGCATCGCGTCTCTGCCGGAGCTGTCGGAGAAGTGCCTCCTGCGCGTCCAGCTCCCGCTGCGTCTGCGCCTCCTTTTCCTGAAGCGCAGCCATACTTAAGGTTTGCTCCTGCGAGTCGTCTGCGGCGATCTCCGCGTTTTCCTGCAAATAGTCCGCCAGTCGCGCGCGTTCCGTCTCAAATGCCGTCATAGCCGCCGCAAACGCACGCGAATCGTCTTCCGCCTGTGCAAGCAGCTGCTCTTCTGATTTCCCGGATAACCGGTACGTTTCAAAAAACGCCGCAAGCTCATCCGTATGCGCCTGAGCCTGCCGCTCCGCATCCTGCCGTTCTGCATCCAGCTGCTGCGCGCGTTCCTGTACATGCGCATACTGCGAAGCCCGTTCGCGCAGCGCCCGGACTGCCTGGGAGAGCGCCTGCGCTGAATCCGCAAGACCGTAACGGGATAAAATCGCGCGGACCTCCGCCGTCAAAGCATCGATTTGCACCTGCTGCTCCTGCCGCTCCTTTGCCAGACGTTCTTCCTTTTCGCGCAGACGCAGATACGCGTCCTTGTCCAGCCGCAGCTGCACCAGCTGCTCGTCCGGCCGGGAAGCGTCCGGGCAGAATTGCATCAGAAACGCTGTCACACCGGCCTGCAATTGCTCGATCTGCTGCATCTCTTCATCCGCACCGTCTTCCGCTTGCAAAGGCTTCTTCCAAAGAAGCGCCGCGGCGAGGCTGAGCGCCCCCAGTACAACCGCCGCAATCCCAAGAGAGAGCTTTTCCGCAACCAAGCAGCCGATTCCTGCCAGCAAAAGCAGCGCACCCAGCGCCAGAATCGCGATTTTCGCGGAGCCGGGTCGCTTTTTCTCGTTTTTCTGCGCCTGCTTTGCGTCTCGAACGGCGCACAGCTCCGCAATCCGGCGGCAGTCCTGCTGCTTTTCCGATAGTTCCGCATCGTCCGGCAATCCAGTATGGAATATTTTAGCATATCTTTTCAGCTGCTCTGCTTCGTCGTCCGGCATTGCCGCGCGGTTTTCAATCGACAATGCCGCAAGCTCCTGCTGCCCAGCCTCCAGCCGGTCCAGATCGTCCGCAACTCGCACCCGGTCAGAAAAAAGCGGCGCACCTTCTTCGATCACCTGCCGGTCTTCCATCGAGAGTACCAGCGTCCCCTGCCTCTTTTCCAGCTGCCGCAGCGAAATGACATTCTCCCGCTGCCGCCGGATTTCCTCTGCCGCAGGAAGTCCATCCGGATATTTTTCGCGCAAAGCCCGCAGCATCTCATCCTGCTTTTCCGCCTGCGCGCGAAGCTCTTCCAGCTGCTTTTGCTTGAGCTGCCGCTCCCGCTGTCCCGCGGCCTTTTGGATATCCGCCCGCACGAGCGCGAGCTCCGCTGTCTTTTCCGCCTGCTGCGCGTTCTGCGCGTCGATCTCCCGTAAAACCGATTCTAATTCCGGCCGTTTTCCTTCCGCGCGGAACCGCTCGTCCTCCAGCGCGCGAAGCTCCTCCGCCAGCCGGTCAATTTCGCCGTTTGACCCGCGATAGGCCTTGCGTTCGCTCCGGTAAGCGCGCAGCGCAGCCATGGCGGTATCGAAATTGTTCATGTCATTCGTGTCGTCCACAAGATTTGTCAGCTTGGCCCGTATGGAGCTCGTCGCCTCCAACTCCCGCGCGGCCAGCTGCGGAACGAACGTGCTGCGCGAGAACGACTCCGCATCCAGCCCGAAGAGCTCTTCTCCGAGCTTTTCCGAAAACGCTGTTTCCTTCGTCCGGTTCGTCAGATCATAAATCTCAAATGAATCCTTCGCTGCCGTCTTTCCAAAGTACCGTGTCACGCGGTAGCTTGTATCCCCGTGCGAAAACTCCAGAAATCCGCCGTATTTCCCGCCCTGCCAGGGCTCGTACCGCTTGCGCTCGTTATTGGCCGCGGTTCTTGCCCCCGTGCGCGGCAGACCATAGAACATCGCCTTCAAAAATGCCGCCAGCGTGCTTTTTCCAAAGCCGTTTTCCCGGCAGATGACCGTAAGGCCGCTTTCAAATTCATAGTCGAACCCGGACAGCACGCCGAAATTTTCTATATGACACCGCAAAAGTCTCATAACGAAATCTCCTCTCCCGCCAGCGCCAGCACGCCCGCGCGAATGACCGCCGCCTTCTCGTGCTCGGAAAGCTCGCTCGCCAGCACCTGCCGGACAAACTCGCCCTTGAGCGACACGTCGTTCCGGTACCGCTCTGGGTCGACAGCCAATCTCGTCGCATCCTTCACTTTTGCAAAGAAAAAGCTTCCCGCAAGCTGATTTTGCAGATACGAAACAGAAAGATCCGCCTCCGGCGAAACCTCTCCCGTGAGCACAAACTCCGCCATATCGTCCGGCGAAATTCCCCGCGCACTTTCCTGCATCCGCGCAAAAAACTCCGTGCTTCTCACGCAGCCCGCCACGTCCGTCTCCACCCGATGCAGCGTCCGGCAGGAAAACGGGACAAATTCCGGGGTAACGCGCCCGCGCTCGATGGTTAAAAGCACAAAGCCCTTCTCCCCACACTCGTCAAATCCGCGCCCCTCAAGGCATCCGCTGTAGCAAAAAGCGCCCGTTTCATCGAGCTTTTGCAGGCTATACGTATGCAGATGCCCCAGCGCAAGATAATCAATGCCCTGGTTCTGCAAAAGCTTCAAATTAATCTGCTCCTTGCCGCAGCTTGTGCCGGCTTGTCCATGGAGCGTCACAAGGTTCACACAGCCATCCACATGCGGCAATCTCTCGTAAATTTCTTCTCTTTCCTCACTGAGTACCACACCCGAAACAGCCGCGTCCTCATAGCAGTAAGTTCTCCAGCTGTCTCCGAACAGCTTCAGATTTTCCGGAAGTTCCCGGTCACAAAACGCGCCTGCCGCCTCGTCGTGGTTCCCGGGCAGATACAGATAGTCGACCTCCGGCGTTCTTTGCATCGCGTCCAGAACCGCATCCACCGTCCGCTCCCGCACACGGTCTCCATCAAAGAGGTCTCCTGCAATGATGACCGCCCGCACACCGTTTTCCTGCGCATACTGTGTCATGCGCACAAAAGAGCGCAGCACTTCCGCGCTCCGTGTTGCCGCCTGCCGCGCCGTCATGTGCGTCTGCATGGGGCTGTCTAAGTGAATATCTGCGCAATGAATCAGCTTCATACCATTCCCTCAGTTTCCGTTTTCATAAAACAGATGCAGCGTTTTCGCTTTCTGCGCTGACGCTGCTTCCTCGCCCATTTGCAGATGCTCCTGCCGCGGCGTGAGCGCCAGATGAATTTGCCAGCCGCTGATTTCTCCCGCGCCGCTTGCGCGATAGGTCAGCGTATCCTCGTAATCCTCCGGCGCTCCTTCCTCCGTCAGCGAAACGTAGAAGCCTTCCGCGTCCGGAAAACGCGCGCGAATCTCCGCCTGCGGCAAATACTTCAGCGCATCCAGATAGTCTGCCAGCTGGTACTGCGTCTGCTGCTGCGTCCATTCACTGCGCTGCGTCACGAAAAATTTGCCTGAATCCGAGAAGATCCGCAGCTGCGCGCTGTAGGTTGTCTTGCCGTCCGGATAGAAAAAGCGGACTGCGCCGCCGTCCGTCAAATCAAAATCCGCCGTCAGCTGCAAGTCAAAATTATCACCGTTCACATACAAATCCGTATTCTTTCTGCACTTCTGCGTCTTTTTGACGTGCGATATGATTTGCTCCGTGTCAAGCTGCGAGACATTTTTCCCGGCCATTGGGAATTCCTGCTCCGTCTTCCGGGCCGACTGCAAAACCGTCGCCGCCAGCGCGCAGACAGCCGCCAGAAAAATGATCCACGCAACCGGCAGCTTTGTTTTCTTCATTGCCTCCTACCTCATTTCTCCGCAATCCGCGTTTTCCTGTCCGTCCCCCGTCTTTTCCAGCAGCACCACCGTCTCGACTGTTGTTTCAGTTTCCAAGGGAAGTTCTTTCACTTCCTCGCCATCAATAGGCACAGGGAAATTGAATACAATCTTCTTTATCCAGCTTCCGTCTTTTCTCTTTTCCGGGAACATCTCAATTCGCTCAATAAAGGCTTTCATAAACTCTTTCTGTTCTGCTTCCGTTGCGGAATGGTAGACTTCATCAAATGCCAGTAAGAGCCGATAAATGTTATCGCCGGAGATTTTCTCCTGCTGGATGCTGCGTATCTGACTTTGCAATTCGCCAATCTGAACTTCGATTTCCTCTATCGTATCATACTGTTCATCATATCGGCGCTGCAAATCCAAAATTTTTCTGTCATAGTGGGCATCGTTGATGTCCAAGGTATCCATCTGACGCTCCAAGCGGCTTTTCGTTCCAAAGGCTT
>ERZ772875.2582-NODE-2582-length-12971-cov-4.610406_pt1 | contig 12971 bp, 16 predicted proteins | sample MGYA00580585_ERZ772875 | MGnify/ENA primary metagenome ERZ772875 (study PRJEB29015, sample SAMEA2737736) | human gut metagenome | biome: human gut; feature: human-associated habitat; material: faeces | place: China | collected 2012 ... | reverse complement strand
AAACAGACCGTAAGGGCTTTTACATCGGCAAGGACAAATACGGCAGCAACATCGTAGTAGACTTCGACCAGCGCGACGAGGACAAGACCTCTGCCAATGTTCTCATTCTCGGCAACTCCGGTCAGGGCAAGTCCTACTTGATGAAATTATTGCTCTTGAACTTCCTTGAAGCCGGAAAATCTGTTATCACGCTGGATGTGGAGCATGAGCAGTGGGAGCTGTGTCAGGCGCTCGGCGGCTGCTTTGCGGACATTATCGAGGGAACATATAAAATCAATCTGCTGGAGCCTCGCTGCTGGGACACCGATGCGGACCCATACGATGTGGATGCACCGAAAGCGTTCCGGCAGTCCACCCGACTGGCGCAGCACACGTCTTTCCTCAAAGATGTGTTTCGCACCTACAAGGACTTTACGACAGCACAAATCGATACGATTGAAATTATGTTAACCAAACTATATACGGAATGGGGCATCACAGAGGACATGGACTTTTCGCAGATGCGGCCGGAGGACTACCCCATTCTCTCAGAATTGTATGATTTTATCGAGATCGAGTACGAGAATTTTGATGAAACGAAGCCGCAGCTCTATACGCGCGAGACGCTCCAGCAGGTGCTGTTGGGGCTGCACTCCATGTGCCGCGGCGCGGACTCGAAATTTTTCAACGGTCACACAAACCTGACCTCAACGCGCTTTCTGGTGTTCGGTGTGAAAGGTCTGCTGTCTGTGGCGCAGAACGTGCGAAGCACGATCCTCTTGAACCTGCTGTCGTATATGTCGGACAAGCTGCTGACCGAGGGCAACACCGTCGCGGCGCTGGACGAACTCTATATCTGGCTGTCCAATCCCGTCGCCATCGAGTACATCCGAAATTCGCTCAAGCGCGTGCGCAAAAAGGAATCCGCGCTGGTGCTGGCAAGCCAGAACCTCGAAGATTTTGACCAGCCAGGCGTGCGCGAGATGACAAAACCGCTCTTCTCCATCCCGCCGCACCAGTTCCTGTTCAACGCCGGTTCCATTGACCGGCGCGCGTATATGGATATGCTCCAGCTGGAGGACAGCGAGTTCGACCTTATTAAATTTCCGCAGCGCGGTGTGTGCCTTTACAAATGCGGAAACGAACGATACCTGCTGGAAGTCCACGCGCCGCCGTACAAGGAAGCCCTGTTCGGAAAGGCGGGCGGCCGCTGATGGCAGTATCTCCGATGCTCATAAAGGTCGCCGCCGCACTGCTGACCAGCGAAAAGGGGCGCAAGGGTGTCGGCTTTCTGCTGGTCGCCATTTTCGCGCCGGTTATCCTGATCGCGGCCATCCTCTGCTCGACTACGTCGGGTGGGGCCGACCACAACAATTCCGCTGTGGAAGCCTCTTTTTATGGGGTGACATATAGCGAAGGTGTGCCGGACGAATTCAGAACGCACATTGCAGATATGCAGACGGCTTTTTCCTTTCTGGATTCGGCGGTGGCGGAAGCCAACGCGACTATGACCGACGGCAATCGTCTTGACCCGATACAGGTCAAGGCGATTTTTTATGCCCTCTGCTTTGGCGAGGCCGCGCCGAGCCAACGCGCGGCAGACCGCTTCGTGGATTGCTTTTTTATCACGGAACAGCGAATACGAACCGTGACCGTTGAACTGGAAGACGGAAGCGTTATAGAACAGGAGGAACCCTATACCGCCACCGTCCCCCTCTCGCTGGCGGCAGCGTATGAAAATCTTGCAGTCAAGCTCGGCAGAACCATAACCGACGAGGATAAAGAAAATGCCGCGCACATCTACACGATGATTGCGGGCAATGCCAACGGCAGCGACGGGAGCGGCGCATCGGGCGGCACGATCCAGATCGACTACGGTGTGGGAACCGGCAGCACGGAACTGGACACGTCCGGCTTCACGAACCCAGCCACCAAGAACGCCGACGATCTGGTGCAATATGCGCTCCATGCTTATCAGGAGCATTGGGGCTACGTCTGGGGCACATTCGGTCTCGTATTGACCGAGAGCCTGTTTGAAGCAAAGCTGGCACAGTATCCGGATGCTCTTGCTGGCAACGCAGATTTCATCCGCCAGACGTGGGTCGGCGGTAGAACGACAGACTGTGTTGGATTGATTAAAGGCTACGGCTGGTTAGATGCTGAGAGCGAGGAAATCATCTACAATACCAACGGGATGCCGGATATCGGCGCGGACGCCATGTACCGTAACGCTGCCGTCAAGGGCCCCATCGGTACGATCCCAGAGATCCCCGGACTGGCCGTCTGGAAGAGCGGCCACATCGGCGTGTACATTGGAAGCGGAGAAGTGATTGAGGCTATGGGCACCAACTACGGTGTGGTCAAGACCCAGCTGACGGACCGAAACTGGACCGCCTGGCTGGAGATCCCGTACATTCAGTACGACTGAAGATCCCAGAGAAATGAGATAAGGATGAGGTGCGCTATGGAAAAGATTGAGATCACGCTGGCCTTTGACGGCGAGAAGCTCGACGCGCTGGAATACGCGCTCCGAAAGGAGCGGACCACCGTTCAGAAGCAGATGGACGAGGCCCTCCGGCAGCTCTACGAGGCAAAGGTGCCGGAGGCGGTCCGAGACTACCTGGACAACAAGAACAAGCCCACGCCGCCGAAACGGCCGCCCCGGCATACCAAAGCTGCCGATCCTGTTGAGAAAAAACGGGATTCGGAAGTACAGGAGGATGGGGGCAATCCAGATAGACCGGCCCGAGAGTGTCAATAGTCCCCCTGGATCAGCGGCATGGTTGCTTTTGCTAAAAGAGGCATGCTGTTTCTCGTTGCTTTTGGTGAATGGATTTTCCAAGGCACACGTGGCATCGTGTGCTTACCCCAAGTGGAACGAAACAAAAGGAGGATCACAAAATGGATATCACGAGAGGCAGAGAATTACAGGAGCGGATCGGCCTGGATGCGTTAACCCTGCTGGTACTATTTGGAGATAGCATCAGCACTGAGATGCATGAGCGCAGTATCCGTATGGTTGGAAAGACATGGGGCATCCCGGACGCGGAGACACAGGAATGGCTGGATGCCATTGCGAAAGAGCACAGTTATGCCGAGAGCGGCTCCCCTGAACACGTGCGTGCGGAAGAGGAGCTACCCGTCAATCTCAGCGGTCTGGAGACGCTGAACATGATCTGGGACCTGTTCGAAACCGCCGTCCAGATGGATGATCTGTCAGACCGGCAGGAAATGCTCGACTTCGCAAAATGGATGGAGGAATCCCAGAACCTCCTGGATTGGATCAAATTGACCCAGGCTGAACGAAAGGCTTGGAAAGAAGGTTCTGTCTCCGCATAATTCCCCGGAGACCCGCACCGCCTCGGCCACGAGGCGGTGCGCCTTTCTGCCTCCTGTAAGATTGCTTGAGATGATGATTTGAGAGGGGCCTGCATGAATACGAAAAATGAACCGGAGTTCGAAGAACAGAACGTGCCTGAATTGTGCGGCAGTCGGCGGCTACTCCCGGAAGAGGTTACTCTCGAGGGTGAGATCGAAGAGGTAGATGGCATCCTCAATTTCTACCTGGCGTGTTGGTTTGATGTGGACCAGGTCTTCGGTACCCATGTGGAAACGACCGAGAATGACGATTGGATCAACGTCTACGCCAACTACGATATGCGGACGCGGCATGTGTGCGGCGTTCTGGATGTGGTACTCCATTGGGAAGATGGGAGCGACGAGTTCTATATCTACAAATTGGATGAGGAAGAGCGCATGGTTGTTCTGAGCAAGATGGAGGACTACTGTGTGCAGAGAACGGGCCAGACCTTGGGGCACTTTGCAAAATGTATCTGGAACCTCCAGATCATCCAGCGATGGAGATTCGGATGCGGTAGCACAGGAGCCGCATAGGCCATGACGGTTTGCCGGAAACGATGGCTGACTGAAAAAAGTACGAGGATAAAGGACCGCCGTGGTGTGCCCCGGCGGCCCGGCCACAAAGCCCCGCAGTGCGGGGCTTTTCGGAGGGTTTCATACTGCCGTCGGTTTTTCCGCTTTGAAAAAGTTCCGCCGTGGTTCTGCTGCAAGAGACTACTGCTGCAGGGGATTCCGGCTGCTTTTACCGCCGTATATGGCCTTTTGAGAGATTTGGAGGAAATATGGAACAAGAGAACAGATTGAAGATCACTGTCTGGCTGAAGCCGGACGTCGTACAGCGTATGGACGGATGGCTCAGGGCGGACAACTGCAAAAGCCGTGGAGAGTTTACAGAGAAGGCCCTTCGGTTCTACATGGGATACCTGGCAGCAGAGGACACCTCGGTGTTCCTCTCCCGCACCCTTGTGGACACCCTCCAGGGGATCGTGGCGGACAGCCACAACCGCCTGCGCTCCATGATCTTCAAGTGGTGTGTGGAACTGAACATGATGGGCCACACCATCGCCGCCCACTTCCGGGCGGACCCTATCAACCGCAGGGAGCTGCGGGCCTATGCCGTGGACGAAGTGCGGCGCACCAACGGTCAGATCAGCTTCGACAGGGCACTGGACCAGCAGCGCCGGTTCCCGGAGGATGTCTTTGACGATGACGTATGAGTGACCTTCGATTCATGTCACCATATCTCAAAGGCGGAGGAGACAGCGCCCGGAGAGCAAATCGCATCCGCTACTTTGCCACTCGCCCCGGTGTGGAGGTGCTCTCCGATGGGGGGAAGTCAACCCGCCACCAAAAAGCAGAAAGCCTATATCCAGCGGTTGCTCCGGGCCTTCCCTGACGCCAGGGAGCTATTGGAGTATGAGGACTATCTGAAAAACCAGACCAGGAGTCCGCGTCGGAGTTCATCCGACAGGCTCGAGAGGACTTTGCGGTGCCCATGAGCCAGCGGGAGAACTATCTGGACTATGTGTCCCACCGCCCCGGCGTGGAATTGCGGGGAGAGCATGGTCTCTGGACCAGCGGCGGCAAGGTGGAGAATCTGGCCGAGGCGGTGCGGGAGGTGGCGGAGCATCCCGGCAACGTCTGGACGCCGGTGGTGGCGATCCGCCGGCAAGACGCGGAGCGGCTGGGCTACGACAACGCGGAGAATTGGCGCGCCCTGGTAAACGCCAGCCTTTGCGACATCGCCAAAGGCTACAAGATCCATCCGGATCACCTGCGGTGGTACGCCGCCTTCCATGAAAAAGAGAAGAGCGTCCATATCCACATGGTAGTATTCTCCTCCGATCCCAAAGAAGGCTACCTCACCCCGGACGGCATCCGGCAGGTGAAGTCCGCCTTCGCCCGACGGATCTTCCAACAGGACCTGATGCATATCTATGAGCAGAAGACAGCGTACCGCAACCAGCTGCAGCAGAATGCCGCGGAGGCCATGCAGGAACTGATCCGGCAGATGCGGGATGGGTCCCTGGAGAACCCGCAGCTGGAAGATCAGATAGAGGCCTTGGCGCGGTGCCTGCGGACGGTCCGAGGGAAAAAGGTCTACGGCTACCTGCCGCCGGAGGTGAAGCTGATGGTGGATGGGATCGTGGATGCGCTGGCTGCTGATGAGCGAGTGACAAAAGCCTATGATCTCTGGAATGAGATGCGGGAGTCTATCTACCGGACCTACTCGGAGCACTTGCCAGAGCGGCTGCCGCTCTCCAAACAGAAGGAGTTCAAGCCTGTGCGGAACATGGTGATCCGAGAGGCGTTACTACTGGTACAACAGGAAGAAGGGATTGCGGAAGAGCCGCAGCGGGAAGCTGACCTACGCCACGTCCAACACGCTGCGGAGAGCGGCGATCCGGCGGCCATGTGTGATCTAAGCGACCTCCTGATGAAGCAGAGAAGAAGCAGTGAGGCGCTGTACTGGCTGGAGCAGTCCGCCCGAAATGGCGATCCTCGCGGGCAATATGTGCTTGGAACGTGGTATCTGAAACGAGGAAATGTCCAAAACGCGCTTCGATGGCTGACTGCGGCTGCTGACCTGGGCAGCAGCACCGCCCAGTATCGTCTGGGCGTGCTGTACCTGAAGGGCGAACAGGTGGAGAAGAATTTGGAGCTGGCAGTCCGATATCTGACTGCCTCCGCGGAGTGCGGAAACCAGTATGCTCAGTACACACTGGGAAGTCTGTATCGTTCCAGAGATGGGGTCTCCAGAGATGAGGCCCTGGGACGGGAGTGGCTGTCCCGTTCTGCGGCCCAGGGAAACCCATACGCCCAGCATCTTCTGGATCACCCGGACCAGAAACGGTCTATCGCAGCCCAGTCTGTGACACGGCTGCTGTACCACATGAGCCGGATCTTCGAGGACAACTGCAAGACAGACGTTATGCACCGGGGGCTACAGATCGACCGCAAGCGCCGCCATCAGCTCCGGGAGCGGAGACTCGCTCTGGGGCACAAGCCGGATGACCATGAGGATGAGGAGATCGGACTCCACTGAGTGCTTGAGCACACACTGTTCTGACTGGACAATGGCAAGTAAATTGAGTATACTACTCTCATAAGATATTGCAGAAGACCGTGATTCCGAACGGGCGGATTATGTGGAGGTGAATGCAGTATGGCAGGCAAGATCCCATCTGATGGCGTCGTTGTGCAGAATGCTAGACGAGCGGTTGCGGCGGAACTGCGGAAAAAGAAAATTTTGAAACAACCGATTGCAAAATTCGATCCCAAAACCGGCAAGGTATACTTGCTGCATAGTGACGGCACCCGCGAGGAGGTCGGCGAGGCCAGAAAGGGACGTTACAGTGAACGGCTGTCTTAAGAAACCAGAGGTGGTCGCATTTGCTGGCCCCAATGGCTCCGGAAAAAGTACGATCACAAATTTGCTCCGCCCCACGACCGCTGAATAAGCAGTCGTAAAATATAGTTGTGTAAAGGGCACCTGCTCTCCTTTTGGGAGGGTGGGTGCTTTTTACTTGGAAGTGAACAGAATCATGGAACCCTACATCCCCTTCACCGACGAACAGAAGCGTCGGGCCAATGCGGTGGATCTGGAGGATTACCTGCTCCGCCGGGGCGAGAAACTACTCCCCTCGGGCCGGGATAAGCGTCTGGCCACAAATCACAGTGTGACTATACGAGGCAGCGAGTGGTTCGACCATGATACGCAGCAGGGCGGTCACGCCATCGACTTCGTGCGGACGCACGACGGATGCTCCTTTCAGGAGGCAGTCGCAAAGCTGCTGGACGGAGAACAGGGACATGCTTTTCGGTCTGCGTCGGAAAGAAACGCGGAACCACAGAAGCTCTTTGCGCCGCCACTCCCCCACCACAATATGCGCCGGGTGTATGCCTACCTTATGAAGCAGCGGCACATCGACCGGGATATCATCACCCACTTCGCGCGGGCGGGAACACTCTATGAGGATGCGAAATATCACAACGCCGTGTTCGTCGGAACAGACGAACACGGCGTTTCCCGTCACGCGCAGAAGCGCAGCACCAACAGTCAGGGCAAGTCCTTCAAACTCAACGTGGCGGGCAGTGACGCGCGATACAGCTTTCACCACCCGGGGACGGATGGGGACCTGTATGTATTTGAGGCCCCTATCGACCTTCTCTCCTATATCACCCTGCATCCGGAGAACTGGCAGCAGCACAGCTATGTGGCCTGCTGCGGTACCAGCTATGAACCGGTACGGTGGATTCTGACGCGGATGGAAGCTCCGCAGATGGTGTCTCTCTGTCTGGACCACGACAATGCGGGAGATCAGGGCTGCGAACGGATGGCGAAACAGATCTCCTCGGAGTTCGGCTTTCCCACTCGTCGACTGGTCCCGGAGCAAAAGGATTGGAATGAGGACCTCTGCGCCCTGCGGGAAGCCCAAGGCGTCAGAGAATGGAGATGGAAATGAGGTGAAAATCTCACGTGAATCAGAATATCTGGTCACTGATCGGCTTTGCTGCGGTGGCTTTGATCGTGATGGGCGGGCTGGCATTTCTCTCCCAGCACTATACGCTGGACAATATCAAGAGTAAAACTGTGGGTGACGGGCAGTACGGCACCGCCCGCTGGGCGACAAAGCGGGAGATTCAAAAAACGTATCGCCATGTGCCCTTCCAACCAGAACTCTGGCGGAAGGGAGAACACCTACCGGAACAGCAGGGCTTGGTGCTGGGCAGTCTTGGCCGGAAAAATCATGTTACAGCACTGGTGGATTGCGACGATATCCACTGTCTGATGATCGGCGCAAGCGGTGTTGGCAAAACCGCCTTCTTTCTGTATCCAAATTTGGAATATGCCTGCGCCAGCGGCATGAGCTATCTGGCACTGGATACCAAGGGAGACCTGGCCCGGAACTACGGCGCGGTGGCCAGCAAATACTACGGTTACCAAGTCTCCGTGATCGATCTGCGGAATCCCACTCGGTCCGATGGGAACAACCTGCTGACTCTTATCAACCGCTACATGGATCTGGCCCGAGAACATCCGGACAGCCTGACCTACAAGGCTCGAGCCGAGAAGTACACGAAAATCCTGGCCAAGAGCATCGTCAACCCAGGCGGAGATAGCTCCCAGAGGGGAGAAAATGCCTACTTCTACGAGTCCGCGGAGGGCCTTCTGGCTGCGGTGATCCTATTGCTGTCAGAGTATCTCCCGCCAGCAGAAGGAGAGCCGGAGACACGACATATCGTGCCGGTGTTCAAGCTGGTGCAGGCTCTCCTGGCCGTAGACCCCAGGAGCAAGGACCAGCGGAACGGCTTCCAGATCCTGATGGACCGGCTGCCGGAGAATCACAGGGCCTATATGCTGGCCGGCGCCGCCCTGACCGCCTCCGATCAGGCCATGGCCTCTGTCATGTCCACGATGCTTTCCAGACCGAATTCCTTTCTGGACACAGAGCTGGAGCAGGTACTCTGCTTCGACAGCGCCATTGACGCGGAGACCTTCGCCTCCCAAAAATGCGCCATATTCCTGATCCTCCCGGAGGAGGACGCCACCAAGAACTTCATGGCGGGCCTCATCATCCAGAACCTGGCGAGAGAGCTGTTCTTCCTGGCGGACAAAAACGAGGGGAAGCTGAAGAACCGTGTGGTGTTCTTCTGCGACGAGCTGGGCAACATGCCGCCCTTTGACATCCTGCCGCTATTCTCCGCTGGCCGTTCTCGGCGGCTGACCCTGGTTCCCATCATTCAGAGCATTGCGCAGTTGGAGAAGAACTATGGCAAGGAGGGTGCAGAGATCCTGACGGACAACTGCCAGGACACGATTTTCGGCGGCTTCGCGCCCCAGAGCCAGACAGTGGAGGTGCTGTCCAAGGCCCTGGGCAGCCGCACCGTCCTCTCCGGCTCCATCTCCCGGGGGAAAAACGATCCTAGCCAGTCCCTGTAGATGATGGAGCGGGCACTCATGACGCCGGATAGTTGAAATCCATTCCAAAGGGAGAGTTTGTGGTGATGAAGACCGGAACCCATCCCATGCGGACCCGGCTGCGGCTGTTTCTGGAAAGGGGTATTATCTTTGGCGAACCCTACCAGATGCCGGAGCGGGTGGCCAGAAAGGTGGCCTATGCCGGGAAACGGCAGCTGACGCAGGCTATCATAAGGAAAAAGCGTGGGACTACTCCGCCCACAAATCAGTACAGGGGCCAGAGCGACTATAACACGGCCCAGGAGGTGTGAATGGATGAGCTTTTTTAATGATGTTTATGGAGACCGTGACCTGTCCACTCGGGCTAAAACGGTATGTCTGTACCTCCATGACCGTGCCAATGGAGATGGCGAGAGCTAGTACGCCATTGGCACCATTGCGGCGGACCTGGCCCTCTCCCGCTCCACAGTCAAACGGGCTCTCAGCGATCTAGTCCGGCTGGGCAAGGTGGAGAAGCAGCCCCGTTACCGAGAGAACGGTGGCCAGACTTCCAACCTGTACCGATTGCGAAAATGAGAGCAGACGAAAAAGCAGTCTCCCCGCCAAGGGGAGACTGTTTCAATCACCTAGCCCCGGGGGCGGGTCATTGTGGACCATCAAGATAATCCCAAGAGAAGGATCGTTATCTTCAGAGAACAGAATACATTACTCTTCTAATTTCTCTCCGGTACCGATTGTAGGCCAACTCCATCTCCCATTTATGGTAATATGATACCATTCTGGAGAATAGCTACATAAAGGATATAAAAGGACACCCAAAACTGCTCCGGTCTTCTTCCTCTTAGGGAGCTCTCAACGGCGGCAGGGTCACAATCCGGCTACAAATCCGCTCTAGCAGGGTGCTGTTGTGGCTGACCACCAGGAGCCCCAGCTCCCTCCGCTGAGCCTCCTCCAAAAGGAACTGCCAGATCTGGGCTTGGGTGATCAGGTCCAGCATGGCAGTGATCTCGTCGCACAGCAGATAGCGGGTCCGGGGCCCCAGGGCCCGGGCGATGCAGAACCGCTGGAGCTCCCCACCGGAGAGCTCCCGGGGATACCGGCGGAGCCACTGGGGCTGGATGTGGAGGGCCTTCAGCAGGCGCTCCTCCACCGGGCCGGCCTCATGCAGCGAGACCTCCAGCGGCAGGAGGGGGTCCAGGGCTGTCTCTGGGTGCTGCCAGATCATCTGCACCGGGCAGGCTCTCCCGTACCGGGACAGGGGCTCCCCGTCCAGCAGGATCTGACCGTCCGTGGGCCACTGGTATCCCGCAAGGAGCCGGCAGAGGGTGGTCTTGCCCCGGCCGCTGGGGGCGGACAGCCCCAGCCGCTCCCCGGGCTCCAGGGTAAGGCTGACGTCCTCCAGTACCGGCCGTTTCCCCCGGCGGGGATAGCGGAAGGTGAGATTTTTTGCCTCCAGGCTCATGGACGCTCCCCTCCCTCCGGAAAATAGCACCGGACCCGGCCGCCCCGGAGGGCGGTATCCGGCACCGGTCCGCCGGACCGGCAGACCTCCTGACAGCGGGCGCACCGGGGGGCGAACTGACAGCCCGCCGGGATCTCCCCCGGATAGGGCTGGGTGCCGGGGATGGGGACAAAGCCGTTCTGAGGCAGGGCGTTCCACAGGGCCCGGGTGTAGGGGTGGCGCAGGGTCCCGGCGGCGAAGTCGGCGGCATCCGCTTCCTCGATGGTCTCTCCGGCGTAGAGCACCAGCACCCGGTGAGCGATGGTGAGGGCCAGTTCCAGGTCATGGGTGATGAGGAGCACCCCGGCCCCCTCCTCCGCCAGTTCCCGGAAGTGGCCCAGGATGCGCCCAGCGGCCCGGGCGTCCAGGCCGGGGGTGGGCTCATCGGCGATGATCAGCTTCGGCCGCTCCGCCACGGCGGCGGCAATCAGCGCCCGTCGGGCCATGCCGCCGGAGAGCTCAAAGGGATACATCCCCTCTGCCTCCGCCCCCAGGCCGTACCGGGCCAGGACGGCGCGGCTCTCCGCCCGGGCCCTGTCATCCCGCCGGCCCCGGCGGATCTGAGGGCCGATTTCCATCAGGGGATCCAGGTAGGTGACCCCCTGGGGCACCAGCGTGATCTCCCGGCCCCGGAAGGCCTCCACCCGCCGCCGGGTGAGGGGCTCGCCCCCATAGGCGATTGTCCCCTCCAAGCTGGCGTTGTATGGGAGGATGCCCAGGATGCCGTGGGCCAGCAGGCTCTTTCCGGAGCCGCTGGAGCCCACCACCGCCGTCACCTGGCCCGGACGGATGGCAAAAGTCAGATCCCGGATCACCGGCAGGCTCAGCCGCCGGGTGCCCCGGTCATATTGGGTAAAGGAGATGGAGAGGTGCTCCGCCTGTAACAGAGGCTCCATGGACGGCCTCCTTTCCTGAGATTCGGGCGGACACACCGGCCCGCCCTTACTGATGCAAGCTGGAGGGATCCAGCAATCGCCGCGCCTGCTCCCCCAGACCGGCGAACAGCAACACCACCCCCACCAGGGCCGCGCCGGGAAACAGGGCCAGCCACCACCGGCCGGTGGTGAGGTACTGCATACTCTCCGACAGGATCACCCCGATGGCGGGCTGCTCCGAGGACAGGCCGAAGCCCAGGAAGGTGACGCTGGCCTCGTGGAGGATGGCATGGGGGAACTGAAGGATCAGCCCCGTGAGGAACTGGGGCAGCAGATGGGGCAGCAGATGGCGCCGGACCAGCTGTCCCCGGGGCACGCCCAGCTTCTCCGCCGCCAGCAGATAGGGGGCCTGACGGAGCTGGAGGACCTCCTCCCGGACCAGCCGGGCCAGGGAGGGCCAGTGGCTGAGGGACACGCCGGCCACCACCCCCAGGAAGCCCCGGCCGCAGGCCAGGGAAATCAGCATCACCAGCAGGATGTGGGGAATACCCAAAAACAGGTCGATCAGCCAGGAGAGGACCGCGTCCGCCCAACGGCTCAGGGCGGCGGCCACGCCCAGGGCCAGGGCGATGACGGCGCTGACGCAGGCAGTGAGGGCCCCGATGCGGATGGACAGGGACAGCCCCGCTAGGGTCCGGGAGAGCATGTCCCGCCCCAGCCAGTCGGTGCCGAACAGTCCGTCCGGGCCGGGGGCCAGATTCGTACGGGAGAAGTCCGCCGCCGTGGCCCGATCTGTCAAAAGCGCCCCCGAAACCGTGACCGCCAGCAGGAGCACTGCCGTGAACAGCAGCAGCCCAAGAGCCCGCTGCCTCCGGTTCCAGGCTCTCATCGCCGGGCCGCCCCCCTTCTGATCTTGGGGTCCACCACGCCGTACAGCAGATCTGCGGCCAGATTCCCGGCAAAGACGATGGCGGCGGGGCACACCTGCTCGAAGATCTTGCGCATACGCGCTTCTGGCATGTGGTCGTCAATCGGGACATAGCAGCCGCCGGCGTAGAGCACGCCCTGCATGGCCGCGATGCTCTCTGCGGTGCGGCCGATGAGCACCGCGACGGGGCGGCGCAGACAGGGGGCCGTTCTGGCCAGGTGTGTGCCGAGGCCCTTCGCGCAGGAGAGTAGCTGCGCATAGGTAAAGCTCCGTGCGCCGTCGGTGAAGGCGGTCTTATCCGGGCAGCGCCGTGCAGAGGCCTCGAGATATTCCAGCACGTTTTTCTGCATAAGGGCACACTCCTCAAAATGATGTTTTATTGTAGCACACACGGCGGAAAATGTA
>ERZ772875.2581-NODE-2581-length-12971-cov-12.127516_pt1 | contig 12971 bp, 6 predicted proteins | sample MGYA00580585_ERZ772875 | MGnify/ENA primary metagenome ERZ772875 (study PRJEB29015, sample SAMEA2737736) | human gut metagenome | biome: human gut; feature: human-associated habitat; material: faeces | place: China | collected 2012 ... | reverse complement strand
GATTGTTGGTGCGCAGCAAGAAATTCAAGACGCTCTCCACCGACGCGAAGCTGCTGTATGGCCTGATGCTCGACCGCATGGGGCTATCCGCCAAACACGGCTGGTATGACGAGCTGGGACGTGTTTACATTTACTACACGCTCGACGAAATTCAGACCGACCTCATGTGCGGACACAATAAGGCCGTTCGGCTGCTGGCTGAGCTGGATACGGGCAAGACAGGCTTTCGTGAAAACTACTGGGCTGTAACAAGAATTTGCTTGCCAAACGGCGAAAAATCGTATATCATAGTGAACGGAATACAGAAGATCATCGTGAAGGGGCGCCCCTTCACGTCCGTAGGTACCTACGGACGAAACCCCACTGATAAGTTCATATTGTTAATACCGTAATACACGCCGATTCCGTACACCCTCGGGCAGGATAGGCAAACAGAAGCAGGCCGCAAGGCCGACACGAAACGGTGCTGTGCGCGTGAGGTCACACCGAAGCGGTTTTGACCGCCGGGACGAAAGTCCGCCATTGCAGGGATGACCTGTGAGAAGGCAGGATGTGGGCGCAGGGGGGATCCCCTATAACGCAAGTCAGAAGAACTGTATTACTCGCGGAAAACCGCGATTGTGTATTTGCAGCGGCGAGCGATTTCCTGTTGCAATGGGCGAAAAACCGCCCAACTGCCGCTGATTTCATGTTGAAATCGGCGCATTTTGTTTTTTGGACAAGGTGCGCCGCTTCAAGCCGGAATCGGATTTTATTTTGCCCCCTATATTGGTGGCCTGGTCTGCAAATGGGAACGGCAGACCGGGCCGCCGCTAAAAAAACTGATACTCCGGGCCTTTGCCCGGTTTCCTATGGCGAACCGCGCCGACAACTGAATAGCCACAACGGGAAAGAATACCTGCCTTTCCGGGGAAGTACGCGATGACGCAAGCGCCGAGCGTGCCAAGGGAGGACAGACGCGGTCAGAAGTGGGCGCAGGAACCGATACCGGCAGCGTGGTGTGAACGAAAATCGTATATTACGGCTTTTGCCGTGAAAATCGGCGCGGCTTTCTGCTTCCGGGCTGCGTCAGATCAAAATAGGAAGCAAAAATTTGTAAAGGAGAAGAACAAGCATGAAAGCAAAGAAAACTATTGCGCTCATCCTTGTGATGGTCATGGTCCTCGGACTGCTGACTGTCACAGCTTCCGCCACCCCTGCGGGATCGCTTAGCTCGCCGACCAACGGCATCAAGAGCATCACGATCAGCGGCGCGAATATCAACAACAATGAGGATCGCACCCTGACGGGCAGCAGTGCCCCGTATAACCTGACGTACAACGTCAAGCTGGCCAGCGGCACGGCTGATGGAACCGTCGTAACGGCGACGTTTGAAAAGGAAAATGCCTCGAATGAAAACCTTGTGGTTTCTTCCGCGAAGCCGAACTCGATCCTGAACGCGGTATCCCGCAAGCATATCAAGAAGCACGCCAGCCTGACCTACAACGCGACAGTACAGAATGGCACGGCGACCATGACGGTTTATGTCTATCCCAATCTGGCAGATAGCGTCAAGACCTATGGCACTTACGTCATCAACTTCCAGCTGGCAGAGGTCAACAACCCGATTACGGTCAATGGCACACAGATTCGCTTTGGCGACCCCGCGTATCCCATGACCGAACCGGAGCGCTACATGAGCTTTGAAGCAGCTGGCACCGATGCGTATAACGCTGTCTATGCTGGCCCGACCGCTGGCTTTGTGCCGGATCTCTATTCTCTCTATCTGAAGTCCGACGCAGCGCTCACGCTTACCAGCAACAGCACGGACATTGTGTTCCGTACCTATGATGCCAACGGCAACATGACCGAAACCAATACTGTCACCGGCACGTCCGGCACTGGCTACTTCTCGACGGTCATTTATGCCAAGGCAGCCGGTTCGATTCAGGTCGCTACCGCTGGCAGCACTACCGCTACCACCATCAACTTCAGCGCACCGAACGACCCGTCCTCCGCCCATGATGCGCAGCTGCATCCGGATGGCGCGATTGCCTATCTGCCCGGTATCACACAGTATGCCAACCGCGGCGACTGGGGCAGCATCAGCGCTGGCGGCGACAACCTTCTTGATCCTGCCAACAAGATCAAGGGCTACTATGGCTTTGCCGCAAACGGCTTCTCGCTCGGTTCTCTGGGCGGCTATGTCCAGTACGATTTCAGCAGCAACCCCATTCAGAATCTGGACACCAACCCCTACGGCGTAGACTTTGTCGTGTACGGCAATGCCTTCAATGGAAATCCCGAGGCAGCCGCTGTGCAGGTTTACGCGCAGGAGGTTCTGTCTGACGGTACGCTGGGCGCTTACAAGTGGTATGAGCTGGCCGGTTCGATGTACTATTCGGACAGCGCCGTCCGCAACGCAACTGTGTATTACACAAAGGACAATGCAGGACTCCATGCAGCCGTCAATGGCGTGACCCATTCGCAGGACCCGTTCACAACGGCTGCGACGTGGTTCCCGACCAAGAGCGACATGAACCATGAAGCGACCTCCGGCATCAACAACGCTCTGACGAACACCTATATCACGGAATATACGGCCAATACGCTGAAGTTTGCCGGTATTACCAGCATCCCGGACAGCGACTCCAACGCGGATTATGCGTTCGGCTATGCCGACGTGACCCCCGTGCCGAGCGTCAAGGACGGCACTCCGGTCAACCCGTATACGCCGTATACCTCCGACAAGGACGGCGGCGACGGCTTTGACCTTGCGTGGGCGGTTGAAATCGGCGGCACAACGCCTGTGAAGATCGACAACGCAAAGTACGTCCGTATCTATTCCGCGGTTCTGTATAACACCGGCATTTTCGGTGAAACTTCTCCGGAAATCACCGGCATTTTCCGCGCAGCAGGTACGACAACTGAAACGGCTTCTTCCGCAACAGTGAGCATCAACGGCATCGAAATTGAACCAGAAGATGATGCGGATCAGATTTCACGTAATGTGTACTATTATCATGCAGGCTTGGCAAGCGGTACTGCTATCACTGTTTCCGCCACCGAAGATGCAAATGTCTATATGAATGGTGCATATACCAACACAATTACCACAACCGCTAACACGGCAGCGGTTCAGATTGTTGTTCAGTCTGGAACTGCCGAGGCTTTTATTTTGGTTATCGACTAACAGAGGGAGGAAAAACTGGGAGGCTGTTTATGCAGCCTCCCAGCTTATAAAAGTGAATGAAAAAAATAGTTTCCTTTCTTCTGGTCATTACGTTGCTCTGTGGCTTGCTTGTGCCAGTATATGCAGAGGAAAAGACTGTAACAGTTGAATTACTGGCAAGTGGATTAGCCGAAAACACTTATGATAGTACATACACCGGAAATATTAGTATTCCAAACAATAAAACCTTTTCCGGAACTACATATATTAAAATAACTGAAGATGTCGGAGCTACACTAGAGTACAAAAACTCCACAGGAAAAAATATTGCCTTAAAATATACCGGCCTATTGACTAGCCCAAGAGTCGGTTTGAATGGAACATCCGCTTTAGCATCTGCGTTAACAGGTATATCAGTAACTGATGTCGATTTAATTAAGGCAGGATTCCCGGAAGCCAGTATAAAAAGTGGATATGATTACTATTTCATTGTCATTTTTTGCTCTCAGCTGAAAAAACGCGGAAAACCTATTGGCGATGATTATGCCGTCCTAGTGCAAATAAAAAAAGCAGTTTCTGCCCCGGTGAATAAATCAGATCTTGCCACAAAGATTACTGAAGCTGAAGGCAAAAATGCCAGCAACTGCAAAACTGAGGACGACAGATATAACGCTGGAACAAAGGCAGTCAGTGAAAAAGGCTTCTGGTCAGATTTCCAGACCGCACTTACCAGTGCAAAATCGGTCAATGAAAATGCAAATGCAGCACAGGCAGATGTGGATTCCGCGCTGGAAGCATTGACAGCGACCATGGCGAATCTGATTCCAGCCGAGCAGATCAACCCCACGAATCTCTATGAAACGATCGAACGGTGCAAAAAGTCTAACGACGCTCTGAAAGGCTGCACCGAAAAGACCGTCAATGCCTACCGCACAGCGCTGACCGAAGCAAATGCGTATCTGGACTCCCTGTTCCAGAAAAACGCCGAGGGCGTTGTTGAACCTACGGCTGAGAACGTCGCAACGAATCAGGGCAAGGCAGATGGCTATGCCACGACCCTGAGTAAAGCGACCGCAGAGCTTGCCCCGACGCTGGACAGATACGGAGACGTGTCGCTGGCACTGGACGCGATCCCGGCGCTCTGCAAGCTGGCAGACAAAGCGATCAGCAACACGGCGCTGAATGGGCGCGACACGCTGAAAACCAAGCGTGACGCCGCCTATGCCGTCTGGCAGAAGTACGCGGAAACGCAGCTGAATCTGAACGCCAGCGAGTACAAGGAAATCAGAACGGCATACCGCGAACTGTTCGATGCCTACTATCTCGGCCTGACGAACACGGCGGAGAGCATCACCGTGAACGTCCGCGTTACGGACACTGCCAGCCTTCAAGACCCGGACTTCTATCATGTGGATTCCACTTGGACAAGCACGACATGGACGGGTTCTGTCACGCTGACGGGCGACCAGACGCTCGGCGCACTGGAAACGCAGCTTGGCAGCAAGCTCTACAACAAGGGACGTCAGGACGGCTTCGGCGCGGTCAGCTATGCCGCGATCATCAACGGCGTGTATCCCCACAGCCTACAGCGTTTCGGCAGTTACTTTACTGACGATTATTATGAGAACGGTACGCTCGTCTACTACTCCGACCGTTATGTTCTGCATGACGGCGACACGGTAGAGCTTGCGCTGCTGCCCCAGCCGACGGTATCCTCCTATGTGGGCGAGATCCCTCTCTACACGAACTACACCATGCGCTATATGCAGACGGCTCGATTCGAGCAGGACGGCGCACCCGTCACCGGCACACTGACCGCCACCGAAGGCGAACCGCTGACGCTGCACGTTTCCCGTGCGTATGCGTCCTTGCAGAACTACACGGGCGAGTATAGCGCATTCTCTGGCGCGAAGCTTTATGTTTCCCCGGAGAACAGCGGCACTACGGCTGCCACTGCGGGCGAGGCTGCCGCGCCGACCTTTGATACTGGCTACCAGAGCGATGAAAACGGCAACGTGACCGTTACGCTCTACGGCTCCGGCTGGGTACACCTGTATGCGGTTGACCCGCGCGATGGCAAGGGCTTCTTTGGCAATACCGACGTGTCCGGCGGCCCGCAGATCGAGGAGCTGCCGAGCATGACAGTCGGTGCTTCCGTCTGGATTTATGTGAACGCCAAATCCGGCGATGAACTGACCGCCGGTCTTACCGCGCTCAAGCAGGAACTGGACGACAGCTATCAGGACGTTGACCGCACTCTGTTCACAGACGACGAACTGAAGCAGATCGACGAAGCCTACGCCGAAAGGTGCGAAGCTTTCCAGACTGTGACCAATCTGACCGCCGCAAAGAACCTTGTGCGTGAGTTTGACGCACTGGTGGCGCAGCTGGAAAAGGCGCACAAGAACAGCGACTTCCCGAAGGAGACCAGCATTCAGAGCGCACTGAATTGTCTGCCCGATGATGTGCGCGACTTTACGCAGGGCTTTGCGGAGCGCTTCCGGTATCTCCAGAGCATGATCGGCAGCGCAACGCAGCACCAGATCAACCAGATGACCACGGCGCAGAAAGCAAAGTATGAAAAGCTGAAAGAAGCCTATGGCGAAGATGGCACGAACCTTCCCGCTGAGGTCGATCCGACTGTGACGGTCAAGGTTATGGGCGACACGGATTACCAGAATGATTTCATCGTCGCCAACGACCGGAGCTATTCCTATGTTCTGAGCGATTACGCGAATGCTGATTCCCGTGTCAATGTTCCGGGCTCGAAGGACAGCAGAATCCGCACCAGCGCGGCGCTCGGCGCGTTCGACGGCACGGATGGCTATCGTGTGCAGGAGGGCTCCTACTATCAGCTGATCATCGCCCGCAAGCTGGAAGGCGGCGCTTACGAGTGCAGCTACAACGCGACGGTCGTGAAGGTCGAGGTTGAGGACGAGGGCGGCAACCCCATCGAGGGTGTCACGGTTCGGACTCCGAACTATACCGACGCGAACCCGGACAGCTCCAGAAGGCGCTTCTTCTATGAGCCGAGCTCGACCGGTCACGACGGCAAGGGCGAAAACGGTATGAAGGCGGCAATCATCACCTTTGACTGTGTCATGCCGCGCAATATCGTCGTCAAGGTCTATCTGGAAAAGGTAGCGACCCCGGACGAACTGACCGCGGCAAAGACGCAGCTCAAAAACGAACTGGCAGCTGCCTACCAGAAGTACACCAAGTCGGAGTATTCCAACGCAAATTGGAATACACTGGTCAAGGCGTACAATGACGGCATTGCCAACATCGGAAAAGCAGAGGATGTGACCACCGCCACTGCTGCAAAGACTGCGGCCCTTGAAGCGATGGCAGCTGTGGACGCGGACATGGCGCAGGATTATGGTACTGTGTATGTCACCATTGAGAACACGACCTTTACACACGATCTCTGGCCCACAGGCAAAACGTATTGGGAGGGTGCGCCGATCAACCATTTTGAAGTGGATTTGACGGCAGCCTCCACGATGATGACCTGCGTGGTGGACGCGCTCGATCAGCACGGCTGGTCACAGACCGGCGCGTCCAGCAACTACGTCTCGTCGATCAACGGCCTGTCCGCTTTCGATGGCGGCTCCCAGTCCGGCTGGATGGGAACGCTGAACGACTGGTTCACCAACGAGGGCTTTGGTAACTTCTCGGTTGCCAACGGCAAGCTGGGCGACGGCGATGAAATCCGCATCATGTATACCAGAACCGGCTACGGCGAGGACCTCGGCGGCACATGGAACAACCAGAACACCACCCTCAGGGCGCTTGACGTGACCAACGGCACGATCTTCCCGGCGTTCACGTCCGGCACGATCGGCTCGACAAACGAGTACACCTTGCAGATCGACGATGAAAAGGCTGAAATCAAGATCACGCCGACCGCCACGAACAAGAATTTCCTTGTGAAAACGTTCCTCAACGAGCAGGTGACCGACAACACCGAGGGTGTCAGCTTCTATAAGCGGACGCAGACCATCCCCGTTGTCGCAGGCGACACCATCTACGTTGGGTGCGGTGTGAAGGGCTGGCCGACCATGAACGCGCAGGCTGGCAACACGCAGACATCGAATGGTACATGGTATGTTCTGAAAGTGGTCAATGCACAGGTTGACGACGGCTCCGCATACGTCATGGGGCTGATCGACAAGTATTGCGTCAAAGTAGAAAGCTACAACTACAAGAGCATGGAAAGCGGCCTGAGCATCACCAGAGCTGCCTATGACGCGCTGAGTGACACCAGTAAGCAGAACGTCACCAACTATCAGAAGCTCGTTGACGCAGAAAACGGCGTTGCCAGCTTCAAGAAAACCGCCGATCTGTCCGTAAAAATTGCCGCTCTGCCCTCCGTCTACCGCGCAACGCTGGAAGATGTGGAGCCGATCAAATCGGTGCAGGAGATTTATGAATCGCTGACGCAGGAGGAAAAAGACCGTCTGACCGTCAACGAGTACAATAAACTCATGGCGCTGATCGAAAAAATCGACAGACTCAATCAGGCTGCGGCGGATAAGGTCATTGCTGACATTGCCGCAATCGGTCCGATTGATGAAATCACGCTGGAAAGCGCAAAGCAGATTCAGAAAGCGCGCGCTGGCTACGATGCACTGAACAAGTACGCACAGTATATTGTCGAGTACGCTAAACCGGTCAACTATTACACGCTTCTTGATGCAGAAGTGAAGCTGAAAGAGCTGCAAGATGCCGCTGCCGAGCAGGAGCGCATCGACAGAGCTGCCGCCGCAGCGGTGGACAACCTGATTGATGCAATCGGAGAAGTCACGCTGAAAAGCAAGCAGGCCATCGAAACGGCCCGCGCCGCTTACGACAACCTGACTCCCACGCAAAAGACGTATGTGACGAAGCTGGATACGCTGACCGCCGCAGAAACCGCGTACAAGGCACTGGTTGACCGGAAAGCCGCTGACGATGTGATAGAAAAGATCAATGCAATCGGCAAAGTCACGCTGGAAAGCAAGACAGCTATCGAAGCTGCCCGCGCTGCGTATAACGCGCTGACGAACGATCAGAAGCTGCTGGTTGAAAACTACGATGTTTTGACCGCCGCAGAAGCAGAGCTTGCACGTCTGGAAGCTGAAGCCAAAGACAAAGCTGACCGCGAGGCTGCCGCGCAGGTGGACGAGATGATCGAGCGCCTGTTCCCCGTCACCCGATACAGCGGCCCGGCCATCCGTATGGCCCGCGCTGCGTATGAGGCGCTGACCGAGGATCAAAAGGCACTTGTAACGCGCTACAGCGACCTTGTACGGGCAGAAAAGGAATACGCGGCAATTCCGCCGCTCCGTCCCGTCGGCCCGTCGAAGCCCTCCAAGCCCTCGACCCCGGATACCAGCAAGGACAACCTTCCGTTCACGGATGTTGCATCCGGCAGCTGGTACTATGACGGCGTGAAGTACGTTTGCGACAATGGCCTGATGAACGGCACATCTGCAAACGAGTTTAACCCGAACGCGAACACGACCCGCAGCATGATCGTCACGATTCTGGCGCGTATGGAGGGTGTCAATACCTCCAGCGGCGCAACGTGGTACGCCGCTGGCCGTGAATGGGCGATGGGCGCTGGCATTTCGGATGGTACGAATATGACCGGCAAGATCACCCGCGAACAGCTTGCCGCCATGCTCTACCGCTATGCGAAGCTGAAAGGCTATGATGTGTCTGCATCCGCTGACATTTCCGGCTACACAGACGCTTCCAGCGTTTCGAGCTGGGCGACCGACGCGATGCGCTGGGCTGTCAGTGCTGGCCTTATCAACGGCCGCACCGCAACCACGCTTGCCCCGCAGGGCAACGCGACCCGCGCGGAAGTTGCGTCGATTCTGATGCGTTTCATGCAGAAGTACACGAAGTAACCCGTAGCGTAAGATTCCCCCCTCCAGTTCACACTGGAGGGGGGATTTTTCTGTTCTCTTTGAGCGCGGATTTCATCAAAAATAAGTTTTTTATAGGAAGTTTTTGCGCTTTGCGCGAATTTTCGGAAAAGTGGAGGTTTCATTTTGTAGTTGGTATATAGAAGCACAAATCAGAGGGATATGAAATGACAGAAGATCAAAAGCTGATAAGCAATACGCCTTTGAGGATTTTATGAAAACGGTCCTCCGAAACAAGGCACGGAACATACATAGAAAATTGGACATTCAGGAGCAGCGGGAAGCCGCGGCATCAAACTTTGACGAGAGCATTTTTGACAGTCTGATAACAGAAGACAGCTATGCACTGGAAACGATGATGCCCTTCCGCGTGAAGGAGCAGGTCTTTGTCGTAACGCCGCATATCGGAAACGCATTGTCCTATTTGCAGCCCAAGCACAGGGATATTTTACTGTTATCGTACTTTGCTGAATGGAGCGATAGCAAAATTGCACGGTATTTAGGCTTGTCTGTATCCACTGTAAACGACAGACGGATACAAGCATTGCAGAAATTAAAGCAGATCATGGAGTATAGCAAGAATACCGAAACTTTTACTACACCTGTTCAAGCTATCGCAACCGAAAGGGGTGCAGCGCCCATTACATACGCGCCGTGGTACTGGAACAGCTTGTGTTGGAGAATCTGCAAAAGGTAATTTCTTTCGCCCACTTCAATGAAGAAGCCTTTGCGGAGATGCTGATGGATGGGCGCAAGAAAGCACTGGAGGCAAAACAGGCCAGCACGAAACGCACATTGAGCCGACAGGAACGCCGCATTGCGGAGCTTGATACGATCATCCGCAAGCTCTACGAGGACAACGTGTGCGGCAAGTTGACGGACGAGCGTTTTACAAAGCTCTCAGCGGGTTATGAGCAGGAACAGACAGAATTAGCCGCCAGCGTTCAAACGCTGCGCAGTGAGCTTGCAGCGGCGCAGGAGCACACCGGCAATGCGGAGAAGTTTTTGAAACTCGTCCGAAAGTACACCGAGCCAAAAGAATTGACCGCTGTGATGGTGCAGGAGTTTATCGAGAAAATCATTGTCCATGCGCCGGATAAATCTAGCGGACACCGCGTACAACAAATTGACATTCGCTACAACTTCATTGGAGAGATGGAGTTTTCTGCGGAGTACACAAGAAAAACAACGGCATGACACCAAAGCGTCATGCCGTTGTGGAAAAATTCAAAAAACATCTTTAACGAGATTCACCCTGCTGGATTGCGATTTTGTGTTTTTTGCGCACGTTGGCGCAACGTTGGCTTTTCCCGTTGCGCCGCACACACACTCGCTGTCGGGGCAAAAAGCCGCACACAGTGGAGACACGCGGCTCACGGCGGTGAACGGTGCCCGCTGTGGAAGGGTGCAAGGATGCAAACTGTTCGAGGTGTTACCCCCTTGCCCTCTTGCTCCGGCAAGCGCCAGAGCCATTGGTCGGCGCGGCGCTCCGAAAGAATGCCGAGATTTCGCTTTGCGATTTTCAGCGTCCGCTCTGAAATGCCGAGCTGCTTTGCAAGCGCAAGGACTTCCTCGGCTGGTCTTGGCTGCGTCAGAAACCTGCGCAGCTCGTCCTCCATCTGCATGGTCTTTGTCTGCACCTGCCCTGTGCCGTTCAGGATGTTGTCAACGGTCGCGTCGCAGAAGCCCTTCCACTGAAAGCCGTGCTCCGGGTGAAGCTCGAATGCAATGGCTGCGCCCTCCGGTGCAAGGCTGTTCTTGTCCTGCGCGACAATGCGGAGCGTATCGCCGCTTTTCAGCCGCCCGACGATCAAAACGCTTCTGGCTGATGCGCGGAAGTCGATAGAGCCGAGACCGCGATAGCCGGATTTCAAGCCCTGCGCCTTGTTCATGTGTCCAATCAAAATGACGGCGCATTGTGTGCGCTCCGCCATCACGGAAAGCCGTTTGAGTACCGGGCGCACCTCGTTTGCGCGGTGCATATCCACATCGCTTCCGAGGTACGCCTGCAGCGGGTCGAGTACGATCAGCTTTGCCGCTGTCCTGCGGATCGCTTCTTCCAGCCTTGCGTCGCAGAGTGTCAGCTCCCGTTTGCCCTCGTCGATGACCAGAACACGTGTGCAGTCTGCGCCTGCACTCTCTAGCCTTGGCTTGATGGTATCCGCCAGACCGTCCTCGGCGGTTTGGTAGATCACGTTCATCGGCTCCGCTGCCCGTTCGCACTCCGGCAGCGGATCGCCGCGTGTCAGCGCTGCAATGACCGCCAGAATGAAGCTCGTTTTTCCCTCGCCGGGGTCGCCTTGAATGATCGTCAGCTTGCCAAGCGGAATGTAAGGATACCAGAGCCATTGCACCTCCTCCGCGTTGATTTCGCTCATGGAAATCAGTTTTAATGGTGTGTTTCCTGTCAAAAAATCTCCTCCGAATCAAAAAGTAAAGGTGCGTACCACGTTTTTCGCGGCACGCACCTTTCTACTTGTAGTATGGAGATTTTTCTGATACACTCAGAGTAATAGCAGACAAATAAAAATCATTTGCGGACAGGTTTTCAAAGGAGAAGCGTATGTTTCAGTCCATCACGTTTTATATCGGAGGGAAAACGCTCGGCATTTACGGAGAAGAATTTCCGCTGGGAACGCTGACAACAGAGGTTTTGAATATCACGCCAGAGGAATATCAAGCGCTTGATGTTCGCTTGAAAGCAGCGATAGAAGGTATGGCACGTTATGAGAAAACGCACAAGCTGACCGACTGGCATCAGGCCAATGAGCAGATGCTCCGCCTGAATGAAGCACTCTGCCGCCACCGTATTTTTCGTCTAATTCAGACGGACGCATATATTCTGACAGAGGCGAAGCAGCTCACAGAAATGCCGATTGCAGAGGGTGATCCACTTGAAATGAATACGCACGACCACGAAATTTTACGTCAGATCTGTGCATATGAAGACTACTTGGAAAATCCGAAGAAGTATGGCAGAATCAAGAACCCAGAGGAATTGAGCGAGGCGCAGCGGGAATGGTATCTGAACTTATATCCGCCCATTCCGCCAAAGCCGGAGGCGAAAACGCCGGCGCTGCTGATCGCACCTGTGCCGTTAGACCTGAAGTGGCAGCTCTATAAAGCATACTGCATGAACTATGTGCAGGTGCTTAAAGATGTCGCTTCCGTCTGTCAGACGCTGCGCGCATTTATTCGGGAGGCGCTTTCCACGCTCGAACATCTGTCACCGAACCAATATATTGCGGCCCTGAACGGGTTTCTCTTTCCGGAATTCCGGCACAAGTGGATCGCCAATCCGATAGAAGGTACCGGGAACTATACACTTTTTGATGATGTCAGAATCCATCTCGTGCCGCGGGAAACGGCGCCGGATTCAGAGCAGTTCAGGATTTTTGAGTATTACGAAACAGAGCATTTACAAACACTTCTCAAGCTGGATTTTTATAAAGGGCTGGAAGCCGGGCATCTGATTCGGAAGTGTGAACTATGCGGCAGGCTTTTTCTGCTGCAAAAGGGCTATCACACAAAATACTGCGATTCGCCGAATCCGGATAATCCGCGCTATTCCTGTGCGCAGCTCGGGTACCGGACGCGCGGCGTCAAAGAAACAGCGGCGGACAGTCCACTGACGCAGGCGCTTTCTCGATGCTATCAGCGCATCGACAAGGACAAAGCACGCGGCATTATCACGGCAGAGGAGCAGATGCGCCTGCGCGCAAAGGCGGAAGAACTTTATCACGAAGCGCGAACGCAGCCCGGTATGCCCTATGAAGCCTTCAACGAATCCCTGGCAACCAGGAATCTCTATCCGCTCTGCGGTGTACAGCGCAAAAGCAAGCCAGTGGGTCGCCCAAGAAAGCAAAACTGACGGTGCTGCGTGAGGAGGTGACAGCTTATGACGA
>ERZ772875.2574-NODE-2574-length-13012-cov-6.213784_pt1 | contig 13012 bp, 10 predicted proteins | sample MGYA00580585_ERZ772875 | MGnify/ENA primary metagenome ERZ772875 (study PRJEB29015, sample SAMEA2737736) | human gut metagenome | biome: human gut; feature: human-associated habitat; material: faeces | place: China | collected 2012 ... | reverse complement strand
CCCTCAAAGATGATCATAATGCCCTGGCCGCCTGCGTCCACAACACCGGCTTTCTTCAGCACGGGCAGCAGGTTGGGGGTATCCTCCAGCGCCTTCTGACCTGCGGTCATCACCACGTCCCACAGGGCGGGGATCTCCTGGGCACCGCAGGCGGCAGCTTCCTCGCTGGCCACCCGGGCAACGGTCAGGATGGTGCCCTCGGTGGGCTTCATCACGGCCTTGTAGGCACCCTCCACGCCCTTTTTCAGGGCGGCGATGATGTCGGCGGTGTCGGCTTCCTTCTTGCCTTCCAGCGCCTTGGAGAAGCCGCGGAACAGCAGGCTGGTGATCACGCCGGAGTTGCCGCGGGCACCGCGCAGCATGGCGGAGGCAGCGGTCTTGGCGGCCTCACCCACGGTGCAGCCGTCGTCCAGTGCGTTCAGCTCTGCCACGGAGGCACCCACCGTCATGCCCATGTTGGTGCCGGTGTCGCCATCGGGCACGGGGAAAACGTTCAGCTCGTCCACGCGGGAGCGCTGGTTGTTGATGTTGTTCGCGCCGGAGATGATCGCGTCGCGCAGGATCTTACCAGAAATCATTGTCCTTACTCCTTAATAAAAAGTTCCATCAGGCGATCACGTCGTCCACCGACACGATCACGCGGGCAACCTTCAGGCCGGTGGCCTGCTCCACTTCGTCCTTGACGCGGTGCGAGATGCTGCGCGCGGCGGTGGAGATGTTGAGCCCGTAGCTGACGGCAATGTGCAGCTCGATCACGAGACGGCCCTCTTCCTGTGTGACACGGACGCCCTTGGCAGAATCGTCCACGCCGCGCACGGCGCTGCGGACACGGTCGGTCAGATCACGGGGGGCCATTGCGGCCACGCCGTAGCATTGTTTGGTTGCTTCGCCCACGAGCGTGGAAAAATACTCGGCTGAGAAGCTGACATCTCCCAGCGGGAAACGGGAAGTGATCATAGTCGCTCTGCTCCTTTTATTTATTATGATACCCCGGTCCGCACGGCGGCGGGGCGGTGCGCGGGCCTGAGAAGGCGGCGTACCACTCTTATTATACAACTTTATGAGGAAGCTGTACAGCACATAATTGCTGACAGAAAAAAGTCAGGCACGGCTTACCCGTCTCGGCCTGCTTCGACACCGCAAAGCCGGTATACTGAAAGACAGACAGAGCCGCAAAGGGCCGCGTTCCTGTTGTTAGTATAGCACAAAATCCTTCGCAGTGCATCCATTTCGTGAATATTTATCCGACAAAACAAAAGGTGATTGTGAATAAAATATAAAAGATGGCGCAGACATCTTTATCTTACTATGAAAAAGTGCTAAAATCTAAGGTGGCAAGAGTAAGACTGTATCCGGCGCAGGATGCAGGGGCATTCGACTGCCAAGGTGCTGAAGACAGGAATTTGCTGCGGCTGCACAGGAGCTGCGGCCCAGCGGCGGAAAAGTTCACAATAGGAGTTGTTTTCATGAATATTCTGTTTTTCCTTTCCCCCAAGCAGGACCTGATGTATGTGTACGATGACTTCACCCTTCGCCAGACGCTGGAAAAATGGGAGAACAACCGCTACGCATCCATCCCGGTGCTCAACCGCAAGGGAGAGTATGTGGGGACCCTGACGGAAGGGGACATCCTCTGGGGGCTGAAAAAGTTCCACGGCCTTGACCTTGAGGCGGCAGAGGACATCCCCATCCGGGATTTTGCCCACAAGCGGGACTACAAGGCCGTCACGGTCACCACGAGCATGGACCAGCTCATCGAGGCGGCCATGAACCAGAACTTCGTCCCCGTCGTGGATGACCGGGGAATGTTCATCGGCATCGTCCGCCGTCAGGCCATCATCCGCTATTGCTACGACCGCTCCCGCGCTGCCGCCGCAGAGCAGCGCAGAAAGCCCGAAAAGCAGGAAAAACGAGTCCCGGTCTCTGCCGGGGTGCAGTAAAACAGGAAAAGGCCCCGCTGCTCTGCATGAAATGTGCAGGGCAGCGGGGCCTTTCTATGCCTGTGGGAAGGGGAGCGTAGAGCTTCAGCCCACGGTGAGGCTGGAATCGGTGAGCCGGTGGATCAGGACAGCCTCGGCGTCCTCGCCGCCCATGGCCAGAAGCTCGTCCACCGAGAGGGTGGTGGAGCAGAGGATGGTCTGGAAGGTGATGGTCTCGATGCCCTCAGCCCGCAGCTGACGCAGGGTAGCCAGCGAGATGCGGAAGGAAGCTGTGAACCGTCCGACGCAGACGGTGAGGGTATTGCCGCTCTGGGTGCTGGTGTAGGAGATGACCGCGCCGCTCTTGTCGGTGACAGTCAGGCCGGGGAGGGGAGAGGCGGGTGTGGACGGGGTGGCAGAGCCGCCGTCAGAAGAGGAAGAAGACTCCTCGGGGATAACAGGCTCTTCCGGCTCCACAGGACGGGGGATGGAGACCTGATTGACCTTGCCGTCGGCATCGGTGACGGTGACTTTTGCGCCCGGGCCTAGCTTGTCCTTGATGGTGTCGAGGTCGAGCTCATGGCCGGCCTGCAAGAGGGCCTTGCCGTTGGGACTGCCGGCCTTGGCGGTCAGCTCGAGGCTGCCCGACAGATCGATGACGCTGCTGTAGATGCCGCTGCCGCCGCCGGTGCTGCCGTTACCGCCAGCGGCTTCGACCGTACCGCCGGAGATGGCGACACGGTCGAAGCTGCAGATGCCGTAGCCGCCGACTTTGCCGCCGTAGCCGCCAGCGGCGTTGACCGTATTGCCGGAGATGGTGATGACGCCGCCGCTGCGGATGCCGTCGCCGCCGTAGCCGTCTTTGCTGTCGCCGTTACCGCCCTTGGCGGTGACCGTACCGTCGGAGACGGTGAGGCCGCCGCCGCTGCGGATGCCGTCGCCGCCGACGAGGCTGCCGCCGTTACCGCCATTGGCAGTGACCGTACTACCGCCGGAGATGGTGAGGCTGCCGCTGCTGGAGATGCCGTTTGCGCCGCTGCCGCCTTGGGCCGTCAGGCTGTCATTTTTGCCGCCGGAGATGGTGAGGCTGCCGCTGCCGCTGCCGTAGATGCCGCTGCGGTAGATGTCGCTCTTCAGCGCGTTGTCGCCATCCAGCTTGATATTGGTGTCGCCCTCGCCGGTCACGCTTACGGCGGCTTTGTTCCGGCTGCTGGTGTCGATGTTCACATCCTTGAGTGTGACCTCGACCTTATCGTTCTTATCGTTGGTCTCGATGGTCACGGTGTTGGAAGAAGCGTTCTTCTCACGATTTGTGATGACGGTATCGGTGTCCGGCACATCCGTACTCTCTCCCTGTGAGACCTTGTTTGTCCCTTTGGTGTCACCTGCCTTCACGGTGATGTCACCATCCTCGATGTGCCATGTCTTTGCAAAGGCCGGGGCGGCAAGGGTGGTGAGCATTGCGGCAGTCAGGATAAACGCTGCTGCCCGCTGAGAGGCCGGACGGGGTGAATCATTACCCCCCGTATGGAGAGGGCGACCCAAAACACGCATCGCAAGCTTACGATAAGACAACATACAAAAACCTCCTTTGAACGGTGAAAAACAGGGGGTGTCTAATTACCCTGAATGTACCACATCTGCGGAGAAAAATCAATAAAACCTGCGCGAATCACCCTCTTTCCTGCGTGAATGGAGAAGTTCGGACAGATCTTGGCTCTCCCCTTGGGGGAGCTTGCGCGGAGCACCTGAGAGGGCAAGGACGCTGACAGAGAGCTTTTTTGCGCCTTTTTGCTCAAAAAACTGCCTGAAAGCACATTTTATTGGACTTTTATTCTGCTATACTCTTGTCAGAACAAAAAGACACAGGAGGGAAGAGGAATGAAAGACATTGAACTTCGGTATGTGGGCGGTCATGTGGAGGTGTATACGGAGGCGGGCGCGTTCCTGTTCTCGGCGGACACCCTGCGGGAGGCGATGGAAGAGCTGGATGCCGCTTGATGCATTCCCGGAAATACCGGAAAGCACCGGACGGGAGTTAGAAAATACTAATGTAAAATGAATGTAAAATTCAAGAAAAGAACCGTCTAAGAAGGCCCGGAAATCTTAAAATTCCGGTCAAAAAAGTGATTTTCCTGTAAAATAATGCTTGTTGAGCCGGGGGGTTCGATGCTATAATAAAAAGGACGGCGTTTTGCGTATGGAGAGCTAAGCACAGCCGTCTTGTGCAATGGAGCAATAGGAAGATTTTAGGAGCATTGTTTTATGGACATTACACACATCACCTCTCTGCTGGGCGGTATTGCGCTGTTCCTGTATGGTATGTCGATCATGGGTGCCGGCCTCGAAAAGCTGGCCGGCGGCAAGATGCAGGGCGTATTGCAGAAACTGACTTCGTCCACCATCAAGGGCGTCATTTTCGGCACCCTCATCACCGGCGTCATCCAGTCGTCGGCCGGCACGGTCGTCATTTGCGTCGGCCTCGTCAACTCCGGCATCATGACCCTTACGCAGTCGGTAGGCGTTATCATGGGTGCAAACATTGGTACTACGGTCACCGGTCAGCTCATCCGCATGGCGGATATTTCGGGCGACAGCCTCATCCTGACCCTCATCCAGCCCAAGACGTTTGCGCCGGTGGTGGCGTTTATCGGCTGCATTTTTTATGTGTTCATCCGCAACGCGAAGAAAAAGAACATCGGCCAGATTATGCTGGGCTTCGGCATCCTGTTCACCGGCATGAGCCTGATGGACACCGGCGTGTCTCCCCTGCGTGAGAGCGCAGCGTTCCAGGAGCTGTTCGTCACCATGACCAACCCCATCCTCGGCGTTCTCGTGGGCGTGGTGGTCACGGTCATCATCCAGTCCTCTTCGGCCTCTGTGGGTATCCTGCAGGCGCTGTCCAGCACCGGCCTCGTCACCTTCAGCTCGGCCATCCCCATCGTGCTGGGCGCCCACATCGGCACGGCCTTCACCCCCCTGCTGACCATCGGCGGCTCCTCCAAGGACGGCAAGCGCGCCGCCCTCATCCACCTGTACTTCAACATTATCGGCAGCGTCATCCTGCTGGCGCTGGTCTATGCAGTCCAGTTCACCATCGGCATCCCGATGTGGGGCGATGTGATGAACAAGAGCAGCATTGCAAACATCCACACCATGACCAGCGTCATTGCGATGCTGTTCTTCCTGCCCTGCAGCGGCGTGCTGTCCAAGCTGGCCATGATGACCGTGCCGAACAGCGCGGAGGAGGCGCAGGAGCTGAGTATGCCTGTGCTGGATGAGCGTCTGTTCAAGAGCCCGGCTGTGGCTCTGCAGCAGGCTAAGAACGCGGTGGTCAAGATGTCCCGCCGCGCAGCCCGCAACGTCGGCCTCGCCACCCCGCTGCTGCTCAAGATGGACGAGGACGTCGTGAGTGCCATCGATGTCCGCGAGAACCTCATCGACCGGATGGAGGTGGACATCTCCAACTACCTCATCAAGCTGGCAGACCAGGAGCTGGGCGACGCGGAGAGCCATGAGGTGACCGAGCTGCTCAACTTTGTCACCGAGTGCGAGCGCATCGGCGACTATGCAGTCAACATCAAAGAAAAAGCGCAGGAGCTGACCGACAAGGAAGTCACCTTCAGCGAGAAGGCACAGCAGGAGCTGAAGCTTCTCGACAATGCGCTGGAAAAGATACTGACCCTCACCACGGACGCCTTCGAGTTCGACGACGCCCGGACCGCCAGCCAGGTGGAGCCGCTGGAACAGGTCATCGACATCCTCGTGGAGCGGCTTCGTGCGCAGCACATCAAGCGCCTGAAAGATGGTGCCTGCTCCATTGATACCGGTGTCGTCTATCTCGATGTGCTGAACAATGTAGAGCGTATCTCGGACCACTGCTCCAACATCGCCGCCCGTCTGGTGGGCATGGAGGCAGGCGAGGACTATGACTCCCATACCCTTAAGAATATGATGCACCACAACCCCACCAAGGAATATATGCTCAACTACGAGCAGTGCCGCAAGGACTACCTCGTCCCGCTGGAACAGCTCGAAGCCTGATTTTGATAAAGTATAAAAACAGTGCAGACCTCCCCGGGGTGGTCTGCACTGTTTTTGTTTATTCGCCCAGGTCTTCCAGCAGCGCCCGGAGGGCCGTTTCGCCGGTGACGTAGAGGCCCTGCTTGAGCCGGAGGGCATCGGCCTCAGGGAGGAGATTGACATAGATGCCGGTGCGCAGGAGCCGCTTGTCGGGCAGTCCGTTGTCGGAGCAGGTGTAGACGACCACCCGCCCGCCCTCGTCGCAGAGGTAGAAGTCGGTGCCGCTCTGCCCGGCGGAGCCCTGCGCGGCCAGACCCGGCTCGGAGGCCGGCGTCTCTTCGCCGGAGTCGGCAGGGAAGGGGAGACTGGGCAGGGCCATCCAGAACAGGCTGAACACGATGGTAAAAATGCACAGCGCATAAAAAATGCAGAGCCAGACCTTGCGCATGGCAGTGGACTCCTTTCGGCTGAAATGGTGTTTCAGACGGTAGTATGTGCAAAAGAAAACTGCCTCAGACAGGAATGCAGAATTTTCACACCCGGATGCTGTACTTTGGCGGGGCAGATGTGCTATACTAGCATCGTATCCGGTCGATTCCCCCTTGCGGAAGCGGGCGGTGCGGACTATAATGTATTATTATTGCTGCGGGCCGTCTGGCCGCAGCAGGAACAGCGAACGGCATCGTCAGAGGATGCTTTGAGATGCAGAACAGTGAAAATTGCGATAGGAGGCGATCCTTATCTCAAACAATGAAAGACGGAGACTCCACAGTGATGGTGCGCTCCGGGAGCAGAACCGGCGGGTCCGTGAGCCCCGCGAACCGCAGGAGCAGGGAGAAAAGCACGGCCATCCCGTTCTCGGATTCCTGGGCCGGACCATCGTCACCCTCGTCTGTCTGGGCATTATGGCGGGCAGTCTGGTGGCAGTGGGCGCTGTGTACTATGTGGTGCAGGCTACGGCCAGTGACGGCGACCTGCTGGACCTCGACAACATCGAACTGAGCCAGTCGAGCCTTGTGGTGGCCACCGACCCCGACACCGGCGCACAGGTGGAGTACGCCACCCTGCGCTCTTCCAACAGCCACCGCGTCTGGGCGGACCTTGAGCAGATCCCCACCAACCTACAGTATGCATTCATCTGCACCGAGGACAAAGACTTTTACAACGAGCCGGGCGTCAACTTCAAGCGCACCATCGGCGCGATGATCAATGAATACCTGCTGCCCATCTACAGCTCCAAGCAGGGCGCCTCCACGCTGGAACAGCAGCTCATCAAGAACCTGACCAGCGACAAGAGCGCCAGCGGCATCGAGGGCGCACTGCGCAAGCTGCGCGAGATCTACCGCGCCCTCATCCTGAGCCGCAGCTACTCCAAGGAGACCATTCTGGAAGCCTACCTGAACACCATCAGCTTTACCGGTACGATCCAGGGCGTCCAGACGGCGGCAAACGAGTACTTCGACAAGGATGTCAGCGAGCTGACCCTCTGGGAGTGCGCGTCCATCGCGTCCATCACCAAGAATCCCACCAACTATAACCCCTACACCAACCCCGAGAACCTCATCAACCGCCGGAACTTCCTGCTCTACAATATGTGGCAGCAGGGTGTCATCTCGGAGGAGGATTACCGCAGCGCCGCTGCCCAGCCGCTGGTGCTGGCAGAGACGGACAACACGAAGAAGAGCAGCTCCACCACCTCTTACTTCACCGATGCCCTCTTCAACGAGGTGGTGAAGGACATCATGGCCAAGGAGGGCGTGGACGAGTCCACCGCCCAGAGTATGCTCTACACCGGCGGCTACACCATCGAGGCAACGGTCAACCCCAAGATCCAGACCGCGATGGAGAACCTGATGCTCAACACCGACGATGCCTACTTCCCGGCCGGCTGGCATGAGGAAGAGGTGACCAGCATCTCCGACGACGATGTGCAGGTCTACAACGAGGACGGCACCCCCAAGACCCGCACTGGCGATGACGGTACGGTCTATTATTACCGCAATGTCCGCACCCAGGCGGCGATGGTCACGCTGGACTATGACGGCAATGTCATCGCCATGGTGGGCGGTCTGGGCGAAAAGACCAAGAGCCTTTCCTTGAACCGCGCCTACGGCGTCACCCGTCAGACCGGTTCTACCATCAAGCCCATCGGCGCCTATGCGCTGGGCATCGAGTATGGTCTGGTCAACTGGTCCACCATGCTCAACAACTCGCCCCTCTACCTCAAGCAGGACATGGTCATCCGTGACGAGGACTACTGCCGCCGGAACGGCCTCATGGGTCTGACGGACAAGCAGCTGAAAGCCTACCCCAACGCATGGCGCAGCTGGCCCCGCAACTACGGCGGCAACTACGGCGACGGCTCCGACCTGCCGCTCTGGAACGGCCTCGCCCGCTCCCTGAACACCATCGCCATCCGCGTTGGCGACCTCGTGGGCGCGAACAACATCTTCAACTTCGTCTATAATACCCTGCAGCTCAGCACGCTGGACCCCGTCAACGATGTGGGCCTTGCACAGATGGTCATGGGCAGCCAGACCCACGGCGTCACCCCGATGGCGCTGGCGGCGGCGTTCCAGATCTTCTACGACGGCGAGTACACCACGCCTCACCTCTACACCCGTGTGCTCGACCGTGACGGCAACATCTATATGGAGAGCAACGACACCAGCTATCAGGCTCTGACGCCCCAGACGGCCTACGTCATGAACCGTCTGCTGAAGAACGTCCTGTTCTCCAGCGTTGGTACGGCCAGCGGCCGCTACCCCAACTCCAACGGCATGGAGGCCTTCGGTAAGACCGGTACGGCCAGCGATGAGAAGGACCTGTGGTTCGTGGGCGGCACGCCCTATTACGTCACCGCTGTGTGGTGGGGCTATGACGCGCCCTTCGATATGACCAAGACCCTCGGCAAGCAGCAGGCCAAGACCCGCACCTGTGTCATGGCCTGGAAGGCCCTGATGGAGCAGATCCAGGCAGAGCTGCCCTATAAGGCATTCCCGGCGGCTGACGGCGTCGTGGAGCGCAGCTACTGCACCCAGAGCGGCCTGCTGGCCAGCGGCTCCTGCCCGAGCACGGCAGTGGGCTACTACCGTGCCGACGACCTGCCCGACGTCTGCAATTATTCCCACGGTCAGGCAGCTGTCGCCAGCGAACCCCTCGCGCCTGAGCCGGACACCACTGGCCTCGACACCGACTGAGCGGAAAACTCATACTTTTGCGGCATCGGGTGGCAATTCCGGTGCGCTGAGAGGGCACTTCACGGCACAAAACTGGATAATCTGACAAAATAGCATCCGACCTCTTGCAATGCAGGGAGTCGGATGCTATTATATTTTCTGCAAGAACACTTGTGTTTGAGAGGTGAACAAGTTGGAACGCCGTTTTTATCTGGTGGATGCACAGGTCCTGCCGGAAGTTTTTCTCAAGGTCGTCCGGGCCAAGGAACTTCTGGCCAGCGGAGAGGCACGCAGCATTTCGGCTGCGACCCGCAGCGTAGACCTGTCGCGCAGTGCATTTTATAAATATAAGGACTGCATTTTTGACTCGGAGAATGGCCGCGAGGTCATCACCGTCATGGCGACCCTGCGGGACGAGACGGGTGCATTACAGAGCCTTCTGGCCGGCATCAGTGCCGCCGGCGCCAGCATCGTGACCATCAATCAGTCTACTCCGGAGAACGGAGCCGCGCTGGTGGCTGTCACCATCCGCACCGACACCATGCAGATGACCCCCGAGGAGCTGACGGAAAAGCTTTCGCGCCAGCGGATGGTCGTGGGCGTACACTGCGGATACAATCTGTGACAGTACATTCATAGAAAAAGGAACGAGGGCAGTATCATGGCAAAAATCGCGATTCTGGGCTTTGGCACGGTGGGCAGCGGCGTGTACGAGGTGCTCTGCCGCAACGCCGCAGGCGTCTCCCGCCGTGCAGGCGAACCGGTAGAGGTCAAGTACATCCTTGACCCCAAAGACTTCTCGGATCATCAGGCCGCAAAGCTGTTTATAAAGAATTTTGACGCCATTCTGGAAGACCCCGAAGTAAAGGTCGTCGTCGAGACCATCGGCGGCACCCGCTTCGCTTACCCTTACGTCAAGGCCTGTCTCGAGAGCGGTCGGAGCGTCTGCACCTCCAACAAGGAGATGGTGGCCACCTACGGTGCAGAGCTGCTGGCTCTGGCCAAGGCACACAACTGCGCCTTCCTGTTCGAGGCTTCCGTGGGCGGCGGTACGCCCATCATCACCCCGATGCACCAGTGCCTCGCGGCCAACGTCATCACCGAGGTGGAAGGCATCGTCAACGGCACCACCAACTTCATGCTCACCAAGATGGTGCGGGAGAATCTGGGCTTTGACGAGGCTCTGAAGATCGCTCAGGAGCTGGGCTACGCCGAGACGAAGGATCCCGGCGACGATGTAGACGGCCGCGACGCCTGCCGCAAGATCGCCATCCTGTCCTCGCTGGTCTGCGGCCACCAGATCTACCCCCAGAACATCCCCACCCGCGGCATCCGCGACATCACGGTGGATGATGTGGCTGCGGCAGAGAAGCTGGGCTGCGTCATCAAGCTCATCGCCTGGATGAAGCGGGGCGAGGACGGCAGCGTTGCTGCCGGTGTCGAGCCCTGCCTCGTGCCGAAGGCAAACCAGCTGGCCGGTGTCGATGACGTCTTCAATGCCGTCCTCGTCAAGGGCGATATGCTGGGCGACGTGGTCTTCTACGGCAAGGGCGCGGGCAAGCTGCCCACCGCCAGTGCTGTCGTGGCCGACGTGGTGGACGCCCTCAAGAACGGCGTCAAGGTCCACGACAGCCTGTTCTGGCAGCCCGCCGAGCCGGTGGAAGGAATGCTCACCGACCCCGCTCCCGCCGCATACTATGTGCGTGTGGAAGGCATCGCCCCGGCGGTGGCCGAGGCCATCTACGGCAGGGGCCATGTGGTGGAAGAGCATTTCGACGGCTGCTCCTACTTTGTGGACAGCGCCGACGGCAAGGCTCTGGCCGAAGCAGCCCGCAAGGTAGAGGCCATGGGCGGCAGCGTGAAGCTGGTGCTCCGTCGCCTGCCTGAGGACGCCTGAGCGTGAGAGAAGAGGGAACTGCGATGAAGATAAAAGTTTCCGTCCCGGCCACCAGTGCCAACATCGGCTCCGGCTTCGATGCGCTGGGTCTGGCTGTGACCTTGTATAATACCGTGACCTTCGAAGAGAGCGACCATCTGGACATCTCGGCGGCGGACGGCACCCGCATCCCCCGCGGCGAGACCAATCTGGTCTACCGCTCGGCCAAGGGGCTGTTCGATAAGGTCGGCAAGACCATGCCGCCCCTCAAGCTCGTTCAGACCAACGCCATCCCGATGGCCCGGGGCCTCGGCTCGTCCTCGGCCTGCATCATCGCGGGCCTGCTGGGTGCGAACCGGATGCTGGGTGATGTGCTCAACACCCAGGAGCTGCTGACGCTGGCTACCTCCATCGAGGGCCACCCGGACAACGTGGCACCGGCCCTTCTGGGCGGTCTGGCCAGCAGCGTTTTCGAAGACGGCGTCGTCTACTCCGTCAAGCGGGATGTGGACGAGAGCCTCTGCTTCGCGGCCATCGTGCCGGACTACAAGCTGCTGACCGAAGCCGCCCGTGCGGCCCTGCCCAAAGAGGTCACCCACAAGGATGCGGTGTATAACCTGTCCCGTGCGGCCCTCATCCCGGCGGCGTTCTGCGAGGGCCGCCACGACCTGCTGGCCATTGCCACTGAGGATAAGCTCCACCAGCCCTACCGGATGCCCCTGATGCCCGGCTCGAAGGAAGTCTTCGATATGGCGCGGCTCTGCGGTGCCAAGGCGGTGTACGTCTCGGGCGCCGGCAGCACCGTGATGGCTGTGGCCGAAAAGGCCAACGCCGAGAAATTCTACTCCAAACTGGAAAAGGGCCTCGAGCTGCTGGAAGGCTTGGACGGATGTGAAGCATTTACACTGCTGCGGCTGGATGCCGACAACACCGGTGCGACAGTGGAATGATAAACAGGACCGGAAGTGCAAGACCGCTTCCGCCCGGTGTACCCCTCACACACTGAGGGAGCAAAAAGAGGAGAGTGACAAGATATGGCGTTGATCGTACAGAAGTTCGGCGGTTCTTCGGTGAAGGACCGGGACCGTATCTTCAACGTGGCCCGCATCGTGGCCAACACCCACAACGCGGGAAATGACGTGGTCGTGGTAGTGTCCGCACAGGGCGACACCACCGACGACCTCATCACAAAGGCAGCAGAGATCACCCACAACCCTTCTGCCCGTGAGATGGATATGCTGCTGGCAGCAGGCGAGGAGATCAGTATCGCCCTGCTGGCTATGGCTCTGAACGAGCTGGGCTGCCATGCCACCAGTCTGACCGGCTGGCAGGCAGGCTTCCGCACCGACCGTGCCTACACCAAGGCCCGCATCACCAAACTGGAGACCGAGCGCATCTCTTCGGAGCTGGAGCGCAACCGCGTCGTCGTCGTAGCAGGCTTCCAGGGCCTGAACAAGCTGGACGACATCACCACGCTGGGCCGCGGCGGTTCCGACACCAGCGCTGTCGCCATCGCAGCAGCGCTCCATGCCGACCGCTGCCAGATCTTTACCGACGTGGAGGGCGTCTACACCGCCGACCCGCGCAAGGTGCGCAACACCCGCAAGCTGGATGAGATCACCTTCGACGAGATGCTGGAACTGGCATCCCTCGGCGCACAGGTGCTCAACAACCGCAGCGTGGAGCTGGCTAAAAAGTATAATGTGGAGCTGGAGGTCCTCTCCAGCCTGAACCCCGTGCCCGGCACGGTCGTCAAGGAGGTTGTAAAAGACGTGGAAGGTATGCTGATCAAGGGTGTCGCAAAGGACACCGACGTTGCTGTTATTACGATCCTGAATGTTCCCGATGAGCCGGGTACCAGCTTCAAGATCTTCGGCCTGCTGGCCCAGAAGAATATCAATGTGGACATCATCCTGCAGTCCACCGGCCGCGACGGCAAGAAGGACATCAGCTTCACCTGCGCTGAGAACGAAGCTGAGACTGCTCTGCGCGTCCTGCGCGAGAGCGCAAAGTTC
>ERZ772875.2572-NODE-2572-length-13018-cov-3.138471_pt1 | contig 13018 bp, 7 predicted proteins | sample MGYA00580585_ERZ772875 | MGnify/ENA primary metagenome ERZ772875 (study PRJEB29015, sample SAMEA2737736) | human gut metagenome | biome: human gut; feature: human-associated habitat; material: faeces | place: China | collected 2012 ... | reverse complement strand
CGGAGAGGATGATGTTTTCGTCCATGGTAAGGGCTCCTTATTTTTTCTTTAATGTTCTGCCCACCAGCTTGGCGCTGAGGTTGATGACCAGGGTGAGCAGCATCAGAATGGCCGCGATGGCAAAGGCAACGTCGAACTCAGCCCGCTCACGGGCGTACACATACAGGGCCACGGTGAGGGAGGCACCGGAGGAGTGGATGAAGTTGCCCACCGAGCCGAAAAAGTTGTTCAGGCTCATGCCCATGCCCGCGGTGAAGAGCAGGGCGGCCGACTCGCCCACAATGCCGATGGCCAGAATACAGCCCGTCACGATGCCGTCCACTGAGGAGGGGAGCACCACGGTGCGAATCATATGCCACTTGCCCGCGCCCAAGCCCAGGGCCGCCTCCCGGAAGGACTGAGGGACGGTCTTGAGGGACTCCTGGGTGGTGCGGATGATGGTTGGGATGGTGACGATCACCAGAGTCAGCGAGCCGGCCAGCAGGGAAGCCTGAAGCCCCAGAAGCTGGCAGAAAAAGAGCATGCCCACCAGGCCGAAGATGATGGAGGGGATGCCGGTGAGGGTCTCGGTGGCGAACTCGATGACAGCCACCAGACGCCGGTTGGTGGCGTACTCCGTCAGATAGATGGCGGCGCCCACGCCCAGGGGCAGCACGATCACCATGGACAGCAGGATGATATAGAGCGTGTTGAGGATATTGGGCAGGATACCGATGGTGTCGTTGATATAGCTGGACTGGGTAGACAGCAGCTCCCAGCTGATGAATGGGACGCCCCGGTAGAAGATATAGCCGATGATCAGAACCAGCAGCGCGCAGGTGAGGAAGCCGCAGAAGTACAGCACCACCCGCAGGCCCTTGTCGTACAGCTGGCGCCGGGGGGACAGGGTATGAGATTCCATGTTCGGTCAGTCCTCCTTTTTCCGCTTGATAAAGACGTTGAGGAACACATTGATCAGCATGATGAAGAGGAACAGCACCAGGCCGATGGAGAACAGGGCATTGCGGTGGAGGGAGCCCACGGAGGCGTAGGACATCTCCGAGGCAATGGCGGTGGTCAAAAACCGCACCGGCGTCAGCAGGCCCGGCATATTGGCCACATTGCCCGCCACCATAATGATGGCCATGGCCTCACCGATGGCCCGGCCGATGCCCAGCACAATGGCGGTGGCGATGCCGCTGCGGGCAGCGGGCACGCTGACGCGGAACACGGTCTCGATATGGGTGGCCCCCAGGGCCAGAGACGCCTCCTCATACTCCCGGGGCACGGCGCGCAGCGCCGTCTCCGACACGGAGACGATAGAGGGCAGAATCATCACCGCCAGCACGATGATAGCCGCCAGGAGCGTGGCGCCGGAGGGCAGGTCAAAGGCCACCCGGATGGCGGGCACCAGCAGGATCATACCCACCAGGCCGTACACCACGGAGGGGATGCCGGCCAGCAGTTCCACTGCCGCATGAACTACGGCGGCAAACTTAGGCGGCGCCACCTTGGACAGGAAAATGGCCGTCATCAGGCCGATGGGCACCCCCACGAGAATGGCCCCCGCCGTGCCCGCGAAGGAGGTGAGGATGATGGCTAAGATGCCGAAGTCTCCGGTAGAGGCATACCAGCGGGTCCCGAACAGGAAGTTGATGGGCCCGATCTCCAGAATGGCCGGCAGGCCCGAGATGATAAGGTAGATGCTGATGAGGAGCACGAACGCCACAGCCACCATGCCGCAGATAAAGAAGAGGGCATTCATCACCCGCTCCATGGCCTTCAGGGCTTTTTTCCCGGTCATGGGCTCCTTTTTCCTGTCGGCGGTACCGACCAGCGCGCCGTCCATGGCGGCCTTCACAGCCTGCCCCGCGATTTCATGTTCCATAAGGTTCTCCTTTGTTCCCGGACAAGGCGTCCGTCCAGATTTCAGCGGAACGGCCGCCGCCCCAGTGGTGGGCACGGCGGCTGACCGTATATATGAGGGTGGAAAACAAGCGTTGTCTTACTGGGCCACGGGCACGGCGCCGGCGTTGGCGATCAGGTCGCTGGCGGCGGTGGAGGTGGCGAAGTCGAAGAAGGCCTGGGCCGCGTCCGACAGGGCCTCATCGGTGCGGGTGGCGAACACGAAGGGACGCTGAATGGCATAGCTGCCGTCCAGGACCGTGGCCTCAGAGGGAGCCACGCCGCCCACAGTCAGGACCGTGATGCCCTTCTGATCCTGCACGGCGGAGAGGGAGGCATAGCCGATGGCGCCGGGGGTGGTGCGGACCGCCTCGATCACGGCGCCGGTAGAGCTCAGCTCCTGGGCCAGCACGCACTGGTCCTCAGTGCCGGTGATAGACTCGAAGCCGTCACGGGTACCGGAGCCGGACTCACGGCCGATCACGGCGATGGCGCCGGCGTCGCTGCCGAACTCAGACCAATCGGTGACAGCGCCGGTGTAGATGGAGGCGATCTGCTCCAGGGTCAGGTCGGAGACGGGGTTCTCAGCGTTGACGATCACGGCGATGCCGTCCAGGGCCACGATGGTCTCAGTCAGGCCGCCCGCCTTCTCGTCATCGGTCAGTGCGCGGGAGGCCAGGCCGATGTCGCAGCTGCCGTTGGACACGGCCTCGATGCCGGCGCCAGAACCGGTGGGGTTGTAGGTGACGGACACGCCGGAGTTGTCGGCCATAAACTGCTCACCCAGGGCGCCGATGACCTCCTCCATGGAGGTGGAGCCGTCGGTGGCCACAGTGCCGCTCAGCTCAGCGGTCTCCTCCTGGGCGGCGTCGTTGGAAGCGGTATCATCCGTGGTGTCGTCAGCCGTGGTGTCACCGCCGCAGCCGGCCAGCAGAGCCATGACCATGGTCAGGGACAGCAAGAGCGAAAATACTTTTTTCATATCGAAGATTACTCCTTTTCCTATGTCTGTTGCTCAAGGGACGGTCTTAGTATAAACAGCCGGAAGTAAAATCCGACACCAGGACTCTGTAAAGTCTATGTAAAATCCTTGCAAGCGCATACAAAGGCAAAAAAACAGCTCCCGGATTGCTCCGGGAGCTGTTTTCAAAAATGAATCAGGCATTTTCAGGCAGCGGGGATGGTCAGCACCTGCCCGATGTGGATCATGCCGGGGTCACGGATGGTATCCCGGTTGGCCTCGTAGATCACAGTCCAGCGAGTGCCGGTGCCGTACACCTCATAGGCGATGTTCCACAGGCAGTCTCCCGCCTCCACGGTGTAGGTCTGGGCCTGGGGAACAGGCTCCTCCGGCGTCTCCTCCGCGGGAGCCTCGGTCTCTACCGTGTAGTCCTTAGCCAGGTTCGCCTTCAGGGCGGTCACCTCGTCTGCGGTCAGGCCGGCGTCCAGCATATAGTCCTCTGCCGCAGCGGCCAGATCCACAGTGGTCAGATCCGTGCCCTCCGCAGCGCCGGTGATGTTGGTGAGGATGGAGACGATGTTGCTGTTCTTCACCGCCTCATACTGCTCGCTGCCTTCTTCCAGGTGATAGTAATTCACATAGGTGGTCATGTAGTCCGCCACAACCTCGTCATAGGTGGCGCCCATCAGGCACTCCAGCAGGGCGGAGACAAAGCCGGCCCGGTCCTTGCCCTCGGTGCAGTGGACCAGATAGGGCCCCTCATTCTCCGCGAAGAAGCGCAGGCCCTCCGCCAGGCCGGACTTGAAGTCGGCAGCGGTGAAGTCCACGCCCAGGTTCAGGGCCTTCACCTTCCCCGCCTCGTACAGAGACTGGTAGTAGGGGGAGTCGAAGCCCTCGGCGGCGATGTAGCCCTCGATCAGCTCGTTGGAATCCGCCAGGTTCATGACCGCCTGGATGCCGCCGGCCTCTGCCAGGTCATCGGCATAGGAGGCGCGGCCCAGCTCGTTGTTCACGGGGCTGCTGCTGCGGAAAAAGGCGTTCTCCCCCAGATCGCCCACAGCCACGTTGCGGAAGTTGGCGAACACCGCGTCGGAGGCGTAGTCCGCCCGCTCGTCGGTGCGGGTCAGCTGGTGGATGAGGTACTGGTCATAGTAGCCGCCCTGCTCCTTCATGGAGATGGAGACGGTGATGCTCTCCAGGGACTGGCCCTCGGGGAACTCCCAGGTGTAGGAGCCGTCCTCGGCGGTGACCTTGGCGGCCAGGCCGTTGCTGGTCGCAAAGTCCCCCATGTTGATGGCGGCGATCAGCACACCCTCGCTGTCCCGCAGCACCAGCGCGCCGGTGTCCACATCGGAGTAGTTGGTGCACAGGGGCATGTCATACCCAGTGCCGTTGACGGTGACGGTCAGCAGGTCGCCGTATGTGTAGCCGCCGTCCTTCAGGTCCGCCGGATCGATGTCCAGGACGATGTTGCCATACTTCTGGATCTCGGTTACGCCGCCCTCCAGGGTGGGGTACTCCGTCTCCGCAGCGGATGCGGGCAGCGCCAGGCTGAGCATCAGCACCAGGGACAGGAGCAGGGACAATGTCTTCTTCATACGCATTCCTCCCAAATTCTCGTCGGTCCTGTTGCGGGACCTTCTGTTTCGTATCATAGCACAGGCGTTTCCGCTTTTCCAGAGGGTTCCCTCCTTTTCACGCATTTTTTCAGGTCTTCCCGGAGCTGGCATCCGCTCTTGCGGTCCGCTTTCGGGTTAGATATAATAGAGGGGTATTTCATGGAACCTGGGAGGCACGACTATGGACTTCACGGAACTCCGCCATTTGGCGGAGCAGATCGAGACAGAGTGCGGCAAGGCCATCATCGGCAAGGGTGAGCAGATCCGCCTGGTACTCACCAGCCTGTTTGCCGGCGGGCACGTGCTGATTGACGATATCCCCGGCGTGGGCAAGACCACGCTGGTGAAGGCCCTCTCCGCGGTGCTGGGCTGCGGCATGGTGCGGGTGCAGTTCACCCCGGATCTGCTGCCCTCAGACATCGTGGGCATGAACATTTACAGCCAGAAAACCGGGGAGATGGTCTTCACCCCCGGCCCCATCATGACCAACATCCTGCTGGCGGACGAGATCAACCGGGCCATCCCCCGCACCCAGTCCGCCCTGCTGGAGGCCATGGAGGAACGGCAGGTGTCCGTAGACGGCGTCACCTATCCCCTGGCCCCACCCTTCATGGTCCTGGCCACCCAGAACCCCGTGGAGACGGAGACCACCTTCGCCCTGCCCGCTGCCCAGCTGGACCGCTTCCTCTTCAAGCTCTCCATGGGCTACCCTACCCCCAGGGAGGAGGCCGCCATGCTCCGAACCGTGGGAGATGGAGCCGCCTTTGCGGACCTCCGCCCCCTGCTCTCCCCGGAGGAAGTCAATCGGTTCACCCGGGAGATCCGGCAGGTCCGCCTGTCCGATCCGGTGGTGGCGTACATCGTGGAGCTGGTCCAGGCCACCCGGGAGCAGCCGGAGCTGGCCTGCGGCGCCAGCCCCCGGGTGTCCCGGGACCTGTTCCGGGCCTCCAAAGCCTATGCCGCCCTCTCCGGCCGGGACTATGTCACCCCGGACGATGTGAAGTATCTGGCCCGCTACGTCCTGCCCCACCGGGTACTGCTGTCCCATCAGGCGGCGCTCTCCGGCCTGGAGGCGGCCGGCGTGGTGGAGACCGTACTGGCCCAGGTGCCCTGCCGGGAGACCGGGGAGGTCCTTGCCCATGGCCAGAACGCCTGAGTCCGCTGCAGTGGACTTCGCCGAGTCCAGCCTGTTCACGGGGCGCTTCTCCATCCTGGCCCTGGCAGCCTGCGGAGTGGGCTTCAGCCTGAGCGGGCGGCTGCCCGCCGCCATCTTCTCTCTGGCGGCCGCCGCCGTGGCCGCCGCGGCCCGCCTCTGGGCCCGCCATGTGCTGGACGGCGTGAACGCCGCCCTCCAGGCGGAGCGGAGCTGCGTCTTCCCCGGGGAGCCCTGTCCTCTGCGGGTGACGCTGGACAACCCCAAGTGGCTGCCCCTGGTCTGGCTGACGGTGCGCTTCCCCCTGGAGCCGGGCGGCGCCCTCCGGCCGGAGCACCGCTGGGAGACCGTGGAACTCCCGGAGGGGGGCGTGCAGAAGCCCTATTATGAAAAGAACGTCTCCTTCCTGCTGGGGCATCAGCGGATGTCCTACACCAGCCGCCTCCAGGCGGAGCACCGGGGCCTGCTGTCCTTTGACCAGATCCGGCTGCTCTCCGGCGACGGCCTGTGCCTCTGCGTCCGGGAGAAGGAAATCCCGCTGCCCAGGCCCGTGACGCTGGCGGTGTTTCCCCGGCTGGTTCCCGTGTCCACCCGCTGGTTCCTGCGCAACAGCTGGGAGCTGGAGACCGGCGCCCGGGGCTTTCAGGATGACCGGACCGTGATCCGGAACGTCCGCGCTTACCAGCCGGGGGACAACGCCCGGTCCCTGAACTTCCGCCTGATGGCCCGGGGGCAGGGCGCCATGGTGAACATCTACGAGAAAATCTCCCCCCGCCGGGCCGCGTTCCTGCTGGACGGTGCCTCCTTCGCGGGCCTGCCGCCGGAGGACTTCGAATCTGCCCTGGAGATCCTGGGCTCCCTGGCGGCGCAGCTGATGGAAGAGGAGGTGGCCGTGTCTCTGCTCATCTCCCGCCCCGCCGGGCGGCTGGAGCAGTTTGCCACCTGCCGGGACCGGCGGCAGCTTCCCGCAGTCCTGACGCTGCTGGCCGCCGCAGACACCGCTGTCTCCATTACGGCGGACGAGATCCTGCCGCGCCTCCGCACCCTCTCCGGCGCCTTTCTGATCTGCGGGGATGTCCGCCGCCTGGACGCCGGTACCTGTGCGCTGCTGGAGCGGCACCGCGTCCCCCTGCTGGCCTGGGGGGAACAGTCTCACCCCCTCCTGCGGGTCCTGGACCTGAATGCTTTTCGGGCAGGAGGCGGCCTATGAGACATGGAAAGACCACCGCCCTCAAGTGCCTGCCGCTGGCCACCGAGCTGCTGATTGTCTTCCTGACGGCCGATATTCTGTGGCAGCTCCTGTGTGGCCGGCCGCCCTTCTCCATGTGGGGGTTTCTGCTCTCTGGCGGGCTGATGACCGCAGGCAACAGCCTCTTTCTCCAAAAGCCCCGCCGCTTTTGGCAGATTCTGCTGCTGAACGTTCTTCTCTGCGCCGTCTGGATCCCCCTGCTCAGCCGCACGCTGGACCTGACCTATCCGCCTCTTCTGGTGATTCAGGTGCCCCTGTACCTCTTCCCCCTGTGCCGGGGATACCACTGGGGCGTCACGCCTGTCACGGTCCGCCACCTCCACGGGGCCGGGGAGTACATGGGCCTGTATGGGCTGTTCTATCTGATCGTGGCCTCCTTCGCCCCTCAACTGCTGGACCGGGTGCCGGTTCTGTTGGCGCTGCTGGCGCTGGAGCTGCTGGCAGTGGTGGGGATGCGCACCTCCGGCCGCAACACCATTCGGGCCGGTTCTCCCTTCGGGCGGCTTCCTGCTCTGCTGGTCCCAGCGGTCCTGGCCTTGCTGGCTGTGGCCGCCTGCGCTCTGCTACTGGCCGCCAGGGGGGAGCTGATCCCCATCTTTCAGGCCGTCGGCAGCCTTCTGGAGGGCGCCCTGACCGCTGTATTCCGGTTCCTGACGTCTCTCTTCCAGGGCCGCTCCGCCGGGTCCGCAGGGATGTCCTCCGCCGCCGGAGGCGGCAGTGAGGCCGCTCTGCCTGTGGAAAGCGCCTCCGGCCCCGCCATCGCCCCTCAGCTGGTGACGGCGTTGCTGCTCCTGTCCCTGGCCGCGCTGGTCCTGGCCGGAGTGGCTGCCCTGGTGCGCTGGCTCTGGCACAGCCGCAGCCGCATCAGATTGCCGGAGGAGGATGATGACGACGGGCTCGTCAGGCAGCGTCTGGGCCGCCGTGGCCTGCTCTCCCGGCTGGGCCAGCGCCTGCGGGTCAGGGCATTTCTGCTGCGGTACGCCGGAACCCCCCGTGCCGCCCTTCTGGAACTGGAGCGCTGGGGCGCCCGCCGCCGCTGCCGCCGTCAAAGCCAGGAGACCCCCCGGGAGTATCTGGAACGTCTGGCAGGGGATCCCCTCCGGGACGCGCTGGATACGCCCATGCAGGCCAGATACGCCATCCTGGTGGACGATGTGGAGCGGAGCTTGTACGGCACGCTTCCGCCCCGCCTCTCCCGGGAGCAGGTGCGGGAGCTGCTCTCCACTGTCCATAGAAGCGCCCGCACGCCTCCTGCACGTGCGAAGTGACCGCCGACCGGTCCGCGCCTCCAGAAATGCCCGAGATTCCCGATAACCGAAAATTCAAGAAGGCAGCCGTTCGCATGAACGGCTGCCTTCTTTGTATCCAGGTCGAACCTCGGCACCGGGCATTCCTCTCCGGAGTCTGAAAATACAGCCGACGCCCGCGCTTATGTAGAGGACAGCGCCGGACGGGGCGAACCGCCCCGGGTCTTTTGGGGTGCCGGTTCCACACTAGCTGCGGAATGCTCCGCCTCCGCGGTCTGATTCATGATGAGCATCTGGAGCCGGTTCTCCACATTGGCGTAGCTGGTGTCCGGATCCAGGTCCAGGGGCAGGATCTGCACGCCGGGGAACTCCTCCTTGAGCCGCTTGGTGACGCCCCGGCCGCACACGTGGTTGGGCAGGCACCCAAAGGGCTGGAGGATGATGAAGGACCGGACCCCCTGGTGGGCGTAGTGGGCGATCTCGCCCGCCATCAGCCAGCCCTCGCCGCAGGTGAGGGTCTTGGGGATGAAGTGCTCCACGTCACTGTACAGGTCCTGAGGCCGGGCCGCCGGGTGATACAGGGGATGGGACCGGGCAATGCGCTCCAAAAACCGCTGGATGAACTCCACGGCGCCGTCCAGGGCGAAGGGATAGGGCGCCAGATGGGCACCGAAGTCCCGGATCTCGCTGATGGCCGCCTGGAAGTCCTTGCGGAACTGGTAGGTGATGCGGGGCAGGATGACCTCCATGTCGTTGCGTTCCAGGTACTCCTCCACGTGGAAGTTGGTGCCGGGATGAAAGTTCACCAGCAGCTCGCCGGTGACCAGCACCCGGGGCTTGCGGCGGGAGCGGTCATAGCGGAGCCCCCGGAATGCCTCGATGGCCCGCCGGAAGGCACCGATCATCTTGCCCAGCCCCTGCTTGGATGCGGCGGCAATCCACTCCACACATTCGCTGAACACGCGGTTCGTCTCGCCTGCCGCCGTCTCATAGGGGCGGATCTTCCGGCACAGCTCCTCCAGAATGTCCAGCATGGAGAAGGCCCACGCCGCCAGCAGCACAGACCGGGCCCCCAGCATGGACACGCCGGGGTGGATACCCTTGGTGTCGCCAGGGTCTGTGGTGAGGATGGGGACGTTTTCAAATCCGGCGCTGTCCAGCGCCTTGCGCAGAATCGCGGTGTAATTGGCCATCCGGCAGTCGCAGCTGAGCTTGGCCATGCCCACGGCCACGGAGTCCTCCGGATAGTTTCCCTTCTGCAGGGCGTCGATCAGCTCGCCGATGACCATCTGACAGGGGAAGCAGATGTCATTGTGGGTGTACTTCTTCCCCACCCGGATCTGCTCCACGCCGCCCACCGGCAGGCTCACCGCCCGAATACCCTCCCGGTCCATCAAGGCCGTGAGAAGAGTGGACACCGGGGCGGAGATATTTGGCACCAGCACAGTCCGCAGCTTCCGGTCCTCCTCGCGGTACTTCACCGCGTAGGGCTCCGGCAGGCGGCAGGCCGCCTGCTCCGCCTGGGCAGAGCGGCGCAGCTGTACCGTCTCAATAAAGGACTGGACCCGGATGCCGAGAGACCCGGCGGCCTCGCTCTCATCCACCTTCAGGATCAGGGGCGGCTTGCCGCTGCCCTCCCCCAGCAGGCGGATGATCTCATCGGACAAAATGGCATCATGGCCGCAGCCAAAGCTGACGATCTGCACGTACTCCAGGCAGGGCTGCTCCGCTGTCACCATGGCGCCGGAGAGCATCCGGGCGTGGAAGTCATTGGTGATCTCCACACGGGACCGGCGCAGGTCCGCCTTCTCCAGTCCGGGCAGGCTATCCACCGTCAGCACCGGGATGCCCCGGCGGGTGAACATCCCGGACAGGTCGTGGTTGATGAGGGGGTCCGTGTGATAGGGCCGTCCCGCCAGCACCACGGCGAAACCGCCCGCCTTCCCGGTGTCCGCGATGACCCGCTTTCCCTCCTCCACCAGCTGATGGCGGAAAGAGAGGATGGCCGTCTCCGCCTGACGGTAAGCGGCCTCCGCCTGCCGCTTTGTGGCGCCACAGTGTTCCACGGCATACCGGCAGATCTGCCGCTTCCGGTCCTGCTTGCTGAACCAGTGGAACACCGGCGTCTCAAAGCCCACGGAGAAGTGCTCCCCGGGGGACTGGAAGTTCCGCACCACCATGGAGTAGCCCATGATGACCGGGCAGACGTAGGGACTCTTCTCCCCTTTGTTCTCTGTGGGCATGTGGAGGATATAGGGCAGGAAAATCCGGTCTACGCCCTGTTTGGACAGGTCCAGCACATGGCCGTGGACCAGCTTGGCCGGAAAACAGATGGTGTCCGACGCCACGTACTGCAGTCCGCTCTCATACTGTCTGCGGCTGCTGGGATGGGAGAACTTCACCCGATATCCCAGAGCCCGGAAGAAGGTACTCCAGAAGGGCATGCTGTCCCAGAACTCCAGCACCCGGGGCAGGCCCACGGTCTGGCTCTGCTCCTCCCGCACGGGGGATACCGGATATGTCTTGAACAGCAGCTCCTGCCGCAGCCGGAACAGGTCCGGCACTTCCTGGGCCTTATGGGCAGGTGCCGCCTCCATCACAACGGCGCCCCGGTCGCACCGGTTGCCGGTGACATAGCAGCCACCGTCCGGGAAATGCAGGATCGTCTGGCTGCAGTGGTTGGTGCAGTGGGGGCAGAGTACACCGCTCTCCCGGGTGTATTGGAAATTTTTCACCGCGTCAAAGCCGATAAAAGCGGAGCAGCGGCCGTTGGCGTAGCCGTGGGCCTCCACCTCCTGCTTCACCGCGAGAGCCGCACCCAGAGCGCCCATCTCGCCGGGATAGGGGGCCAGGGTCACGTCCCGGCCCAGATACTCCTCCAGGGCCCGCAGGACGGCGAAGTTTCGGAAGGTGCCCCCCTGGACCACTACCCGATCCCCCAGCTCCGCCACGTTGGCGATGCGGACCACCTTGGTGAACACGTTCTCGATGATGGACCGGCACAGCCCCGCCATCAGGTCGTCAGGCTGCTTGCCGTTGCGCTGCTCGTTGATGATGGTGCTGTTCATGAACACAGTGCACCGGCTGCCCAGCTCGGCAGGGGCCTGAGATCGGAAGGCGGCGTCCGCCACCTGGTCCACCGGCATCCCCAGGGTGGCGGCGAAGTTCTCCAAAAAGGAGCCGCAGCCGGAGGAGCATGCCTCGTTCAGCATGATGTTCGTGACCACGCCGTCCTTCAGCCAGATGGCCTTCATGTCCTGGCCGCCGATGTCCAGCAGAAACGTGGCGTCCGGGAAGAAGCGGCGGCAGCCCCGGGCGTGGGCCACGGTCTCTACTGTGTGGTAGTCGGCGTGAAAGGCAGCAGAGAGCATCTGCTCGCCGTAGCCGGTGGTGCCCAGGCCCAGCACCTCCAGCTGGATGCCCAGCTTCTCATACTTCTCCGCCAGGGCCAGCAGGCCCTCCCGGACCACCTTCAGCGGCTCCCCCTGGTTGTTGGCGTAGAAAGTGTCCGTCACCTGCTCGTTCTCGTCTATAAAGACGAACTTGGAGGTGGTGGAGCCGGAGTCGATGCCGATGTACCCCCGCAGAATCTGCCGGTCCGCGGCATCCACCGGCCGGCGCAGCTCCGCCCGGTGGCGGCGGAGAAAGACCTCCCGCTCCTCGTCGCTGGCAAAGAAGGGCCTGCCGGTGCCGGAGGGCCCTTCGGTCTGGGCCGGGGCCTTGTCCAGCCGCTCCATGGCCTCTGCCAGGGTCATGGCGTCCTCCTGTCCGGGGAACAGCTCGTCGATGGCGATGGCGGTGCCCCGGGCCACGATGGTCTCCGGGTGGTCCGGTCGAACGATATCCCTTTCCTCCAGATTCAGCCGCTCCGCAAACACCTGCACCAGCGTGGGGTTGAAGGTCAGCGGGCCGCCCTCAAAGATGATGGGGGCCGTCAGCTCCAGTCCCTGGGACAGGCCGCCGATGGTCTGCTTGGCGATGGCGTGGAAGGTGGAAAGCGCGATATCCGCCCGCTCCGCCCCCTGGATCAGCAAGGGCTGGATGTCTGTCTTGGCAAACACGCCGCAGCGGCCGGAGATGCTGTAAACGGTCTTCCCGCGGGCAGCCAGCTGCTCGAACTCGTCCGCCGGCACGTTCAGCAGCGCGGCGATCTCATCGATAAACGCGCCGGTGCCTCCGGCGCAGCTGCCGTTCATCCGCATGTCGGAGGTCTGGAGCTTTCCGCTGGCCTCGTCATAGCGGAAGAAGATCACCTTGGCATCCTGTCCGCCCAGTTCCACCGCGGTGCGGACCTCCGGATACAAGGCCCGGACTGCCGCCACGTTGGCCACCACCTCCTGGACATAGCAGGTCCCCAGGGCGGCGGCAATGGGCCGTCCGCCGGACCCGCACACGCCGATACGGAACCGCATGCCGGGAAAGTGACCGGCCGCCTCCTCCAGCAGCTGCCGGACGGTATCCGCCTGATGGGCGTTATGCCGCTGATAGCGGGTGAACAGTACGCTGTTGTCAGCCGGGTCCAGGGCCACTGCTTTGACGGTGGTGGACCCCACATCCACGCCGAGGCGCAGAATATCCGAATTGATATGTGCCATATACACTCCTTCTAGGGAAAACGCCCCAGACCCGTACGGCAGCCTGGAGGGCGCGCCGGCGGATCGGGGGCTGGTCTCCCACATCTCTGTTTATTCGAACTCATTATAGCACGTTTTTCTCACAGGCTCTTGTATATTTTTCGTAAAGAATTTGCCGTTTTAGCTATCTTTTTCCCCAAAAAAGTCCGCCATCTTCCCATCCATTTTCGTCAAAGCAGCATCCGCAGGCACACGTCCCCGCAATCGAATCGCATAGGCGAGCGGAGCCGTATTCTTTGCGGTCCGATTGCGGGGCAGAGCCTTTCCGCCG
>ERZ772875.2562-NODE-2562-length-13087-cov-4.440991_pt1 | contig 13087 bp, 10 predicted proteins | sample MGYA00580585_ERZ772875 | MGnify/ENA primary metagenome ERZ772875 (study PRJEB29015, sample SAMEA2737736) | human gut metagenome | biome: human gut; feature: human-associated habitat; material: faeces | place: China | collected 2012 ... | reverse complement strand
ATATTTACAAATATCGTTAACAGATTGGCCATATTTTCTTAATAGTTCGGCCGCAGTTTAATATATTGAGCTGCCGTTCGATGGAATAAAAATGAACAGCACCGCCCGCGGAAAATTCCGTCGGTCGGTGCTGCTCGGTAAAGTTAACTATAGAATGACATGTTGGGAATGCTAAGTATCAGTAGTTTATGCAAAAAATCACCATTCAAAACCCGCCATGATTTTTTCAAGCGCATCGACAGCGGCAGTGCCGCCCGAGACAACGCCGTAACCGACGTTTGCAAGGTTTCCGACAAGCTCCGCAAGCTTTGCCGATGAGTATTTTTTTGCGGCTGTGCAAGCCTTTGTGTTGGCGTAGCGGTTTCCCTCAAGCTTTGCGGCAGCAGTCTGCGCGCTGAGTCCCCCGTCCATAAGCTTCCTGCCCTCAAGCATCAGCTTAAAACGTGACTCAAGGAACGAGGCAATGCCGAGCGCAGCGTCCCTGTCCTCCAACAATCCGTGCAGCGCGCGCATTCCGTCCCTGACCTTGCCTGCCGTAAAGCAATCTATCATCGCAAAAACCTGAAATTCAATGCTGCCGACCGTGCAGCGGGAAATTGTATCCCGCGTAATCGTCCCGCCCGGTCCGACGGTATCGATGAGCTTTTGCAGTTCGTTGCTTATTGCGGTCATATCAGTGCCGACAAGCCCGGCAAAGGTTCTTGCCGTGTCCGAATCGAGCGCAGCACCCTGTTTGTTTGCCGTTTTCATGCACCATTTGATAATATCCGACAGCGGCAGCTCATCAAACTCCACCGCACGCCCTTCGGAACGGAGACGCTTTACCAAACTGTTTTTCGAATCCGCCGCACCTTTTATATTGATGAGCAGAATCGAACTCTCGGGCATTTTTTCAATATAGTCCGCAAGTCTCGGGTAATCGAGTCCCGATGCCAATCCGTTGCAGACAACAAGCCGCCTGTCGCCGAACAGCGGCAGCGTTTCGCAGGCCTCCGTAAGCGCATCCGCATCAGGTTCATACAGAACGCTCATGTTAAAAGCGCGGAAATCCTCGGGAATCAGCTTTTCGGCAGCTTTCAGCGCGCTTGCCTTAACAAACTCCTCTTCCCCCTGCAAAAGGTATGCGCCGCGAAGGCCGTCCGCAGCAATCAGTTTAAAAAAATCATTGTGGTTCATAATGTTATTATACTAAAAACCAAAGAGCCTGTAAACAGCAGCAGGCAGAATACGGCAAGTCCCGCCCTTTTTTGAAACGGACGCAGCACATACGGGGAAAGCACAAACAGCATTGCAAGGAAGAGAGCGCAGCTTGCGAGAGGAATCGTCGGAAGATCCAACGAAGCATACGGCAATGCGGAAAGAAAGCCGAGGCAGCGTTCAACAACAAAGAGCACCGCACGCGGCGCAACGGCAAGCACTGCCGCAAAACCGGGGAACGGTATGCCGATTATCAGAATTGCAATGCAAAGCACCATCACAAGCGAAAACAGCGGCACGGCAATAAGGTTGCCCGCAACGAAATACAGCGGCAGGCAGCCGAAATATGCAGCTTGAAACGGAGCAGTGGCAATGCTTGCACCGAGACAGGCCGAAACAGAACCTGCAAGCGGGATATGCGCCGAAGCGAGTGCTGTTTCAAATTGCTTTGAAAACAGTATCAGCCCGAAACACGCTGCGAATGAAAGTTGGAAGCCGACTGAATAGAGCTGAAACGGCTCAAACGCAAGTATCAGCACCGCAGCGGCAGCAAGTCCGTTCAGCGAATCCGCACGGCGGTTCAATGCACGGCAAAGCAGCGCGCATGTGACCATTATTGAGGCGCGGACGATTCCCGCTGCATATACCGCAATGCAGCAATACATAATGAGCCCGATTCCGACGAATGCAGTGCGCAGCCACCGCTTGCGCTTCGGAACAAAAAGGCCGAGAATTGCGGCAATGATGCCCGTGTGAAATCCTGAAATCGCCAAAAGATGAGCCGTGCCCGTTGCTCTGTATGCCTCGGTTCTGTCGGATTGCAATGCCGTTTTGTCTCCCACGATGAGTGCGGAAACAATGCCGGCATCCGTGCCGAAAATGCGGCCGATATGCCGAACGATTGAGCTGCGCACCGATGTCAAAGCCTCCCGAACGGGCAGGTTATGTTTCGATACAACGCTGATTTCGTCGACTGATGTTGAACCGTCATCGCTCGAACCGCCGCCGTATAACCTTCCCGATGCCGTTATACCTTCCGAAAGCTGTTTCAGGAATCTGCTCCGTTCCGACGAATCTGTCTTTGCCGCTCCGCGAAGATAGACTTTCGGAATATAAACGCCGTCTCCGACATCTATGTTTAAATAGCCTTCCGTTATGATTTTTACTCTGCCTTCCCTGCGGAAAATCCCCGCAGATGCAGATGAATGCAGCTCGCTTTTTGTGAGAATGAGTTCCGTTTCCCCGTCCGAGTATTCCGCTGAAAGTACGGTTCCCGAAACGGTATAGTTGCCGTTCGGAAGCTCAGTCGGAAGACGCAAAGCGGCAAAAAGTATTCCGACGAGTACCGAAGCCGCAAACAGTGCGGAGCGCGTATGCCGAAGCAGCGCGAACACAACCCCTGCCGCACCGCACGCTGTCATAATACACAAAACGGCAGCTCCGCCTGCGGGCATGATCCCGCAAACGGCGATACCGAGCATCAGCCCGACCGCAATCTCCGCAATCGGACGATAGTTTATAAGTTTATTTGAAGTTGGTGCATTTTGCAGCGTGTCCATTCGTTTTCCGAATGATTCTCAGTCGTGCGCACCAAAAAACTCAGCAAAGCCGCTTTCGTATTTGGGATGATGAAAGACGGAAAGACCGTCAACGCACGATATTCGAATCAATCAGTCTGTTCAGCCGTTGAGCAATGCCATTGCCTCGATTTCAACAAGTGCACCGGCGGGCAGCGCGGCAACTTCAACGCAGCTTCTTGCCGGGAAGGGTGCGGGGATCATCATTCCGTAAAGCTTGTTGACCTTTGCAAAATCGTTCATATCCTTAACAAATACCGTTGTTTTTACGATATTTTCCATGCTTGAACCGGCAGCTTCGAGAACGGCTTTAAGGTTCGTGAGAGCCTGAATCGTTTGAGCCTCAACGCCTTCAACAAGTCCGCCGACGGCGGAATCAATGCCGATCTGACCTGAAGTGAAAACCATTTTGCCGACCTTTACGCAGTGGCTGTAAGGTCCGATTGCGGCTGGCGCGTTCTGTGCATTAACAACCTGTTTCATTTTGTTTCCTCCATGCAATATGTTAATTTAAATTGTTACTATAAAAACAATAGGTTATGCTCCGTACAAACAGCGAAGCCCTATTGAATTCGGCGTTTTTCGGATGAAATCATAAACTTTCCGAACAGCTTCCGTCTGCATGAGCGCGGAGCGTGTTGTCGATGGAATCGTTCCAAAGTATCAGTGCATTTTCGCCCGTGTCACTGTAGTATTTTCGCCTTGTTCCCGCGTACCTGAACCCAAGCGCGGAATACACGCGCTGCGCTTTGTGGTTAAATTCGCGGACTTCAAGCGTCATTCGCTTTCCGCCGTTCGCTTTTGCTGTTCGCATGAGACAAAGTATCAAATTGGTTGCAATGCCGCGGCAGCGATATTCGGCAGCAACGGCAATGTTAGTCATGTGTGCCTCATCAAACATCTGCCACATGCCGGCATAACCGACAATTTTCCCGTTGTCCTCTGCAACAACATAGCTTGCAGCATCATTGCGGATAACCTCACCAATGAGGGATTCAACGCTCCACGGCTGCGAAAAGCAGCTGCATTCGATTTCATAGACCTGTTCGATATCCGGCAGCGTCATGCTGCGGTAAACAAGTTCACTCATATTTCCGTTCCTTATATAGCTTTAAAAGTTAAAGTATCAGTTTGATTCCGGCGGAGTGCAGCACGCGGTCAATGCATAGACTCTTGCTGCTCCGTGTTTTTTAAGCTCCGATGCACACTCTTTTAGAGTTGCGCCCGTTGTTCGGACATCGTCCACAAGCAGAACCGACAGCCCCGCACATTCGGGCGACGCTTCAAATGCGCCGTTCAGGTTTTTTGCACGCAATTTTGCATTCATGCCGACCTGCGGGCTTGTGTCCCGCACACGTTTAAGTAATTCCGCACGGATATTGATATTATACCTTTCCGCCACGGATTTTGCAAGGATGAAACTTTGATTGAAGCCGCGTTCCTTTTCGCGTCGCGGATGCAGCGGAACGGGAACGATGCAGTCAATCGGCCAATCGGCAGGGATACACATAAAGTGCGTCAAAAATTCCCGAACATAAACAGCACCGTTATACTTCAGCGCATAAACTGCGCGTTTCGAAACATCGTTATAAAACAATCCTGCGGCGTATTCATCAACGAACTCGATTCGTTCGGCCAACGGGTTCACGGCAAGACCCGCTTCACACTCCGAGCAGATTCCGTATTCATTCACAGCCGCTTCCTTTGAGCAGGAATGGCATTTCAGGTGCTGCGGAAAAACGAAGTCGAGTGCTGAATTTATCCATTGTTTAAATCTTTTGTTCATATCGGTTTGCCGCTCCGGCAATATCACTCAATCAACGATATTTTGTGCAAAAACCATATATTGTTCCTTACACGTCGGGCAGGGTTTCGTTTCTCTCGCGCAAAAAAGTTTCCAGTGCACTGTATCGCCTGCGGACGTTTGTGTTTGACACCATATATTTAATGCATCCGACCGAACCGAGAATGTAAACCTTGCTGCGCGCCCTTGTCACGGCGGTGTACAGGATGTTGCGATTAAAAAGCATGTTCGGACCGTTCACAAGCGGAAGCACGACGCAGGGGAACTCGCTGCCCTGGCTTTTGTGAACAGATATGCAGTACGCAAGGTCAATTTCTTCAAGCTGGTTGAAATTGTAATCCGCAACCCGTTCATCATCAAACAGCACCGTAAGGAATTTTGAGGCATTATCCACACGAAGAATCGTGCCTATATCGCCGTTGAAAACACCTTCTCCCTCGCTGTCGTCCGCACCAAGCTTTGTTTTTCTCCACTGAATATCATAATTGTTCTTTATCTGCATCACCCTGTCACCCTCTCGGAAGGTGATTTCACCGAATTTAAATTCGGCCTTGTCACCCGCCGCCGGATTCAGCTCCGTCTGGAGCAAAGTGTTGAGGTTCACAACTCCGAGCATGTTTCCCTTCATCGGCGAAAGCACCTGCAGTTCGTTTATTTTGCCGAGATAAGCATAATCGCCGCAAAGATTCAGCACGGATGAAAGCGCGATATCTGCCGTGGGGCATTCATAAAACAAAAAGTCGTTTTCCTCATCAATATTATCCAAAACAGGCATTTCCCCGCGGTTGATAAGATGCGCATTTGTAACGATTCGACTGCGTCCTGCCTGTCTGAAAATCTCATTCAGCCTTATGACCGGAATTACATCGGAATTCACAAGATCACGAAGCACATTGCCCGGGCCGACCGACGGAAGCTGATCCACATCGCCCACCATTACAAGGCGTGTGCCTTTGGCCACCGCTTTCAGCAGGGAGTGAAACAACATGACATCAACCATTGACATTTCATCAATTATAATAACATCCGCTTCAACAGGATAATCCGCGTTTCGGTTGAAAGAATTATTGTTAAAATTGTATTCAAGCAGACGGTGAAGCGTTCTTGCCTCACGCCCTGTCGTGTCGCTGATGCGTTTTGAGGCCCTGCCTGTCGGTGCCGCAAGCTCGATTTGCAGCCCGAGATGCTCCATAATCTCAATAACGAATTTCAAAATGGTGGTTTTTCCGGTTCCGGGGCCGCCGGTAACGATCAGAACTCCGTCCGTCACGGCGCGTTTCACCGCCTCGTTCTGTGCAGCTGCAAGAGTGACACCGAATTGTTTTTCGAGTCGTTTTATTTCACCGTCGATATCAAACAGGGACAGAATATCAACATTAGAGACGATATTTGAAAACAATGCAGCACAATCCGATTCGACATAATGCATATATTTCAAAAAAATGTAATCGCGTTCACCCATACGCTTTTCGACGAGAGAACTCGATTCAAGCATTTTTTCAAGCACCGCTTCCACCCGTTCCGGCACAACGCCGAGGACGTTGTTTGCCGCAAACATCACCAGCATATCCCGCGGCAGGCATGTATTGCCTTCCTGCCTTGCAAGCGAAAGCGCGTATTTTATGCCCGCACGAACACGAAATTCCGATTCACGCTCATATCCGGCCTCAAATGCAATTTTATCCGCCGTCTTAAATCCGACGTTTTCAAAATCATCAATCAGACTGTACGGATTTTCCTTCACCATGCTGACGCAGTTTTCACCGTAGAGCTTGTATATTTTCATTGTCATTGCAATTGAAAGCCCAAGCTCCTGCATACCCATGATTATGTCCTGCATCGCCGCCTTTTCAATGTAGGATTCATGGATCATTTTCGCTTTTTTCGGCCCGATACCGCTGATTCTTGTGAGCTTCATCGGTTCGGTCTTAATAATTTCGAGAGTTTCCGCGCCGAACTTATCCACAAGCAGCCTTGCGGTCGCCTCGCCGATACCCTTAATAAAGCCGCTCGCAAGATAAGCGCGAACAGCTTCGGCCGAAGTCGGTATATCATTTTTATATGAAGTCACGCGGATCTGCTCGCCGTACATCGGATGCGCCGTCATATTGCCCGTCACGGTCACATGTTCGCCGTCGTTCACGGACGGCATAACGCCGACAGCGGTCAACTCTTCTCCGTCATCGCCCTTTATCCTGAGAACGGTCCACCCATTCTCCTCGTTTCGAAACTTTATGCCGGTTACTGTGCCCGTGAATTCCATGCCGCCTCGCAGTTTTAACGTCCGAACCCTGATGCGCCCAAACGATTTATGGGTTGATTGTATCATATTTTGCGACGATTCGCAACGGGGAAGTTGACGGCGGATCGCAACGTGATTGTTGGCGTTTTTCAGATTTTCAAATCCACGTTTTTAACGGGGCTTTCGACTTGCAGACAGTATGTATTTTCACCTCTTCATTTCCGCATTTCAAACGCAATCAGCAGCTCTGCGACATCGTTATAGCTGTTGACGCCGGCGGTTTGGCCGTTATGTTTTAGGTAGGCGTCATTAATTTTGTTATTTGCGCTGCCGAGGGGATCGTTTTTGTACTGCTCGGTCCAACGGGAATAATCGGCGAGATCGCGAATCATTGCGGGGGTGAAGAAGCGTTCACGGACGCTGTAGAAAAGTTTTTCGTCAACGGAGGCAAGCCGATTCGTGCACTGCATCAGGGCAAGCATTTCGCAGGAATAGCGCAGGGCGGGGTCATTCGAAAAGCCGGAGACATAATAAGCAATAAAATTTGCCTCGTCCTCCCTTGCAAAGCCGAAATAGTGTGCGGTCTCATGCGCAGCGGAAGCAAACAGCAGAAGCGCGGGCTGCTCGGTGTTCACATTCGCTTCGGCGGTGTACGGAATATAGATTCCGGAAATATCAAGGCGCGAGAGCATGTTTGAAAGATGCACCGATTTTGCGGAAAAGACGGGATTGCCGAACAATTCGTTTTGACTGCCGAGCGCGGAATATGCCGTTTGAACGCTTTTGAATACTGCGGATAAAGCCGATTTCTCTGAGTTTTTGTCGTCCGCGATAAACACGCCGTTTTCGTTCTCACGAAGGCGGCTTCTGTTCTCCGCAGCCGCAGCCGCAATTCTTTCGCAGGTTGATGCAAGCATTTCCGCATAAATATCGGATGAAGCCGAATTGTCACCCGTTTCGGCAGCGGCAATGAATTCGGATTTTGCCGAGTTGACGCGCGCAAGTTCATCCGAAAATCCCAAAAGCGCAGCAGCGGGCATTCTGTAGTGATTTATTCCCCAAAATACATAGAAAAGATTCAGCATCGCGCCCGCAAACATTCCGAGCGAAATCAGGCAGCTGTAAAAGCGCATTCGATTTTGTTTCCGTTTCAGGAGTTTTGAAAACACAAGTTTGAGCAGCCGCACAATGAGTGTGACCGCAAGAAGCGTGCCGACGGAAATTATCAGCACCTCGGCCACAGAAAACGGGAATATGCTGCTTGCTGCACCCAAAACCCGCGAAATCACGGGATAGATCGCGCGGCTGTATATGCGCTCCGTTTGCTGCGGACAGGAGGACAGGAGTTTCGGCGCAAACATACCCGCTGCCGCAAGCAGAACAAGAATCGGCAGGCGCAAAAGCTGATGTCGTGCCGTATACTTATTTTCATGTTTTTTGCGACGGCGATCGCGGCGCATTTTTTGCCGTTCATGCCGCTCAACGGACTTTTCGTATGTTTCGTCGCTGTTCCGATGTTTTTTATCCATGCTGCACCCTGCTGCCTGTTGCTGCCTTTTATTTTTGCGGACACTTCGCTTCATGCCGTACGAAATCATTATAGCACAGGCGATGCAAAAAGTATACGCATTGCGCGGCATCTTACGCACACAGTCCTTCCTGATGTATCGCTTTGAGCCAAACTGCAAATACTTTTTTCGATGAAAGGCTGGTAAAGAAATATGTTAACACTTTTTATACGAACGCTGCTTGTGTACATTTTTATGTTTGTTGTTCTCAGGCTCATGGGCAAGCGTCAGCTGAGCGATATGCAGCCGTTTGACCTTGCAATAACGCTGCTTATTGCAAACCTTGCGGCGCTTCCGATGTCCGATCCCGCGATTCCGCTGCTGTACGGAGTTGTTCCGATCATTGCAATGTTTGCGCTGCACCGCCTGATTTCGTTCATGTCGCTGAAAAGCGAAAAGCTGCGCAAGCTCGTCTGCGGAAGTCCGCTTGTTATGATTTCCGGAGGGGTTGTGCGCGAGGATGCCATGCGTGCAGCTAATTACAGTTTATTTGACCTTGCCGAACAGCTGCGGATGAAGGATGTGTTTTCAATCTCGCAGGTCGAGTATGCCATCCTTGAAACGGACGGCGGACTCAGCGTGCTTTTGAAAGGACCGTTTCAAACCCCGACCAACGAAGGACTGAAGCTTGAATCCGAAAAAGCCATGCCCGCATTGCTGCTTATCTGCGACGGACAGGTTCATCCGGAGGCGGTTCGGGCGGCAGGGTTGGACGAAAAAGGGTTTTATACATTGCTGAAAAGGTTCGGGATCGACCGGGCCGAGGACTGCCTTTTTATGTCCGTTGATTCAGGCGGAATTGTTCATGTTCAGCAAAAGCAAAAAAACTGCGCAAAGGTTCGCGCACGCTTTACGAATCTGCACGAAAAAAAATGATGCCGTCTTTTGTCCGCACAAAATGCACGGAAAAACAAAATGCATTGCCCGTCACGGAGGAACCGTATGATGAATCAGGAAAAAAAGAACAGAGAAGCGCTTAAAAATCTTGAGCCGAACGCAATGAAAAAAGAAGCAAACGCAAATATACGCAATCAGTCCGCGGTTTCTGTTGCGGCACTGGCTTTCGGAATGCTTCTGCTCGTTTTTGTATTTATTTTTTCTAACATTTATATAAAAAAACTTGAGCGGAAAATCCTTCCGATGATTGATGCCGGCTGTCATGCTGCCGAAACGGCAGACTTTTCCGCCGCTCATTCTGCCGGAGAGAGCATTTATCAGCTTCTTATGGATTCGGAACCGACGCTGAAGCTGCTGTTCAGTCACCGTGATATTCTTGAAATTCAGCTTTATGCCGCCGCAATTGCCGACCTCGGTGCGGACGGCGAACGGGATGAATACATCGAAAACTTTTCCGCAATCAAGAGATGGTTCTCGTTTTTTACGGAAACAAACGACCTTTCCCTGGAAGGCATTTTTTAAGCCGAATCGGCGCCTGTTCCGTACATTGAAATGCGCTCGCAGGATGCAATTATGCCGCAGTACTGTTCGTGTTCTGCCTTATTTCATGCTCAACAGGTATCTGTCTGAAAATATATTTTTAATCTCGGGGCTTGTTTCAAATTTTTTTGCAGGAATTTTCCGTTTCATGTCGTAATGTATAAATGTAAAGGGGAGAAGAGGGTTCGATTTCGGCCGCCTTTCCGCTTTTGAAACTGTATCGGCGAGGACATAATGGCATTTCCGGAGACGTGGCTCAATGAATTGATGAACAGAAACGACATCGTTTCCGTCGTTTCCGAATACACGCGCCTTTCCCCGAAAGGGGGGCGTCTTTGGGGACTCTGTCCTTTTCATCCCGAGCGCGATGCATCGTTCACCGTCAGCCCCGACAAGCAGGTTTTTCATTGCTTCAGCTGTAAAGCCGGCGGGAGCGTGATTCAGTTTATCATGCAGGCCGAAAGCCTCGGTTACGCTGATGCAGTGCGTTTTCTTGCACAGCGGGCGGGCATGGACATGCCGAACGAAATCAACGATGCCAAACTGCGCGAAGAGAAGGCCCTGCGTGACAGGCTGTATGCAGCAAATCGTGAGGCGGCAATGTTCTATCACCAAGTGCTGCTGTCCGATGCGGGACTTCCGGCGCGGCAGTATCTGCTTAACCGCGGTATAGACGGCAGCACGGCTGTCCGTTTCGGACTCGGTTACTCACCCAATGATTGGGATGAACTTTTTAAACATATGACCTCTGCGGGTTACACGCGCGATGAGCTTATTTCTGCCGGACTTTGCGTCAAAGGACGCAAGGATGAAACAAAAATCTTTGACTTTTTTCACGACAGGCTGATGTTTCCCGTCATTTCCGCAAGCGGACGCGTTCTTGCGTTCGGCGGACGCATCATCGGCAAGGGCGAAGGTGCAAAGTATATGAACACCGGAGACACGCTCATCTATAACAAGCGTCACAATATCTATGCCATCAACCTTATGAAAGGGCGAAAGCTTGATGAGCTTATCATGGTCGAAGGTTATATGGATGTTATCAGCCTTCATCAAGCCGGAATCGACAACGCCGTTGCTTCCCTCGGCACCGCGCTTACAAGCCAGCAGGTGCGCCTCATGGGACGGTTTGCAAAGCGGGTCTGTTATGCCTATGACGGAGATTCGGCGGGACAGAAAGCAATGCTGCGCGGAGTTGATATTATTGCCCGCGGGGAACTCGAGCCGCGTGTCATAGTCATTCCCGGAGGGCTGGATCCGGATGAATTCGTTCGTGCGAACGGAGCCGAAGCGTTCCTCAAGCTTAAGGATGCTTCTCTTACGGCCGTTATGTTTAAACTTGAAACAATGGCCAATGCGGTTGACCTTAACACCGCAGACGGACGGCAAAAATACGCCTCCGATGCATGTCGGCTTCTTGCTTCACTTGAGCCGGTGGAGCGCGATCGCTATATCAAAGTTGTTTCCGAAAAAAGCGGCATAGCACGGGAGGTTATCCAAAGCCAATGCGGTGTTGATGCCGAGCGTGCCGAAGACGGCATTGCCCCCGCGACAGCGAAACCCGCATTCGACTCCGTCGGATACAAAAAACCGCAGATGCTGAAAAAACGCGAAAAGGCGGAGCAGCTTCTGCTTGCCTGTATGCTTGTTTCAAGGCAGGATGCCGCCGCAATCGAACAGCTTGAGAATTTTTCAACAGAACTTTTTTCAACGCCGGGGACGGCAAAGTTTGCCGCCATGCTCACGGAGGCATATAAAACCGCCGAAAAGCCTGACATTCGGCTTCTTCTTGCGGAGTTGAACGGCGATGAAAGCGAGATCGCGGGCGCCGCGGCTGCACTTGCAGAGGACATAACATCTCCGCTTGAATCCGCCGCCGACTGCATTAATTCTATTTTGTATGATAAATACAGTGAGCGCATACGTCAGCTTGCAGTACTTTCCGAAGCGGAAGCCGACAAAGCCAAGCGAGCGGAGCTTTTGCGCGAACAGATGAATCTTATGCTGAAGCTCCGGAAAACCTGATTTAGGGTTCTGCCGAAAATCCGACTGATTCGTTTCCTGCCGAAAATCCTTTTCGGAGTTTGATGCGTGTTCGGCGGATTCGGCGTTGCTTAATTAAACGTATTTAAACAGAAAATACCACAAATCAACCAAGGAGGTTAAAATACATGACAGATGAAACCAAGCTGACTCCCATGCAAAAAGTGGACGAGCTGATTGAACGCGGCAAAAGCAAGGGTGGACTGACCTATAAAGAGGTTATTGACACATTGGGCAATGACGCATTGGATGTTGATCAGATGGAAGTCGTCTATGATCGATTTGAAGATGCGGATATCAACGTTGTTGAAGAAATCGACCCCGCTGAAATCGCCGGCGAGGATGTTACGGAAATCGACCCCAAGCTTGCCGTAACCGAAGGAATCGCAATCGATGACCCCGTGCGCATGTATCTTAAGGAAATCGGCAGAGTGCCGCTTCTGACCTCCGACCAGGAAATTGATATTGCGAAACGCATGGCGGACGGCGACGAAGAGGCCAAACAGCAGCTTGCGGAAGCGAACCTTAGGCTTGTTGTCAGCGTTGCAAAGCGTTACGTCGGCAGAGGGATGCAGTTCCTTGACCTGATTCAGGAGGGCAATCTCGGCCTTATCAAGGCGGTTGATAAATTTGATTACCATAAGGGATACAAGTTTTCAACATATGCAACATGGTGGATCCGCCAGGCGATAACACGCGCAATTGCGGACCAGGCGCGCACAATCAGAATTCCCGTGCACATGGTTGAAACCATCAACAAGCTCGTTCGCGTTAACAGGCAGCTGCTTCAGGAACTCGGCAGAGAGCCCCGTCCCGATGAAATTGCGGAAGAAATGGGCATCAGCGAAGAAAAGGTTCGTGAAATTATAAAAATCGCTCAGGAACCCGTTTCTCTCGAAACGCCAATCGGCGAAGAGGAGGACAGTCATCTCGGAGATTTCATTCCCGATGACGATGCCCCCGCACCCGACAGCATGGCCACATATGCAATGCTTAAAAAGCAGCTCACGGAAGTGCTTGACACGCTCACCCCGCGGGAGGAGAAAGTCGTTCGTCTGCGTTTCGGGCTTGACGACGGCAAAACCCGCACGCTTGAGGATGTCGGCAAGGAATTCAATGTCACCCGTGAGCGTATCCGCCAGATTGAGGCAAAGGCGCTAAGAAAGCTTCGTCATCCAAGCAGAAGTAGAAAGCTTAAGGACTACTTAGAGTAAGATGA
>ERZ772875.2541-NODE-2541-length-13170-cov-4.580709_pt1 | contig 13170 bp, 8 predicted proteins | sample MGYA00580585_ERZ772875 | MGnify/ENA primary metagenome ERZ772875 (study PRJEB29015, sample SAMEA2737736) | human gut metagenome | biome: human gut; feature: human-associated habitat; material: faeces | place: China | collected 2012 ... | reverse complement strand
ATTCAATCTTATGTTTGCGGATGACTGCCTAACTTAGTTTTCGGACAGTCTGCCCCGCAAAAACTGCGCAATAAAAAATCTCTGCTCTTTGGCTTTCATCTCTATTATCATTCGTGCTTTTTCATGATTCAAATGGGTATATAAGTTGTCAGAGATATCGAAACATGATAAAATATCACAGACATTCACACGAAAGGAGTCCCCTATGTCCTCTTATTCACAATCCGATATTTATCACAGTATCTTCTCAGACATTTACACTGTCTTTTGCGGAATGCAGGACTGCCCCCCTTCCTATTCCTTCGGGCCGGCAGTCCGGAACTGCTACCTGCTTCATCTCTGTCTGGAGGGAGAAGGTGTATTTTACTCCGGTGAAGAACGCTATCCGATCAAACAGGGACAGGGATTTCTCATTCATCCCGGTAAGCTGACTTTTTATCAGGCGGATTCAGTGAATCCCTGGAGCTATCTCTGGGTCGGTATCGGCGGTCATGATGCAGAAAAATATCTGCGGCTTGCCGGTCTTTCTGCCAGAAATCCGATTTTTTCCTGTACCCAGATCGATACCGCAAAATCCTATATCCTGGACATGATGAAGCATCACGCCTTAAGTGCCGCAAATGAGATTTACATCCAGGGAATTCTGATGCAGTTTCTCGCCCTTCTGGTGGAGGACGCCGGATGTACGGTTTCTCCTCAGCAGAATACATCCAGCGTATATATTAATCAGGCGATCTCCTACATCCATAAAAATTATCAGAATCCACTCACTGTACAGGAAATCGCGGACTATTTGTCTTTGAACCGGAGTTATCTGACGGAACTGTTTCTAAAAACCGTACAACTTTCCCCGCAGCAGTTTCTCACCCGGTACCGGATCACAAAATCCGAAGAGCTGCTCCAGTCAAGCAGCCTGTCCATCCAGAATATTGCCTATTCCTGCGGATATTCCAGCAGCTTTTCTTTTTCCAAGGCATTCCGTAAAGTGAACGGTCTAAGTCCTTCTGAGTATCGGAAGCAAAAAAGAGGGGGATGAAAAAATCAATTCTTTTGCATCCCCACCCCTTCATTTTTTATTCTTCCTTTGCTTTCAGCAGATAAAGACGAGACTGGAAATCTCCGTTCTCTCCATTATACTGCTCCGGATTTTGTCCGGACGCCACGTCTGATACGATCAGTCCGGCCTGCATCAGCTCATCTCCGTACAATGCCATTTCCATATCCGAAATCTGATACGGAAGCTTCGGATCCAGTCCCTGCAGTCTGACGCTCCGATATCCGATATTGATCGGCTCCAGGAAGCGATACCAGCCCACAATCGCTTCTTTTTTGTCCTCAGACACAACCATCCATGCCATTTCATTTCCTGCAAACGGGCTCTGAAGTCGATAGAATGTTCCATACTGGATCAGGCTTCTGTGTTCTTTCATAAATGCCGTCTGCTTTTTGATTGCCTCCCGCTCTGCCTCTGTCAGACTGTTCGGGTTCAGCTCATATCCGAATGTTCCGAAATACGCTACATCCGCACGCATTTTCAAAGATGTGTTGCGAAGCACCTGATGATTCGGCACTGCTGATACGTGAGATCCCATACTGCTCACTGGATAGACAAGGGACGTTCCATACTGGATCTTACAACGTTCCACTGCATCCGTATCATCCGATGTCCATGCCTGCGGCGCATAATACAGCAATCCCGGATCAAAACGGGAACCGCCGCTTGCACAGGATTCAAATAAAATTTCAGGAAATCTGCCCGTCAGCTTCTCATATAACCGATAAACACCTAGAATATACTGATGCATGACCTTACCCTGATCTGCGGCACTGGCTGTATGAGAGTATACTTCTGACATACAGCGGTTCATATCCCATTTGATATAAGAAATCGGCGCATCCTCCAGGATTTTTTCCATTTGTCCATAAATGGCATCCACCACTTCGGCTCTGGAAAAATCCAGAATATACTGATTTCTTCCATGGGAAATATGACGTCCCGGAGTAGACAAAATCCAGTCCGGATGCTCTCTATAGAGATTGCTGTCCTTGTTGACCATTTCCGGCTCAAACCAGAGACCGAATTTCATGCCTTCCGCCGCTACCTTCTTCGCGATTCCTGCAATGCCATCCGGCAGCTTTTCCAGATTCGGATACCAGTCTCCCAGAGAAGAATGATCATCCTCCCGTTTTCCGAACCATCCGTCATCCAGTACAAACAATTCGATTCCAAGCTGTTTTGCCGTGCGCACGATCTCCAGAATCTTTTCCTCATTGAAATCAAAATAAGTCGCTTCCCAGTTATTGATGAGAATCGGTCTCGGTCGGTCTCTCCAGTATCCTCTTGCCAGGCGTGCACGATACAGACTGTGGAATGCCTGACTCATCCCGTTCAGTCCGCGATTGGAATAGACCATCACCGCCTCCGGTGTCTGAAACTCATCTCCGTTTTTCATTTCCCAGGAAAACCGGTCCGGATGAATTCCCAGCGTCACTCTTGTGACATCGTATGTATCCACCTCTGCCTGCGCCAGAAAATTCCCGCTGTAAACAAGACTGAAGCCATACACTTCCCCGCACGCTTCCGTGGTATTCTCCCGACGCAGTGCCAGAAACGGATTAAAGTTACTGCTGCTGCATCCGCGCATACTATAAATTCCCTGAATTCCATACTGCAGCTTTCGCTCAGTCACCGCACGCTCTCTTCCCCAGGCTCCCGTCAGCTCGATCATTTGATAGTCGTGATCCGGCAGATCCACACTGCAGCTCATTGCACGTTCCAGCACGATCTTCTCTGTTCCGTGGTAAATCACCTTTGCACTTCTTGTAATCGCCGGAAGCTCTTCAAAAATCGTATAGTACAAGATCAGTGTGGTGTGAATCAGCTCATCTTTCAGTTCGATTTCCAGTGTCTGTGCCTCTTTGGAATCTTCGGTATAGGTAGCCGGCAGTCCTGCAAGCGCGGGCTTCCCGTCATAAATCCGATGTGTCTGATACACAAAATCCGTGATCCGGCTTCCGTTTTCCTGCAGAATCTCCACCGCCGGATACCGCATATCCCCTGCTCCATAGGACGGATATTCCTGCTTGATATGTTCCATCGAGAATGTGGAATCTCCTTCGTAAGTACATACAGCCATTGGGCGGTGACGCAGCTCCAGCAGATGGGCAAAACTCTCCCTGTCATGCAGTTTTTTCCCAAAATACAGCTGTCCTAACTGTCCGTTTTTTAAGACTGTGATAATATAACTGATATCCCTGTTGGAAAGATGAAATTCCCGGGATCCTTCGTGATAACAAATGCTCATATTTCTGGTTCTCCTCTCCTGTTTCTATTTCTTATTATAAAGATTTCGAGGGAGACTGCCAGACTGTAATGTTGGAAAAACATATCCAATTGTTGGGTCAGGATCCTACTTTTCGAAGCAATATCCGGAAGGTCTGATAAGCTCCGCTTTTGATCGGAAGTAAAATTCCGGTTTCCATCAATGCCGCTCCATAATACAGTTCTCCACTTTCTGCATCCTGATAACAGGCTTCTTCCTCAAGTCCCTTCCATTTCACTGCATTTCCTGTCATATTTCCATGAATCTGTGTCATCACTGCCTGCATCATCGCCTGTGTTCCATCCTCGGATACAAACTCCCATGCTGCAACTTCATCCGTCACAGGATTGCTCAGCCGGTAATACAATCCGGTCTGGATCAACGGTGCCAGCTGCTTATATTCCTTGATCTGTTGTCTGATCTCTTCTTTTTCTTCTTCGGTCACGTTTCCCAAGTCCAGTTCATATCCAAATGTACCTGCCATTGCCACTGCGCCTCTCGTTGAGAGTGGTGTTTTTCTTCCTGTCTGGTGGTTTGGCACCGCAGACACATGAGATCCGACTGCACTGATCGGAAATCCAAAAGACGTCCCGTACTGAATCTGCAGCCGGTCCAATGCATCGGTGTTGTCACTGCACCAGATCTGAGGTGTGTAATACAACATTCCTGCGTCAAACCTTCCGCCCCCTCCGCTGCATCCTTCAATCAAAAGATTCGGATACCGCTTCAGTAGACGGTCCAGGAAATCATAAACACCCAGTACGTAATCATACAGTACTTTCCCCTGATATCCAGCTGCTGCGGAATAAACGTCGCACAGACTGCGATTCATATCCCACTTCAGATATTCAACCTCTGCATAATCCAACACTTCTGTAATCGAATCAAAAATAAAGTCCACCGCATCTTTTCTGGAAAAGTCCAAAACCAGCTGATTCCTGCTTCGCACCGGATTTTTCCCCGGAATCTGAAGCGCCCAGTCCGGATGTGCTCTGTACAGATCACTGTCTTCTGAAACCATTTCGGGTTCCACCCAGAGTCCGAATTTTAATCCCATAGCGTGTATCTTCGCGGAAAGTTCTCCCAGACTGCATTTTAATTTTTCTTCATTGACCTGCCAGTCTCCCAGTGCCCGGTTGTCATCCCTCCGTTTACCAAACCAGCCGTCATCTAACACCAACATCTCGATTCCCAGCTCTTTTGCCTCTTCTGCCAGTTTTAAAATACTCTCCCCATCAAAGTCAAAATAGGATGCCTCCCAGCTGTTGATCAGAATCGGACGAACCTTTTCTTTATGAGGGCCCCTGCACAGATTGTTCCGAAAACACCGGTGCAGATTCTGGGAAAGCTCTGCCAGCCCGTTTCTGCTGTAGGTCATCACGGTTTCCGGTATGACAAAGACTTCTCCGGTATTCAGAGGATACGAAAACTGCTCCGGCTGCAACCCCATCAGCATTCTGTTCTGCCCGAACTGGTCTTTTTCCACTTCCGCCTGAAATCCTCCGCTGTATACAAAGGACATGGCATAACATGCCCCTGCATCTTCTGTTGTTCCCTCTTCTGTCAGAATCAGAAATGGACTGTATTGATGACTGGAGGTCCCTCTTCTGCTTCCGATCACATAATTTCCATGAGATACCGGAATTCTCTGATAATTCCGCTCCATCGCATGACGTCCGTAAAAACTGATCACATCATATTTTCCTGTCACAAAATCAAGACACGCAGAAGCCGCTTTTTCAAGATAAATGATGTTCTCTTTTGTATTGATGATCTGCGCACTTCGGGTGATCACATCGTATTTTGGCAGTACCCCATAGAGAAGTGTCACCTGAATTCCGGTCCGCCCATCTTCCAGCACCACTTCCAGTGTCTGTGCTTCTTTCTCAGCTCCATACACTGCCGGAAGTCCCGATAGTCCGTATTTTCCCGACAAGATCCGATATCCCCGGTAACGCAGGTCACAGGCAGTAGTCCCATCCTGTCCCCTTACGATCAGCGCTGTGCTTCTGTAATCTCCTGTTCCCCATGTTGGAAATTCCTGCGGGAGCACATCCAGAGAATAGGTTCTGTCATTTCCCGCATCATACAGGTTTCCGGAAAATCCTCTGTCCTGTTTTTGCAGAAGATAGTCCATGCAGCCTTTGGTCTTTCTTCCATAGTATAAATGTAAGAGAACACCATAAGGATCGATCTGCATCTGATAAGTGGAGTGCTCAGTATGTATTGTAAATGTCTTGTTCTGCTCATCAAAAATAATTGCCATATTACTCGTTCCTTTTCTTTTTATTTTACTGCTCCATTCACAACTCCGTTTAAAATCTGTTTCTGACAGATCAGATAAAAGATCAAGATCGGAAGTAATGCCAGCAGATAGGAGGCGAATGCCAGATTGTAATTTGTTCCAAACTGGGTCTGGAATGTCAGCTGTGCCAACGGAAGCGTATTCTGTTCTCCTCCTGACATGATCACAAGAGGTGTCATCACATCATTCCATGTTCCAAGCGCTGTCAGAACCGCTACTGTCGCATGCATCGGACGCATGATCGGAAATACGATCTTCCAGTAAGTTGTCCACGTACTTGCTCCATCCACGCAGGCAGCCTCCTCCAGTGCAATTGGAATATTCTTCAGATATCCGGTATACAAAAGTACATTCATCGGCATATAAAACACAACATAGAGAAGAATGACTCCAAAACGGTTATTCAGTCCCATTTGTGCTGTCTGTTTCACCAGAGGCATCATAAGAATCGCAAACGGAACAAACATCCCGCTGACAATGTATAAGTACACCAGATTATACCCTTTACTGTGCGCTTTATTTCTTCCAATGGCATATCCGATCATGGAATGGATCACAATACTGAGAGCAACTGTGACCAATGTGATGAAAAGACTGTTGCCAAGAGAATTCCAGAAATCCGTCACCCGCATAGCTTCCCGGAAATTTTCCAGACTCCAGGAGCTTGGCAGTGACAAGATTCCGGAAATACTGTTGGTCATCTCTGACGGCTGTTTAAATGCAATGACTACCGTCAGATACAACGGAAATGCAATGGTGATCAGCCCTAATACTAAGAAAATCATGGCCGGTTTGTTTGTTTTTGTATTTGCCCCTATCATAACTGCTCCTCCTTTTTCCCTAATACTGTCATCTGCGTCACTGAAATTGCAACGATCACAAGGAAGAAAATAACCGCATTGGCACTCTGAAATCCGAACTGTCCTCCTGCCATACCATTCTGATAGATCAGATAGGAAATGGATTCTGTGCTCTGTGCAGGTCCGCCTTTTGTCAGTGCCATGATCTGATCAAAGACCATCAGAAAGTTTTTCACACAAAGCACCATATTGATCGTAAAAAACGGAAGAATCAGAGGAAATGTCAGGTTTTTGAACTTATTCCATCCGGTAGCTCCATCTATTGCGCCTGCTTCATACACATCCTCCGGTACGGTCTGCAGGCCGGAAATATAGATGATTGTATTCATCGCGATCGCCTGCCATGCACAAACGATCACAATAGCGATCCATGCCAGGTTCTTACTGGAAAGCAGACTCGAAGAAAGCGTTTCCCATCCGATCATCTCTCCCACTGCCGGAAGGATGTATGTAAAGAAATAGTTGAAAATATAACCGACTACCAGCGCTCCCAGAATATTCGGCAGGAAATAAGCTCCCCTGAAAAAGCTCTTGGCACGGATCTTACTGTTCAGAGCCATTGCCAGCAGCAGACTGATCACATTGACTACAATTGTCGTTACGATTGCCAGCTTAAAGGTGAACCAGTAAGAATTTCCCACTCTTACATCCTGAAACAGATCCATATAGTTCCGAACTCCCACCCAGTCATAAGAACCAAATCCTTTGAAATTCGTAAAACTGTACATCACGCCTTTGAGTAACGGCAATGTATTAAAACAGAAAAACAGTGCCACGACCGGTATTGTCATCAACAAAAATGTCCGTTTTCTCTCATTCATCTTTTTCATGCTCATTTCACCTCTCCCTATTTACTGTGTGTCTGTTCTGCTTCATATTTCTGCACCTTCTGTATGATATCCCGATTATATCTCTGCCAGTCTTTGTCAAATTTCTTCAGAAATGCATCTACATCTTTGTCGATCAGAAGTGTCTGTATCTGCGCATCGACTGCCATTTCTGACGGATAATAGTGATCCTGATAATCTGCCATATTTTCTTCTTCGATATATTGTCTGACACCGTCCAGCATCGGTGAGAGTTCAAACTCTCCCTCTTTGCACGGTACACTGTTCTGCTCATTCAGATAGTCCTGCACATTTTCATCTTCCAAAAGAAAATCTAACACTTCATATGCTGCTTCTTTATTCTTACATTCTTTTGTCACACAGAATTGAAGATCGATTCCCGAATTTAATGTATTCTCTTCTTTTTTGTCACTTCCCGGAAATACAAAGGAGTCAATTTCCATGTCAGGATTCACTGACTGAATCTGAGGTACCGCATAGCTTCCGATCGGATACATGACTGCCTCTCCTCTTGCAAACGCTGTACAGGCATCGTTGTAGTTATAAGCAAACGGATCCTTCGGTCCGTATGAAAGCAGCTGCAGCATTTTTTCCGCCACTTCGCGATAATTCTCCGTAAAAGTTGTCTTGCCCTGGTTTACCTGGCGGCATACATCTGACGGCGCCAGATCTACTGCCAGGCCATTCCATGGTGCAAGACAGGTCCATGTGTCCTTAAATCCCATAGTGAAGGGCTGCAGTCCTGCGGCCTGGATTTCGTCACACAGGTTCATCAGTTCACTCCATGTCTGCGGTATCTTCCATCCGTGTTCTTCAAAAATCTTTTTATTATAAAGGATTCCTGCGGCATTTCCGGCATACGGTACTGCATAAACACCGTCTGTCGGGACAAATTCCAGATTTTTGTCAATTTCTTTATAAGACTCTTTAATCTCATCGAGTCCTTTGTAATCTGAAATATCCATCAGGATCTCGGCATCCAAAAAGTAGGAATAATTGATATCGCCGCCGATCCCGATAATATCCGGATAATCTTCCCGGATAAAACGAGTTCTCATGATCGTGGAAGCATCATTCGGTGATTCAATCTTCAGGCGGATATTTTTGTGCGTGGCATTAAACTTTTCTTCCACTTTTTCAAAATAAGCCGCTGCCTCTTGTTTATACTGCAGGATTTCAATTTCTGTGACTTCCTCCTCTTTCCCGCTTTTTCCACTGCAGCCTGTCAACATACATACAAACATTCCAAAAATCAGTAAAACGCTTATTGATATATTTCTTCTTTTTTTCATCAATATTTCCGCTCCTTTTTCTTTTTTCATGTACATGTTTTTCTTTATTAGTATTATAACATTCCATTTTGCGACTATGAATACCATAATTTTTGCACTTTTATACCTTAATGCTTGTTTTATATTCTATATTTGAAATAATCTAGCATTTTGGTATATAATGAAAATACACCTCACTTTTACAACAAGTCAGGAAAGGAGACTTTTATGAGTAATATACTCTTTTCTGTTTTTCCAAACGAAAATTTTATTGATATGAGCCTGTACCAGTTCGGCTGGGAACAGTGTCAGCCTTCCCACTCCTACGGTCCGGCCGCCAGAAATCATTATCTGTTCCATTATGTGATCTCCGGAACCGGTACACTGATGGCCGATGATACTTCCGGAATAACACAGACCTATTCTGTCAAAAGCGGACAGGGATTTATGATTTTCCCGCAGCAGATTACCACCTACATCGCCGACCAGAAGCTTCCCTGGGAATATGTGTGGATCGAATTTGACGGCCTCCGTGTGAAAGAAATTCTGGAACTGGCAGGACTGACTAAATCTGCACCAATCTATCATGCACATTCCAAAGAAATGCGGGAAGTTCTGAAAGAAGAAATGCTCTATATTGCACGTAATCCCGAACAGCCGCCTTTTCATCTGATCGGCCATCTCTACCTTTTTATGGATGCGCTCACCCGCTCCTGCACACGTGAACAGACAAACTCTGCCGGCAGACTGCGGGATTTCTATATCCATGAGGCAATTGCATTTATTGAACAGAATTATCAAAATGATATATCCGTAGAAGATATTGCTGAGGTATGCGGTCTGAACCGCAGCTACTTTGGAAAGATTTTCAAAGAGACTCTGGGGCGTTCACCTCAGGAATTTTTAATGAATTACCGTATGGTAAAAGCTACGGAACTTTTAAAACTTACTCAACTCTCCATCAGTGAGATTTCAAACGCTGTTGGGTATGCCAATCCACTGCATTTTTCGCGTGCTTTCAAAAATGTATATGGGGAATCTCCAAGAATCTGGCGGCAGAATCACAGGACATAACATCAAAAACCCGGGAGATCATTCTCCCGGGCTTCCTTATTTACTGCACTGTCGCAATATCGATCAGTGTCAGTTTTTTAATATCTGTATTTTCAAGACTGGTGATCAGCGCCTCAGCGGTATCGATCGCTGTCAGTACATTGACACCTGTCTCAATAGCGTTTCTTCGGATGACAAATCCGTCTCTGGAGTGCTCTGCCCCCTGTGCCGGAATATCGATGACCAGATCGATCTCGTGTCCTAAAATGAGATCCAGAAGGTTTGGCGACTCCTGCTCGATCTTGCGGACCGGAATTGCTTTCACGCCTGCTGCGTTCAGCGCTTCTGCCGTGCTCTTTGTAGCAAAGATACGGTATCCGATCTTTTCAAATCTGCGTCCGATCTCCACTGCCTCCGGTTTGTCCTCATCACGGACAGTCATGATCATGTTTTTGAACTTCGGCAGCTTGATTCCTGCACCCAGGAATGCTTTATAAAGTGCCTCGTCAAATGTCTTGGCAATTCCCAGACATTCTCCTGTAGATTTCATCTCAGGTCCAAGGCTGATATCTGCACCACGGATCTTCTCAAAGGAGAATACCGGCATCTTCACTGCCACGTAATCTGCTTCCGGCTGCAGTCCCGGTGTGTATCCCAGTTCTTTGATCTTGTTTCCGATGATCACTTTGGATGCAAGCGGTACGATCGGAATTCCGGTTACTTTACTGATATAAGGAACCGTACGGCTGGAACGTGGGTTTACTTCGATCACATACACATCATCTTCTCCACATACGATGAACTGAATATTGATCAGACCGATGACATGGAGAGATTTTGCAAGTCTTCTTGTATACTCTGCAATCTTGTCTTTTGCTTTCTGTGTCAGGCTCTGTGCCGGATATACAGAGATACTGTCTCCGGAATGGATTCCTGCACGCTCAATGTGTTCCATGATTCCAGGGATCAGAATGTCTTCGCCGTCACAAACTGCATCGACCTCGATTTCTTTCCCCTGTAAATATTTATCCACCAGAATCGGATGATCCTGTGCGATCCGGTTGATGATTCCGATAAATTCATCGATATCATTATCATTGATCGCGATCTGCATTCCCTGTCCACCCAATACGTAAGAAGGTCTTACCAGAACCGGATATCCAAGTCTGTTTGCAACTTCTTTGGCTTCTTCTGCAGTAAACACCGTTCCTCCTGTCGGACGTGGAATCTCGCACTCTTCAAGGATCTCATCGAATAATTCACGGTCTTCTGCTTTGTCTACATTCTCTGCAGAAGTTCCAAGGATCGGAACACCCATTTTCATCAGAGCTTCTGTCAGCTTGATCGCTGTCTGTCCACCAAACTGTACAACTGCACCGTCTGGCTTTTCGATATCTACAATACTCTCTACATCTTCCGGAGTCAGTGGTTCAAAATACAGCTTGTCTGCAATATCAAAGTCTGTACTAACTGTTTCCGGGTTGTTGTTCACGATGATCGTCTCGTACCCTTCTTTTGCAAATGCCCATGTACAGTGTACGGAACAGAAATCGAACTCGATTCCCTGACCGATACGGATCGGACCGGATCCAAGTACCAGAACTTTTTTCTTGTCACGAGTCTCTTCTACTTCATTCTCACTTCCAAATACAGAATAGTAGTACGGTGTCTCTGCCGCAAATTCTGCTGCACACGTATCTACGATCTTGTATGCTGCAACAATGCCGTTTGCATGACGCATATCGTGGATCTCACGCTCTGTCTTTCCTGTCAGCTGTGCGATCACGTTATCCGGGAACTCCATCCGTTTTGCTTCTTTTAACAGTTCCGGTGTCAGCTCTTCGGACTTCAGTGCGTTTTCCATCTCTACGATAATTGCAAATTTATCGATAAACCACTCATCGATCTGTGTGATCTCGTGAATTTTTTCGTAGCTTACACCTCGGCGGATTGCTTCTGCGATTCTCCACATACGCATATCATCCACGATCTCCAGCTGCTCTGTCAGTTCTTCCACAGACAGATCTGTGAAATCATAAGACATGAGGCTGTCTACATGCTGCTCCAGAGAGCGGATGGCTTTCATCAGCGCACCTTCAAAGTTGTCGCAGATACTCATCACCTCTCCGGTTGCCTTCATCTGTGTAGTCAGTGTTCTCTTTGCACTGATAAACTTATCAAACGGAAGTCTCGGAAGTTTTACGACACAGTAGTCCAGCATCGGTTCAAAGCTTGCATATGTCTTCTGTGTGATCGCATTTTTGATCTCATCCAGTGTATAACCAAGAGCGATCTTTGCTGCAACCTTCGCGATCGGATATCCTGTCGCTTTGGAAGCCAGCGCAGAAGAACGGCTGACACGCGGGTTTACCTCGATTACACAGTATTCAAATGTCTCCGGATGCAGAGCATACTGTACGTTACATCCACCCGTGATATTCAGCTCACTGATAATATTTAAAGCGGAAGTACGCAGCATCTGGTATTCTTTGTCCCCCAGCGTCTGTGACGGTGCCACAACGATACTGTCTCCTGTATGCACACCAACCGGGTCAATATTTTCCATATTACATACCGTAATGCAGTTTCCGTTTCCGTCACGCATTACTTCGTACTCAATCTCTTTCCATCCTGCAATACAGCGCTCTACCAGAACCTGTCCTACACGGGAAAGACGAAGTCCGTTCTCCAGGATCTCCACCAGCTGTTCAGAATCATGTGCGATACCGCCGCCGCTTCCTCCCAGTGTGTATGCCGGACGAAGTACAACCGGATATCCGATCTTATTTGCAAATGCAAGACCGTCTTCTACGTTTTCTACGACCAGAGAAGCTGCAACCGGTTCTCCGATCTTTTCCATCGTTGCTTTAAATTCCAGACGATCCTCTGCCTTTTTGATTGTCTCAGAAGTTGTACCGATCAGGCGGACATTGTGTTCTCTTAAAAATCCTGCCTCTTCCAGTTCCATTGCCAGGTTCAGACCAGCCTGTCCTCCCAGTGTCGGAAGTACGCTGTCCGGCTGCTCTTTTAAAATCAGCTGTTCCACAACTTCTACTGTCAATGGCTCAATATATACTTTATCTGCGATATCTTTATCTGTCATGATCGTCGCCGGGTTGGAATTGACCAGCACCACGTTGACCCCCGCTTCTTTCAGCACGCGGCAGGCCTGGGCGCCGGCATAGTCGAATTCCGCCGCCTGACCGATAACGATGGGCCCGGAGCCTATCATAAGTACCTTTTTAATTGAGCTGTCGAGCGGCATTATCTATCATCCTCCATCATCGAAATAAAACGGTCGAACAGAAAGCCCGCATCACGCGGTCCCGAGCATGCCTCGGGGTGGAACTGTACCGAAAAGGCGCGCGCCTGCGGGTAGTCCATACCCTCGCAGCTGCCGTCGTTTGCGTTGACGTAGCTCTCGCGCCCGCCGCGAACGGTGTCCGAGACGACGGCATAGCCGTGATTCTGACTGGTGATATAATCCCTGCCGGTGAGCAGATCTTTCAC
>ERZ772875.2537-NODE-2537-length-13184-cov-2.743621_pt1 | contig 13184 bp, 9 predicted proteins | sample MGYA00580585_ERZ772875 | MGnify/ENA primary metagenome ERZ772875 (study PRJEB29015, sample SAMEA2737736) | human gut metagenome | biome: human gut; feature: human-associated habitat; material: faeces | place: China | collected 2012 ... | reverse complement strand
GTCATGCCTTTTTTTACCGTAGGGATCGGTATGGGTACTAATTTTATCGGAAAAGGCGATCTGAGGGCTTTTTATCAAATGTTGACTTTGAAAATAGCCATGTCACGGGATACTTTTTTACATGTGGGTTATAACCTCCAGAAATTTCACGACCCCAATTTCCTGATGTTGGGAATCGGTTTCCGTTTCAACAGTAAATATGCCGCATTTTAAATTTTTACCCGGGACCATTGTTATCGCATAACTGAAAACTATCGTAAAAATTGCTCCTGATTATAGATTAGATTTTTTCTCGATAGTTAATGATGAACTAAAAAGAAATTGGCAACTTTAACAATTTTCTTTGTTTTATCACTTAACTTTGTAAGTGAAACTGGATTATTGTATCCGGACAACAATAGAAAAACATGTTGGTTTTATAATAAATCCATATCATAAAACAACTTATTATATAGAATACATGTCAATATGGAACAGGTTTATAGGACTCAGAAATGCTGAGGATTCCATCAGTAATAAGAAAATATCTGTACAATATAATGCCCTACGTTATGCCATAGTAGATGTTGAAATTGGTTTGGAGGATTACAAAATTCATGATATTGGGGCACTTCGCTATGATGGTGCAGTATATCATAAAGTTTCGAAAGAGGAACTTTTTGAATTTTTTAGTGACGTAGATTATATTTGTGGTCACAATATTATTCATCACGATGCTAAATATTTGTTCACGGATAAAACATGTTGTTGGCTTTTAGTCGATACACTTTACATCTCACCGCTATTATTCCCGGAACGCCCATTCCATAGGCTGTTGAAAGACGACAAACTCATGAGCGAACAGATAAATAATCCGGTGAATGATTGCGAAAAAGCCAAAGATTTACTGTTGGACGAAATAGCACGCTGGAAGTCGTTTCCGGAGGAAAAATGCAGACTATTTGCCTCGCTGCTAAAGGACAAGAAAGAATTTGAAGGATTTCTCAGTATGGTAGGGGCAGAGTATCTCAATGAGGGATTGACCGAAGTAATAAGGGACCTTTACAAGGGGAAAATTTGTGGGCATGCAGACCTTGTTATGCTGGTCAAAGAATATCCTTGCGAATTGGCATACGCATTGGCTCTGATCGACACGACCGACCAACGTTCCGTTATTCCCGGATGGGTACTTCACCATTATCCTAAAGTGGAATTTGTGCTAAAACTCCTGCGTCATACCAGTTGTAAGGAAGGTTGTGATTACTGTAATACCCAACTGAACGTGCTTTATAATTTAAAAGCATTCTTTGGGTATGAACAATTCCGGACATACGAAGGAGAACCACTCCAGGAACAAGCCGCTCAGGCAGCAGTGAAAGGCATGTCGTTATTAGCGATATTTCCTACTGGTGGAGGAAAATCGCTTACTTTCCAACTGCCCGCACTCATGGCCGGCAGTGCTGTGCATGGGCTTACGGTTGTGATCTCCCCTTTGCAGTCGCTGATGAAGGACCAAGTAGATAACCTTGCCGATAGAGGTATTACCGATGCGGTAACCATTAACGGTTTGTTGGACCCCATTACCAGAGCACTGGTCATACAAAGAGTACAGGATGGGGAAGCCTCACTTCTGTATATATCTCCGGAAATGCTTCGCTCTAAAACTATCGAGAGAATATTGTTGGCACGTCATATTGTGAGATTTGTGATAGACGAAGCACATTGTTTTTCTTCATGGGGACAGGATTTCCGGGTGGATTATCTCTATATAGGAAAATTTATCCAGGAATACCAGCAAAAGAAAGGAAGTAGAAATCCGATACCGGTATCCTGTTTCACTGCTACGGCTAAACAGAAAGTAGTGCAGGACATTTGTGACTATTTCAAGCAAACGTTGAATTTGGATTTGCGGTTGTTTGCATCGACGGCCTCAAGGATCAATCTGCATTACTCTGTCATCCATGCTGAAACGGATGATGATAAATATTTAAAACTAAGGGGACTGGTGGCAGAATCTGATTGTTCGACCATCGTTTATGTATCCCGTACCAGACGTACGAAAGAACTGGCTAACAAATTAACTCGTGACGGTTATAAGGCATTGCCTTTCAATGGCAAGATGGAAACTGACGAAAAGATTGACAACCAGGATGCATTTATGAATGACCAGGTTCGCATCATTGTGGCCACATCAGCTTTTGGCATGGGAGTCGATAAGAAAGATGTCGGTTTGGTGGTGCACTACGATATTTCGGATTCTCTGGAGAATTATGTGCAGGAGGCAGGGAGAGCCGGTCGCGACCCTAACCTCAGTGCCCGTTGCTATGTGCTTTATGGTGACAATGATTTGGATAAGCATTTTATATTATTGAATCAGACAAAGCTAAGTATCAGCGAAATACAGCAGGTGTGGAAAGCTGTAAAAGACCTTACCCGGCGACGTATGAGAGTGAGTTGTTCTGCATTGGAAATAGCCCGGCAGGCAGGATGGGACGATTCGGTATCCGACATCGAAACCCGTGTACGGACAGCTTTAGCAGCTTTGGAACAAAGTGGATACCTGATAAGAGGAAACAATGTGCCTCGGGTATATGCTACAGGCATCATGGTGAGAAACATGGATGAAGCGAGGGTGCGTATATCAAAGTCACAGTTATTTGGCAGGGATGAAATAGAAAAGACTGTCCGAATTATTAGGTCACTGATTTCACAGAAGTATATTGCCAAGGCTCAGGATGCAGAGGCAGAATCGCGGGTGGATTATCTGGCAGATATTTTGGGGCTAAGTAAGAAGGAAGTCGTATCGATTGTGGAGCGAATGCGCCAGGAAGGTATATTGGCAGATAGTAAGGATATATCTGCCTATTTGCTGGATGCCGGTGACTCGAAACGAAAATCAACGATCCTCCTCGAACGTTTTGCAAAACTTGAAAAATACATCCTTAACCGTATTCCTGACGAAGCTTTACGGATATCCTGCAAGCAGCTGAATGAGGATGCGATGAACGACGGAATCGATACCTCCAGGGAAAAGGATATCCGGACACTGCTCTACTTCCTTGCCATCAAGGGATATATCCGTAAAAAAGAAGATGCCCTCCGCAATATGGAAATCAGCCGTCAGACAGATGGGGAAACAACCCTTAATCGTTTTGAAAAACGATTGGAAATTAGTCGTTTAACTCTGGAGTGGTTATATCAATTAGTTGCTGCTACGAGAAAAGGAAATTCGGAAAAACAGATAGTTCAATTCTCTGTGGTAGAACTTCTTAATCAGATAATATCAGGTCCTCACTCCTTGTTCACTAAACTCGACAATGTACAGTTGGAAGAGGTGGAGGAGGCGCTTTTGTATCTCTCAAAAATCGGTGCGCTCAAACTTGAAGGCGGTTTTTTGGTTCTTTATAACGCCATGGATATCCAAAGAATAAAGGACAATAAATCGAGATATAAGTTGGATGACTACCGAATGCTGAATGAATTCTACAAGCAGAAGATTCAGCAAGTTCATATCGTAGGTGAGTATGCCAATTTAATGGTGAAGGATTATAATGCAGCTTTGCAATATGTGCGGGACTATTTTCAGATGGACTATAAGAAATTTATCACGAAATATTTCAAAGGGGACAGGGTAAATGAAATACAGCGTAATCTGACGCCGAAGAAATATCGACAATTGTTCGGTCAGTTGTCTAAATGCCAGATGGAGATTATTTCCGACAAGGATTCTCGTTGTATTGTTGTCGCAGCAGGTCCCGGCAGTGGAAAAACACGTGTGTTGGTTCACAAACTCGCATCCCTTTTATTACTCGAAGATGTAAAGCACGAGCAACTTTTGATGTTGACATTTTCAAGAGCAGCTGCTACGGAGTTCAAACAGAGACTCATGGAATTGATAGGTAACGCTGCCCACTTTGTCGAGATAAAGACATTTCATTCTTATTGCTTTGATCTCATGGGGCGGATAGGTAACCTTGAAGCAGTTAGGGACGTTGTTGCCAAAGCTGCCGGGATGATAAATCAGGGGGAGGTGGAACCCAACAAAATCGGTAAAACAGTGTTGGTCATAGATGAGGCTCAGGATATGGGTGTTGCAGAATATACACTGGTGAAGGCTCTTATGGCTAATAATGAGGAAATGCGTGTGATAGCGGTGGGGGATGATGACCAGAATATTTATGAGTTTCGTGGATCGGATTCCGGCTACATGTATCGGTTAGCACAAGAGCCCGGCAGTAAGTTTATCGAGATGACCGAGAATTATCGCAGTGCGCGCCATCCGGTAGATTTCGCCAACAAATTTGTGAAAGTCTTGGGTAAAAGAATGAAAAGCACGCCGATTATCTCGATGAGAAAAGAGGACGGTTGGGTGAGGGTGACACGTCATGAATCAAAATATATGTATCAGCCGCTTGTAAAGGAATTGGTTCGCTATCGCGGGAATGGAACTATGTGTGTACTCACCCAGACAAATGAAGAGGCTGTAATTTTGATGGCTCTTTTGCGGAAATGGGGGATTGACAGCAAGCTGATACAATCGATGGACGGTTTCCTCTTTTGGAACATGGTCGAAATGAGGTATTTTCTGAGGTATATAGACAAACGGGTGAAAACACCTCTGATCCCTGAAGAATTATGGGAAAATGCAAAACATGCTACCTTTTCCGCTTACGATAGAAGCCAGAGTCTGGCGTATGTGAAGCGTTGTGTAGAGCTGTTTGAACAAACCAATAAAACAAAATACGTTAGCGACTTCAAAGAATTTGTATTTGAGTCGTCGGTGGAAGATTTCTGCGATACTTCGGGAGCAGACGTTGTGGTATCGACCATTCATAAAGCCAAGGGGAGAGAGTTTGATGACGTATATATGCTCATTGCTGACCATTATGTGAAAGATGATCAGTTGATGCGTCGGTACTATGTGGGGATGACTCGTGCAAAAAATCGGCTGTTTGTACATACGAATGGGGACAACTTTAATCAGGTAAGTGCAGATGAGTATCTTATTGACCCGGAAGAGTATATTATGCCTGAAGAAGTAGTGCTGCAACTTTCTCATAAAGATGTTAATCTGAGATTCTTTAAGGAACTTAAGCAGGAGGTACTGACCTTAAGGGGAGGAGATGTTTTGAAGTATAAAGATTCCATTTTGTACGACACTTTGACCCATAAACCGGTGGCGAAGTTGTCACAAAACATGCAGAAAACCTTGTCGGAATGGAAAGAAAGAGGCTATGAAGTAAAATCTGCATCCGTTCGGTTCATCGTGGCATGGAAGCCTAAGGATGCACCGAAAGACGAACCGGAAACTGCTGTTCTGTTGCCTGATTTATTACTGAATACTATTATATCCTAATAATTCTGCAAGTTTTATTACTTGTTCACGTTTGGCAAGCCTATTACCATGCCTCTATTTTACTGAACATTGGGGTATTTATCTCTAAAACTACAGATTGTTGACGTTGCAACAACCCTTGTTCGTCCCTCAACTCTCTAATTTTATTTCTGGATAATATATTTATTTCTTTTGTATTATCAAGTAAATTTAATTGAGCTTGAAGTTCCTCTCGATTAGGAAGACGTTACTGATAGCGTGCCGCAAAAAGTTGGTTGTCTATACCTTGAAGGGCATATTCCATCAATGGCTCATCTTTCTTCGTCCCCAAAACAATACCAACCGGTGAATTATCGTCTGGTTGACAGATTTCGTTCTTAGAGTAATTTAGGTAGAGATTCATCTGACCTATATCACCATGTTTAATTTTTGCACGTTTCAAATCAATCAAGACATAGCACTTTAGAATTGCGTGATAGAACACTAAATTAACTTTGAAATGTCTGGCACCAATTGGTACGCCAATAAAGGCATCTGCCTAATTCCAATAGGAATTGCTCCATGTTGATCTTCAAAGCTTTTTCTAGTTCCGTCTCTTTGTAACGCTTCTGTTGAGGTATTTCTACAAATTCAAGAACGTACGGGGCATGAATAATGTTGGCTGGAGTTAGTACCTCATACCCCTCATTGGCAGGAGCAAGTACACCTTCTTTGTCTGTGCTGAGCGCAAGTCTCTGGAATAGTGACGAGTTGATCTGGCGTTTCAGTGCTTTGACCTTCCAACATTCTTTGATATCCTCCTTTATATAGAACTGCAACTCCATAGGATCATTACACTTGAGTAATTCAAAGTAATGGCTCACGTCAACTAGTGAGATAGCGTCTCACTTTTTGGAAAAGTTAAATACAGTTTACACATGTAATCTTGCTCAAGATAAAATTTAAGTGCGCCTTGCAACTCCGCTGGTTCCTGGAACATGATTGTCTGAATTTCATATCTCAAATTAGTAGACGTTCCCCATGGTATACGTTAAAAATCAGTAAATAACGAAAGATTGAGCAATATTAGTAAAATAAAAAGGAGTGCAATTATTTTACACTCCTTTTCTTATTTATCGTTTCAGATAGTTGCTATCTTACTTCACTTCTTCAAAGTCTACGTCGGTGACTTCCTGGTCTTTTCCGCCATTGTTCGGCTGACCGGCATTCGGGTTACCCTGAGGACCTTGCTGTGCACCGCCCTGCTGTTGTTGAGCCTGAGCGTTGTACATTTCCTGTGAAGCAGCCTGAAAGACACTGTTCAGTTTGTCGATGGCGCTGTTGATGCGGGCGACATCCTGAGCTTTATGAGCTTCTTTCAGTTCTTGCAGAGCAGATTCGATCGGCGCCTTCTTGTCGGCCGGCAATTTGTCTCCGAACTCTTTCAGTTGTTTTTCGGTCTGGAAGATCATAGAGTCTGCTTTATTGATCGTATCGACCTTTTCTTTTTCTTGCTGGTCGGAGGCTGCATTAGCAGCTGCTTCGTCTTTCATCCGTTTGATTTCGGCATCGGACAGACCGGAAGAAGCTTCGATCCGGATAGATTGCTCTTTACCGGTGGCTTTATCTTTGGCTGAAACATTCAGGATACCGTTGGCGTCGATATCGAAAGTGACTTCGATCTGAGGTACTCCACGCGGTGCTGGCGGAATGCTGTCCAAATGGAAGCGGCCGATCGTTTTATTGTCGCGGGCCATCGGACGTTCACCCTGTAAGATATGGATTTCTACAGAAGGCTGGTTGTCAGCTGCCGTAGAGAATACTTCCGATTTTTTAGTCGGGATGGTCGTGTTGGCTTCGATCAGTTTGGTCATTACACCGCCCAGTGTTTCGATTCCCAATGACAGCGGAGTAACGTCCAGCAACAAGACGTCTTTTACTTCTCCGGTCAGTACACCTCCCTGGATAGCTGCCCCTACCGCTACTACTTCGTCCGGGTTAACACCTTTCGAAGGAGCTTTTCCGAAGAATTCCTGTACTTTCTGCTGAACGGCAGGGATACGGGTTGAACCACCAACCAGAATCACTTCGTCGATATCGGAAGCTTTCATGTTGGCATCTTGCAGGGCTTTCCGACAGGGTTCGATCGTTGCCTGGATCAGACTGTCGCATAATTGTTCGAACTGAGCACGGGTCAGCGTACGTACCAGATGCTTTGGAATTCCGTTGACCGGGAATATGTACGGCAGATTGATTTCTGTAGAAGTTGAACTGGACAATTCGATTTTTGCCTTTTCAGCAGCTTCTTTCAACCGTTGGTGAGCCATCGGGTCTTTACGGATGTCTACCCCTTCGTCTTTCTGGAATTCGTCAGCCAGCCAGTTGATGATCTTATCGTCGAAATCATCCCCACCTAAATGGGTATCTCCATTAGTCGATTTTACTTCGAATACCCCGTCACCCAATTCCAGAATGGAGATATCGAATGTTCCACCCCCGAGGTCGAATACTGCGATTTTCTGATCCTGGGACTTTTTATCCAAACCATATGCCAAAGCGGCAGCTGTCGGTTCATTGATGATACGTTTTACAGTCAAACCTGCAATTTCTCCTGCTTCTTTCGTTGCCTGGCGCTGTGCATCGTTGAAATAAGCCGGAACGGTGATGACTGCTTCAGATACTTCCTGACCCAGATAATCTTCTGCCGTTTTCTTCATTTTCTGCAAAATCATGGCAGAAATTTCCTGTGGGGAATACTGACGATTGTCGATCACTACCCGGGGAGTATTGTTGTCACCTCTCACCACTTCATAAGCTACTCGTTTGATTTCGTTCTGTACCTGATCGAAACTTTCACCCATGAAACGTTTGATCGAGTATATCGTTTTTTTCGGATTGGTGATAGCCTGACGTTTGGCCGGATCACCTACTTTCCGTTCGCCGTTGTCTACAAAAGCTACAATTGAAGGGGTAGTACGCCGACCTTCACTGTTTGGTATTACTACCGGTTCGTTACCTTCCATTACAGCAACGCATGAGTTGGTAGTTCCTAAGTCAATTCCTATAATCTTTCCCATAATGTTAATGTATTTTATTTACTTACTTACTATTCGTTTTTTACCTATTATTCGTTTTCGGTGTGTCTGAGGTTTTGATTCAAACACATTTATTTTTTATCAAATGGCATGCCAGTGCTTTTCTCCGGATTATTTTTGTAAAAATGGCGGTTTTTTTATAAAAATGGTGAAGGGGTATGGCAGGAAAAACTGTCAGAACGGCAGTTGCCGGTCCGGTAAATCTGTTACATAAACAAAAAAGTAGTATTTATACCCAACTTCGGCTATTAGAAATAACTTATTTTTGTAAGTTGTAAATAGTAATAAAGTGAAGACACTAGAAATGACTGATTATGTACTGAATCCCGATGTTGTGGGACAAAGTTCGCAGATGAAAAATGGGAGTTGGATTGCCCGAATCGGGATGGCGCAGCTTTGATTTTTGCCAACTATGCAAAGAAACAACTGGAGGTGAAAGAAAATCTTCCGGGATTGTATAAATATTCCGATTGGTTACCTGTTTGTCGGACACTGGACGGTTCCGGAGCACCTGTCACATACAAAAGTGAAGGTCTGGCCGGCGAATTGGGATTGTCGGATTTGTATATCACTTTTAACGGGTATTGGCCTGAAAAGGGGGCTCTGATGAAGACAGGGGCTTTCAAGGAATGTGAGGCTTATGCGGTTTGTGCCCGGATCAATGACTTGAACGATAAAGTGATGGTGGTGGCTTAGGCCGGTAATACCGCTCGGGCTTTTGCACGGGTTTGTTCCGAAAATAATATTCCTTTGTTACTATGTATTCCGCAGGATTGTATCGATGCCATGTGGTCGGCTAAACCGTTGAATCCTTGTGTGAAATTGGTCGCTACCGAAAGAGGAAGCGATTATTTCGATGCTATTTACCTGTCGAATATTATTTGTGAATTAGATAAGTTTTATCCGGAAGGAGGAGCGAAAAACGTTGCCCGGCGCGATGGAATGGGGACGACAGTACTTTCTGCCGTTACCACGATCGGACGGATTCCGGATTATTATTTTCAGGCTGTCGGAAGCGGAACAGGGGCGATCGCTGCCTGGGAGGCAAACAAACGGTTTATCGTAGACGGTCGTTACGGAAATAACCTGATGAAATTGATGGTGTCACAAAATATTCCGTTTACTCCGATGTATGATGCCTGGAAGGCCGGATCGCGGGCTCTTTTGCCGGTTGACGATACGATTGCCCGTAAGCAGGCAGAAGAAATATGTGCTAAAGTACTTTCTAACCGTAAACCTCCTTATTCGTTGAAAGGAGGATTGTTCGACGCGCTTACCGAAACCGGCGGAGATATGTTTGCCATATCGAATGAAGAGGCGATGGAAGGTATGGTCTTGTTCGAACGCACTGAAGGGATCGATATCGAACCGGCCGCAGGAGTTGCAGTGGCTTCCCTGAAGCAAGCCATTCGTACCGGAGCTGTCGAAACCGATGCTGTGATTATGCTGAATATTACAGGCGGAGGTATCGCAAAATTTAAAAAAGAAAATAAAGTGGTTTATAAACAGCCCGATTGTGTCTTTGCACTCGATACAGATCCCGATACAATTAAAGAAACTGTGATGGAATTGTTTATTTGATCCTGCCGGAGGAGAAAACCGATTAAAGTTTTTTCCCTTAAACAGGATCGTGGTAGAATGGAATAGGTTTATAAAGTCCGTAAAGTGCCCTGGCACCTGTGGGGCTTCTTTTTAGTTGCAGAGGTTCGGAGAGTTACTGTGGTTTTAGAGGTTAAGTCTAACTGCTGTAACTTTTCGAACCTCTGTAATGATTTAAATGTCGATCTTTTTTCTGGCCAACTTTGTAACCTCGTTATTGTACACTACAGGTATTGAATTTTGTTTTATCTTTGCTGCATAAATCATACATAGGTCATGAAACACAGGAATAATCTGAAACGATTTTTGTATTTGGATTTTTATTACTCGGTTTTGCGCCGGGATTGGCGGATTTCCACTTTTCTTTCCGATCTTGTTTTGAAAACAGTGGCTGTTGTCATTGTCTCGATCGATCGTTTTATTAAAGATGCTTCGATGATCTCAGCTTCTGCTTTAACATTTTATTCTACGCTTTCTTTTATTCCTGTCGTTGCCCTGATTTTAGCTATCGCCCGTGGATTCGGTGCTGCAAAGGCATTCGAAGATTGGCTCAAAGAGCAATCTTATACCAATCCCGATGTGATGCAATGGGTGATGAATATTGCGAATAAAGCCTTGGATAATACGCAGGGAGGTGTGATTGCAGGTTTTGGTATTGTTTTACTCCTCTGGTCGGTTATCCGGATGCTTTCCAGTACCGAACTGGCTATGAACCGGATTTGGGGGGTGAAGAAGGGACGGAGTCTGGTAAAAAAATTTACCGATTACATGTCGATTCTGTTTATCGCTCCGATCCTGGTCGTATTGATCAGTAGTATGAATGTTTTTATGATGGCTAATTTGCAGGAATATGCCATGGACGAAGGATTATTGAGTTATGCCAGTGCTGCTTTGAAAGCTATTCTGACTTTGATACCCTATATCTTGGTATGGTTTCTTTTCGTATTTCTTTATATGTTCATGCCCACTACACCTGTGAAATTCAAATATGCTTTGGTGGCCGGTATTGTTGCCGGTACTGTTTTTCAAATTGTACAATGGTTCTATTTGCGTTTCCAGATCGGTGTGAGCTCGTATAATGCGATTTATGGTGGATTGGCCGCTTTGCCTCTTTTATTGGTGTGGTTACAGTTGAGTTGGAGTATCGTTTTGTGGGGAACGGAGCTGTGTTATATTATGCGCAACCGCCATTTCTTGTACCGGAATGCAATGAATGCGGATAATAAATGGGTGGATAACGTTGAAGTGACGTTGCGGATGTTGCGATATATTTCCGATTTGTATATTCATGGACAAGGAAGTCCTACGCTGGCTATGGTTTGTAAAAGACTCCGAATGAGTTCCAGTAAAGTCAGAGTAATCCTACAGGAATTGGTAGATCATAAAATCCTGGTCGAAGTAAAAGAAGACGATGATGTTTCTTATTTCCCGGCAGTGGATTTTCATCGTCTTTCTGTGGCGGATATTATTAATCGCTTATCTCATTTGGATCAGAATAAAGGTGAAGAATGGAAAGTCAGATTGGTTGGGGCAGTCAGACAGGAATTCGGTCAGGATACCTTTGCTTGAGCCTGATTTGCTCTCCTGAGCGAATGCTATTTTTTTCGGTCTGTTTGGTACTTATATTTTTTTTGAGTAATTTGGCTCAAAATTTAGAAATATGAGAAGAAAGATAGAGTTAGAGTACATTTTTTCGTCTTCTGTAAAAGTCTTGTTTTCTCGTTTAAGTACCCCTGCCGGTTTATCGGAATGGTTTGCAGATGACGTATTCCAAAAAGGTAATCAGTTTATTTTTATATGGATGGTAGTGAGCAGCCGGCTACGCTCGTAGAATTGAAAAGTAATGCCGTGGTGAGGTTTCGGTGGGATGATGCAGAAGAGGAAGATGAATATTTTGAATTTAATATACATGTGGAGCCCTTGACCGGAGATGTAGCGCTGATTATTACCGATTTTGCCGATGAAGACGAAGTCAACGATACGATAGAGTTATGGAATAAACAAATGGATATCCTGCACCGGAACCTGGGGGCCTGATCTATACGGTTTTTGATGACCAGAGAGAGAGTATTGTAAACAAAAAAACGTACCTTTGTACCTGTTTTGAAGATTTTGATAATGTACAGGTTACTTATTGGCAAATGAAGAAACTACATATATTTATGCTCAAAAGCTTTATCGGGCCTTTTGTAGCTACTTTTTTCATCAGTATGTTCGTCTTGATTATGCAGTTTCTTTGGCGTATGATAGACGAAATCGTAGGAAAAGGATTAGAGTTTACGGTAATTGCCGAGTTATTGATTTATGTGGCGACCACTTTGGTACCCATGGCATTGCCGTTGGCAGTATTGCTTTCATCGATCATGACCTTCGGAAGTTTGGGAGAAAATTATGAGTTGATCGCCTTAAAATCAGCAGGTATTTCTCTCTACCGGATTATGAAACCTTTGATTATCCTGATTATATGCCTCACAGTATTCGCTTTTGTCTTTTCGAACAATATCCTTCCGGTGGCGAACCTTAAATTTTATAGCCTGCTTTACGATATCCGGAAACAAAAACCGGAGATGTCGTTTAAAGAAGGGATCTTTACGAACGATTTGGAAGGATATAGTATTAAAATCGATAAGATCAATAAAGAAACCGGCATGATGTATAACATGCTGATATACGAACATAAGGACGGTTCCGGGAATTATGATGTTACCAAAGCCGATTCCGGGATGATGATCAGTGATGCAAAAAGTAATCTGATGGAACTGGTCTTGTATAATGGCCATTCTTATACAGATGAGGGAATGAAGAATCCCAGTTCCCGTAAAACATTTCCTTTCAGAAGATTAAAGTTCGATAAGGAAACCGTATTGATCGAATTGCCGGGAACTGACCTGAAACGAAGCGACGAAGACGGATTTCGTTCTTATTCGATGATGCTGAATCTCAAACAATTGAGTCATTCGATCGATTCGGCACGAGCTGCATTGAAAGTGAGAAAAGCAGGAGATACGAAGAAATTATTGGCGAATAATTATCAAAGAAGCAAAAGTCCCAGTCCGCAACGGGATAGTATACTGGCCGATCAAAGCCGGGGAAAGTTCAGTGATCCCGACAGCCTTTTTACTGCTTTTGATATTGAAGAGAGTTTTGCTCCATTTGGAGAAAAGAACAACGTCACACAAAAATGGCGGCCATTGGGG
>ERZ772875.2534-NODE-2534-length-13212-cov-4.848750_pt1 | contig 13212 bp, 14 predicted proteins | sample MGYA00580585_ERZ772875 | MGnify/ENA primary metagenome ERZ772875 (study PRJEB29015, sample SAMEA2737736) | human gut metagenome | biome: human gut; feature: human-associated habitat; material: faeces | place: China | collected 2012 ... | reverse complement strand
GTAATTCTATTATGCCATATTATTTTTCTAAGTCAACAATGAACGTTTTTCTTGAGCGAAAAAGTTATGTCGACGCTAAATCTTCCCTTATTTGTTTTATTAACATCGGTCAACCGATGTTACCGAATGGTATTTCGCACTTATTGATTGGTAATATTCATAATTTAACTCTTGTATAATAATATAATTTTGTGCAAAGTCACGAAATATACATTGCGTCGCCGATATGTACGGGAGTCGGGATTATACACCTTTTTCGGGCGTTATTCATCGTCCCTCATTCCCTTCTATGTGCATAAAATCTTTTCCTATTCTATCAGATATTCTGCTCAAGTCAAGGCGGAAAGGCCGGGGTAATCCCCGGCCTCCCTTTTACCAATCTTCGGTTGTCAAGGTGCCATCTGGCGCCGGACGTCGTTTGCGGCATAGATGGCATCGACCACGCGGCAATCGCCCTCCAGCTTTGCCAGATCAACGGACAGCCTATCGACGGCATCTTTCAGGACGTAGAACATTGCAACCGCCATATCGGCTCGTTCGCGTTCTTGCGGTTCGACTTCAATGTCGAGATAGCTGTTCTCGACGGAATACAGGATAGCCTTCACCTTTTCGGTGCTCAAGATCGCCTCATTCAGATTTCTGTTCATGCTGTTTGTCTCCTTCGTGATGGATTGGCGCCCATCACAGGTTCAAAGCACTTCAAGAGGCAATACTTTTTCTGCACTCATGGTCGGGGAGCCGTAACGGCACCTGTGTGTGCGTCCGGGGCAATCTCGCCTCTTTGTTTTCCGCACCCACATTCTATCACCGTGGAACAGAAACAGCAAAACGACGCATCGCCTGATTGGCGGCGTCTACGAGTCCTGCCGCTACCAGCTCGAACAAGTATCGGCTGTCCTGCACCGACATGATGTGTGACGGTGTCGTGTCTTTTCGGACGGTGTCGAGATATGCCTGCCCAGACATGACATCCCAGAGATGTTCACGGTTGCGTGATACGTTGTCCTGCGCGGCGGTGGCGATCCACGCCTCAATCCTCGGTTCTCCGGCGCATCCGCTCGTGCTTATGTAGAACGCCAACATCAGCAGCTTCATTTCGTCTGCGTCGCATCCCTCACGGCGTCTGGTGTCTGCCATTTCGCGCAGAGCGCCCAGTGCCGATCTGAGGTCTCCGTTCCGCAGGCGCTGATTGTATTTCTTGGCATATCGGCTATATTCGTCGTTCATAGTCTTTCCTCCATTGCTGAAAGGCGGCTCCCCAGAACGAGGAACCGCCCTTTGTGATTGTACCGCTTCTTTTTGGAATTGTAAAGCTGGAGCTGCCGTAGAATTGATTTGCCGCCTCGTGGCGGGTGTTTACGGTTTCTGATGGGTACTTTGTTCACCGAATCCGCAAGGATTCTGAGAGGCGTTTGTGCGGTGTTTGGCGAGTTCTTTTGCCACCACGCTCAGATCCGGCATATATCGCAGCGCGATAGCGACTAAGCCTCGGTTTGCTATTCTGAGCGTACCTGTCCCAGACCAGTGCAGTTCAAGTTCATTTTCCATCAGGGTCCTCCATCACGCGCTGCTCCCCGGCAGGGAACATCTGGTCGCCAATTCTGTTGTACTCCTCGAAGATCTTGTCGAACGCCTCCTGCCAGACCTCGTCGTGGTCGTGCTCAACGCCGACCGCCACATGAGTGAGTTCGTGCGCGAGGATCTCGACCGCGTCGGCAACCTCAAGACTCGGCTTGACGAAGACAGCAACGGAGCCATCATCGGCGAAGTCGATCAGGCCACACACGGGCTTGCCGTCCTTTTCGTCGCGGATCTGCGGCTCCCAGTAAATCTCGCAGTCCTTGTCAGGGTACAGTTTCTTGAACGCGCCCCAGACCATAGCGAACATATCGTTCTGGAACGGCGCGATCAGCCGGTCTTTCAGATCCAGCGGGGAGAGCCGCGTCTCCTCGTACATCCGCAGGCGCTCTCTGGTTTCTGCGAACGCCCACGCCATCGTGTAGAGCAGGGCAATCACACCTTCCATTGTGTCGGTGCCGTCTAACAGCATCTCAGCGATTGCCCACGACAGCTCGTTATCGTCGCTCAAGTCTGCGTTCTCCAAGGTTTCGGGACTGTACTTCCGCAGCAGGTCTCTCGCCATGTCATACAGCCGTGCATCATCAAAATCGGGCGCCGGTCCGTAGCCTCTCACATAGACTTCGCTGTTCTTGACGAACACCAAGTTAAGTGCTGCCTCCACATTGCCCTGCGGGTCATCGGTAACGATAGGTGTATAGTGTTTCATCTCTTCCTCCTTACTCAGCCGCAGGAACGATGGTTCCGTTGGCAATTTCCAGTTCTTTTCTCAGCCGTTCGATCTCTTGGTGCTGGTCGTTGCACTTCTGGACGTGCCAGACACAGCGTTCCATCCAGTTTTGAAGTTCCGCCGGCACAGACGGTTCGATGAACTCAGAGAACAGGTTTACGACCTCCTGAAGCTCTTGTGGTGAAACGCCGGTGTTTTCGTAGGCAGCCAGCTTGTCGATTGCTTCGGCGATTGGACAGCTGCTGCACCCAGCATCTCCCATAGCCTGACACACGTCCCGGCAGAGTTCGTTGTCGGCACCCTTGACTTGCCAGCAATGCCGTCCGCCTACGCAGAAGTCTTCAGTCAGCCGCCCCGCGTCGATCTTCTTCCGCTGGTTGCCGCGCTTTTCATCGTCGAAGCGGGTCATCCTCGCAATGCCGATGACGGACTTCAGGCTCTTCCCGCCATACCTCTGCTGAAGCGCACTCAGAACATTCTCGGGCACTGAGAAGCTGCTGCAAACGCACACAGCCGGTACTTACCCACGGCTGTTACGCACCAGCACCAGATCGCCCTTGTTCAAGTTCTGGTCATCGGGTACGCTGAACAGGTAGTGCTGCACGTCTTTCAGATGATGTACGATTACGATTTTCTGCATTTCTTTTCCTCCTGTATTCTCCGGACGCAGTCCGGGCAAATCCACCCATTCTTGGTCACTTTCCAGCCGCTGCTTCGGGCGATGGATAGAGATCCGCCATCAGGACAGCCTTATCTACGGGCATACACTTGTTCAAGCCAAGTTCTGCGTCCTTCACCGCATCCTCAGACATATTCAGCGCCTCCGCGGCGCCAGCTCGACTAAGGAGCTTGTCGTTCCATTTTGCGGCTTCCATTCGGGCTTCATACCAGACATTGCCTGCCGCTTTCGTGGCTCCACGACCCATTTTTTCTCGCCCTCCAATCGCTTATAATGACCATAGTGACAAGGCAAACAAACCAGTCGGTCATTCGTCGGTAAAAAGAAATTAAATTACCGAGACACATCTTGAGCATTACCAATCGGTAACTGCCCGTCGAAAAAAAAGTCGTTCACCTGCTGGGCGGTCAGCTCCAGCAGCTTCGCAACAGTCACCTTTTCGGTGTCGGCGAACTTAATGACTCCCTTCTCCTTCTTCCTGTATGTGTCCAAGGATATGTCGAGCCTGTCTGCCATGTACTGCTGCGTGTATCCAAGCCTTGTGCGGGCTCCTTTGATTTCGAGCGGTTTCATCTCGTTCACCTCCGTTCCTTTTGGTGTTTGGTGTTACCGTTGTACTTATCATAACTTACCAATCGGTCATTGTCAAGAGTTTTCCGGCCGCTTTCGGTATTTTTTTGGTCAGTAGCGGTATGTTTTTTCTTGCAAAGCAGGCCGCGATGCAATATCATATAAGCAGATCGGTAACAGGAGGACTATTACTATGGACTTTTCCAAATTCAGAGCGAACCTGACCGCCCTTATTGAAGCGCGAGGGCTTGCTGTTGTCGACCTCGGCGCAGAAACAAACATGGCGCCGACCACCATTCACCGCTACCTGTCCGGCGGGCGGACGCCAGATCTCCCGAACCTGATGCGCCTCGCCGATTTCTTCGACGTCTCGCTTGACTGGTTGCTCGGTCTTTCCGGCGAACGGTACAACGTCATGCCGCAGGAGATTCAGGATGTCGCAGACCTCTACGAAGTCGCTTCCCCCGAAGACCGGAGAGTAATTCAAGCTGTTCTGAACAAATACCGAGAGGAGTAATGACCATGATCTACGGTGAGCGCACTCACAGGAGTGCATTCTGTATCGGCACAAACGGTTCGGTTGCACCATTGACGCGCACACCGTTCATGTCTGGCAACTTCAACGAGGCGTGGCTTCAGGAACTACTGGAGGACACCCCCGCCATGATCCCCGCGGCCGGCATCTCGCCGGAATACCAAGACCTCGTCTGCATTGGCCGTGAAGTCCCCGTCGGCTCCGGTGAAACGCAGGGCTACATCGACAATCTCTATGTCACCCCCAGCGGCGGCATTGTCATTGTTGAGACGAAGCTGTACCGCAATCAGGAGGCGCGTCGCACTGTCGTCGCTCAGATCATTGACTACGCCAAAGAGCTTCAGAAATGGGACGCCGCCAAGTTGGACGAGATTGCGTACAACTACACCTACCGCAAGAACGGTCAGGCGCACCGGATCATCGACCTGATGGCAGCGAAGGGGTTCCTGTCTTTTTCGGACGAAAAGTCTCTCACGGACAGTTTGAATGTCAATCTGGAGAACGCTTCTTGTCTGCTTCTTATCATCGGCGATGGCATTCGCACCGGTGTGCAGCAGCTTGCTGACTTCTTGAACGACAACACCTCAATGTCGTTCAACCTCGCCTTAGCCGAGATCGAGGTCTACGAGCGTGGAGACGAAACCATCGTCATTCCCTACCTCCTGACGAAGACGTCCATAGTTGAGCGGCGAGCCGTTCCGTTTACACCAGTCGTCGAAGAGCCTCGCAAATGGAAGTATGTCAGCGGCCCGATCCTGTCCCGCAGCGAGTTCATCAATCGGTTCTCTGAAAACGGTGGATACGATCCAGACGAAATCACGGAGCTGGTGTACACATTGGAGTCCGCAACCGGTCTATCTGTCAAAATCATGCCGACCGAGCTGACCATTCAGCTCTCCACGCCCGATGGTCGCTCATTCGCTTTGTTCACATTCGGTATCTCCGGCGGACATGCGGATCTCTACATTATGCCAGGGCGCATCAAGGCAGCTCTGGAACGCGCTGGGGTCTTCTCTTTTGAGGCGGAGCCGTTCCTTGAGGCATACAAGCCTTTCGTAGACTTGCGTCGGTGCAAAACGCCTCCGTATGAGTACGAGGCAGGGTTCTACTACGCCGACATCGGCAAGGTGCTTTCCGGAGAGATCGCGTTCGTCTCCGCGGCGGAGCAATTCGCTCTCTCTGTTGCAAAATCTGATGTGGAGGTTCATTAACCATGACTATCACAAACGTCATCACAGCAGGCGACTACAAGGGGTACATCGACTTCAAGAACGCCAAGAAGGGGCTGTATATCTACGGCGCCTTCGGTCTCGGCAAGAAGACATTCATCAACAAGGATACGGTCGACCATTACGAGGTAATCGGTGAGGAAACCAATACGAGCTTCGGTAGCAGCGTAACTCGTGGTATTCTCGGAGCTGCCGCGTTCGGCGCTGTCGGCGCCATTGCAGGCGCTTCATCCGCCAAGAAGAAGGGCATTCACACTGTCTCCATCGTTTTTAAGGACGGAACGAAGTGCTTATGCGATCTCGACGACGGAATGTTCAAGCATCTAATCGAGGTCCTTTACTGAGTCGAATCACTTTCGGGCGGGGCTCGCGCAGCGACGCCTCGCCCTTATATTATCTTCCGGTATAGATACGGTGACGGTGACGGTGTAGGTGACGGTGACGGTGACGGTTACCGTGGAAAATCCTCGGACTTTCCGCAGGACTGTCCGTGGACTGTCCAATAATTTCTCAAACGGAGGTCTTCTTATGTCCATTCGAGACAAACTATCCGCCCTCAAGGTGGCGATATACATTCGCGTTTCGACCCACTGGCAGGTCGACAAGGACTCCCTGAAAGTGCAGGAGCGCGAGCTGATTTCTTACTGCCAGATGGTTCTCGGCATCAACGACTACGTCGTGTTCACCGACCCCGGCTACTCTGCCAAGAACACAGACCGGCCGGACTATCAGGCGATGATGGATCGTATTCGTACCGGTGAGTTCTCGCACCTGCTGGTCTGGAAGATCGACCGCATCAGCCGCAACATCATCGACTTCGCCACCATGAGCGAGGAACTGAAGCATCTCGGCGTCGCCTTTGTCAGTAAGAACGAGCAGTTCGACACCTCGACAGCGATGGGCGAGGCAATGCTCCAGATCATCATGGTCTTCGCGCAGTTCGAGCGGAAGCAAACTTCTGAGCGCGTCACAGCCGTCATGCTGTCGAGAGCAGGTAACGGCCAGTGGAACGGTGGCCGCGTACCATACGGCTATCTTTGGGATAAGGAAACCGCCTCGTTCCAGTTGTGCGAGACGGAGGCGGGCTATGTGCGCCGGATGGCGCAGCTATATGAGGAACATCAATCGCTTCTGTATGTCGTCAAGTGGCTCAATGACGCCGGCATAAAGACGCGGCGCGGCTTCGCGTGGACGCCGACCTCGGTCCATGTCATTCTTACGAACCCGTGGTACATCGGTCAGTACGTTTACAACGTCCACTCGGACGGCAAGGGAATCGAGAGGCGAGACGAGAGCGAGTGGGTCTGTGTTGAGCATCATCACGAGCCTATCTTGAGCGAGGATCAGTTCTATCGTATCAAGTTCCTGCTCACGCGAAACAGGCGCGGGACGCCGACTCCGGGCAAGTCATACGCCAGAAAGCATACCCACATCTTCAGCGGTCTGATGCGGTGCGGCATCTGCGGGTCGAATATGTCGGCTTCGGCAGATAAGCGCAGAGCGAATGGCTTCCGTCCATCTCAGTACGCCTGTGCCAGTCGTCGCCGCAAGGGAACGACCTGCACCAACAAGTACATCTCGGATCTCACGGTCGGCTCCTTCGTCCTGAACTACGCCGCCAACATCATCAGAGCAGCTCGCAACAGCGCAGCAGACATACAGCCGGATGTTCTGGAGCGTAAATTGCTGCGCGGTGAGACCTTCAAGGCGGTCGAGAGCGTCAATCACGAAGCAGTTCAGCAGCTCCGCTCCTCGTTCGCGGAGGCAGGCGAAGCAGTCGAATATCGGCCGCAGTACGCTTTCACATCGGCCAGCGGTGAAGGACGCGATATGGACAACCTGAAGGCGCGGAAACGAAAGCTGGAGACGGCGCTCTCTCGTCTGAACGCGCTCTTTTTGTACGACGACGAGGCGATGCCGGAGAAGGATTTCATCGTTGAGCGTACCAACATCGAACGCCAGCTCGCGGAGACAGACAAGCGGATCGCAGAACTGGCCGCAACCGGTCTTTCGAGCAGCGAGGACAGCTCGGACTTCCTGAAGAAAGCCAGCTACTTCATCATGGTCAACAAGCTGATCGAGGACGCCAGCGTTGACTATGAGAAGCTCGTCCGCACACTCGACCCAACGGCAATCAGGGATTTCGTTTTGAACATCGTGCAGGAGGTCGAAGCAACGGACGGACGGATCACCGCCATCACCTTCCGAAACGGCGTAGTCCACCGGTTCAAATACAAGGTATAAAAAAGCCCCGACCACATTGGCCGGGGCTTTTCCACATCCACAGTTATGCGAGGAGTATTCGGTTTTTATGCAGAAAAAAAGTTGGTCAATTTCATACACATACCCTCGATGTTGCGGAGTCGGGACGTGCATTTCATTACCGGTCGGTTTCGCCATTCTCGCCATCCGGTACGGTCGCATCCTCCGAAACGCTTGAAATTGCTGACTTTTTGCCATTATCGCCGTTTTCGGACATCCCGACTCCAATCAACATCGCATCGCCAAAAGAGAAAAAACGGTACTTTTCCTGCACGGCCACATGATAGGCATGCAGGATATTCTCGCGACCTGCGAGCGCGGAGACGAGCATAACGAGCGTGCTCTCCGGCAGGTGGAAGTTCGTAATGAGCGCGTCGAGCGCTTTGAACTGATAGCCCGGGTAGATGAAGATCTCCGTCCACGCGGATTTTTCACGGAACGTGCCGTCGGGCTCCACGAGCGATTCGACTGTCCGGCAGGACGTTGTGCCGACGCAGACGATGCGGTGGCCGCTTTGATGCGTTTCGTTGAGAAGCTTCGCCGTTTGGGCGCTCATCATGCAGAACTCGCTGTGCATATGATGGTCCGTGATCTCCTCGGCCTTCACAGGGCGGAACGTTCCGAGCCCCACGTGGAGCGTCACATAGGCAAGGTTTACGCCCTGCTTTTGAAGTTTTTCCAGAAGCTCCTTCGTAAAATGAAGCCCCGCCGTCGGCGCAGCAGCAGAGCCATTCGCTCTTGAATAGACGGTCTGATAGCGCTCGGGGTCTTGCAGCTGCTCATGGATATAGGGCGGCAGCGGCATCTGACCGAGGCGCTCGAGAACTTCCAGGAAAATACCCTTGTAATGGAACTGCACAAGCTTGTTTCCATCGTCCACCTCGCCGACGACCGTAGCCGTCAGCTCGCCGTCACCGAACGAGAGCTCCGTTCCTGTGTGTGTCTTGCGTCCCGGCTTCGTGAGGCATTCCCACACGCCGTCTCCCTTGTCGCGCAGCAGCAGCACCTCGACCGCGCCCATTGTCGGCACGCGGTGGCCGAGAAGCCTTGCCGGCAGCACGCGCGAATCGTTCAGCACCAGCGTGTCTCCCGGCTGTAGATACTCCGGCAGATCGTAAAAATGCCGGTGCTCGATTTCACCTGTGTCCTTGTTCAGCACCATCAACCGCGAGCCGTCGCGGCGCTCTAAAGGGGTCTGGGCAATGAGCTCTTCGGGCAGATCATAGTAAAAATCATGGGTTTTCAACAAAAGTCCCCTCGCAATTCTTCAGAAACTGTACAGCTTTCACATTGACAGCCAAAGCTGCATATGCTATGATGAACGTGTTCTAAGGCATGGACATACGTCCTTGTATCGAGAACACGATAACGCGCACACTTTCCCGCGTCATCGGTTATTATAGTATATCGCGCGGGTACAATCAACCCCAAACTCTGATAGAAATGGAGCGAAAACCTATGAAGAAGTATAAAGTCGGTATCATTGGCGCAACGGGCATGGTCGGGCAGCGGTTCGTGCTGCTGACAGCGAAGCATCCGTGGTTTGAGCCGGTCGTTCTCGCGGCCAGCGCGCACAGCGCGGGCAAGGCCTATAAAGACGCGGTCGCGGGCAAGTGGTTCATGCAGGAGGATATTCCGGAATCCGAGGGCAATCTCGTTGTCATGGATGCGGAGGCGGACGCGGAGAAGATCGCGTCGATGGTCGACTTTGTCTTCTGCGCGGTCAATATGAAAAAAGACGAAATCAAGGCACTGGAGGAAAAATACGCGAAGCTCGAGTGCCCCGTCGTCTCCAACAACTCCGCCCACCGCTGGACACCGGACGTTCCGATGGTCGTTCCGGAGATCAACGCAGACCACATCCAGATCATCGACGCGCAAAGAAAGCGCCTCGGCACCAAGCGCGGCTTTATCGCCGTCAAGTCCAACTGCTCGCTGCAAAGCTACGTGCCCGCGCTGCATCCTCTCATGAAATACGGCGTAGAAAAGGCGCTCGTCTGCACGTATCAGGCCATTTCCGGCGCCGGCAAGACGTTTGAAACATGGCCGGAGATGATCGACAACGTCATCCCGTACATTGGCGGCGAGGAAGAAAAGTCCGAGCAGGAGCCGCTCAAGCTCTGGGGTAAGATCGCGGGCGACCACATCGAGAACGCCTCCTCCCCTGCCATCACGGCGCAGTGCCTCCGCGTTCCGTGCTCGGACGGCCACATGGCGGCCTGCTTCGTCTCTTTCAAGGGCGAAAAGCCGTCTATCGAGCAGATCAAGGCCGACTGGGCCGCGTTCTCCGGCAGAGCGCAGGAGCTGAACCTGCCGTCCGCTCCCAAGCAGTTCCTGCACTACTTCGAAGAGGCCGACCGGCCGCAGACGAAGCTTGACCGCAATCTCGAGGGCGGCATGGCCGTCTCCATCGGCCGTCTGCGCGAGGATACGCAGTACGATTATAAATTTGTCTGCCTGTCTCACAACACCCTGCGCGGAGCCGCTGGCGGCGCGGTGCTGCTTGCAGAACTCCTGTGCGCGGAAGGATATATTGACGCAAAATAATTATTCATAGAGGGAGTGGTTGCATGAAGCAGCCCGTCTTTGAAGGTCTGGCCACGGCCATCGTGACGCCCTTCAGAAACGGTACCATCGACATCCCAACGTTTGAAAAGCTATTAGACGCGCAATTGGCCGCAAACGTCGACGCCATCGTCGTCTGCGGCACCACCGGCGAGAGCGCAACGCTGTCGTCTTCCGAGCAGCTCACGCTCATCGCCCACGCAATGCAATATACCGCCGGACGCTGCAAGATCATTGCGGGAACCGGCTCGAACGACACGGCTCACGCAATCGACCTGAGCCGTGCCGCGTCGTCTATGGGGGTCAGCGCCGTCCTCATTGTCACGCCCTACTACAATAAATGCACGCAAGCCGGCCTCATCGCGCACTATGAAGCCATCGCAGACGCGATTTCCTGCCCCGTCATCTGCTACAATGTCCCGAGCCGCACAGGACTGGACCTGAAATTAGAGACCTGTCAGGCGCTCGCGAAGCATCCGAACATTCAGGGTGTGAAAGAAGCGGGCGGAAGCCCAGCGAAAATTGCAAAGATCATCGAGCGCTGCGGCGACGACTTTTTCGTCTGGTCCGGAAACGACGACGAGGCCGTCACGGCGATGGCGCTGGGCGCGAAAGGGCTCATCTCCGTTCTTTCAAACGTCCGCCCCAAAAAGACGCTCGCGATGCTGCGCGCATGTCAGAAAAACGATTTCCGGACCGCCGGCCGCTTACAGCGGGAGCTGATGGAACTCATCGGCGCGCTGTTCTGCGAGGTGAACCCCATCCCGGTCAAAAAGGCGCTGGAGCTGGAGGGCTTCCCGGCCGGACTTCCGCGTCTTCCACTCACCGATCTTTCAGAGGAAAAGCTCCCCATTTTAAAGGCCGCGCTTGCTGCGACCCCCGACGCATAACCAATCGAAACGTGAAAAGGACGGTACCTTGCGGTACCGTCCTTCGTGCTGTTTGTGGGAATTATTTGTCGTACATTTCGACCAGCTTGAGCAGGTGCTCGTAGCGCTCCTTGGCGTTCTCCTCGTTCTTTGCAAACAGAACGGTCGCACGCTCCGGGAACTCGCGGGTCAGACGGCTGTAACGGGCCTCGTTCATCAGGAACTCCTGATAGCCGCCGGCGGGCGCCTTGGAGTCGAGCGTGAACTTCTTGTCGGCAGCCGGGTTGAAGCGGAACATGTTCCAGTAGCCGCATTCGACAGCCTTCTTCATCTCGGTCTGGCAGTTCTGCATGCCGCCCTTGATGGAGTGCATCTCGCAGGGTGCGTAGCCGATGATGAGCGACGGGCCATGGTAAGCTTCTGCTTCCTGAATTGCCTTCAGGGTCTGCGCAGCGTTGGCGCCCATGGCGACCTGCGCAACGTAGACATAGCCGTAGCTCATGGCGATCTCCGCCAGGGACTTCGACTTGGTTTCCTTACCGGCAGCTGCGAACTGCGCAACCTGACCGATGTTGGAAGCCTTGGAAGCCTGTCCGCCGGTGTTGGAGTAAACCTCGGTATCGAAGACGAAGACGTTGACATCTTCACCGGAAGCGAGAACATGGTCCACACCGCCGAAGCCGATATCGTATGCCCAGCCGTCGCCGCCGAAGATCCAGACAGACTTCTTGGAGAGGTAATCCTTCTTGGAGAGGATCTCCGCGCCCAGCTTGCAGGCGTCGCAATCGCAGCCGGAAATGACAGAAGCTTCAAGCTCTGCGACATAAGCCTTGGTAGCAGCCTTGTTCGCGTCACCATCTTCCATGGTGTCGAGCCACTTCTGCGCGGCAGCCTTCAGATCGGCGTCGGTATAGTCGACAGCGATGAGCTGCTTCGTGAGATCAGCCAGATGCGTGCGGATTGCCTTCTGTGCGACGTACATACCGAAGCCATGCTCGGCGTTGTCTTCGAACAGAGAGTTGCACCATGCGGGACCCTGACCCTCAGCGTTCGTGCAGTACGGAGAGGTAGCGCCCGGACCGCCCCAGATGGACGAGCAGCCGGTAGCGTTGGAGATATACATACGGTCGCCGTAGAGCTGCGTGACCAGACGTGCGTAGCTCGTCTCGGCGCAGCCTGCGCAGGAGCCGGAGAACTCAAGCAGCGGCTTGCGGAACTGAGAGCCCTTGACATCGGCAGTCTGGAGTTCCTTCTTCTCGGAAACCTTGGAAACACAGTAGTCAAACACATCCTGCTGGGCGAGCTCTTCTTCCTGCGGAACCATCTTGATGGCCTGAACCTTCTCGGGGCAGACGCTGACGCAGACGCCGCAGCCCATGCAGTCGAGCGGGGAGATGGCCATGGTGAACTGATAGACGCCCTTGCCCTTGCCGGCCTTGACCGGAACGATCTTGGCAGCCGCGGGAGCATTCTTTGCTTCTTCTTCGGTCAGCGCGAACGGACGGATGGTCGCGTGCGGGCAGACGTAAGCGCAGTTGTTGCACTGGATGCACTTTGCGGAGTCCCAGGTCGGAACGGCAACGGCGACGCCGCGCTTTTCGTAAGCGGCAGCACCGAGCTCGAACTCGCCGTCGACATGATCCATGAACGCGGAAACAGGCAGGCTGTCGCCGTCCATCTTGTCGATCGGGAACAGGAGGTTCTTGACCTGCTTGACAAGCTCCGGCTTGCCTTCGAGCTTGTGGTCGACAGCAACGTCTTCTGCATTTGCCCAGTCGGCAGGAACGTCGACCTTCTTGTACGCAGTAGCGCCGGCATCGATGGCCTTGTGGTTCATCTCAACAACGTCCATGCCCTTCTTAGAGTAGGACTGCGTTGCCTTTTCCTTCATGTACTGGATGGCCTCTGCCTCGGGCAGGACCTTGGCCAGCGAGAAGAACGCGGACTGAAGGATGGTGTTGGTACGCTTGCCCATGCCGATCTTCTGTGCCAGATCAATGGCGTCGATCGTGTAGAGCTGAATGTTGTTCTTCGCAATGTAGCGCTTGGAGGCAGCATCCAGATGATGGGCGAGCTCTTCCGGCGTCCACTGGCAGTTGATCATAAACACGCCGCCGGGCTTGACGTCACGGACGATCGGGAAGCCCTTGGTGATGTAGGACGGGTTATGGCAGGCGACGAAGTCGGCCTTGTTG
>ERZ772875.2531-NODE-2531-length-13228-cov-5.248918_pt1 | contig 13228 bp, 9 predicted proteins | sample MGYA00580585_ERZ772875 | MGnify/ENA primary metagenome ERZ772875 (study PRJEB29015, sample SAMEA2737736) | human gut metagenome | biome: human gut; feature: human-associated habitat; material: faeces | place: China | collected 2012 ... | reverse complement strand
CCGGCGAATGACTGCATCAAAATATTCTGAGGCGTACTGGGTGGCGCAGGTGCCCAAGCCGTTCAGGCCCAGGGAAAACTCATAGTTACTGCCGCCGGCGTCATATTTGCCGCCGGCATACATTTCACAGAACACCAGCTCCCAGTTGTACCGCTTTTCCTTCTCGTTCCAATCCACAGGGCAGCCCCGGCCGTAGTCCTCCACATCCACAGACAGGTCCTCATACCGGGTGACTACAATCAAGTTCCCATATCCCTCCCGCGCCTCATCGATGGCGTTGGAGAGAATTTCAAACACCGCGTGTTTACATCCTTCCAAATCGTCTGAGCCAAAGATCACCGCAGGCCGCTTGCGCACCCGCTCCTCATCCTTCAGCATGGAGATGGAGGTATTGTCATATGCCTTTTTCCTTGCCATAGGTTCCCTCGCTGTACATTTCGGCATCTAGCCTACAAATATCCATTATATGGCCCTAGTATACGCGATTCCCTCCGGAAAGTCAACAAAATCGCTGCCTGGAGGTTTTGTAGCGTGTAGGATTACAATGCTGCCCTGTCCGTTCTCTTCTCCCATCTTGTCAACGAAGTTTCTCCGTGATATAATTCGGGAACATGTAAAAAATGGGCAAACTAAAGACAAGTGCAGCTGCAAGGAGGGAATCGGTGTGAAGCGGGACACTTTTTCTTCTTTTCATCCCATCGTTGGGCTCCTCTTTTTCGTCCTGGTTCTGGGATTCACCATGTTTTTCATGCACCCAGTGTGTCTGGGGATTTCGCTGGTCTGCGCCCTGGCTTACTCCGCCCGGTTGGAGGGCGGGCGAACCTTGGTGGGTCAGATGCGGTACATGCTGCCCCTGCTGCTGTTCACCGCCCTGCTGAATCCCCTGTTCAACCACCGGGGCGCCACGGTGCTGTTCCAGCTTCCCAACGGCTCTTCCATCACCCTGGAGGCTGTAGCCTACGGCGGGGCGGCGGCGGGGATGCTGCTGGCTGTGGTGGTCTGGTTCCGTTGCTTTGGGGCCGTCATCACCTCCGATAAATTTCTCTACCTCTTTGGGCGGATCTCGCCGTCCCTGTCCCTCCTGCTGTCCATGGCCTTTCGGTTTGTGCCCCGGTTCCGCACCCATATGCAGGACGTGTCCCGGGCTCAGCCGGACGCCGGGGGAGCCCAAAAGCTCCGGGGGGTGCTTCTCGCCTTTTCCGCCACCGTCACCTGGGCCCTGGAGAACGCCATGGAAACCGCTGACAGCATGAAGGGCCGGGGCTATGGCCTGCCGGGCCGGACCGCCTTCTCTGTCTATCGCTTTACCCGCCGGGATGGGGCGGCTCTGGCCTGCCTGCTGGCCGCCGGAGCCATGGTCATCGCCGGTAGCCTCTTGGGTGGGACCCAATTTCAGTTTTATCCCACCCTGTCCGGGCCTCTGACCGCCCCCTTTTCCCTGGGCGTCTTTGCCGCGTTCTCGCTGCTGTGCCTCTTTCCCCTGCTCACTGACCTTTGGGAGGATTTGAAATGGAGCTATTTTCTGTCCAGGACCTGACCTTTTCCTACCCCGGGCAGACCGTCCCCGCTCTGGAGCGCCTGTCCTTTGACATCTCCGCCGGGGAATTTCTGGTGATTGCCGGTCCCTCCGGCTGTGGCAAGTCAACATTGCTCAACATTTTGGGGCTACTTGATAACCCGACAGGAGGAGAGTATTATCTGAACGGAACGGAAGTCTCCCGGTATACCGAGTCGCAACGTACCAGTCTTCGCAAAGGCGTGATAGGCTTCGTATTTCAGAGCTTTAACCTGATAGACGAGTTGAACGTATACGAAAATATCGAACTTCCTTTGCTTTATATGGGTATTTCCTCTGCCGAACGGAAAAAGAGGGTAGAGTCAGCTATGGAGAGAATGGCCATTACTCATCGTAGTAAACACTTTCCGCAACAACTTTCCGGTGGTCAGCAGCAACGTGTTGCCATTGCCCGTGCCGTCGTGGCCAACCCTAAACTGATTCTGGCCGATGAGCCAACCGGTAACCTGGACTCCAAAAACGGTAAAGAAGTGATGGGGCTATTGAGCGAACTGAATAAAGAGGGAACCACCATTGTCATGGTGACCCACTCACAACACGATGCCGGTTATGCCGACCGTATCATAAACCTGTTTGATGGACAGGTGGTGACCGAAGTTAGTATGTAAGCACAAGCTATCAATAAAAAGTATATCATGATAAAACATTATCTGAAAGTAGCCTTTCGTAATCTGATAAAGTATAAAACACAAAGTCTTGTTAGTATTATCGGATTAGCAGTCGGCTTTACCTGTTTTGCGCTGTCGGTATTATGGATACGTTATGAAATGACGTATGATAATTTTCATGAGGGAGCCGATCGCATTTATCTGGTACGTGCGCATTACGCCAATGAACCCGGTACAAGTAAATTTACTCCATATCCTTTAATGAAATATTTGCAAGACAAAATGCCGGAGATAGAAGCTGTAACCGCTTTTACCGCACATTATGTAAAATTCCGTATGGAAGATACCGAGCAGGAGATCGGAATGATTGCCGCAGATTCTGTTTTCATGAACTTCTTTGATATACAATTATTGAAAGGTACTGTCAACTTCCTGAAATGTGATGGTCAGGAAGTTGCTATCACTAAAGAATTTGCGAAGCGGCTCTTCAGCAAAGAAGAGGATGCATTGGGGAAAGAGGTGGAAGTAGGCAGACGCGTATGTAAAATAGGAGCAATTGTGAGTGGATGGTCTAACCATTCCAATATTCCATATAATATACTGGCTCCGGCAAGACATTCTCCTCAGTGGGGAAGTTCAAATGAGCAGCTACTTATTCGTGTACGCGAAAGAACAGATATAGACGCATTCCGAACAAAAATGAGCACCGTTTGCATCAACGATATTGAGAAAGAGAGCGAACTTTCCGATCTGTTGATTACCCGGATGTCAGCTTTGCGCTATTCGGATTATGTAGATAAAGCAGATGTTGTTATCTCTTTCAGTTATATATTCTATTTCTCCTTAGCAGGCGGACTGGTGATTATTTGTTCGTTATTCAATTATTTGACGCTTTTTATCAGTCGCCTTTGTATGCGCAACCGTGAAATGGCACTTCGTAAGGTGAATGGAGCAAGCAATAAAGCTTTGTCTGTACAGTTTGCCATTGAATTATTGCTGCTTTTATGTATTGCTCTGATCGGCGGATTGCTGCTGGTGGAGATGAGTATGTCCCGCTTCCTGAACTTTACGCAGATAGAGTCCAGTTCATATTATGGAGAAATTTTGATATATCTTCTGGCAGTAATCATCCTGTCGTTTCTGTTTGCGCTGATGCCATTATCCTATTTTCGTCGTCGAACATTGCAGGAAACGATCAAAGGAAGTGTTGCTACTGCCCGTCCGTACTTATTTCGCAGAATAGGTATTATCGTACAGTTGATTGTCAGTCTTGCTTTTATCTTCTGCACAGTTGTCATCATGAAGCAACTACATTTCCTGAAAAATACGGATTTAGGTATGGAACGTCATCATGTGGCTAATGTGGCATTGTGGAATGGAGACATTCATCAATGGGCAGAGAAAATAAAAGCTCTCCCTATGGTAACAGAAACTTTACCTCCTGCGTACTTTCCAATTATTCCAACCGGTCCGATGATGTATGCAGAAATAACAAATTGGGATGGGCTGCCCAAAGTGACAGAAAAAACACTACTTGTTGGCATAATGCCGGCAAAGGAGGAATTTTTTAAGTTTTATGATTTGAAATTGCTGGAAGGTGAATTTATATCTGAAAAGAGCCAGCAGAATGAAGTTGTGGTTGATGAAAGTACGTGCCTGAAATTCGGATGGAAACATGCTTTAGGAAAGACTTTCGGCAATAACACCAATGGTCGTCAGGACATTGCATACAAAGTTGTCGGAGTGGTGAAAAACTTTAGTTATCGTTCTCCGACAAGCAAGCCGGGACTTATTGCCTTTCAACGCCCCGAAGCACAAGAATATCTCCTGAATCGTGCCAGTATCCTTTTTAAATTCAAAGAGGGGACTTGGAACGAATGTCGTGAAGCTATAGAAAAGCTCCACAAAGAAGAATTTCCCCATGCTTATTTACGGTTGTTTAGCGAGGAGGAGGAATATGGTAAATATCTTCGCTCCGAGGATGCACTGATGAAACTGTTGAGCTTCGTGTCATTGGTCTGTGTACTCATTTCCGTTTTCGGAATTTTTTCATTGGTCACTCTATCATGTGAGCAACGTCAAAAGGAGATTGCTATACGTAAAGTGAACGGGGCGCAAATTCGTCATATCTTGCAGATGTTTTTCCGTGAATACTTCCTATTGCTGATTATTGCTGCTGTCATAGCCTTTCCAATGGGATATGTGGTTATGAGGCAATGGATTGAAACGTATGTGAGACAAACTGCGATTAACGGTTGGGTATATGTAGGGATTTTCGTTGTAGTGGCGATTATTATTCTACTCTGCATCATCTGGCGCATATGGAAAGCCGCCCGACAGAATCCTGCGGAAGTTATCAAAAATGAATAATAAAATAACAATATCATGATAAAACACTATCTGAAAGTAGCCTTTCGTAATCTGATAAAGTATAAAACACAAAGTCTTGTTAGTATTATCGGATTAGCAGTCGGCTTTACCTGTTTTGCGCTGTCGGTATTATGGATACGTTATGAAATGACGTATGATAATTTTCATGAGGGAGCCGATCGCATTTATCTGGCAGGCAGTAGCTTTCGTCTTTATGGAGACGGATTTACCTATAATTCATCTAGTTTTCTAGCTGATTATTTGGCAAAGAATTGTCCGGAGATAGAGAAAGTATGTCGTATATTTTATGACTGGAATGAAAAAAAAATTAAGAATGAGGATGTTGAGTTTGTGGTACGACGTATAGAGGTAGATTCAAATTTCATTTCAATGTTCAATATTAAAGTATTGGATGGAGATAACCATCTACAGCTAAAAAAGGATGAAATTGCTATAACAGAAAATATGGCAAAGCGAATATTTGGGAAAGAATCTCCGATAGGTAAACACTTGATTTTAGAGGAAAGTAACGAAGAAAAAATAATCGTTGCAGTTGTAAAGTCATGGGAAGGACACTCTTTGTTTTCATTTGATATATTATTGCCATTTCATGATACAAACCCCAATTGGGGGAACCAACGATGTCAAACGCTTTTTCGTATTTATCCCAACTGTGATATAGAAGCATTGAAACAGAGGTTGTCAGAATATGAAGTACAACAAGATGGCCATAAATATCCAAATTCTACGCTTATTGCTCCATTATCCACACTGCGGAGTAGTCATCCGAGGGAAGATGTGAATGTGAAGTTGAATCATATTCGTCTTTTTGCATGTATTAGCGGTTTGGTTATAATTTGTGGAATATGTAATTATTTAACAATGTTGATAACTCGTATCCGGATGCGTAAACGTGAGTTAGCGTTGAGGAAAGTCAATGGTTCATCAAATGGTGGGTTACTCACTTTACTTCTTACAGAACTTGTCTTATTACTAATTTTATCTTCTGGAATAGGGTTGGTATTGATAGAGCTTATCCTACCCACTTTTAAACGTTTGTCACAAATTGATGAGGGTACTTCATTTTTTTATATTGAAGTATTTGTTTATATACTATCATTGATTGCCGTGACAGTTGGTTTTGCATCTCTGCTTATACGATACATTAGCAAGCGAACTCTACTTAGTAATATAAACAAAAAATCTAATCTTCATCTCTCCGGTTGGTTTTATAAGAGTAGCATTTTATTTCAGTTGTTTATTGGTATAGCCTTTGTTTTTTGTACTTTGGTGATGATGAAGCAACTTAACTTCTTGTTGAATACCAAAGAACTTGGAATAGAACGGCATAATGTAGGAGCAGTTGTTTATTGCTCTGAAAATATCCCTTTCAAAGAAATTGTAAGTCAGATACCAGAGGTATCAGAATGTTTGAATGGTTTTCATACACCTATTCCTAAGATGTTTTATTCAATATATAGGGTAAAGGAATGGGATGGAAAGGTCGCTGATAGTGAACAATATATTGAATTGGAAGATGAAACGATTAATCAGGACTATGCCGATTTCTTTGGAGTAGAGGTGTTGAATGGAAGTATGCTGGATGAAAAGGATGGAAAAGATATGGTTGTTATAAATGAAGCTGCTATGAAAGCTTTCGGATGGACACAACCGATTGGAAAGAAAATGGGAAAATTAGGAAAGCAATGTATAGTGAAAGGTGTTATTAAAAATATTTCATATAATGCTCCAATACATCCGGTAGCTCCTGCTATGTTTCATTTACCAGATAGTAGAGACAGAGGAGGTATTATATTCAAAGTGAAAGAGGGAACTTGGAATATTGTTTCTGAAAAGATAAAAGCGGAAGTGAATAAAGTTAATCCAAATGCAGAATTGATGTTGTCTAATATTGAAAAAGTTTACGACGCTTACATGAAATCAGAGAGAACATTGTGCAAACTGTTGAGTGTGGTTTCTGCTATTTGTATATTAATTGCGGTATTTGGTATATTCTCGTTAGTGACTTTATCCTGTCAGCAACGTCGTAAAGAAATAGCTATACGCAAGGTAAATGGAGCAAATATAGGAATAATCTTGAATCTATTCTTTAAAGAATATTTATTTTTACTTGTACTTTCATCGTTCTTTGCTTTTCCGCTAGGATATGCTATGATGAAGCATTGGCTTGAAAATTATATAAAGCAAACACCGATGGAATGGTGGTTATATGCAGTTATATTTATAGGAATGGGCCTTGTCATTTTCTTAAGCATCATCTGGCGCGTGTGGAAAGCCGCCCAGCAAAATCCGGCGGAAGTACTTAAGGGTGAATAAGATAAAATAAAAGTCCGGCACATTGATTTGTGTCAGACTTTTATTTTATTCACTTGATATGAGTGATTTATTTCTCGTAGATTATAAAAGATCCAATGCTTTAAATGCCTTAACTAGCTTTTCTACAGCACGGTCTATTTGATCTTTTGTATGAGTAGCCATTAATGCCACACGTACCAAAGTATCTTGCGGTGCACATGCCGGAGGAATAACCGGATTGATGAATACACCTTCATCAAAAGCTAATTTGGTAACCATAAACGTTTTTTCCGTGTCACGTACGTAAAGAGGGATGATAGGTGATTCTGTTGCACCGATTTCAAAGCCAGCTTCACGGAAACGTTTCAATGCATAGTTGGTAGCTTCCCACAATGCTTCAAGTCTTTCCGGTTCATTTTGGATGATGTGGAGAGCTTCGAGAGCAGATGCAGTAGCAGCCGGAGTGTTGGATGCACTGAAAATATAAGTACGTGCGTTGTGACGTAACCAGTTGATGATAGAAGAATCAGCAGCGATAAATCCGCCGATAGAAGCCAGTGACTTGCTGAAAGTACCCATAATCAAATCAACCTCGTGAGTCAGACCGAAATGGTCGCAGACGCCACGTCCTTGTTTTCCGAATACGCCCAAGCCGTGAGCTTCGTCTACCATGATAGTAGCGTTGTATTTATGTTTCAAGCGTACGATTTCGGGCAAGTTTGCCAAGTCGCCTTCCATAGAGAACACACCGTCCACTATGATTAGTTTCACTGAATCCGGATTGCACTTTTGAAGTTGCTTTTCCAGATCCGCCATATCGTTATGCTTATATTTTAATTGTTGAGAGAAGGAGAGACGACGGCCATCTACGATAGATGCGTGGTCGCGGTCATCGCAAATGATATAATCATTGCGGTCTGTCAAAGCAGGAATAACTCCGGAATTCACCGTAAAACCGGTTGAGAAGCAGAGTGCTTCGTCTTTGCCTACAAAGGCAGCCAGTTCTTTTTCCAACTGAACGTGCAGGTCAAGCGTACCATTCAAGAAGCGCGAGCCTGCGCAACCGGAACCATATTTATGCATGGCGTTGATACCTGCTTCAATCACTCTTTCATCTCCCGTAAGGCCAGTGTATGCATTGGAACCGAACATCAACACTTCGTGTCCGCCCATTTCTACCTCTGTACCCTGCTTTCCTTCTATCTCACGGAAATATGGGTAAACGCCCTGTGCCATAAACTTTTGTGGCAGGTCGTACTTAGCTAACTTCTCTTGTAATAATCCCATGAATTATAATTTATTATACTCATACTCAGATCGTTCGCTGACGATCTTACATCCTTTTATCTTAACAAGTGTTTAAAAACAGGGGGCAAAGATAACAAAATTTGCTTTTATCTGTTCTTTTTAAGAGAAAAAAGTTGCTCTCGTATGATTAGAAACCTCTAATAGATTAAAATTTAAGATATTTATATTACTTTTGTCGTCTACAATCGACAAGAATAGCATGAACGAAAGAATGAAAAAAATAAAATTCGTCGTCAATCCTATTTCGGGAACACAAAGTAAAGAATTGATTCTTAACTTGCTGGACGAAAAAATAGACAAGGCGAGATACTCTTGGGAAGTAGTGTATACGGAAAGAGCCGGTCATGCAGTAGAAATAGCTGCCAAAGCTGCCGAAGAGAAAACAGATATAGTAGTGGCTATTGGTGGGGATGGAACAATCAATGAAATAGCTCGTTCGTTGGTGCATACTGATACCGCGCTGGGAATTATTCCCTGCGGATCGGGCAATGGACTGGCGAGGCATCTGCATATACCGATGGAACCGAAGAGAGCATTGGAAGTGCTGAACGAAGGTTGCATGGATGTGATAGATTATGGTAAGATCAACGGTACGGATTTTTTCTGCACTTGCGGAGTGGGGTTCGACGCGTTTGTCAGTCTGAAGTTTGCGCATGCCGGTAAACGGGGGCTATTGACTTATCTGGAGAAAACCCTGCAGGAAAGTCTTAAATATGAGCCGGAAACGTACGAACTGGAAACGGAAAACGGAGTTTCCAAGTATAAAGCCTTCCTGATTGCCTGCGGAAACGCGTCGCAATATGGAAACAATGCTTATATCGCACCACAAGCCACTCTGACAGATGGTTTGCTGGATGTGACTATTCTCGAACCGTTCACCATATTGGACGTTCCTTCATTGGCCTTTCAATTATTCAATAAAACAATCGATCAGAATAGCCGTATCAAGACTTTCCGCTGCAAACAGTTGTGCATCCGCCGGACTACTCCGGGCGTCGTGCATTTTGATGGTGACCCCATGGAAACGGATGCCAATGTAAATATTCAACTGATTCAAAGAGGATTGCGCGTGGTAGTGCCACGAGCACCGGAAAAGGATGCAGCCAATGTGCTCCAAAGAGCGCAGGAATATATGAATGGCATCAAATTGATGAATGAAGCCATCGTCGACAATATAACAGATAGAAACAAGAAAATATTGAAAAAGCTGACAAAGAAAGTCTGATAAAATAACGGATTACTGACACCGAATTACAAATTATTGCGTACTTTTGCGCAGTTTTGGTTCGATCAAAATAAAAACGCGAGTGATAATCGTTTAAATAAAAAATATATGTTTAGAACGCACACATGTGGAGAGCTTAGAATCTCTGATGTAAACAAGCAAGTCACGCTGTCCGGATGGGTACAGCGCAGCCGTAAGATGGGAGGGATGACTTTCATTGACCTTCGCGACCGTTACGGAATTACCCAATTGGTTTTTAATGAAGAAATTAATGCTGAACTCTGTGAACGTGCTAATAAATTGGGACGTGAGTTCGTCATTCAAGTGACAGGAACGGTTAATGAACGTTTCAGCAAGAATGCAAACATTCCTACCGGAGACATTGAAATCATTGTTTCCGAACTGAACGTACTAAATACTGCCATGATTCCTCCGTTCACTATCGAAGATAACACGGATGGGGGTGATGATATCCGCATGAAATACCGTTATCTGGATTTACGCCGTAACGCTGTACGTTCCAATTTGGAACTGCGTCATAAAATGACAATTGAAGTTCGCAAATATCTGGATAGTCTGGGTTTCATCGAAGTGGAAACGCCCGTTTTGATCGGTTCTACTCCTGAAGGCGCACGCGACTTCGTGGTGCCGTCACGTATGAATCCGGGACAGTTCTACGCACTTCCGCAGTCTCCGCAGACCTTAAAACAGTTGTTGATGGTTTCCGGTTTCGACCGTTATTTCCAGATTGCGAAATGTTTCCGCGACGAGGACTTACGTGCCGATCGTCAGCCGGAATTTACACAGATCGACTGTGAAATGAGTTTCGTTGAGCAAGAAGATATTATCACTACTTTCGAAGGAATGGCTAAACATTTGTTTAAGACTCTTCGTGGTGTGGAACTGAATGAACCATTCCAACGTATGTCTTGGGCGGACGCCATGAAATATTATGGTAGCGATAAACCGGATTTGCGTTTCGGCATGAAATTCGTGGAACTGATGGATATCATGAAAGGTCACGGATTCTCTGTATTCGATAATGCGGCTTATGTGGGCGGTATCTGCGCCGAAGGTGCTGCGACTTATACCCGCAAGCAACTGGATGCATTGACCGAATTTGTAAAGAAACCGCAGATTGGTGCGAAAGGAATGGTTTATGCCCGTGTGGAAGCCGACGGAACGGTGAAATCGAGTGTAGATAAATTCTATACGCAGGAGGTGCTCCAGCAAATGAAAGAAGCATTCGGAGCTAAACCGGGTGATTTGATTCTGATTCTGTCTGGCGACGATGTAATGAAAACACGTAAACAACTTTGCGAGCTTCGTCTGGAAATGGGTGCTCAACTGGGATTGCGTGATAAGAATAAGTTTGTTTGCCTTTGGGTGATTGACTTCCCGATGTTCGAATGGAGCGAAGAGGAAGGCCGTCTGATGGCTATGCATCATCCGTTTACTCATCCGAAAGAGGAAGACATTCCGATGTTGGACACTGATCCGGCTGCTGTACGTGCAGATGCATACGATATGGTAATCAACGGTGTGGAAGTTGGCGGCGGATCTATCCGTATCCACGATGCGAAATTGCAGGCGAAGATGTTCGAGATTCTTGGATTCACTCCGGAGAAGGCAGAGGCACAGTTTGGCTTCCTGATGAATGCCTTTAAGTATGGTGCGCCTCCTCACGGTGGTTTGGCATACGGACTCGACCGTTGGGTGTCTTTGTTTGCAGGATTGGATTCTATACGTGACTGTATTGCGTTCCCGAAAAATAATTCCGGACGTGATGTGATGTTGGACGCACCCTCTGCAATCGACCAGAGCCAGCTTGATGAACTGAATTTGATCGTAGATTTGAAAGAGGGCGAGTGAAAGAATCTGTACGCATATTCCGTTTTATAGTCATCGGTACAATGAACGCTTTGATTATGGCGTTGGTTGTATGGTTAATGATGAAAGAAATGTCATTTGACGGCGACTATATGGTGGCTAATATAACAGCGTATCTGATAGCTCAAATCCATAACTTTCTCTGGTGCAAATACTGGATATTCCCTGTAGAAAATAAAAAGAATAGTATCTGGAAACAGATACTACTCTTTTGCTCTGCTTTTGCCGTGGCTTACACCGCACAGTTTTTATTTCTTGTGTTATTGGTAGAAGGATTGGACGTGAATGAATATCTGGCTCAATTTCTGGGATTGTTTATTTATGGAGGAGCTAATTTCCTAGCCAACAAGAAAATAACTTTTCAATGAAATAGTTATTAAATATAATATATAGAAAGGGCACAGAGTTTTAAATTTAGATTTTGACTCTGTGCCCTTTTTATTTCCTTACTGTATCAGGGACATTTCTCACATAATAAATATAATAGGGACTGTCTGACAAGTCCCTCATTAATAAATTCACCCACGCTATAACTATCTGTAGCGTGGGTGATTTTCAATATTTAGAATTCGTTAGACAGCTCCTTTTTGGTGTTGTGATATTTATAAATATCCTCTCTTATGTCTTTGGGAGTGAACTTTATTGGAGAACTTCTGCATTGAACTTTAATCGAGGAAGCGTTTGGTAAGTCCTTCGTATTCGTCAATCCGGCGATCACGGAGGAAAGGCCACCAGCGGCGGACGTTTTCCGAGCGTTCCATATCTATTTCCACTACCATGTTTTCCGGATGATCGTTTCCGGCTTGTGCCAGGAATTCTCCTTGCGGTCCTGCTACGAAACTGTTTCCCCAAAATAGGATGCCGTTTGTCTGTCCGGAAGGATCGGGCTCGTGTCCTACACGGTTGACGGAGATAACAGGAAGACCATTGGCAACGGCATGGGCACGCAGCGAAATAATCCAGGCGTTGAGTTGGCGGGCTTTTTCGTCGTCCGTGTCACTGCTTTCCCAGCCGATGGCAGTAGGATAAATTAAAAGTTCCGCACCTTTCAGTGCCATCAGGCGGGCAGCTTCCGGATACCATTGATCCCAGCATACCAGTACGCCCAGCTTTCCTAAAGAGGTTTGAATAGGTTCAAAACCGATGTCTCCGGGAGTGAAATAGAATTTTTCGTAGTAAGCCGGATCATCGGGAATATGCATTTTCCGGTATTTTCCTGCAATGCTTCCGTCGCGGTCGAATACGACAGCGGTATTATGATAAAGTCCGGGAGCACGTTTCTCAAAAAGAGAGGTGACAAGGACTACTTTATTAGCTGCTGCCAACTCGGAATAAAAGCCTGTGGAAGGCCCGGGAATCGGTTCGGCAAGATCAAACAGGTTAGTGTTTTCTGTCTGGCAAAAATAAAGTGAATTGTGTAACTCCTGGAGCACAATCAGTTGTGCGCCGTGAGCGGCACAAGCCTCGATATTCTTTGCGAGGTTCATTAGATTGGCTTTAATATCTGCGGTATTGGATTGTTGGATGATTCCGACTTTTATCTTTCTCATGATGAATAATTAGTGGGTTGATTCATTCATTATTTTATAATTCCTTTATAGGCTCCTTTGTAATTCTTTTATGACTCCTTTATAACGCCCAGCGGATATTGCATGGTGACACAGTGTAGGGAACCGTGCTGTTTAATCAGGGCACGGCAGTCTATTCCAATTATTTGATGGTTTGGAAAGGCTTGCTGCAATACTTCTCCTGCTTTTTTGTCATTCTCCTGCTGATTGTATGTCGGGTAAAGAATAACGTCGTTCATAATCAGGAAATTGGCGTAAGTTGCAGGCAGGCGTTCGCCGTCTTCTTCTATCTTGTCTGCCATGGGTAAGGCCAATAGGTGATAGGGTTCTCCTGCTAAGGTGCGGAATGTTTTCAGCTGTTCTTCCA
>ERZ772875.2508-NODE-2508-length-13365-cov-4.216604_pt1 | contig 13365 bp, 9 predicted proteins | sample MGYA00580585_ERZ772875 | MGnify/ENA primary metagenome ERZ772875 (study PRJEB29015, sample SAMEA2737736) | human gut metagenome | biome: human gut; feature: human-associated habitat; material: faeces | place: China | collected 2012 ... | reverse complement strand
ATGTACAACTTTTTACTCATATTTATCAACTTAAATTAATTCCGCCAACGGGTATAAAAAATAAATGTATAATCTTAATATGACTGCATTATGAAATATTATATATATACGGTCCTTCTGTTGCTGTTAACGGCATCTTGCAGTGATGACGTACAGAAATGGGATCAATGGCCGGAATGGAAACTTGCCTCTCCTCTTTCTGTAGGAGGTCAAGTGTTGGATGAAGAGATTTACTCTAATTTTCAGGGAAAAAAGCTTCATCTGGAAAAAGGACAGGAAGTCGAGTTTTCGGGGATTGACGAAATAGAATCCATTCTTTCACCGGATTACTTTGAATATGTGTCCGAAAATAAGGCCCGTTTCAAAGGAGAGACGGCTGATTATAGTGTGCTTTATGATCCTGCTAATGAGCTTTTGTACATAGAAAAAGCCGGGGCGACCTATCCGGACGGATTATGGTTCTGCGGAGCCAACTGGGGACATCCTCAAGCGAGGCTGGTTACCACAAGCGGTTGGAGTATGGACGGACCTAACAATGTGCTTTATTGTTATAAAAGTGCCGACAATGTTTTTCAACTGACTCTCTATCTGGCTAATAACTTCTCATTTAAGTTTTTCAAGCATAGAGGCTGGGGAGAGGGAGACAATGAGATCACTACTCTTCCCGAAGATAATATCACTCTAACTACCCCTTTCTTGGTTGCCGGAAAGACGGGAGGAGATTTTATTCCGGGACCGCTGTTCCAACCCGGAGTTTATCTTATCACGCTCGATTTGAACAATAACACTTGTGCTTTTGAAGCGAAAGATGAGAATATTCAAGAACAATCTTTCCTGGTTAACGGTCAGGAAATGGGTATATTAGAAGAGGCTTCATCTTTTCTGGGCATTGCTTTGGAACTTCATAAAGGTGATGAAGTGACTTTCAGCAATTTTGGTGATGTGAGAAAGATGCTTCAACCGGATTTCTTTGAAAACATAACAAAAGATAAAGCTACATTTATAGGAGTAGACGGAAACTATAAATTGTATTATGATCCGATAAACAAACTGACATATCTGGAAAACCGCTCGGTAAATTATCCGGATGGGTTATGGGTTTGCGGATCCAGTTTCGGACATCCTCAAGCCGGACGGGTGACTGTCGGTGCATGGACTTTCAACTTGCCGAGTGATGCATTCCAGTGTGTGAAGGTAGCAGACAATATTTTTGAAACCACCCTTTATCTGGTTAAAGATTTCCAGTTTAAATTCTACAAACAACGTCCTTGGGGAGGTGAACTGGCTAGTACTATTGTCAATACGCAACCTGTTAATTTATTGGGTAAGGGATGGTATTACAGTGATCCGGCAACAGGTGGCACTGGTGGCGGACATTTTACCGGTGATTTTGTAGCCGGACCGGATTTCACACCGGGAGTATATCGTGTCCGGATAGATTTGAATAAGAATATATGTATGTTTATTGATAAGGTGGATGAAGGACAACTTGGACCGGAATCTTATAAAATAAATGGTACGGAACTGACTCAATCTACTAATCCAAGCTATATCGCTGTAGAGTTAAACCTCACGAAAGGACAAGTGGTCGATTTCGAAGGATTTAGTTATCTGGACTATATGCTTCAACCGGAATACTTTACGAATGAAAATGGACAATATAAGTTTAACGCTCCGGACGGTAAGTATCGGATTTCATATAATAAGGATAGAGAACTTATATATGTAGAGAAAACGACCGATACGGAATTCCCGGAAACAGTATGGATAACTGGAGCTGCCTTCGGCCATCCTAGAATCAGCGGACTCCTTCCCGATGACATTGGAAATTGGGGATGGGATAATCCAAAAGACTTTATTTGTTGTGTGAAGACCGGAGATCGTGTATATGAAACTAACCTCCTTCTGAACAACGATTTCATGTTCAGATTTTATAAAAGAAAAGGTTGGAATAATGAAATTACTTCGTTTGATGTGACCATCGTATCTGAAGGTGATTTAATAGCCCGGGGCGGTTATTGGGATGGAGATCAATGGAAGGAAACAGAGAACTTTGGACCGGGAAATAATTTCAGAGCCGGTATATATCATGTCAAACTGGATATGAATACAAATACCTGTACGTTTACAAAGAGATAATAGTCTGACATAGGTATTAGTGTTACATAAGATAAAGAGGCCGGGTTTCACCGAAACACGACCTCTTTATACAAATAGCAATGTGGCTTTTTCTTTCAGAAATGTCTTATCATATAGATTCTAAAAATAATATTCATGAAGAATTTCCTATTTGTCTTAACTTTATTGTTTTCATTATCATCCTTTTCCCAGTCTCCGGTCGATAAGTCTTTTCCTCCGGAAGAGTTGTTTGCTTTGGGCTCTTACTATTATCCCGAGCAATGGGATTCCTCCCAATGGGAGCGTGATTTGAAGAAAATGTCGGAAATGGGCATCAAATTCACCCATTTTGCAGAGTTCGCCTGGTCTATGATGGAACCGGAAGAGGGAGAATATCATTTTGAATGGCTGGATCGTGCAGTCTCTCTGGCGGAGAAGTATGGTCTGAAAGTAATCATGTGTACACCTACCCCCACGCCTCCCGTCTGGCTGTCGAAAAAATATCCCGACATACTGATTCAACGGGATAATGGAGTGACCATTCAACACGGACGACGTCAGCACGCTTCCTGGAGTAGCGATCGCTATCGTCATTATGTAGAAAATATCGTTTCCCGCCTGGCAATACATTATGGCAATAATCCCACTGTTATCGGCTGGCAGATTGACAATGAACCGGGACACTACGGGGTGGTAGATTACAGTGAAAATGCACAAGCCAAATTCCGTATCTGGTTACAGAAGAAATACGGCACTATTGACAAACTGAATGATACCTGGGGTGCCTCTTTCTGGAGTGAAACCTATCAGAACTTCGAGCAGGTTCGCCTTCCCAACCAGCAGGAAGTACCTGATAAGGCCAATCCTCACGCCATGCTCGATTTGAACCGCTTTATGGCGGATGAACTGGCAGGCTTTGTCAATATGCAGGCAGACATCCTTCGGCGGCATATCCACAAAGACCAATGGATCACTACCAACCTGATACCTATTTTCAATCCGGTCGATCCGGTACGGATCGATCATCCGGACTTCCTGACCTACACCCGCTATCTGGTGACCGGACATAATCAGGGAATAGGCAGCCAGGGTTTCCGGATGGGTATTCCGGAAGATCTCGGTTTCTCAAACGACCAGTTCCGTAATCGCGTAGGTAAAGCCTTTGGAGTTATGGAACTCCAACCCGGGCAGGTGAACTGGGGAGTGTATAACCCCCAACCTTTACCCGGTGCCATCCGTATGTGGGTGTATCACGTCTTTGCAGGTGGTGGAAAATTCGTATGCAATTACCGTTTCCGTCAACCTCTGAAAGGCAGTGAGCAATATCATTACGGTATGATAATGACTGATGGAGTAACTCTTTCTCCGGGCGGTGAAGAATATGTACGCATTACGCAGGAGATGAAAAAACTGCGTGCCGCCTATGATAAGAAAAATCGTATGCCCGGTCAACTGGCCTCCCGGCGTATTGGTTTACTTTTCGATATGAGTAATTATTGGGAAATGGAGTTTCAGCGGCAGACGGATCAATGGCGGACGATGGCTCACGTGCATAAATATTACAATCTGCTAAAATCTTTTGCAGCTCCGGTAGACGTGATTTCGGAGAAAGAGGATTTTTCCGGTTATCCTTTCTTGATAGCTCCTGCCTATCAGTTGCTTGACAACAAGCTGGTGGAACGTTGGACTGAATATGTGAAGAAGGGAGGACATCTGATCCTGACTTGCCGTACCGGTCAGAAAGACCGTGACGCCAAACTGTGGGAGGCTCCTTTGGCTGCTCCGATTCATCAACTAGCCGGAATAAATAGCCTGTATTATGACCATCTGCCCCACAATCTGTACGGAAAGATCGATTTCGAGGGTAAGGAATTTGCCTGGAATAATTGGGGAGACGTACTGACACCGGCTGCCGGAACAGATGTGTGGGCTGTCTATACAGACCAGTTCTATAAGGGAGCCGCTTCCGTGATACACCACAAACTGGGTAAGGGAACGGTCACTTATATCGGAACGGATACCGATGACGGCAAACTGGAAAAAGAGGTGGTACGTCGTGTATATACAGAAGCAGGCGTATCGACCGAAGATTTGCCGTACGGAGTAGTGAAAGAATGGCGTGACGGTTTTTACATCGCCTTGAATTATACGTCGGACATTCAGGAAATAGTCATTCCCGATGAGGCGGAGGTACTGATTGGCAGTGCACGCCTTGAACCTGCGGGAGTAGTGGTGTGGAAAGAAAAATCGGACAACAAGCATAAATAACCCAATAACAAGAAAAATGAAGATAAAAAATCTTATATCTTGTGCCCTTTGCGGGCTTACTCTCTTTGCCTGCTCACCGTCCGGGGGAGAGAAAGATGCGGAAATGGACTGTTTCATTACCGACTTAATGGAGCGGATGACTCTCCGTGAGAAACTCGGACAACTGAACCTGCCTTCGGGCGGTGATCTCGTGACAGGTTCGGTGATGAACGGTGAACTTAGCGATATGATTCGCAAACAGGAAATAGGCGGCTTCTTCAATGTCAAGGGCATTCAGAAAATCAATGTCCTACAGCACCTTGCGGTAGAAGAAAGCCGATTGAAAATACCTCTACTTGTAGGTGCAGACGTTATCCACGGTTACGAAACTATTTTCCCGATCCCATTGGCGCTTTCTTGCAGTTGGGACACTCTGGCCGTCGAACGTATGGCACGCATCTCTGCCATTGAAGCCAGCGCAGACGGTATTAACTGGACATTCAGCCCGATGGTCGATATTTGTCGTGACGCCCGCTGGGGACGTATCGCAGAAGGGAGTGGGGAAGATCCTTACCTGGGTTCTTTAATGGCTAAAGCGTATGTGCGTGGTTATCAGGGAAACAATATGCAGGGCAACGATGAAATACTTGCCTGTGTGAAACATTTTGCACTTTATGGAGCGTCTGAATCAGGACGTGATTATAATGTGGTGGATATGAGCTGCCTGCGTATGTATAACGAATATCTGGCTCCTTATAAAGCTGCCGTTGATGCCGGTGTAGGTAGTGTCATGAGTTCTTTTAATATCGTCGACGGTATTCCTGCCACGGCCAATAAATGGTTACTGACCGATCTGCTTCGGGATGAATGGGGTTTCGGGGGACTATTGGTGACAGATTATAATTCGATAGCCGAAATGTCCTCCCACGGTGTCGCCCCTCTGAAAGAAGCTTCCATACGTGCTTTGCAGGCAGGGACAGATATGGATATGGTTTCCTGTGGTTTTCTGAACACACTGGAAGAATCCCTGAAAGAAGGAAAAGTGACGGAAGAACAGATAAATGCGGCCTGCCGTCGTGTCCTGGAAGCTAAATATAAATTGGGGTTATTCTCCGATCCGTATAAATATTGTGATACTCTGCGTACCCGGGAAAAACTTTATACGGCCGAACATCGTTCTTCCGCCCGTACGATTGCAACTGAAACTTTTGTTTTGTTGAAGAACGATCATCATCTGCTTCCTTTGGACATAAAAGGAAAGATTGCCCTGATCGGTCCGATGGCAGATGCACGTAATAATATGTGTGGAATGTGGAGTATGACATGTACTCCTTCCCGGCACGGAACGTTACTGGAAGGAATCCGTTCGGCAGCGGGTGATAAGGCTGAAATACTATACGCGAAAGGCAGTAACATATATTATGATGCAGAAACGGAAAAGGCTGCTACGGGTATTCGGCCGCTTGAACGTGGAGACAACCGGCAGTTATTGGATGAGGCTTTGCGTATAGCTGCCCGTGCTGATGTGATTGTAGCTGCTTTGGGTGAGTGTGCGGAAATGAGTGGTGAATCGGTTTCACGTACCAATCTGGAGATACCCGATGCTCAACAGGACTTATTAAAAGCTCTGGTGAAGACGGGCAAACCTGTCGTACTTCTTTTGTTCACGGGTCGTCCTTTGGTTTTGAACTGGGAGGCTACAAATGTACATTCCATCTTGAATGTCTGGTTTGGAGGTAGTGAAACGGGGGATGCGGTTGCTGACGTACTGTTCGGCAAGGTAGCTCCAAGCGGTAAACTGACAACGACTTTCCCGCGTTCGGTGGGACAGTTGCCATTATTCTACAATCATCTGAATACCGGTCGTCCTGATCCTGACAATCGTATATTTAATCGTTATGCCAGCAATTATCTGGATGAGAGTAATGAGCCTCTGTATCCGTTCGGATATGGTTTGAGTTATACAGACTTTGTTTATAGTGATCTTCAGATTAGCTCGGAAACTTTACCTAAAAACGGTGAGTTAACGGTTTCTGTGACTGTTACCAATAAAGGAAACTACGACGGTTACGAGACAGTGCAGCTATATCTTCGTGATATATATGCAGAGATTGCCCGTCCGGTAAAGGAGTTGAAAGGCTTTAAACGTATTTTCCTGAAGAGTGGTGAAAGTCGTGACATTAACTTCGTTATCACGGAAAATGATCTGAAATTCTATAATTCCGGTTTGGAATATATCTATGAACCAGGAGAATTTGATGTCATGGTAGGATCGAACTCCCGTGATGTACAAACCAAGCGGTTTAGAGCTGAATGATGGATACAGTATAACTCAAAGGTGAAAATTAAAATAAATAGACTTGTATATTAATCAATTGAAATAGCATGAAAAATAAATGGTGTGTTAGTGTTGCATTTTTATTCTTTTTAGTGGGGATATGTATAAATGCTTGTACGCAGGAGTGCAACTCCTCAAACAATGATCGTTGGTCAGAAGAGAAAATACAGAAATGGTATGACGACCAGGATTGGCTGATAGGTTGCAATTATATTCCGGCAACAGCAATCAATCAGATAGAAATGTGGAGTGCGGATACTTTCAATCCTAAACAAATAGATAAAGAACTGTCATGGGCACATGATCTGGGTTTTAATACCTTACGGGTTTTCTTAAGCAGTGTAGTATGGAAAAACGATGCGAAAGGCATGAAAAAACGTATGGATGAATTTCTGAATATTTGTAAGAAGTACTCAATTCGTCCTATGTTTGTATTCTTTGATGACTGTTGGAATGCTGAATCTGCTTATGGCAAACAACCAGAACTGAAGCCGGGAGTTCATAATTCCGGATGGGTACAGGACCCTTCGTGCAGCTTGCGCAAGGATACACTGACTTTGTATCCTTTTCTACAAGAGTATGTCAAAGATATTATACGCACTTACGCTCATGATGACCGGATATTGATGTGGGATTTATATAATGAACCCGGAAATAGTAAACACGAGGAAACCTCTTTGTCTTTATTGACCAATGTTTTTCGCTGGGTACGCGACTGTAAACCGTCACAACCGATTACTGCCGGTGTCTGGGACTATAATTCTCCCCGCAAGAATGTTCTGAATGCATTTATGCTGAATCATTCGGATATTATCTCTTATCATAATTACGATAATGAGGCACAGCATGCCGAGTGCATCAAGTTTCTAAAGATGCTTAACCGTCCGTTGATCTGTACCGAATATATGGCCCGCCGCAATGACAGCCGTTTTTGCAATGTCCTTCCTCTGATGAAAAAAGAAAAGACCGGAGCTATTAATTGGGGATTTGTTGCAGGAAAGACAAATACTATTTTTGCTTGGGATGAAGTGATTCCGTCGGGAGAAGAGCCGGAGTTATGGTTCCATGATATTTATCGTTCTAACGGAGTACCTTTTCAGCAGGAAGAAGTCGATTGCATAAAATCTCTGACAGGAAGAAGATAGAATCTCGTATTCATTTTTCATTTCTGTTTTTTAGTTTTCATATAGGTTACTACCATATATTATTTTATTTTTGCATCATTCTTCTTATGATTTGATAACTACTATAATTAAAACCATGAAAAAACTGAAGATTTTATTATTTCTATGTGTTGTCGCATGTACGCTTACGGTACAAGCACAAAAACAATTTACCTTGAACTCTCCGGATGGGAAACTCCAAACAACTATTACCGTCGGTGATAAGTTGACTTATGACATCCATTGTGACGGACGTCAGATACTGGCTTCTTCTTCAATTTCAATGACATTGGATAATGGAGAAGTTTGGGGAGAGAAAGCAAAGTTGGCCGGCACTTCCGGGAAAAAAGTAGATCAGATGGTTCCTTCTCCTTTCTATCGCGCCAACGAACTAAGAGATTACTATAATGAACTGACTCTCCGGTTTAAGAAAGATTGGAACGTAGAGTTTCGTGCTTACAATGATGGTATTGCATATCGCTTTGTCAGCCGGTCGAAGAAACCTTTCAATGTAGTGGATGAAACTGTAGATTACCGTTTCCCGTCCGATATGGTAGCCTCTGTTCCGTATGTAAAAGCGGGGAAAGACGGTGATTACGAATCCCAATATTTCAATTCTTTCGAGAACACTTATACTACTGATCGATTATCGAAACTGAATAAAAAACGTTTGATGTTTCTGCCGTTAGTAGTGGATGCTGGTGAAGGTGTCAAGATTTGTATCACAGAATCCGGTTTGGAGAATTATCCCGGTCTCTATTTATCTGCTGCTGAAGGGGAAAACCGGTTGACGGGTCAATTCGCTCCTTATCCCAAGAAGACGGTGCAGGGCGGACACAATCAACTTCAGATGTTGGTGAAAGAGCGTGAAGCTTACATTGCCAAAGTAGATAACCCCCGAAGTTTTCCATGGCGAATGAGCATTGTTACCACTTCCGATAAAGATTTGGCGGCAAGCAACTTGAGCTATTTGTTGGCTGCTCCTTCCCGTCTGACGGATATTTCATGGATCAAACCCGGTAAAGTGGCATGGGATTGGTGGAATAACTGGAACTTGGATGGCGTTGATTTTATCACCGGAGTAAATAATCCGACTTATAAAGCATATATTGATTTCGCTTCTGCAAACGGAATAGAATATGTAATCCTTGATGAAGGTTGGGCAGTCAACCTGCAGGCGGATTTGATGCAAGTAGTGAAAGATATTAATCTGAAAGAACTGGTAGATTATGCAGCTTCCAAAAATGTAGGTATCATTCTTTGGGCTGGTTATTATGCCTTCGATCGTGATATGGAGAACGTTTGCCGTTATTTTGCCGACATGGGAGTCAAAGGCTTTAAGGTCGATTTTATGGATCGTGACGATCAGTATATGACAGCATTCAATTATCGGGCTGCCGAAATGTGTGCTAAATATAAATTGATTCTCGATTTGCATGGAACGCATAAACCGGCCGGCTTGAATCGTACCTATCCGAATGTGTTGAACTTTGAAGGGGTTAATGGCTTGGAACAGATGAAATGGAGTCCGGCTTCGGTCGATCAGGTGAAGTATGACGTACTGTTGCCTTTCACCCGTCAGGTTTCCGGTCCGATGGATTACACCCAAGGCGCGATGCGTAATGCTTCGAAAGGTAACTATTATCCTTGTAACTCGGAACCTATGAGCCAGGGAACTCGCTGTCGCCAACTTGCTCTGTATGTGGTATTCGAGTCTCCTTTCAATATGCTGTGCGATGCGCCAAGCAACTATATGCGCGAACTGGAATCGACCGAATTTATTGCCAATATTCCGACCGTATGGGATGAAAGTATCGTGCTTGATGGCAAAATGGGAGAGTACATCGTAACGGCACGCCGGGCAGGAAATGTCTGGTATGTAGGTGGAATTACCGATTGGACGGCACGTGATATTGAAGTAGATTGTTCCTTCTTGGGCGACAAGACATACGATGCTACATTATTTAAGGATGGAGTGAATGCCCACCGGGTTGGACGTGATTATAAATGTGAATCTTTCCGGATAAAGAATGACAGTAAGTTGAAGATTCATTTGGCACCCGGAGGCGGTTTTGCACTGAAGATCAAATAATAGCTACTTTAGGTTCTATATTCTATCTAAATATTGAACCGGATTTAATAAGTCTGAAATAGGTTCGATGCTGTATCAGTAAATTTGATACAGCATCGAATTTTTATGAACAGGCCGATTGAGGACCTGCCGTGCAATGACAAATTAGAACGTGTCAGGATAATGCCGCAATACCTGTTCCTATCAGATTGGCATTATTCATACTTTTTATGTCGATCTCTACGTCTTCCAAACCAAATAAACTGAAGAGTTCCCGTAATTTCTCCATGACAATCATATTATAGTTTTTATCTTTTCTGTTCTTGCTCCAGAAAAGACTTCCTTCGGCAACCAGGCAAATTCTCCTTATCTCCTTATTGTATGACTTTAGCAACATGATAAGCCCTGTAAGTGAAGCTGCAACCAATTGCGCCGATCTGCCATATATCCACTGTGCTACCTGCACATACACTTCTTTATAAATATCGGGATAGTTCATGATAGAGGTAAGCTTTTGTGCATCGAATTTTTCTTCAAATTCTTCCAGAGGGAAAGTCGCTTTTAGAATGTCTCCCAAGTACATGCCGGATACAGCTTTCTCGAAACGTTGTCTTCCCGGATTGTCGGAGATTACATCTACCGTATTATCTACTGCAGTGAGGAATGGCGGATGGAAGTTCCCCGACTCCAGATTAACGGGAATCAATCCATCGACCTTATGTGACGGACTTAACTTCTTAATTTTGTCAGCCGGAATAAAAGTAGCCATATTGGTGCCTGTTCCCACAATCAGACCTATATATGCATCGTAACTGCTGTCGGTAAGTCCTGCAAATAAACTGGCTACGGTGTCATTAAGCACTTTTATATTCGTAAACTTGATTTTATTTCTTTCGTTTAGATAGTCCAGTAAAGGCTTCCCTACCACTTCTCCGATCATCTCTTTTATGTCAACTCCTTTTGTCCAGCGTAAGAGTTTGGCATCTCCGCTTGGCACAGACTCTGTCGGATAAGAAAAGCAATATCCGATTGGCATTTCTTTCTCCCGTTTTATTCCGGTAATCATGTCTGCCAATTCTTTGAATAACTCCTCGCGGGTATAGCCGGGAGATTTCATAACCGACATGTCTTTCTTCCAACCATTGTTGGGGTGAATGGTTGGAGGAACTTTACTGAAGTCAACGATTGCCACCCGATAATTGGTTCCTCCCAAATCAAGCACTAACGATTTACCATTAATACTACTTGCTTTCGGAGTGATAAAAGTTGGAATGCATTGTATCTCTGCATTTTCAGTGTTCAATCCCTCTTCTACTTTTGCTTTGAATGAACGGGCAATTTCTTTGAGTTGCTCATTATCTAACTGAAAAATATTCTTCTCCATGATATTGACTTTTATTGTGTATACTATGATATATATGAATAACAACTGAAAAGGAATTTTGCTCGGTCGGTATACGGTATATGGATTCGGCCGGATTCCTGATTTATCTCTTTCTTTTTTGCTCTTTCCTAAAAAATAACCTTTCGTTGAATTCAAGTTCTCCTGCAAATGATTTTTCATTTTCATTTCTCATGTTCTCATAAGTGGTATGGTATTTGTTTGTAAATCAATAATATAATGCTATGAGAAATAAACTGTAAAATGGTATTTCTCATAGTATTTCCATCATTTATCCTTAAAAAAGCTGCATTTCTCATCGGTTTCAACTCATTTCTCCTCTTATTCTCATACTCCTTTTATCTATTTTGCTCATTTCTCATGCATGATGGCTGTAGCTTTTTCCGGACTATCGCCGGACTTGCGATTATTCCTTTCCTTATGTCGTTTATTAATCAACTTCCTATTGTTTACTGCTTTCCTGTGTATCATTCACCTTATATCTTACTGTTTTCCCTTACTCACTGCTATTTCTTCCTGCTACTATCTGTATCATTGCACTCGAGTGAACAGATCGTTCCACTCTAGTGGACGGTTCTTTCTACTCTAGTGCACAGGCCTGTCCACTGGAGTGGAACGATATAGATGCCGGTAGAAAAATATGCGGATACCTGCTCTATATACTTCCAATAAGCACTGATGATATATTGTAAATAGGTGCATGGTCTGGTATTCAACTTGGTCTTTAGCTTAGGATCTAGCTTGAGAATTTATAGGATAAATAGTCAAAATACTATGAGAAATACCTTGATAAGTTATGAGAAATAGGTTGTTTTATGTACAAAATGCGGGTCATACTATGAGAAATGCCGTTTTGTATTTTTATTCTCATTGTGTTATATTGTTGATTTACAGAAAATTATTGTGCATGTTATGGAATATGAGAAATGAAAATGAGAAATTGTTTCTAGTAGGATATTGGGTTTGTGTTTTTTATGCGATATAGACTGAATTAATTGATCTATCATGTTTTTCCTGTCAAAATTGTTTGTTTAATAGATATTTATTTCTACTTTTGTGATAACTTACTTTCGAGCGAAGGAAGTAGTTTTTTAATAATTTTATTGAGAACGGTTATTTGTTGCATTCTATATAAAAATCCGCTAATTTTTTACCAGTGAATGACAATGAGTGACAGGTCTCGCGCACTTTTGCATATATACTTTGTTATATACACAATTGGGCGTGGGGCTATCACTTATGTTCACTGGGGGTCTTAGCGGATACCTTATATAGAGCGTAAGTAGATAGTTCCCACGTTCTCTTTTTATATAAACCTCGCACCACCGGGAACTGATGTGGTAATTCATATAAACTATGTGCGGAGACTTTAATCGTATCATCATTCAGCTATCGCAGCATCCTGTTGTGAACAAATCTTTCTCTGATTTAACCTGTACCGAATGCGAACAGGCATATGTCTTGATAAATGAATTGATTAGTTTATCAGTAGAAGAAGATTATACCCTATTGGATTATATTCAGATGGCACGCCTGAAGTATTATCTCGGTGAGCTTTCTTGCAAGATATATTCTGTAAAGGAAGATGCCGCCCTTCATTATGGTAGCGCCCTTCATTTATTGGAGAAAGGCGGTCTCGATCTGAGCCTAAAGAAATGGATTGAACTTGTCAGCCTGCGTATGGAGGAATAAATCGTCGTTGCATTTCAATTCTGCATTTCCTGACGTATGTTTGCCTCATTTCTTTTTGCATATACTTGATTGAATAATCCTGTATATGCAAAAATCATCATGTCTTATAATCCGGTTTTGGTATATTTTATATGGCACTTCTCTTTTCTCTTATGATTTTCTTCTTAATTTATCTTTGCCTTACGCTCGCCCGCGTGTAATATAATAATGTGTATCCCTCTCGTCGTTTCCGCACACAATTCCCCCATACATAAAAAATATGTTCTACAACATCGTTATGCATCAGCACTTTAGCAAATTCCTTCAAAAATAATTAGAAAAAATAGTTTGATAT
>ERZ772875.2497-NODE-2497-length-13406-cov-8.430979_pt1 | contig 13406 bp, 8 predicted proteins | sample MGYA00580585_ERZ772875 | MGnify/ENA primary metagenome ERZ772875 (study PRJEB29015, sample SAMEA2737736) | human gut metagenome | biome: human gut; feature: human-associated habitat; material: faeces | place: China | collected 2012 ... | reverse complement strand
AGGCTACCCTGACCGCCGGTTGGGACGGCGCATGGTTCCGCCGTGCCTACGATGCTTTCGGCAAGCCCGTCGGCAGCAAGGAGTGCACCGAGGGTCAGATCTTTATTGAGCCGCAGGGTATGTGTGTCATGGCCGGCATCGGCAAGGAGAGCGGACAGGCCGCGCAGGCGCTTGCCAGCGTGGAGGAGCGGCTGGACACCAAATACGGCGTGGTGCTGCTGCAGCCCGCCTACACCAGCTATCAGCTGAATCTGGGCGAGATCTCCAGCTATCCTCCGGGATACAAGGAGAACGCCGGTATCTTCTGCCACAACAACCCGTGGATCAGCTGCGCCGAGGCAACGCTCGGCCACGGTGACCGCGCCTTTGCAGTGTACCGCAAGACCTGCCCCGCCTACATCGAGGACATTTCCGAGATCCACCGCACCGAGCCCTACGTTTACAGCCAGATGGTAGCCGGTAAGGACGCCCCCACCTTTGGCGAAGCCAAAAACAGCTGGCTGACCGGCACAGCGGCATGGACCTTCTTCAACATCAGCCAGTACATTCTGGGCATCCAGCCCACCTTGGATGGCCTGAAGGTAGACCCCTGCATTCCTCACACTCTGTCCGGCTTTACCGTGACCCGCCGCTTCCGCGGTGCGGTGTACCACATTACAGTGGATAACGCCGCTGGGGTGCAGCACGGCATCAAGGCCGTTACCGTGGACGGCAAGGCCATCTCCGGCAACGTTCTGCCGCTGGCTGCCGCCGGGACTGAGGTAACGGTGCAGGTGACCATGGGTTAACCCGACTTGTTCTGCTTTTTCATATTATTCTCCTTTCTGTGACCAAAGCCGCCGCGCAGACCCCTGCACGGCGGCTTTGGTTTATAATGAAACAGTTTAATGATTGAAAATGCGCTCCGCATTCGCTCTGCGCATAGATAGCGGAATTATTATTTTAATTTGCATTTCAGCCAAGCCTGCGGGCTTGGCTGAAATGCTTTTTCACGGGAGGGGTCGTAATGGTAAAATAGCGCTTTCAGACTGCAAATGCTGTTTTCCTCTGCGACCCCGCTTGTGAAAATGCGTTTGGAGTAGGCCGCGGTTGCGTAGCAATGAAAGCCCCAGTGGGGCTTTTAAGCGGCGGAGCGGTCTGCGTGAGCAGATGGAGGGGCTTTGCCCCGACAAGTTCCCGCAGGCCGCGACAAACGCGAAATAAAAATAATCTTTCCGCTGAAGATGGCCAGAGCATAAGCGGAGGCCATTCTAAATCGTCTCCTTCCCTCTTGCATTTTTGGGGAAAGAGGTGTAGAATACAGTCACAATCAAACACAGGGGAGCTCGTGCAGCGGGCTGAGAGGAAGTATAGCAAGCTTCGACCCTTTTACCTGATGCGGATAATGCCGCCGTAGGAAGTCATACCCTTTATGATTTTTTGCAGGAGGAGCCGTGCCGGGCTCCTCCTGTTTTTTTGTACCTCTGCGGAGGTTCCGCAGCCGGCTGAGGGGGAGCGCCCTGAGCCTTGGATGAATGCAGCGATGGGAAGCCGTGTTCCGGCGTGAGAGGAAGCCAGTAAGCTTCGACCGCACCTTCCGTACCTGTTCCCGCCTTGTTACGGGCACGGGCTGTTTTGTTGCGGGAGCGCCGGTGTTCGTCCTGCGCTGCCGCAGATGGTTGAAAAGGAGCTAATTTATCATGAAGAATCTCTCTGTCAAAAAGCTTGCCCTCGCCGGTATGTTCTGTGCCCTGTGCGTAGTGGGCAGCGTGTTCAGCTTTCCCATGTTCGGCAGCAAGTGCGCCCCGGTGCAGCACATGGTCAACGTGCTGTGCGCCGTTCTGCTGGGGCCCTGGTGGGGCGTGGGCGTAGCCTTTGTGGCTTCCCTGCTGCGCAATCTGCTGGGTCTGGGCAGCCTGATGGCTTTCCCGGGCAGTATGTTCGGTGCGCTGCTGTGCGGCCTTGCATACCACAAGACCAAAAACCTGATCGCCACCGTGGTGGGTGAGGTGTTCGGCACCAGCATTCTGGGCGGCCTGTGCGCATGGCCCGTGGCCATCTTCCTGATGGGCAAGAGTGCTGCGGATATCGCTTTCTACGCCTATATTGTGCCCTTCCTCATCTCCACCGCCGTGGGTGCGGTGATCGCCGGTGCTGTGGTGTTCAGCCTGCAGCGCTCCGGCGCTCTGCGCTCCATGCAGAACAGCCTTTCCTGAGCGGAGGTGCCGGGAATGCTCAAGACCGCCTTTGAGAACCTGCGCAGCCGCAGCCCTCTGATCCACAACATCACCAACTATGTCACCGTGAACGACTGCGCCAACATGGTGCTGGCCTGCGGTGCCTCCCCCATCATGGCCGACGATGCCGCCGAGGTGGAGGAGATCACCGCCATCTGCGGCGGACTGAACATTAACATCGGCACGCTGAACAGCCGCACCGTCACCAGTATGCTGCTGGCGGGCAAAAAGGCCAATCAGCTGGGTCACTCTGTGGTGCTGGACCCGGTGGGTGCCGGCGCTTCCCATCTGCGCACCGACACTGCCTTCCGCCTGCTGCGGGAGGTGCAGTTCACAGTGATCCGGGGCAACATCTCGGAGATCAAGACCCTTGCCTCCGGTGCAGGCACCACCAAGGGCGTGGATGCAGACGTGGCCGACAAGGTGACCGAGGAGAATCTGGACAGCGCTGTGGCCTTTGCAAAGGCTTTTGCCGCCCGCACCGGCGCGGTGGTAGCCATTACCGGCGCCATCGACATCGTAGCCGATGCACAAAAAGCCTACTGCATCCGCAACGGCAACGCCATGATGAGCAGCATCACCGGCACGGGCTGTCAGCTTTCTGCCCTGACGGCGGCCTTTGTCACCGCCAACCCCGACCACCCGCTGGAAGCTGCCGCTGCGGCGGTGTGCGCCATGGGTCTGGCGGGCGAAGTTGCCCACCAGCGGCTCACCCCGCAGGATGGCAACGCCACCTACCGCAATTACATCATTGATGCCATTTACAACATGACCCCCGAACAGCTGGAGAAAGGCGCAAACTATGAAGTGCGATAAACACACCATGCTCCTGTACGCGGTGACCGACCGCGCATGGGTGGGCGAGCAGACTTTGTATCAGCAGGTGGAAAGTGCCCTGAAGGGCGGTGCCACCTGCGTGCAGCTGCGGGAAAAGCAGCTGGGCGACGCGGATTTTTTACAGGAAGCCATCCAAATCCACGCTCTGTGCCAGCAGTACGGTGTGCCGCTGTTCATCAACGATAACGTGGAAGTGGCACTGCAGTGCCACGCCGAGGGCATCCATGTGGGGCAGGACGATATGGCAGCCGCACAGGTGCGCCAGCGCGTGGGCGACGGCGTGATGATCGGCGTTTCTGCCCACACGGTACAGGAAGCGCTGGACGCTGTGGCGCACGGTGCAGACTACCTTGGCGTAGGCGCGGTATTTGCCACCCACACCAAGACGGACGTGAGCGAGATGCCCCGGCAGACCCTGCTGGACATCTGCAACGCCGTGGATGTGCCGGTGGTAGCCATTGGCGGCATCCACAAGGAGAACATTCTGCAGCTCAAGGGCACCGGCGTGGACGGTGTGGCGCTGGTAAGTGCCATCTTTGCCGCAAAGGACATCGAGGCCGAGTGCCGTGAGCTGCGTGCCCTTTCGGAGCAGATCATAAAGTAAGCTATCATCCCGCGGCAAACCGGGGGCACCACCTTGGGCCGCGTTACAAAATTCATGGAGAAAACCAACATGAAAAGCGTATTTTGCGCAGGTGCCGGCATCCAGAGCATACTGTTTTTTCTGAATGGCGGCTACTTACCTGCTGGCCGGGAGCTTTCTCCTCGGACACGAATCGGGCCATTCCATCGCCCGCCCTACTGCCTGCGGCAGCAGGGTCCCACCCCAGCGGACGGTCCTCGGAGAAACTCCCGACCGGCGGTTCGCTCCCACATCACTGTATGACCAGCACCCTGCTGTTCAGAGATAAACTGTCATTTGGAGGAACACAGCGTATGCAGACTTATACCACCCAGATGGATGCCGCCCGCAAGGGCATCATTACCCCGGAGATGGAGATCGTAGCCAAAAAGGAATACCGCACCACCGAGGAGATCCGCCAGTGGGTCGCCGAGGGCAAGGTAGCCATCCCCGCCAACAAGCACCACACCTGCCTGAACCCCGAGGGCGTGGGCTCCATGCTGCGCACCAAGATCAACGTGAACCTTGGCGTCTCCCGCGACTGCAAGGACTACAACATTGAGATGCAGAAGGTGATGAGCGCCGTGAACATGGGCGCAGAAGCCATTATGGATCTGTCCAGCCACGGCAACACCCAGCCCTTCCGCCAGAAGCTGACCCACGAGTGTCCGGTGATGATCGGCACTGTGCCGGTGTACGATTCGGTCATCCACTACCAGCGGGATCTGGCAGAACTGACTGCACAGGACTTCATCGATGTGGTACGCCTGCACGCAGAGGACGGCGTGGACTTTGTTACTCTGCACTGCGGTATCACCCGCAAGACCATCGAGCAGATCCGCAAGCACAAGCGCAAGATGAACATCGTGAGCCGCGGCGGCTCTCTGGTGTTTGCGTGGATGAGCATGACCGGCAACGAGAACCCCTTCTACGAGCACTTTGACGAGATCTGCGAGATCTGCGCCGAGCACGATGTGACCATCTCTCTGGGCGATGCCTGCCGTCCCGGCTGTCTGGCTGACGCCACCGACGTGTGCCAGATTGAAGAACTGGTGCGTCTGGGCGAGCTGACCAAGCGCGCATGGGCACACAACGTGCAGGTGATGGTGGAAGGCCCCGGCCATGTGCCCCTGAATCAGGTCGCTGCCAACATGGAGGTGCAGAAGAGCATCTGCATGGGCGCCCCCTTCTATGTGCTGGGACCTCTGGTCACCGATATCGCCCCCGGCTACGACCACATCACCGCTGCCATTGGCGGCGCAGTGGCAGCCGCCAGCGGTGCAGCCTTCCTGTGCTATGTGACCCCCGCCGAGCATCTGGCTCTGCCCAACGTAGATGACGTAAAGCAGGGCATCGTGGCCTCCAAGATCGCCGCTCACGCCGCCGACATCGCCAAGGGCATCCCCCACGCCCGGGACATTGACGACAAGATGGGCGATGCCCGCCGCGTACTGGACTGGGATGCACAGTTCGCCTGCGCGCTGGACCCCGAGACCGCCAAGGCCATCCGCGACGCCCGCCTGCCCGAGGACGACCACAGCGACACCTGCAGCATGTGCGGCAAGTTCTGCGCCGTGCGCAGCATGAACAAGGCGCTGGCCGGTGAATACATCGATATCCTGTAAGCTTTCCCCGCGCTGAAAGGCGCTTCTTCCTCCGGGACTGCTGCACAAACCGTGCGGCAGTCCTTTTTTTGTGGGACGATTTAAAATGCCCTCCGCTGCCGAGCTGCGGCATATTCAGTGGAATTATTATTTTGCATTTGCTGCACTGCGTTCAGTTTGGTCAATCTATTCTATCAATTTTTTAGATTTTACAATTCTTCTGTGCTGTACTATAATGAAGTAGCAACTTTATTACTCAAAAGTACAGGAGGCTGTTTTCTTGATAGTTGATCTGATTGAAGCGTTTTACCGCCTGCTGTGGGGCGATTTATTCACCCTGCCGGTGGCGGGCGGCATTGGCATCTCCTTTATGGTGGTGCTGCTGTTTGCCGCCGGTATCGGCTTTACCCTGCGCACAAGGCTGCTGCCGGTGCGGCTGTTCCGGGATATGATCGGCGCAGTGTGCGAAAAAAAGCAGGCTGCGGGCGGGCTTTCCTCCTTCCAGACACTGGTCATCTCCACCGCCACCCGGGTAGGCATGGGCAACCTTGTGGGCGTGGTGGCCGCTGTTTCGGCGGGCGGTGCGGGCGCGGTGTTCTGGATGTGGGTCACCGCCCTGCTGGGTGCTTCCACCTCCTTTGTGGAGTCCACTCTGGCGCAGAAGTACCGCGTGCCGGACCCGCTGTACGGCGGCTGGCGGGGCGGCCCGGCCTACTACCTTCATGTGCTGGCAGAGCGCAAGCGGGGCAAAAAGCTCAAGCGCTCGGTGTGCGCAGCGCTGTTTGCAGTGTCCGGTCTGATCTGCTGGTGCGGCATCAGTCAGGTGATTTCCAACTCGGTCAGTTCCGCCTTTGAAAACGCCTTTCACGTCCCGCCGCTGGCTACCACCGTGGTGCTTACCCTGCTGGCGGCGCTGATCGTGCTGCGCAAAAACGCCACCGTAAAAAGCCTTGACTTTATCGTGCCGGTCATGGCGGTGTGCTACTTTGTCATCACGGTGGGCATCGTGGTGCTGAATCTCCGGCAGCTGCCCGCCGTGCTGGCACGCATCTTTGCCGAAGCCTTCGGCCTGCGTCAGGTAGCCGCAGGCGGCTTTGGCGCGGTGCTGATGAACGGTGTCAAGCGCGGGCTGTTCTCCAACGAAGCGGGCAGCGGCTCTGCCCCTTGCGCCGCTGCCGCTGCGGAGTGCGACGACCCGGTAAAGATGGGGCTTGTACAGGCGCTGGGCGTATTGATCGACACGGTGGTCATCTGCAGCTGCACCGCCTTTCTGATGCTGCTGGTGCCGCAGGAGATCACCGCCGGGCTGACCGGCATGAACCTATTACAGACTGCCATGCAGTACCATCTGGGCAGTTTTGGCATCGTGTTCATTGCGGTGATCTTAGCGCTGTTCAGCTTCTCCACCTTTCTAGGGGTGCTGTACTACGCCCGGGGCAATGTGGCCTACCTGTGCGGCGACAACTGGTGGAGCCAGACCGCCTACAAGCTGCTGGCGCTGGCCATGCTGCTGGTGGGCGGCACACAGGCCTACACCGTGGTGTGGGATCTGGGCGATGTGGGCATCGGGCTGATGACCATCTTCAATATGCTGGCGCTCGTTCCCCTTTCCGGCGAAGCGCTGGCCGCCCTGAACGACTACGAAAAGCGCAAAAAAATAAAATAAGATCACAAAAACGGGCTGCTGCACAAGGTTCTGTGCAACAGCCCGTTTTGTAATATGCTAAAACTTTCAGCTATGCTGCTTCAGGGCGCAGACGGCGATGCTCAATGCGCTCCATGCGGCCTGATACATCAGCACCGTGGCGATGGACAGCTGCCAGATGCTGCCCGCATAGGTCAGCAGCACCGCAATGAATACCGAGAAGCATACCGACACCAGCTGCACCGTGGTGGCGCTGGTCTCGGCATTCTGTGCCTGATCTGCGGCCTGCAAGCCGCCAGTCAGGCTGGCAAAGCCCCTGTGGTGGTACAGGCAGCACTTGGGCTTTGCCGGGGCTGCATCGGCGGCTTCAATAGCCTGACACTGGTCGCCGTCCAGTACCGTGACCATGCCCTCCGGCAGATGGTAGGCCTCGGTGATGTGCCGCGCCGTCAGGCTGGGATCCTTGCTGGTGACCAGCAGACGGATGTTCTCCTTTTGCAGAGAAGCAAGACTGCGTGCCACATTGCGGCCGCCCACATAGCGCAGCACGAACATGGCGTGCAGGTTGCCGGACACTGCCAGATACAAAATTTGCAGCTCGCCATTTTGGGAGTGGCTGTCCTCGTAATCCTGCTCCGGCAGGGTAACGCCCTCCTGCTCCATGTAGCGGCGGGTGCCGATGAGGATGCGGTTATTGTCGCACCATGCCGAGAAGCCCAGCCCGGTGTGCTGCTCCAGATCCTTGACCGGGAACAGGATATCGGTGCGGTCCTCGATGATCTGGCGGAACAGCCCGCGCAAGGTGTCGCAGCTCTCGTTCAGTACACTTGCCGCATATAGGATGGCGCGGTCGATGCGGCCGCCCTTGAAGATGCGGATATCCTCCAGCGTCACGCTGTCAGCGGTAAACAGGTCGTCGGCGTCCAGCTCAATGGTGTCGATGCCGCCCAGCTCCTCAATGGCTGCCCAGCCGGGCACCACAGCGCCCACAGCGGCGGCAGCTCTTTGCAGCCGCAGCGCCGCCAGACCCGGCACCAGCACCGAGGAAAGGGGTGCGCCCATGCACAGCACGGCAGCAGCCGCAGCCACAGCGCAGTTGATGCCGCCGCCGAACAGCAGGAAGGCTACGCCGCTGAGCACTGCTGCCGCCAGCAGAACGCAGGCCACCTTGCGGGCGCGGCGCTCGCTGGCGCGCTCGCTGAGACTCTGCTCCACAAAGTCATCGCTGGCAGTCTGCACCGGGCGGCTCAGCAGCACCCACGGATCCTTCTGCTCCAGATCCCGGGCGAGGGCGCGGATCAGGTCTTTATCGCGGGTGCGGTAAGCGCCCCGCAGTTCGCCGCCCTCTGCCGCCAGCGTGTAGCCGCCCTGCACGGCAGACAGCATCACCCGGCTGCCCACCAGCGCCAGAAACAGTCCCAGCGCCGCCATACCGGTCAGCAGGCCGATGCCCTCGGTGCTGCGGTAGGCGTTGGCATTCAGCATGGCCACCACTGCCTGCAGCAGCGCTGCCACAGCAGCCAGCGCGGGCATGGTGTCCGCACTGGGACGGCCGCGCAGACCGGTCAGACCGTCCCGCAGCACCGGGTAGCCCACAAACAGGCTGGCGGCAAATAGCAGCAGATTGGCGGCATAGAACGCCGCCGGTGCTGCGTCCGGGTCCAGCACCGAAAGCGGCGGCAGCAGACGTTCTGCCGTCAGCCCAAGGTGCAGCAGCACCACAGCCAGAATGCCCGCCAGCACACAGCGCAAGGTCAGCTCTGCGGCCATGTGGTGCAGTTTGTCAGCGATGGATTCCGGCACAGCTTCCTCAGTAGAAACAGCTGCTTCCGGCGCGGTCTCCGGCTGTGCCGGGGCGGCGGGGGCAGCATCTGCCGGTGCGGGAGCCGGTTCAGCAGGAGCGCCGTCCTGCTCCAGCGGGAGCAGCGGCAGGCTCATGGTATCCTCTTTTTCCGGCTTGTGGGCAGCGGGCTTTTCATCCTCTGCCGTGCCGAACATCTGGAAAATAGACTTTTTCTCAGGCTTTTTCGGCAGCGTTTCCGGGTCTGCCGGAGCGCTGGCAAACACCACCGGCGGCAGTTCCTCGGCGGCCTTTTGTGCAGCCTTTGCCGGGGCTTTTTCCGGCTCTGCCGCAGGCTGTGCAGGCGCGGGCTGCACCTTTGGCTGCGGCGCTGCCTGCACGGGCTTTGCCGGCTGCACGGCAGGCTTTGCCTTGCCGCTCATGCCGTTGAGCATATCCTTCAGCTGCTGCATCTCCCGCTGCTCCAGCTCCTCCTGCGGCAACAGTATCTCCGGGGCGTTCTTCGCCTTGGGCTGCTTTTGGGGCGCCGCAACAGGCTGCGGCTCCGGCTGGGGTGCAGGCTTTTTCGGCTGTGGCTTCACGGCAGCAGCCGCCTTGGGTGCAGGCACAGGCTCTGCCGGCACTGCCTTGACCGGCTCTGTCCGGGCAAACTGCAGCGGCATTACCGGAACAGGGTCTGCGGTGCGCAGCTCCAGCGCCATGTCCTCCTGCTCCGGCTGTACCGGCTTTGCATCTGCCCCCAGCAGGATCTCGCCGGTGGGGATCTCCAGCACCGGCTGTGCCGCGGCGGGCGTTTCTTCTTTATCGTGGCCGAACAGCTTGCCCAGCAGCCCGGCCTTGGGCTTTTCCTCCACCGGGGCAGGCTCGTCCCGGTGGGTCATCTCCTCGGGCAGATCGATCACACTGGTGCTGAAAAAGTTGCGGAACCGCTCTTCAGCCGAGAGCTCTCCCGTCTGCTTGCCCTTGCGTTCATTTTTATTGTTCGGCATCCTTGTCCCTCCCACTGTTCTGGATGGAGTTTACCGCTTGTTTTATTCTTCTACGGCGCGCTGCGACTGGATCTCGTACAGAATGATGCCTGCCGCCACCGAAACGTTATAACTGTCCACGCCGGTACCGGGTGCAGCCATATCCAGCCGCACCACACCGTCGCACAGCTTCTTGACCAGCTGGGATACCCCGCTGCCCTCGCTGCCCAGTACCAGCGCGATGGGGCCGGTCAGGTTATTCTTGCGCAGGGAGACGCCGTCCATGTCGGCGCAGTAGACGAACACGCCCTGCTCCTTCAGGCGGCGGATGGTCTCGCCGATGTTGGCCACGCGCGCCACCGGCAGACGCTCGGCAGCGCCTGCGCTGGACTTGATCACGGTGGGGGTAACGGATGCGCCGCCACGCTTGGGGATGACGATGCCGTGGGCACCGCACAGCAGGGCGCTGCGCATGACTGCGCCCAGATTGTGGGGATCCTCAATGCCGTCGCTCAGCACCAAAAAGGGCGGCTCGCCCTTGGCTTTGGCTGCTGCCAGCAGATCCTCCACGGTCGCGTACTCGATCTCGCTTGCAAAGGCCGCCACGCCCTGATGGCTCTCGGTGCCGGTCATCAGGCGCAGCTTGTTGGGGTGCACCCGCTTGACCGTTGCGCCGGCCTCTTTGGCCAGCGCTGTATAGTATGCCGCCACTGCCGGAGCCATCCCCTCGGCAATAAGCACGGTATCCACACCGGAGCCGCTCTTCAGCAGCTCGGTCACAGGGTTTTTGCCGTAGATCAGGCTCTCGCTTTTCTGCTGCGGCTGCTCTGCATCGCGGCGCGGACGGCGCGGCTGGTTACGTTCTTCCATCTTTTTATGCTCCTTCCGTTCCGGGCGGGCGGTGCCGCGCCGGAGCGTTTTATTCTGTTTATGATAATCCAAGATAAAGTATACCATATCTCGCCCGGCTTCGCCACAAATTGCAGAGATTTTATTGCCCGGCGCTAAAATTTTTTCGGTAAAAAGCGTTCCTTCCTGCCGGTTTCGGCAGCTGTAAAAATGTTTTGCCCGCTGCCCGGGCAGCACGGCGCATTTCCGCTGTTTTGCCAAAGCAAAAAGTTTTCCACAAAATGTGTCTATACATTCCGTAAACAGCCTATGATTTTTCCACAAGTTGAAAACTCAGTGGAAAGTGTGTAAAAGTCCAGTCGCAGCGCCTGTTTTTCGGGTGGAATTAAACAATTTCCACTGGGTTTTCAACAGCAAGTTCCCCCATATCCTGGCAAAAGCCTTACAATTTGTAAAATTCAAGTCGGAATTATGACAATTTTTTAAACCAGAAATTGTCCGCTTTTGCAATTTTCTCCAACATCATTTTGACGAATGTTAAAATGTGTTGAAAACCCGCGTCATCGATGCACAAGGCAGATGTTGCAGCATATATGGATTTTTGTCGCCAGGCGCAGAACATTTCTGCCGCTGCTGCATCAGCCGCTTTGTGCCGTGCCTGTTCCGCAGCAGCTCTATGCAAGAAAAAGCGCCTGTTCGGATTGATTTTAGGCGCAGTTTGGGGTATACTAACCATGTGGGCTTGTTAAACCATGCACAATGCGGTGTGTGGCAGAGCCGGAACCCCGATAATTTTTGGAGGTAATGAATAATGTTGGTAAATGCAACCGAAATGCTGCTCAAGGCACGCGATGGCCACTACGGTGTGCCGCAGTTCAACATCAATAATCTGGAGTGGACCAAGGCAGTCCTGACCGCCTGCGAGGAAATGAAGAGCCCCGTCATTCTGGGTGTTTCCGAGGGTGCAGGTAAGTACATGACCGGCTTCAAGACTGTTGCCGCTATGGTCAGCGCTATGGTCGATTCCATGGGCATCACTGTTCCCGTTGCTCTGCATCTGGATCACGGCACCTACGAGGGCTGCAAGGCCTGCGTTGAGGCCGGCTTCTCCTCCATCATGTTCGACGGCAGCCACTACTCCATCGAGGAGAACGTGGAAAAGACCAAGGAGCTGGTCGCTCTGGCACACGCTCACGGCATGAGCATCGAAGCCGAGGTTGGCTCCATCGGCGGCGTTGAGGACGGCGTTGTAGGCGCTGGCGAGATCGCTGATCCCGAAGAGTGCGCAAAGATCACCGCTCTGGGCATCGACTTCCTGGCTGCCGGCATCGGCAACATCCACGGCGTCTACCCCGCAAACTGGAAGGGTCTGGACTTCGAGGCTCTGGACCGCATCCATAAGGCCACCAACAACATTCCTCTGGTTCTGCACGGCGGCACCGGCATCCCCGATGAGATGATCGCAAAGGCCATCAGCCTGGGCGTTTCCAAGATCAACATCAATACCGAGTGCCAGCTGGTGTTTGCTGAGGCCACCCGCAAGTACATCGAAGAGGGCAAGGATCAGCAGGGCAAGGGCTTCGACCCCCGCAAGCTGCTGGCTCCCGGCGCTCAGGCCATCGTTGACAAGTGCAAGGAAAAGATCGAGCTGTTCGGCTGCGCAGGCAAAGCCTGAGCAGAAGCGCATCTCCTGAGCACATTCCCGCCCCATAAATGATATTGCCCCGCTGTTCTGTGCATCACAAAACAGCGGGGCATTTTTTTGTAAGCCAATCCGCAAAAAGGGGGCTGCTGCACCGGTTTTTCCCGTGTGCCGCAGCCCCTCTTCTTTACTGGTTCAATTTTGCAAACGCTTCCCGCACATCGCCGGAGAAGTAGAGCGTGCCCAGTGCGCACACGGGGCCGGTGCCCCCAAGGGCGACCGCCCGGGCCACACCGGCTTCAATGGTGGGAGCAGGCTCGGCCCTGCCGCCCCGGGCGCGGATCTGTTCGGCCAGCGCCTCAGCAGGCATGGCGCGGGGGGTATGGGCCGCCACGGTGACGAACTGCCCGGCCAGCGGCAGGAGCAATGCCAGCATCTCGTCCACATCCTTGTCCGCCATGATGCTGAGCAGGAACACGAACTTCTGCCCCGGAAAGCGGTCCCGCAGGCTCTGCACGGTGGCCCGCATTCCGTGGGCGTTGTGGCTGCCATCCAGCAAAAAGACGGGCGAATGCCGCAGCAGCTCGAATCGGCCCGGCCAGCGCACCTGTTCCAGACCAGCACGGATGGCGCTGTCCGGGATGTTCCAGCCCCGGCTGCGCAGCACCCGCAGCACCGTGATGGCCGTGGCGGCGTTCCGGGGCTGATAGCTGCCGATCAGGGGCAGGCGGATGCCGTTCAGGCCGTCAAAATCAAAGGTGACAGCATCCAGATCCCCGTCCTCGATGGTCAGCCTGCTGAGATCCACGACAGTCAGCGGTGCGTGCCGCTCTGCCGCCGTACGGGCGATGACGGCATCGGCCTCAGGCACACCGCCATAGCTCACCACCGGACTGCCCGGCTTGATGATGCCCGCCTTGGCCGACGCGATATCGGCCAGGGTGGGGCCCAGCTCCTTCACATGATCCATGCCCAGCGCCGTGATGACCGCGCACTCCGGCGGGTCGATGACGTTGGTGGAATCCAGCGTGCCGCCCAGGCCCACCTCCAGCACCACGATGTCGCATTTTGTCTCAGCGAACCAGAGCATCCCCAATGCCGTGATGATCTCGAACTCGGTGGGGATATCGATCATGGCATCGGCAGCGGGCTTCACACGCTCCACCAGCCGCACCAGCGATTCCAGCAAGTACATTCTATCAGACAGAAAATGATATCGCAA
>ERZ772875.2493-NODE-2493-length-13423-cov-7.765036_pt1 | contig 13423 bp, 10 predicted proteins | sample MGYA00580585_ERZ772875 | MGnify/ENA primary metagenome ERZ772875 (study PRJEB29015, sample SAMEA2737736) | human gut metagenome | biome: human gut; feature: human-associated habitat; material: faeces | place: China | collected 2012 ... | reverse complement strand
AGGTGTAGTAGCACCCCTGCACGCAGAAGGAAAGCACCACCTTGCGCACTACGTCCGTCTCAAAGGTGGGGTCGGTCTGGGCGATGCACTGGCACATGGCCTGTTCCACCCGGTTGATGAACAGCCCCTGCCGGGAGCCGGAGAACAGCACGCTGATCTCGGCCTGATGCGCGGTGAAGGCGCGGAACATCTCCCGCGCAAGCCACTCGGTGCGCTCGCTCACATCGCTGGCGGTCAGGCGGGGCAGGCTTTCCACCACCGCGTGCACCATCTCGTCCTCCATGGCGTTGGCCAGCGCATAGATATCCTGATAATGGGCGTAGAATGTGGATTTATTGATGCAGGCACGGTCGCACAGCTCCTTGACACGGATCTTTTCCACCGGCTTTTCGCGGCGCAGCTCCATAAAGGCCTGCTTGATGGCGCGCTCGGTCTTTTCAATGCGGATATCCAGAAAACCCACCTCTTTTGCATTTTTGTTGATTTTCCAACATTTTTCCGGTTTTGCGGATAGACAAGCCCCGCAGCCCTTTTTATACTGGGTATAAGCGGAGCGGCGTTACTCCTTGCGGTACAAAAGCCCCTGCTGCTCCAAAGCATCATGGATGCGGGCAAAGGTGTCCTTGTCCGGGCAGCGCAGGGTGTGCAGGTGCACACCGCCGGTCATGCGGCTCAAAAGGCTCTCGGGTGCATCCGCTGCCTGACGGATAAAGTTATCCACGTCGTACCGGTTGCACAGGTTCAATGTGGCACGGATCTCGCCGTACAGGCTGTTTTCCACCGCCACATCCACCACCGTGCCGCCCTGATCCACCACGGTGTACAGCTCCCGTCGCATCTCCTCCTGCGTGCGGTGCACACAGGCCAGAATGCCGGTATAGCCCTTTTCTGCCGGGTGCAGCTGGTAGCCCCGGGGGGTGGCATCGATCTGCGCCCCACCGGCGCGCAGCAGCGCCACATCCCCTACCACGATCTGCCGCGACACCCCCAGCTCGGCCGCCAGCGTGCTGGCGCTTAAGGGGGCACCGGCGCTGTTCAGCCGGGTCAGGATGCGTTCTCTGCGCTGTGCTGCATTCATAGGGGGTCAGGCTTCCTTTCCGTAAAACGACTTTTCTCTCCTTATTGTAGCAAAACGCGGCAGAATGTGCAAGGTTATTCCAATCTCAGCTTTCTGAACAAAGGCTTCCCCCGGAAGGGGGAAACCTATTCCCAAAGGGTAAAGGCTTTCGCTCCGGTCACGCCGCAGGCGTTGCTTTATTCCAATCTCAGCAGGGTGGCGTAATTGGAGGGCAGCTGCACCTTCATGCGGTTCCACTCGGTGGAGACCAGCACCTCCTGCGCGCCCACGGTGTCCGCCAGCAGGTCGGTGACCTTGGCTGCTTCCACCGGCAGCTGGAACTCCAGCTGTGCGGGGGTATCGCCGTTGTTCAGCACCGCTACCACCGCCTTGCCGTCCAGCACCCGGGCAAAGGCGTAGCACTGGGTGGTGAGCTGCAATTCCTTTACCTCGCCGTAGGTCATTTCCGGCAATTCAGCCTTGCATTTCCCCAGCGCTTTGTATACACTGGTAACAGGATTTGTACGTTCTGCATCAGCGTAGTCACTGAGCTCCAAGCAGGGACGCAGCGGCCAGTCGCTGCCCCACTCCTTTTTGCCCTCGATACCGAACTCCGAGCCGTAGTAGATGGACGGGATGCCCCACAGGCTGTACACCAGAATGGCGATATGCCGGATGTGCTCCCGGTTGCGCAGCTTGTTGGGCAGGCGCTCCACATCGTGGTTATCCGAGAAGAGATACAGCCGGGTGTCGTGGCACAGCCCCTGCAGCCGGCGCATGGTGTGGGCGATTTCAAAATAGTTGTGGTCGTTGTGGCCGCTCCACAGGCCCTTGTGCAGCTCGTAGTTGGTGACCGAGTGCAGCATTTCCGGGTTTGCCCAGCGGCTGTAATCGCCGTGGATGACCTCGCCCATCAGCCAGAACTCCGGCTTTACCTCGTTTGCCAGACGGCGCAGCCCGCGCATGAAGTCGAAATCCAGCACGTCGGCTGCGTCCAGACGGATGCCGTCGATGTCGAACTGCTCCACCCAGAAGCGGACGGTATCATAATGATACTGCTGCACCTCCGGGTTGCGCTGGTTCAGCTTGACCAGCAGGTTGTAGCCGCCCCAGTTGCCGTAGGAAAAGCCGTCGTTATACTCGTTGTTGCCCCAGAAGTTCACATCGCAGAACCAGTCCTTATAGCGGGCGTTCTCGCGGTTTGCTTTCAGGTCCTGGAACGCGAAGAAATCGCGGCCCACATGGTTGAACACGCCGTCCACGATGACCCGCTGCCCGCGGGCGTGGCAGGCCGCCACAAAAGCCTTGAACTCCTCGTTGGTGCCAAGGCGGCGGTCCACCAGACGGTAGTTGATGGTATCGTAGCCGTGGGAGCCGCTCTCGAACAGCGGGCCGATGTAGATAGCTGTACAGCCCAGCTTTGCCGCGTGGGCTGCCCATGCTTCCAGCTTTGCAAAAGCGCCCGGGGTGGGCTGGCCGTCGTTTTCGTGCGCACAGCCGCACAGCCCCAGCGGATAGATGTGATAAAATACTGCTTCGTCATACCAAGCCATGATCGTTCGCTCCCATTCTATTGCTCTAAAAAGTTGCACCGCCCGCAAGGCGGTAGCAACAGTATACCACACCCTCTGGCAAATATGTGTATTTTTGCCGATTTTTGTCAAGATTCGCTAAGATTATCGGCTACTGTGCCGGTAAAAAAGCGTTTTTCTTGGATAGTTTGCCCAAACAGCCTTGTATCAACCGGCGCACACCGCCGGTCAACATAGAGAAGTAAGGAGATCTTTGCATGAATTACCCTGTGATCCCCCGCACGTTTTTCAGTGGCGACTGCTTCGATGCCTACCGCATTCTGGGTGCGCACCCCTGCACCGACCCAAACGGCGCCGAGGGCTGGCGTTTTGCCGTGTGGGCACCCGGTGCCACCGCCGTGGAGGTGTGCGGCGGCTTTGACGGCTGGGAGCGCGGCGTACCCATGGAAAAAGCCGATACCGGCGTGTGGAGCGCTTTTATCCCCGGCCTTGCGGAGGGCGAGTTGTACAAATACCGCGTGCATGGCGCGGACGGCAGCACCGTGATGCGCAGCGACCCCTACGCCTTTGCCACCGAGCTGCGCCCCGGCACCGCCAGCAAACTGACAAAGCTGGATTTCACCTTTGACGACACCGCGTGGATGGAGCGGCGGGACAAATGCCGCAACCGCCCGCTGAACATCTACGAGCTGCACGCCGGCAGCTGGAAGCACAAGCCCGGCGCAACCCGGCCGGACGGCTCGGACGGGTGGTACAACTACGAGGAGCTGGCGCGGGAGCTGATCCCGTGGCTGCTGGAGCACCACTTTACCCATGTGGAGCTGCTGCCGCTGGCCGAGCACCCCTTTGACGGCAGCTGGGGCTACCAGACCACCGGCTACTTTTCGGTGACCAGCCGCTACGGCACCCCCGCCCAGTTCGCGGGCTTTGTCAACGCCTGCCACCGCATGGGCATCGGCGTCATCATGGACTTTGTGCCGGTGCACTTTGCCGCCAACGCTGACGCACTGGCAAAGTTTGACGGCACCTACCTGTACGAGTACGACAGCGACGTGGGACAGAGCGAGTGGGGCACCTGCAACTTCAACTACTACCGCCGGGAGGTGTGCAGCTTTTTGAGCAGCGCCGCCGGGCTGTGGATGGACGTGTACCACTGCGACGGCATCCGCATGGACGCCATCTCCCGGGCGCTGTACTGGCAGGGCGACCCCAACCGGGGCGTGAATCAGGGCGCGGTGAACTTTTTGCGCAGTTTGAACCACGGGCTGAACGAGCGCTGGCCCACCGGCATCTACATGGCGGAGGACTCCACCAACTTTTTAAAGGTGACCGCCCCCACCCGCTACGAGGGCGTGGGCTTTGACTACAAGTGGGATATGGGCTGGATGCACGACACGCTGGACTACTTTGCCACCCCCTTCGGCGAGCGCCCGGGCTGCTACGGCAAGCTTTTGTTCAGTATGCACTACTTCTACAACGAGCTGTATCTGCTGGCGCTGAGCCACGATGAGGTGGTGCACGGCAAAAAGACCATCATTGACAAGCTGTGGGGCAGCTACGCGGAAAAATGCGCCCAGCTGCGCACCCTGTATTTTTATATGTACACCCATCCCGGCAAAAAGCTGAACTTTATGGGCAACGAGCTGGCACATTTCCGGGAGTGGGACGAAAAGCGGGAGCTGGACTGGAATCTGCTGGAATACCCCTTCCACGATGCCTTCCAGAAGTACTTTGCCGCTCTGAGCCGCACCTACGCCTCCGAGCCCGCCCTCTACGATGGCGAGTACAACCCGGACTGCTTTGAGTGGGTGGCAAACGAAAGCTGCGCCGAGGGTGTGTACGCATGGCTGCGCAAAGGGCGCGGGCAGAACCTGCTCTGCGTCATGAACACGCAGGACCACGCCCACAAAAAGTTCCCCCTGTACCTCAAGTTCCCCTGCAGCGCAGAGCTGGTGCTGGACACCGAGGCCGGCACTTGGGGCGGCGTGCACAAGGCGCACCGCAAGCAGAGCTTCCACACCACCGATGGCGGTGTGTTCGGCCGGGACTACACCCTGACGCTGGACCTGCCCGCCATGGGCAGCTATCTGCTGCGGCTGTCCCCGGAAGCCCCCAACCCGGACGCCGCCCGCCTGAGCGCCAACAGGGCGCTGGCGCAAAAGCGCAAGGCGGCAAAGGCTGCTAAGGCCGCCGCGGAAGTTTCCGATAAGTAATATTTACGCAAAAATGTCCCGTCTGCTTTGAAAGCGGCGGGACATTCTGCATTTTTCGCCGCCGGGGTGCTGGACAGTGCCCCGGGGAGTTGTTATACTGTAAGGTGTGAAATTTTGCAAGGAGGGTCCTATTCCATGTCCGAACCCATTACGAAGCCCCGCGTTTCCGCTGCGGCGAAAATCGTGCTGGTGCTGGCGGCAGCAGCGGTGCTGCTGGCCGTTTTTGCGCTGGCTGCGCCCGGCAGCAAGTTCTTTTTTCCGCTGGTGAGCCTGTGGTGCAACCTTGCCCTGTTTGCCTGTGTGCTGCTGGTGCTGCGGGTGGCGGGAATCAAATTTGACCTCTTCCACAAGGCGGTGCTCGTCGGCCTGTGGGCGGCGGCGCTGGTCTACTTTTTCTGGGCGCTTGGCCGCCGCAGCTTTGTGTATATCTGGGACTATGTCAACTATATCAACAAGCAGTACTGGGCCGAAGCTGCCTTTCTGCAAAGCCCGGCGGCGGGCTTCCAGTTCATCTTCGGCTCCTTTGCCGAGGACTACACCAACTTTATCACCCTGTTTCTGGAGTTTCCCTTCTGCCTGAGCGACCGCACCGGCGACAGCTTTGCCTTCTGTCAGGTGTTCAGCGTCCTGCCCATGCTGCTGGTGCTGCTGGCAGGGCTTACCATCAAGGTGGGGCAGATGCTGCGGGTGAAAAACCGCTTCTGGTACTTCCTCATCGGCATGACATGGATGGTCACCTACCCGTGGCTGCGCATGAGCGCCATGCTCAGCCAGCCGGACTGGTTCGTCCTCATCTTCGGCTTCAGCATCCTGCTGCTCACGCTGGACTTCCGGTTTGAAAAGCTGGAGCCGGTGCGCTTTTGCCTGCTGTTTGCCGCCACAGCAGCCATCATCCTTTCCCGCCGGTGGTACTTATATTTTGTGGTGGGCTACTACTTTGCCTACGCGGTGCTGGTGCTGGTAAGCAGCGCGCGCACCGCCCGCGCCGGGCAGAAAAAGCAGGCGCTTTTGCAGGTGCGCAACCTCGTGCTGTTCGGCCTGATGAGCATGGTGGCCATGCTGATCCTGCTGTGGCCGATGGTCAGCCGCATCCTCGCTTACAGCTACGCCGAGCGCTATTCCTACTATAACGGCGGCGGCTTTGTGGCCGAGATCAGCCTGCAGTTCTGGCGCATGGGTCTGATGAACCTTGTGCTCGTGGGCATGGGGCTGTGGTTCTGCCTGAAAAAGCGCAAAATGCCCGCACTGCCCTGCCTTGCCGGGCTGGAGATCCTGCTGAGCATGCTGCTGTTCACCCGCATCCAGAACACCGGCTCCCACCAGATGCTGCTGTTCCTCCCGGGGTGGTTTCTCCTGTTTTTGCTGGGCGCAGCGGCGCTGGCCGAGGGCATCAGCCGCTTCCGGACGGCAAAGGTCGTGTTCTGGGTGTTCACCCTCGTGTTTGCCACCTCGGTGCGCTGCTCTCCCCTGACCACCGTTGCCCTGCCGGGCTTTCTGGTGGATCACTTCCCGCTGGCAGTCACCGAGGAGTTCGTCCGGCTGGACAAGCTGATCTATGACCGCAAGGATCTGCCGCAGATCAAGGCCATTGCCAACTGGATCGACACCCACTGCGCCGAGGGCGAGATCAGCTACATGATCCCCCACGATATGCTGTACTGCCCGGATCACTTCAAGAACTGCCAGCTGCCCGCAACCCCCATCAACGATAAGCTGGCCTTCGGCTTCTCGGTGCCGGGCACCCACAACTTCCCCATGCAGTTCTTCGAGGCCAAATATGTCCTCACCGCCGACCCCTTCCCCCAGACCTTTGTGGGCAACGGCGAGATGTCCCACAAGCTGAACGAGAGGTTCCTTGCGGTGCGGGACGAGTACTTTACACAGGAAGCCACCTTTGATATGGGCAACGGCACCACCTTTACCATCTGGCGGCGCACCGTGGCCCCCACCCGCGCCGAGGTGGAGTATTACCTGAGCGCCTTTAAGGAAGAAGATGCCCAGTACCCGGAGATGTTCTCCCAGATCGCAGAAAGCTGGCTGGCCGCCCGCGGGCTGTAACGCCGCTTTTATAAAAAGGAGTGTTCGACTATGGAACAAGCTGCAAACACCATGCCCGCTGCCACTTTAGGGCAGTACAAGGGGCTTGCCTTCACCCGCCGGGTGCGCCCGGTATCGGATAAGGCCGTAGAGGCGGATATCGGCAATCTGGCGCGGGTCCACGCGCCCTTTGTGCCGACTGACGCGCCCGCCGCCCGCGGGATGCGGGTCACGCTGGATTTCGAGGGCTTTCTGGAGGGTGCGCCCATCCCGGACAGCCGGATGGAAAAAGTGACCGTGGTGCTGGGCACCGGGCAGCTGATGCCCGCCGCCGAGGATGCCGTGTACGGCCACTGCGCGGGCGAGACTTTCCGGTTCGATTTCACCTACCCTGCCGAGTTCCGGGTGCCGGAGCTTTCCGGCAGGACCGCGCAGTTTGAGATCTGCCTGCACACGGTAGAGCGCAGGCAGGTGCCCCCGGTGGACGATGCCCTTGCAAAATCGCTGGGCTATGCGGACTTGGAAGCCCTGCGGGAGAGCCTGCGGGAGAAAAAACGCCTTTCCCACGAGGCCAACGCCGACCGCATTGCCGGGGCGGCGCTGCTGGATATGGCGGGGGCGAACCTGACCGTGGAGCTGCCTGCAGAGCTGCTGGCGCAGAACGCCGAATACCAGATGAACCAGCTGCGCCAGCGGCTGCGCAAGAGCAAAATGACCATGGAGCTCTACTGCAAGAGCGCCGGGCTGACCCCGGAGCAGGTGCGGGAGGGCTACCGCAAGGAAGCCGAGCGCCAGCTGCGGGCCATGCTGGCGGTGCGCGCCATCGCCGAAGCCGAAAAGATCACCGTGACCCAGCAGGAGGTGGACGCCGAGATCGCCCGCCTTTCCAAGCTGCACGACACCCCGGAAGAAGAGATCCGCAAGGTGCTCAGCCGGGACGCCATCGCCGCCGCCGTGACCAACCAGAAGGTGCAGCGTTTCCTGCTCGACCACGCCGCCCTTACCTCTGTTGTGGAAAAGGAGTAAGACCATGGGCTTTTTTACCAGAACTGCAATGGATGCCCTGATGAAGACCAGCCATCCCGAGATCAACCGCCGCCAGTGCTGGAATTTGCACCCTCACCGCAAGCCCTGCACGACCTGCAAGGACATCTGCCCCTACGGCGAGGAGATCTTTACCCGCCCGAACCTCGTCAAGGACTGGGACCCCTGCACCGACTGCGGACTGTGCGTTTCCGCCTGCCGCAGCGGCTGCATTGCGCCTTCGCCCGAGCAGGTGCAGCGGGATACCGCCGCTGCCGACACCGACAACGATACCATCTGGATCGGCTGTGAGAAGTCCACCCGCAAGAACACCGTGGTGCGCAGCTGCATCTGCGCCCTCTCGTGGGAGGCGCTGGCGTATCTGGCACTGAACAAAAAGATCGTGCTGGACCTGACCCCCTGCGGGCAGTGCGAGAACGACCTGTGCGCCGAGCAGCTGCGTAAGGAACTGACCCGCCTTGTGGACTTTTTCGGTCAGCCGATGTTTGAAGCGCGGTTCTCGCTGGCGTATGAGGAAAAGGAGTACCCCTACCATGTGCAGGAGTTGACCCGCCGCGAGATGCTGGAACAGGTGAGCCACGGCTCCAAGAGCGGCACCAAAAAGCTGCTGCAGATGCTGCCCGGCCTGCGCAGCGAAGAGGACAGCGGGGTGGACTTCCGCCTGCTGCTGCACCAGCGCACAAAGCAGCTGAAAGCCGCCATGGAGACGCCCCTGCAGTACGGCTACTATATGCCCAAGTTCACCGACAACTGCTTTGGCTGCGGCCGGTGCGAGAAAGCCTGCCGCGCCAACGCCCTGAAGTTTGAGGAGATGCCCAACGGCCAGACCCGCATGGTGCTTACCCCGTGGAAGTGCAGCGAGTGCGGCGTGTGCATGAACGTGTGCTCCAACAAGGGCTTTGACGGCATGAAGCTGTACCAGCTTACCACCCTTGGCCCCGTGGTGCTGCACAAGTGCACCAAGACCCTGTGCAAGCAGTGCGGCAAGCCCATTGCCCCGGACAGCGCCGAGGGACTGTGCTCGGTGTGCCGCATCAAGGCGCGCACCCTGAAACGGCAGGAGGAGGCGCGTCAGCGCGCCGAGCAGCTGAAGGCCGAGCGCGCCGCCAAGGCCGCCGAGGAGGCCGCCAAGGCAGCGGAAAACGCCGCCGGAACCGCTGCGGAAGCCACCGCCCCGACCGTGGAGACTGCCGCAGCCCAGACCGCAGAGACCGCTGCCGCCCTGCCGGAGACCATCCCCGCCGGGCAGAGCGCTGCCCCTGCCAATGTAACTGCACCTGCTCTCGGAGAGCCGGTCTCCGAATGATGATAAAGAAAGGTCTGATCCTATGATGGAAGATGGCAAGGAGCCGGTCTACGCCTCCAAGGCAAAGCCATGGCTGAAATATTATGACGAAAAGTACATCCACCAATCCGTGCCGGAGTGCTCGGCCTTTGCGCTGGTCTGCCGCAACAACGAGCGGCATCTGGGCGACACCGCGCTGGAATACTACGGCCGCAAGTTCAGCTACGCCGACCTGATCGTGCAGATAAAAAAGACCGCCGCCGCCCTGCAGGCGCTGGGGGTGAAAAAGGGCGATATCATCACGGTGGTCAGCGTGATGACCCCGGAGGTGGTCTACACCTTCTACGCCGCCGACCTGCTGGGCGCTACCCTGAATCTGGTAGACCCCCGGTACAGCGCCGAGGGCATCCGGGAGTACATCGAGGAGGTGGAGTCCCGCCTGCTGATCTGCCTGAACGTGGTGTACCCCCGCTGCCATCAGGCCGCAAAGCGCACCAGCGTGGAGCGGGTGGTGGTGCTCAGCCCCGCCGACAGTCTGCCGCTGGCCAAAGCCGTGGGCTACAAGCTGACAGAGCCGGATAAAAACCGCTACGCTTCCAACGTGCTGCGCTGGAAGGCTTTTATCGCCGCAGGCAAAGGGCACAGCCCCGCCGCCGCTCCCTACGACCCCCAGCACACCTGTGTGGTGGTGCACACCGGCGGCACCACCGGCTCGCCCAAGGGCGTTATGCTGACCGACTACTGCTTCAACGCCCTTGCGCAGGAGTTTGCCGCCCAGAGCCGTCTGTTCCACCGCGGGCAGAAGCTGCTGAACGTCATGCCGCCCTTCATCGCCTACGGTTACAGCTGCGGCATCCACATGCCGCTGGTCATGGGGCTGCATATCATCATCATCCCCAATCTGGACCCGGATAAGCTGGGCGCACTGGTGTGGAAGTACAAGCCCGCGCACATGTTCGGCGTGCCCACCCACTACCAGCAGCTTGCCGCCGACCCGCTGCTGAAAAACAAAGACCTCTCCTTCATCCGCAACTACGCCGCCGGAGGCGATTCCCTCTCGCTGGGCGCGGAACAGACGGTGAACCGGTTCCTCAAAGCCCACGGGGTGGAGTACCCGCTGGCAAAGGGCTACGGCATGACCGAGGTATCCTCGGCTGCCACCATCGCCGCCGGCAACGTGACAAAGCCCGGCAGCGTGGGCATCCCCATGGTCAACACGGTGGTCTCCATCTTCGAGCCGGGCACCGAGACCGAGCTGCCCATCGGTCAGCGCGGCGAGATCTGCATCTGCACCCCCACCGCCATGAAGGGCTACTACAACAAGCCCGAGGAGACCGCCTACCTGCTGCGCCGCCACGCGGACGGCCAGCTGTGGGCGCACACCGGCGATATCGGCTCCATGGACGAGGACGGCTTTGTGTATCTGGATGCCCGCATCAAGCGCATCATCATCCGGCACGACGGCTTCAAGGTGTTCCCCTCCATGATCGAAAACGTCATCAGCCGCCACCCCGCCGTGCACCAGTGCTGCGTGGTGGGCTGCGCCGATACCGACCACACCCAGGGACGTCTGCCCTTCGTCTTTGTGGTGCTGGAGCCTGCCGCCACCGGCAAAAAGCGCCAGATCCTGCGGGAGCTGCGCCAGCTGTGCCTTGAGGAGCTGCCGGAGTATGTGCAGCCCGCCGCCTCGGCCTATAAGATCATTCCCGAAATGCCCATGACCCCCGCCGGTAAGGCCGACTACCGTAAGCTGGAAGAAGAGGTAGGGTAACCCCTCCCGTGAAAAGGGGATTCAGAAAAGCCCGCGTTTGCGCAGCAATGAAAGCCCCAGTGGGGCTTTTAAGTGGCAGAGCGGTCTGCGTTAGCAGATGGAGGGGCTTTGCCCCGACAAGCTCCGCAGATTTTCCAGAATTGCGAAATTATAAATATTCTTTCCGCTGATTATGCGCAAAGCAAACGCGGCGCGCATTTCAAATCGTCCCATCCTCTTATATTTATCATCTCTTTATTGACAACAAACCTCATTTTGCCGTAAACTGAAGCCATAGAAAACCGGCGCTGTGCCGGGCAAAGAGGGTAATAAAATGGAGAAGACCGTGCATTACGAAAAAACACTCACCAGTGAGGTGCTCTTCGAGGGCCGGGTGATCACCCTGACAAAAGACACTGCTCTGCTGGAAAACGGCAAGACCGCCGAACGCGAAGTGGTGCATCACCACGGCGGTGCGTGCATCCTGCCCTATTTTGAGGACGGCACCATCTGCATGGTGCGCCAGTTCCGCTACGCCATGCAGCAGGAGCTGTGGGAGCTGCCTGCCGGCAAGCTGGAAAAGGGTGAGGACCCCTTTGAAGCCGCCAAGCGGGAGCTGGGCGAGGAGTGCGGCCTGACCGCGGACAATTATATCTCTCTGGGCCAGTTTTTCCCCACCGTGGGCTATGACACCGAAGTGATCTATACATGGGTCGCCACCGGCCTGCACAAGACCCAGATGCATCTGGATGCCGATGAATTCCTGACCCCTGACCGCGTGCCGCTGGATAAAGCTTATGAGATGGTCATGAGCGGCGAGATCCGGGACGGCAAGACCATTGCCGGTATCCTGAAGCTCAAGGCCCTGATCGCCGAGGGCAGGCTGTGAACATCCTGTACGAAGATGCCGCCCTTGTGGTGCTGGACAAGCCCGCCGGACTTTCCAGCGAAGAGGGCGTGCCCGCAGCCCTGCGGCAGCTGTGGGGCCAGCCGGATGCCTTTGTAGGCGTGGTGCACCGGTTGGACACGGGTGTGTCCGGCCTGATGGTGTTTGCCAGAACGCCCGGGGCTGCGGCCGCACTCAGCCGTCAGATCACCCAGAGCCAGAACGCCTACGCTGTGCAGGATGGCAGGGCCGAAGGGAAGCCGGAAGTGCCGCAGTTCATCAAGCAGTACCGTGCCGTCATTGCAGGCGGGCCGGACGAAGCACTGCCCGCCGAAGGCACCCTGCGGGACTGGCTGTTCAAGGACAGCCGCAGAGGCCGGGTGTTCCCGGTCAGCCGCCCCCGCAAGGGCGTGCGGGAAGCCGTGCTGGAATACCGCATCGTGAAAACGGCAGGAAAGATGAGCCTTGCTGAGATCACGCTGCACACCGGCCGCACCCATCAGATCCGGGTGCAGTTTGCATCCCGGAAGCATCCGCTGGCCGGAGACGGCAAATACGGAAGCCGCGTAAAAGGCAGCATTGCCCTGCAGAGCTGCGGCCTGCAGTTTTTGCACCCGGAGACCGGAAAGCCCATGGCATTTACGCTGCCGCTGCCGGAGGGTGCGTTCTGGAAACCGTTTGAAGAATAATGCATTTCCATTAGGTGAGAGTTATGGAACAATACAAAACTGATGCTGAGATCTATGCTGTGCTGGAGCGGGAGATCATTGACCTGACCATCCGCCCCGGCTCTTCGCTGAGCGAAAATCCGCTCTGTGCCCGCTTTGGCGCACCGCGCACCCTGATTCGGGTGGTGCTGCAGAAGCTGCAGGAAAACGGGCTGGTAAAGATCGTGCCTTACAAGGGCACCACCGTTACCCGGCTGAACCGCCGCATCGTGGACGAGCTGATCTACGAGCGCACCGCCGTGGAAGCCCGCGTATTGCGGGATTTTTCGCCCCGGTGCACCCCGGAGCAGCGGGCGTTGATCCGCAGGCGGGTGGAATCCTACGAGGCCCTTGCGGCCATGGAGAGCCCGGATTACAACAAGCTGTACGAAGCCGACCGTGCCCTGCACGGGACATGGTTTGCGGCCATGGATAAAATGTACCTGTGGAGCACCCTGCAGAACGCCCACGCCGACTACAGCCGCTTCCGGATGCTGGACACCATGACCACCGGCGGCCTTGCCGAGGTGATTGCAGACCACCGCAACCTGATGAACGCCATCGAGCGGTGCGACCTTTCCGCCTTTGAACCGTTGGTGGAACGGCACCTGTACGGCGGCATCCGGCGGCTTGGCTCCAAGCTGACCGAGGAATATGCCGATTATTTTGAGCCGGAAAAGTAATTGTTCTATGTGGAACATTTTATAAAACGAAAGGGCACAGCGCATTGCAGCGCCGTGCCCTTTTGTTTTATGCTGTCTGAATTTCAGAACACCCCGGAAATAAAAATTTCCAGACCTATGCCAATGAGGATGATGCCGCCCAGAATGGATGCCTTGCCGGAGAGCTTGGTGCCAAACTTTTTGCCGATGCGCAGGCCCGCCATGCAGAGGAAGAAGGTGACGACGGCAA
>ERZ772875.2489-NODE-2489-length-13435-cov-4.371151_pt1 | contig 13435 bp, 9 predicted proteins | sample MGYA00580585_ERZ772875 | MGnify/ENA primary metagenome ERZ772875 (study PRJEB29015, sample SAMEA2737736) | human gut metagenome | biome: human gut; feature: human-associated habitat; material: faeces | place: China | collected 2012 ... | reverse complement strand
ACCGAATTCCGGAAAAATTCCAAAGGATCTGACGCCCCAGCAGATTCCCAGAAGAATCTGCACGGAGACACCCAGGAACAGAAATCTGCCTGCAACCTGTGCAGACGCTCTGCCAATTTTTTGCATGTTACTGCTCCTCTAATTCAAAAAAGTTTTTCACCAGTCCACAGATGAAATCCACCTGATCCAGTGTCAGTCCATAGTACATGGGAAGTCTTACCAGGCGCTCGCTCTCTCTGGTAGTATAACGGTCCTCGCCGTGGAACCGGCCGAACTTCTGTCCTGCGGGAGAAGTATGCAGCGGGATATAATGGAATACCGTAAGCACACCGTTCTCCTTCATATAGCTGATAAATCTTGTTCTCTGTTCCAGATCTCTTGCCTTGATGTAGAACATATGCGCATTATGCACACAGCCTTCCGGTACGGTGGGCAGGTCGATCTTTCCCGCTTTCTTTAAGGGAAGCAGCTGCTCATAATAGCGGTTCCAACAGGCAAGTCTTGCCTCATTGATCTCATCAGCGATCTCCAGCTGTGCATAGAGATAAGCCGCATTCATATCACTGGGAAGATAGGAAGATCCGTAATTTACCCAGGTATATTTATCGATCTGGCCCCGGAAGAACTTGCTGCGGTTGGTTCCCTTCTCCCTCATGATCTCCGCTTCTTCCACATCCTTCTTATCACGGATCAGCAGTGCTCCGCCCTCACCCATGCTGTAGTTTTTGGTCTCATGGAAGCTGTAGGCACCGAAGTCACCGATGGTTCCCAGTGCTTTTCCCTTGTAAGATGCCAGTACACCCTGTGCGGCATCCTCTACTACCTTTAAGTTATGTCTTTTTGCGATGTCCATAATGGTGTCCATCTCGCAGGCCACACCGGCATAGTGCATCACGCAGATGACTTTGGTTTTTTCGGTAATGGCGGGTTCAATTTTTGCTTCGTCAATGTTCATGGTGTCCGGGCGGATATCCACAAACACCAGCTTGGCCCCAGCTAAAACAAAGGCCGTTGCCGTGGAAGAAAATGTGTAGCTGGGCAGGATCACCTCGTCGCCGGGCTGGATGCCGCACAGCAGGGCGGCCATTTCCAGCGCGGTGGTGCCGCTGGTGGTCAGCAGCACCTTGCCCGCATGGAACCGCTGTTCCATCCATTCATCACAGCGGCGGGTAAAAGGGCCATCGCCGCAGATCTTATTGTTGGCCATGGCCTGGCGCATATAGTCCAGCTCTGTACCAACCTGCGGGGGAATATTAAAAGGAATCATTGTTTTACTGTCAACTCGCAATCTATTATAACCACTCGGTCTTACTGGGCGCGGGTAGTATCACTTTCCGGCGTTTCGGGTTCAAAATTCAGCCGCTTTTCTTCCACCACCAGGGGGCGGTCCATAATACGGGCGTTCATTGCCATGATGTACTCGCCCAAAAATCCCAGAAAGGTCAGCTGCACACCACCCACAAAGAACACGGCGATAATCATCGGGGCATAACCCGCAGCAAAGGTATTCCAGTGGATCAGCTTTGCCACCAGGAACACAAGCCCCAGGATAAAGCTGACCGCCGCGCAGAAAAAGCCGAAGAACTCCGCCATCCGCATCCCAATCTTGGTGTAGCTGGTAAAGCTGAGCATGGCGGCATCAAACAGGCTGTACCAGTTGTTGTGGGTCTTGCCTGCCCGGCGCTTGGGCTGGGTGTATTCAATCTCCTTGCGCTCGGGGCCAAGCTCCGCCACAATCCCGCGCAAAAACGGGGTGGGGTCGTGCAAATCACGCAGGGTCTGGATAAAGCTTTTATCGTACAGGCCAAACCCGGTAAACTGCTCGATCATTTCCACATTGCTCATCTTTTTGATGGTTTTGTAGTAACAGTCCCGCAAAAAGTACATGACAGGGTTTTCCTGGCTGGTGGTCTTTTTGCCGATTACAATTTTGTAGCCTTTTTCCCATTCAGCCACAAACTTTGGAATCATCTCCACCGGGTCCTGGAAGTCCGCGCAGATGGTAATGGTGCAGTCCCCTGTGGTATGGATCATACCGTAATAGGGGCTGTTGAACTGACCAAAGTTCTTGCTGTTAAAAATGGCTTTGACCTTGGGGTCCTGCGCGCAGATGTCCGTAATGATCCGGCGGGTACGATCCTGGCTTTTATTATCAATAAAAAGGATCTCATAGTCATAATCCGGGCAGTCCTTCCGAATCTCATCCCGCACCGCCTCATAGATGGGGCGGGCGTTCTCCTCCTCGTTATAGGTAGGGATCATAACAGAGATGACTTTTTTCTTCTCGCTCATGCAGGTTTCATTCCTTTAAGTTTAGTCTTTGGCCCACTGCCGCAATAGCCGGGCAGACCCTTATCACTATACACTATTTTGCAAAATAGGTAAAGAACAATTTATTTTCGCAGTTTTGCGTTTCAAAGTTCAGGCTTACAGGGCGGTCCGCCAGGGTGTAGGGCTCCTCGTTTTCCAGGCAGAAAGTCCCCTCTTTGGCAATGTGGCAGATGCCGCGGTAAATTTCCATGGCCGGGGTGCAGGCACCGATCAGCAGCGTTGCCGCCAGCAGAATGGTCACGGCATGCTGTGCAAGCGTACCGTCCCGCCATTTGGTGCCCACCAAGGCGATAAAGTACCGGGCACAGAGGGTCATCAGGATAAAGATAGCCGGGATGGACACCCGCATGCAGAAATCGCACCCCTGTCCCACCTTAAAGAACGGAATGATGAAGAGCGACACGGCGCAGGTATAAAACAGCCAGCTGCGGCGGTTCTGCCGCCAGAGCAGCAGCAGATAGATGCCGGCATCCAGCAGGTAAAATACCAGCATGCCTTTTTGCAGGCTGGTCAGAACGTTTTGGCCAAAAGTCTGCTGCGCTGCCTGGTTCCCGGCGACAGTTTCGCCCAGAACGCTGTAGCCAAAGGCGTTATTGGCCAAAAAATAACTGGCCGTAATGCTGAGCACCACAACCAGCACCAGCACATTGGCCGGGGAGAACGCCGATTGCAGCACGCCTTTTTGACGCTGTGCCAGCAGAACAATGCCGCGCACCACCATAAAAATAACCAGCCCCACAAATGGGAAGGGGCCGCACATCAGGCAGGCCGTGCCCAGCAGCAGGTAGTTGCGGCAGTCTTTCTCCTGCAAAAAGCAGACGGTTGCCAGCCATGCCCCCACTGTCTGGTTGAACACCCAGAACAGGCAGGTCGTCAGGGAGCTGAACTGGAAATCATTCGTCCACCATTCCAGGTGCATAGCGTCATAGGCCAGCAGGTCCGGCAGGCGGCTGCTGTACAGCGCGCCCAGAATATCCATGCCGCTGAAGAAAATCAAAAACAGCAGGCCGATCCCCTGCTTTTTGCCGGTATCGGCACGCAGGTAGACCAACAAATTCAGCGCCACCAGATAGGTGCCCAGCGCCGTCCACCCCCAAAGGGCCATACGGGCGAACATCCAGGCGGCATCCAGCCCAAACAGGGCGTATACCGGTTTGGTCAGCGCCGCCGGGACCAGCCAGTGCCCGATATAATACACCAGCGCCGTATCCTTTTGCGGGTAATACACCGGCCAGCTGTTTATGATCAGATCCCGGTAAATGGCGTTGCGGTAACCCCAGTCCGAGTTCTGGTAAAAAAAGCCCGTCTGACCGCCCAGGTAGCCCCACAACAGCATCAGGGCAAACAGCAGCACCAGCTTTGGCACCGAAAGCGTAATGCCCTGCTCTTCTTGCCCCACTTGCTTAACCTGCGGCGTTTTGCACGCGGCATACCACCAGGCAAAGGCCAGCACGGCCAGGCCCGCAACGGCAAACGGCGCGCGGAGATACCCCGCAAAAAACACCGCCAGCGGCGCGGTGAGATAGGATAAGGCAAACGGCTTTAACTTTTGGTAGGTCAACTGCATAAATACTGTCTGGCTCCTGTTCATCCATACGGGTCCTGCCCGCACGGACGGGGTTATTCCTTAGGCAACACCGCACAATTCCCGCCTTGCGGCTTAAGCACCGCTCCGGCAGCTGCGGCACGGCATCTGCGTTGCCAAAATGCTCGATAAGACATCCAGTATTATCTGCGCTTTTGGCTTGGCATCTGCCGCACCTCGCTCGCCGTATCGGCACTTAGAATTATACGGTATTGCCCTTATTGGCTTAATTGGTTTGCTTTTGCGTTTTTGCCCACGCAATGGTGGCGCGGATGCCATCGGCAAAGGCGGTGCGCGGCGCAAAGCCGGTATCCGCCGCAAGCTGGGTGATATCCGCCTGCAAAAACATGACCTGCTGCGGCCCGTAAGGGATTTTGCCCAGGCCAAGCGGCAGGGCCAGGTCGATGGCATCACGCAGGGTCTCAATATATTCCCGCAGGGGGCGGGCGGTGCCGCTGCCCACCGGGTACACGGCACCGCTGCGGCCATGGCAGGCCATGCGGTACAGTGCATCCGCAGCATCGGCGGAGTAAAGATAATCCCACTTCTGCTCCCCTGCCGTCAGGTCCGGGCACTGCCCGGCCAGCAGTTTTTGGATGGTGGCGGAGATCATCGTGTTGGGGCCATCATGCGGGCCGTAAACCGAAAGGATACGCGCCCACACATGGTCCATGCCCAGGGCGGCGGCCTCGGTACGGCTCATCTGGCCTGCACACAGCTTGGCCATGCCGTACCCGTTTTCGGGGTTTGTGGGGGTATCGGCCCGCAGAACACCGTCCACACGGCCATACTCTGCCTGGCTGCCGGTACCAACAAACACACGGCAGCCCATTGCCGCCGCGGTGCGCACGGCATCAATGGTATAGCGGATATTCTCAATCTGAGCCGGCATATCATTGCGGCCCGCGCCAATGGTGTGCGCCCACGCCAGGTGGAAAAAGGCATCCGCCTGCACGGGCAGCCCGGCTGCGGCCATGCACTGCGGCAAATCCGCCAGGTTGGCGGCATCGCAGGCAACTACATATAGGTTTGCATCCTTGGGCAGCGCTACGGCCCGCGGGCTGCCGGGGCGGCAGACCGCCACCACGGTACACCCGGCCTGCAGCAGCCGGCTGCACAATGCTGTGCCCACGGCCCCGGTGGGGCCGGTTACGATTGCGGTTTGTATCTGCCTTTCGATTTTTTCCATTTTCAACACCTTATTTGTTTTTCGCAATGATCTCTGTGCAAAAAGCATGCCAGCTTTTTTTCATTTGCCTGTCTATAATTTTCCCTACATAATAGACAATTCCTGCCGCTATTGCACAGCAGGCAAAAGAAAGAACAAGCCTTTGCAGTTCGGTCACTTCTACGTTGTACATTGCCAGTATATTCGGCAAAAATTGTACGCAATACAAATGACTCAAGAAAACTGGCATGGTTGCTTTCCCCAGAAATCTGACAAAGCCGTTGTCAAATTTTCCGTAGAAAAGCGATTTTCCGCTTGCCGTAATGGTAAATGCCGCACCCAACGCCAAAACCACAATGCCATCCAGCATAGCACGTGTCTCATTCATTGACCATATATGGTAAAGTACCCACGCATACCCAGCCAATTCCACGGCTGTCATCATCGCGGCCATCTTTTTCCCTACATCAATTTTTTTCAGAGTTGATGCAACCCTGTTTGCTACTACCCCTCCCAGAATTCCTGCAAAGGCACGCAGCATTCCGGTATTAACCCAGCCAAACAGAAGTGTACATGGGGCATCCAGTGAACCACAGTTCTGCAGGATCACGCCCAGTATCAGCAGGATTGCTACCGGGGTCGCCTGCACAGTCAAGCCATAATGCCTGCGCAGCAGCGGATACAGCACCCAGACCGCAAAAGTCATTGCGGAAAGATACCATAGCACCCCTGTTGTGGAGGCTACAGAAAACCCAAAGTTCTGTAAATACAGGAAATCTGCCGGAATCAGCTGTAAATTCAACAGAATTGTAGCGCTGTCCCACTGTTGTGCATAGGCACGCACTATAAACCCCAAAACGGTTGCCACAAGAAAGTATGGAAATATCAAACGATAACGCTTGAGCACATCCCATGTCGCTTCTTTCATGGCATTTTCTAGCGAAGGGCAGGTTGTTTCTCTTGCGTTTAACCGGCATATCTTTTCGGCAAGAAAATACCCTGTTACGATAAAAAAGAATTCAACGCCGATATATCCCCTGCGCACGTACCACGCATGGAACAATACCACCCCCACGCAAAATACAAACCGCAGCAATTCAATATTGCCATTCCGCGCTTTTTTCATTTTTTATTTTCTTACCCTTCCGGCACCAAGGGGATAAACATCTGCTGTTCCAGCTCTTCCCGCGGCAGGAATGGTGCCAGGTCCTCCAGCGGCGGGCTGACCAGTGTGCCGTCCGGCAGGCGCTTGGTGGCGCTCTTCGGCTCCCAGACCTGCTGGGTATCGGTAAAGATCTCGCAGAAAGTCGGGCCTTCTGCGGCAAGGGCGGCATCCACCACCTGTTTCATCTCAGCGTTGGAATGTGCGCAGGAATACGGGTAGCCGAACGCTTCGGCAATTTTGCGGAACTCCGGGAAGGACAGATCCCCGCTCTCCGGCCCAATGCCGATCTTGCAATGGTCTTTGAACAGGTTGTTCTGGGTCAGGCGGATGGAGTGGTAGCCGTTATTGTTGATGAGGAAAATCTTGATCGGCAGCTTATTTGTCAGGATGGTCTGCAATTCCTGCAGGTTCATCATGATAGAGCCATCGCCTTCCAGGCAGATGGTGGTACGGCGGCCGCCTGCAATGCAAGTGCCAATGGCGGCGGGCAGGCCGTAACCCATGCTGGCAATGGCGCTGTTGTTGGCCATGCGGCTGCCTTTTTGGATGACATACGCCTGATTGCCCACCACGCAGCAGGCGCCGTTGGAAACTGCGGTCAGGCTGTTTTCCGGCAGGCGGGAACTGAGGTAGCGCACAAAGGCGTACACATTGGCGGTGGTGCCGTTTTCTTCCCACTGGCGCGGCAGCACGGCGGGGTAATCTTTTTTCCATCGCTGGCAGGTTGCCAGCCAGTCCGCTGCCTGGCTGACAGGGGTCAGCGGCGCTGCGGCGGCATCCAGCTTTTGCAGAAAGTCCTTGGCATCTGCCCACACGGGGTGCTCCACATGCAGGGTGTGCTTTTTCATCTCGGCGCGGTCAATATCCACCATGATGACTTCCGCCGCGCGGGCCCAGGTTTTCCAGTTATAGCCCACCTGGCGGATGGAAATGCGGGTGCCCACAGCCAGAATCAGGTCTGCGTTCTGGATGGCCCAGTTGCCAGGGCGGTCGCCCATATTGCCGGCACGACCGCAGTAAAGCGGGTTTTCGTCCTCGATCAGGTCCACGGCGTTCCAGTAGGTCACAATGGGGATGTTCAGCTTTTCCGCCACGGCGCGGAACGCTGCGTACCCGCCGGAAAGCCGGATACCGTACCCGGCGTGGAACACCGGGCGCTTGGCGTGGCGGATCTTTTCCAGCACCATCTGCACGGTGGCATCGTCCACCGGGGGCGGCAACCGGGCATCGTCCTGCGCCGGGTCATAGCCGGGCAGGCTGTCGGTTTCAATGTAGCCGCCCTGATAGTTGACCGGGATATCGATCCACACCGGGCCGGGGCGGCCGGTGGTTGCCAGGTGCCAGGCTTTTTCCAGCACATAGCGGATCTGGTTCGGGTCTTCCAGCATGGTGGCGTATTTGGTCATGTGGGCAACAGATTTGGTGATATCGTATTCCTGGTCGCCCACCGCGCGCAGGGGCAGGCCATCGGTAAACTGCGCGGCATAGCGGGCCGTGGTATCGTACCGAACCTGACCGGAAATAACAAACATCGGGATAGAATCCAGCCAGCCGCCCACCACACCGGTCAGGGCGTTGGTGCCGCCGGGGCCGGTGGTAACGCACAGGGCGGCAATTTTGTTATCAATGCGGGCGTATGCTTCCGCCGCAATGGCGCTTGCCTGCTCGTGATGGTTATAGGTAACATGCAGCGCCGGGTGGTGGCCCAGTGCATCATTCAGATGCATGGCGCCGCCGCCCACCACGCTGAACACATCCGTAACGCCGTGCGCCGCAAGAAAATCGGCCACATAATCGGCCAGACGCTGTTTCATTGAGGGGCCTCCTTTTATTTAATCCGTTCAAGCTGCGGCTGAACCATTACAAAATACAAAGTTCTGGAATCCTGCGGGGCATCGACCCGCTTGCCGCTGTAGCTAATATCGATTGTACTTTCACCAAAAGGAATATCCGCAGTATAGCGGATTTTCATGTTTTCCTGGCTGACCACAAAGGTCTGGCTACTGTCACCGAAGGTAATGGTAATGCTGGGGCGGTCAGAAATATCAAAGAAATAATCCCCCACTGTAAAGGTAAAGGTGTACCTTTCCGTATTCAGCTGCGGGTTTACCAGTTTGATCTTCGCACTTTTCTTGCACCAGTAAAACGGCAGCTCTTTGTTGGAGTTTTCAGGAGTATAATATTCTGTGTTATAAATGCCATTCCCCAGCTGCATGGTAATAGACGGCGCATTATACAGCACCCACACGCCATAGAAAACGGCAAGGGAAACTGCCAATGCCCCCAGTGAAGCGCCGAAAGTAACCAGCGTGCTGCGTGCAGCTTTTTTATCTAGTTTTGATTGTTCAGGCTTTTTGGTTTTCAGCGCTGCCAACACACAATTTACTGCCTGTACAACGCCCCAGATGATAGCTGTCAGTATTGCCAACTGTACAATGGTGTTGCGAATATAAGAGTTACGCTCTTCAAAGATTGGAAGCGGCAGATTAAATACCATCAAAACCGCAAAAGGCAATATATTTTGACGTGTCATCACCTTTTCCTGTGCAAGAAAATACGCCAGCGGAATCAGCGCCATGCAGTAAATATAGTTGCCCTGGCTTTGGTACATCATAGCCACGGTAATCAGCAGCAACGCCTGCCATTCCTGGCGGCAGAGCAGAGCACACACAACCAGTACCGCCGCCACAGCAAAGGCTGCTGCAAAAAAAGATACCGTTGCATTGCTGGTTCCGGCAATCAGGTCCACCAGATGCGCCCCATGTGCGAACATGCTGTTGATGCCATTGCCTGCCCAAGGTGTTTTACTTTTACTTCCAAAAGAGAACAAAATCTTCAGCCAAAGCTGCAAGCCGTACACGCCCTCCTGGAAGGCAAACACCGGGAGCACCAACGCTGCAATGCCATAAAACACCGTGCGGATTGCTGCTTTGAAATCCCGGTTTCTTAAAAGCATAGCACCTAAGAATGCGGGATAAATTTTAAGTCCGGCTGCTACTGCCAGTGCAACCAATGCCAGTTCCCGCACCCATGCGCGCTTTGAACGGTGATACATGACGAAAAAAAGCGAAAGCCCCGCCGCCAGCAAAATAATATTGCCGCGGTCTACCGCATTAAGCACACCAAAGCTGAACAAGGCAAAAAACGTACTGGCCCTGGCCCACTGGGCATTTTGCATCACGTCACGGAGCAAAACCGCCAGCAAAAGAACCGCCAGCACCACAAAAAAGACATATAGCAAAAAGCACGACTGTGTTGTGCGTAAATCAGTTTCTGTGCCGCGCATGGCAACTGACGCCTCAAAGTCATAGGTCCAATTATCAGATACCGAAGCAGGCACCAGTAAAAACAGGGCATAAAAGAACAAATTTGCCAAGGGCGGATACAGTGTGTCAAACACCGCATACGGCTGGCGTCCACGAACATATTCAATGCTATGGAAAAAATCCATGCCGGCATCCAGTGTATCATGGTATAAAAAGTACGAAAGAAAATCACCATGGGTAACATACAGCGTTACCATAACCACAATGGCACACACTGCGCTGAGTACACAGTACAGCTTGGCCGTTTTTTTCCAGAACGGATTGCTCCCTCTTGCTTTTTTACCAAAAAGGCCTTTTCCCCGTTTTGTGTTATTCTCTTTCAGCACGCGCTGGCTGTTGCATTCATTCTGGCCATAATTCAGTTCCAGCTGCACCGATTTGTTATCTTCCGGCAACAGCTGATCTAATCCAATGCTGGTACCAGATTTATTCTCGTTATTTGTTGTCATGTTGTCCATACACAGCCTTGCCCTATTTCTGTTCCCGGTTATGTATCAGATATACCCTGGTTTCCCATATTTTTTACCGATATATTTTGCAGTCTTATTTTCAACAATAAAGCACCGCCAACCAACCTCGTTGAGTCGGATGATGGTTAGGGATCCCGATACCGCACTTTTCCGTGCCGGATAAGCTCCACATCGTTGACGGGAAACATTTTGTCGTTTATCTTTCCTTAAATGTCCACAACTTGTTGATGATAAAATTCAGCGGAATCGTGACCAGCAAATTTACAATCGGCGCAATCGTTTTGCTTACGCTGAAGAACGTAACCTCTATCCAAAGCAAAACATTAGAAAGGATCGACGTGCCGCCGTAGCTGACATATGTTTTTCCAAGGCGTTTCAGTTTACTGCGCCAATCGTTTGCATTCCCGGTAAACACAAACTTATCGTTCCAAAAAAAGGCATTGGCAATGCTCAGAATTGTTCCCAGAACGCTGCCTACCATATACAGGTCTGGGCTGATCCACAAAAAGATATAATACACCGCCATCGATACCGCCGTGTTGCTTACGCCAACAAGGCCAAACTTGATAAACTGTGCAAGCAGCGCAACAAATTCCTTTTTGCTTTTTGCTCCCAACAGTGCCAACAATTTCTGCATGGATCCCGTTCCTTTATTATTCTTTATAAGCAATCAAAAAAGCAAAGCCTGTATTGATAATTTACCGCAGTGCAGCAGCCATTTTTTCTTATCAGCACGGCTTTGCTTTTTCTTATTGATTCATCTTATCAGCGCATTTTATTGGTTCACCGCTTCAATAATGATCTTCGCCATATAGTCGATCATCTCATCGGTCATGCCGGGATACACGCCGACCCAGAAGGTGTTGTTCATGATAAAGTCAGTGTTGGTCAGCTCCCCTGCCACGCGGTAGGCGTCGGTGCCGCGGATCTGGTCAAAGCAGGGGTGCTTGATCAGGTTGCCGCTGAACAACAGGCGGGTCTGGACATTGTGGTCCTCAATATAGCGGGTCACGGCGTTGCGGTCCAGGCCGGATTCCGGCTTGACCGAAATCAGGAAGCCGAACCAGGACGGGCGGCTGTTGGCGGCCGGTTCCGGCAGGATCAGCTTATCGGCGGCCGGTTCCAGGGCTGCGCGCAGGCGGTCCCAGTTATGGCGGCGGCGTTCGATAAAGCTGGGGAACTTTTTCAGCTGTTCGCAGCCGATGGCGGCCTGCATATCGGTCACTTTCAGGTTATAGCCAAAGTGGCTGTAAACGTACTTGTGGTCATAGCCTGCGGGCAGTTCGCCATACTGACCGTCAAAGCGGTGGCCGCAGAAGTTATCATGGCCGGACGGGCAGATGCAGTCGCGGCCCCAGTCGCGGTAGCTCTTGATCAGGCGGTTCAGCAGCGGGCTGTTTGTATACACGCAGCCGCCCTCGCCCATCGTCATGTGGTGCGGCGGATAAAAGCTGGACGTTCCGATATCTCCGATCGTACCGGTAAAATGCCACTCGCCGTTCAGCTCATAGCGGCTTCCGAGGGCATCACAGTTATCCTCCACCAGCCACAAGTTATGACGGTCACAGAATTCTTTTACCTTCTGTAAATCAAACGGATTTCCCAGTGTATGGGCGATCATAACCGCTTTCGTCTTCTCTGAAAGCGCCGCCTCCAGCTTATCGGCGTCGATGTTGTATTGTGGAATCGTCACATCCACAAACACTGGAACTGCGCCATACTGGATCGCCGGGGTTACCGTCGTCGGGAAACCTGCCGCAACCGTGATAATCTCATCGCCGCGGCACACCCGGCGCTCTCCCAGCAATGGGGAAGTCAGCGCCATAAATGCGATCAGGTTCGCGGAGGAACCGGAGTTTACAAGGGAACAGTATTTGACGCCCAGGTAGTTCGCAAGCCCCGCCTCAAACTGATCGGTGTAACGTCCGGAGGTCAGCCAGAACTCCAGCGCACTGTCTACCAGATTGACCATCTCATGGTTATCGTAAACGCGGGACGCATACGGAATCCGCTGTCCCTCGGTAAATTCTTTTTTCTGATTATGATATTTATCACAATACTCTGCCACCAGATCGAGAATCTGCTGACGCGCAGCCTCTTTTCCGTCCGACAAGGTTACTTTTTCTTCTGACATGTTTCTCCTCCTGCTTTTGCTACTGCTCTCTGCCGCACCCGTTCTGCCTGCTGCCAGACACACCTTTCGTGCAGCCGCCTGCATCTATCTATTTTTCTTCAAACCGAGCCGCATACGCCCGGATCTGCTCATCCGTCACCTCGCGCATATCCGCTCCGGCAAGCCACTTCTTCGACCATTCCACCGTCGCAGCCATCGCTTCTTCTACATGGAAGTGCGGCTTCCAGCCAAATACCTTTTTCACTTTGGAACAATCCAGTTTCAGAAAATTCGCCTCATGCGGACCTCCGTCATAGCGGTTGATCCAATGCATCCCGCCGCCCCATGTTTCACAGAACAGATCCGCCAGACGTCCTGTATTGACGCAGTCACAGTCATCCGGTCCGACGTTGTAGCAGCCCGCCAGCTCCGCATTTTCCCACTGCGCCTTTGCCACCGTCAGATACAAAAACAGCGGCTCTAACACATGCTGGAACGGGCGCGTCGAATGCGGATTCCGCACGATGATCGGCTCTTTCTTTTCCGCTGCGCGCACGCAATCCGGCACGATCCGGTCCGCCGCAAAATCACCGCCGCCGATCACATTGCCAGCACGACAGGTTGAGACGGCGCAGCGGCCGTCCGTGAAGAACGACTGCTTATAGCTGTGTGTCACCAGCTCCGAACAGGATTTGCTATTGGAATAGGGATCATAGCCGTCCAGCGGGTCATTTTCGCGGTAACCGTACTCCCATTCCTTATTTTCATAAACCTTGTCCGTCGTCACATTGACGAGAGAGCGGACGGATTCACACTGTCTGGCGCATTCCAGCACATGAACCGTACCCATGACATTCGCCGCATACGTGCCGACCGGATCCCGGTACGACTCGCGCACGATCGGCTGCGCTGCCAGGTGGAGTACAATCTCCGGCTTCGTCTCATCAAACACCTGTTTTAAATGGGCAAAATCGCGCACATCCCCATCCACATGGTGAATCGTCTCCCCCAGATGCAGGATCTCAAACATCGACGGCTCGGTCGGCGCTTTCAGCGCATAGCCGGTTACCTCCGCCCCCGCCAGATGGAAGATGCGGACCAGCCAGCTTCCCTTAAAGCCTGTGTCACCGGTCACAAGGACCCGTTTTCCTTTATAAAAATCAAGAAGTTCCATGGTTTTCCTCTTTTTAATTAATTTCGTGATTTCATCACTCCATTATCTTTGCTGAGTGCTCTTATTATATTTCTCACCCGTCCACTCACGAACCCGCGCTATC
>ERZ772875.2486-NODE-2486-length-13447-cov-9.556302_pt1 | contig 13447 bp, 10 predicted proteins | sample MGYA00580585_ERZ772875 | MGnify/ENA primary metagenome ERZ772875 (study PRJEB29015, sample SAMEA2737736) | human gut metagenome | biome: human gut; feature: human-associated habitat; material: faeces | place: China | collected 2012 ... | reverse complement strand
CGCCGTTTTCAAAAATCAGAATCTCGCCGTATTCCGCGCCCGGCAGACCGCTGACCTCGGCGATGCCGTCGCCGTAGGAGAGGACGGTGCCGATCTCAGTCGCGGAGGCCTCCGGCTGGAAATCCTCCAGCGTTTTGCGGAGCAGCGGGATAACGTCGCTCCGGCTGCGGATGGCGGCGGCGATCTTGTCCTTCAGCTGACGGCTTTTGCCGGAGCTGCTCCAGTCATAGACCAGCTCGCGGCTCTCGCCCTCGCCGAGCTCCAGCCGGAAGCCGTCCTTCATCCGGTCGTCCCGCTCCCAGTGCAGGTTGACCGGACGCTGGTATTTCTGATGCAGGAAGTCGCGCAGCTGCGCAAGCTGCTCCTCGGTCGGAGCGGTGCGGCTGTATACGCGGGCCTGCAGCTTCTGCTCACTCATGCGTTATGCTCCCCGCTTGACTGCGTGCAGAAAATCCGCATACGGATCGTCCGCGTCGGAGACCAGCTTGTCGACCGCGTTGGAGACCAGCGCACCGATCTGCTCGTTGGCCTCACGCAGCATGGCGTCCTTTTCCCGCGCGGCCTGCGCCTTTGCGGCAGCAAGAATTTTCTGCTTTTCTGCGTCTGCGCCTGCAAGACGGGCTGCCGCTTCCGCGTCGGCCTGCTTCATGGCGTCCGCGCGCAGCTGCTCGGCTTCCGCCTGCATGCCGGAGAGCGTTTCATCGGCTTCGCGGACCTTCTGTTCGGCCTCCTGCAGCTTTGCCTGCGCGTCGGCTTCCAGTCCGGCATAATACTCCTGCCGTTTTTTCATGAATGCGGTGACGGGCTGATACAGAAGGAAATACAATCCGCCCGTCAGGATGATCAGATTAAACATGTGCAGCAGGATCTGCTGCCAGTCGATATTTAGCGGTACTCCCATACTATTTCTCCTTTACAGCACGAAAATGATCAGAATGGCGACGATCAGGGCATAAATGATGGCGGTCTCAATAAAGACCAGACCCAGCATCATCGAGGACCGGATGCTGCCGGAGGCTTCCGGCTGGCGGGACATGCCCTCGGCGCTCTTGCCGATGGCGATGGCCATGCCGAGCGCACCGGCCGTTGCGACAAGACCCACGACAACGGCCGCGGCGATCGCCTTTGCGCCGGTCGAGTTTTCAGCCGCGGCCGCGGCTTCCGCGGCAGGCGCGGCGTCAGCGGTATCCGCAGCGCTGGCCGACACGGCGAGCAGCGCGCAGACAAGCAGCATGACAAGCATCAGGGATACCATTCGTTTTGCAGTCAGTTTCATTTTTCTGTTCCTCCATTCGTCAAGCGGCCTGCTTGACTTTTTTGTTATGCAGCTCTGTGACCTCACCATAGAAGATCGACACGAGTGTCGTCAGGACATACGTCTGAATGAGCGCGTGCAGGAGCGTGAACATGACGCCCACGAATACCGGCAGCACAAAGCTCAGGCTGAGCGAATAATAAACAAGCTCCGTGACCAGCAGACCACTCAGCAGCGCGCCGAACAGACGGAAGCTCATGGAGATGGGAAGCGAGAAATCCTTGAGCGTGTTGGCAGCGCCGCGGAGCTTGTTTGCCGCGATGCCGCCGCCAAGGATCACGAGATAGGACATGCAGCCCACGCTGATGGCCGCGTTGATATCCGACAGCGGCGCGGGAAGGGAAATGGAGCCGCCGGCCGTCGTCACGGCCTGCAGGCCGAACAGCTCAAAGAGCGTGCCGAAGAGCACATAGACGCCCGCACCGAACAGATACGCGCCAAGAAAGCCATTGCGGTGCGGGCTGTTCGTCTGCGCAAGGTTCTGGAAGAATGTCACAAGCTCTTCCAGCAGCAGCTGAAGCTTTCCGGGCTTATATTTGAATCGCGGGATCACAAAGATCCGCGCCAGCGCCGCCAGCACCAGCAGCACGCCCGTGACGATAAACCCGGAAACGACCGCCGGATTCACGTCCATCAGCCCGAACAGACTGATTTTATTGTCCTCATGCAGAACCGCGTCCCGCATGATCGTCTGCAGGGATTCCTTCGCGCCGCCCTTGCCCAGCAGCAGGCTGAGCGCCAGCGAGGCAAGCAGCAGAACGCCGAGGACCGCAAGCGAAATGATCTTACGCTTCTTGCTCATATGCATCCTCCTTTGATCAGGCCTGCCACCGCTCAGGCTTCCTGCGCAGCGGCGCGGAAGCTGAAAAAGTAGGCGACAAACGCGAGATTGAAGCCGATCCCAAGCAGGATCTGCATAATATGCGCGCCGCGCAGTGCGATCTCCGCGATGCAGCCCACGAGAAGTAAAACGCCCGCGGCCAGCATCCAGCGCCGCTCCTTCGGGTGATCTGCGCCCGGTTCATTTTCCAGACGGAGCATGACGCGAAGCAGGACAAGATCAATGACGGCGGCGGCCAGCGCCTCTATTGTAAGTGCCATTTTGGTTTCCCTTTCTTTCGGAAAGCAGTTGAACGCTGTCTTGACTTCCCGAAGCGCCCATATTATAATGCGCATGCAGATATGTGTAAAATCCGAAATAAATATGGTCTTCATATGAATATGGCATATCAGAGGAGACATGTATGAACGTAAATTATGACTATTACCGGATCTTTTATTATGTTGCGAAATGCGGCAATCTCTCGCAGGCGGCAAGAGAGCTGGTCAACAACCAGCCGAACCTGACGCGCTCGATCAAAAATCTCGAGGCGGAGCTGGGCTGCACGCTCTTTTCCCGGACGAACCGCGGCATGAAGTTAACGCCGGAGGGCGAACGGCTCTACCGGCATGTCAAAATTGCAGTAGAACAGCTGGAAGCCGGGGAAGCGGAACTCGCGCAGAGCCGTTCTCTGCAAGCCGGTACGGTGTTTCTTGCTGCAAGCGAGGGCGCGCTGCGCTGCGTGCTCCTGCCGGTGCTCGAGGCATTCCGCACCCAATATCCGGGCGTGAGCCTGCGCATCAGCAATCATTCGACCCCGCAGGCTATCGCCGCTCTGCGAGAGACGACTGCAGATTTTGCCGTTGTCACGACGCCGGTTCTGCACGCGGCGGCCTTTCAACAGACAAACATCCGGCAGATCCAGGAGGTTGCCGTCTGTTCTCCGTCCTTCCGGGACCTGCTGGACCGTACCGTCACGCTGGAGGAACTGCGGACCCATCCGCTCATCACACTCGGCGCGGATACGCAGTCCTATGCGCTTTATTCCGGCTTCTTTGCGGCTCACGGCCTGCCGTTCCGTCCGGATATCGAGGCCTTTACCGCCGATCAGATTCTCCCGATGGTCGAATCTGACCTCGGCGTTGGCATCGTCCCACAGGATTTTATTCGCCCATCCGACAATGTGTGCGTCATTAATCTTGCTGAACCGCTTCCGCCGCGCAGTGTCTGCCTCGTTAAGCGCAAAGATCAGCCGCTCAGCGTCGCCGCCAAGGAACTGGAAAAAATGCTGGTCGAGCATTGGAAGAGCAATATACTGCCGGAAAATGCGCGTGCGCATTCTTGTTAAAATCCCGTTTGCAGACTTGATTTCCGACAGCGTATTTGTTATAGTACAAATAGATCAAACAAACTGAATCAAGGACAGCGCGCGCGGGTCTTGACCCGCAGGCGGAACGGGGTGCAAAGCCCCACGAGTGGGTCACTGTGAAGCCTTCCGGCATGGAGGGATCAGTCAGATACGCCGAGTGCTGTCCTGTGCTTGCGCCGTCACCGCAGCCGAACAGGATGGGCGTTTATACGCCTTTGTCCGTGCGGCCAAATCGGGGCGCACGGCTTTTTGTTTTGTATCGGACGGTGAAAGGAGCCGCAATATGGAGCAGCAGAATGAACTTCGGCTGACAAAGGCAGAAAAGCGGATTATCGCGGAACTGCGCCAGCTGAAATACGGGGAGATGCGTATCGTCATGCGGAACGGCGTGCCCGTTCAGATGGAAGCGACCCGGAGCGAAAAGCTGGAGGAAAAGTAACATATGGTTTGCAGGCTGTGAGGCCGGGCCATCGGAAGAACCGACGCCCAAGTGAGTTTCCCGAACGCGGAGACTCGCTTGGGCGTTTTTTTCTGTGTGCACTCAGCCCAAGTAACCGCTGATTCAATCGGAAGGAGTTATCGGCTGCTTAAATGGGCTTTCAGATAGATATTAAATAAAGGAAGGAATCATTGCAGATGAAAAAGAGAATTCTACCCATCGTGCTTGTGCTGGTCATGCTTCTGAGCCTTTTGCCCGCACAGGTCTTCGCAGCAAGCTACACCTTTGACCCCAACGCAACGATCTTTACACAGAATTACACGACGGAAACGCCCCGGCCCAACAACCTCGGCGACTATTTCACCGTGACCACAACGCCGCTTTCTACAGCGAATAAGACCGCGGCATGGAACACCGGCAACAACGGAACCAGTGTGGCCGTCTTCAACAAGAACGGCAGCAAGCTGTATGAGGACACGCACGCGATTCTGACGTTTACGTTCAAGAAAAACTGCAACTTCTGGTTCAAGCATCTGTTCTCCATCAGTAACCGTTCTCCCTACAGCTACGCCGAGTTGCGTCTTAACGGGAATGCAATCGCCAAGGGCACCAGCAGCAATAAACTCGCAAGTCCGTACAACGTGGATGTAAAAGCAGGCGACATTTTCGAGATCGATTTCTACTCGGAAGAAGATTTCATGACGCCCTGCGCAATGACGCTGAAGAACATCCGCTGCACCGACCCTGTTTCCAGCGATGTCACCGTCACCTTCGACGCGAACGGCGGCGAGGGCACGATGGACGCGCAGACGCTGACCGGGGGCAAGGGCACGCTGACGCCCAACGCCTTTACGAAAGCGGGCTTCCGCTTCGCGGGCTGGGCGCTTTTGCCCGCAGGCGAAAAGGTCTATAACGACGGCGCGGCAGTCGAGCTGACGGCGGACACCACGCTCTACGCGCTCTGGGAGGCCGAGCAGTCCAATCTGCCCGTTCATTTTGACGGCAATGGCTATCAGGAAGCCATTCTGGACGCCGACATTGACGAAAACGGCCATGCGGTGCTTCCCGCGCTGAACAGCGCCAAATTCCCCAGCGGAAAGAGGTATTACGACTGGTACATCGTGCTGGCGGACGGCTCGCTGGGCGACCGCGTGACGGCCTCCTATGACCTCAGCGCCTACCGTGACAGCGGCGTGACGCTCAAGGCGCAGTGGTACAGCCTCAGCTACGTGATCCGCTACAACGCCAACGGCGCTGACGTGACAGGCAGCATGGAAGACCAGCGCGCCCCGTTTGACGAGACCATTCACCTGTCTGCCTGCACGCTGAGCCGCGAAGGCTACACGTTCGCGGGCTGGTCCACCAGTGCCAGCGGCAAGGCGGTATACGCCGACGGCGCGGAGCTGCTTCGCGAATGGGATGACGGCGACTGGGACTGGGGCGATGAGGGCAGCGAGGACGGCGAGCACTTTGACCTCTATGCTTGCTGGACCAAGGACATGTCCGATGCGGAAGCGGCTGCCCGTGAAAAGCTGGAAGCCGCAAAGACGCTTCTGAGCAAAAACTATCAGCCCAACTTCAAGACGGACAAGAATCTTCTGACTATGGCGCAGGCCCGCCTGACTGCCGGTAACATTGAGGGTGTCACCGTTGCGATGAAGAGCGCTGTTACCAAAAAGGATCTGTTCACGGACGCGCGTGCCAGCATCGATCTTGACGGCACGCTGCATTATAAGTGGAACGACAACGGCACGACCTCCTCGACTAACCTGTACTGCGATGCCGCGCTGATCCTCACCTGTGACGGCTACACCGATGAAGTGGAGAGCGCGACCGTCATCATCGGTCTGGACGAGGACAGGGCACTCGAAGCGCTGCGCGTGCAGGGCCGTCGCATCGTCATCCCGCAGGAACTGAACGACAGCACGACGCTTGCATCCGTTCCGCACTACATGGTCAAAGAGGGAGTAGACGAGAATGATGTGGACTACAATTCGTCCAATGATCTGCATCTGTGGGCCGAGGTCACATGGCAGTCCTCGAACACCTCTGTGATCGGCATTGGCAGTAATACCACCAAGCTCTACGCACCATACACCGTGGAGGTCAGCCGCCCGAAGACGGATACAAGCGTGACGCTTACCGCCGCTCTGACCTACAGTGGCCGCGACGATCTGAAGGTCTACTTTACCTACACCGTAACGGTCAAGGGCACCCAGAAGGCTATCGAATATCAGGAAGGTCTGGAACTCTGGCTGTCCGGCGGCACGCAGGACCCCTACGGCGCACTCTATGTCCCCGCGACCGGTGCGAAGATTGACGTGAACAACGTCACCACCGACATCCATTTCCCCACCACCTCGGATATGCGCAGCGTCTTTGCTGACAATTATGGCGCAGACTTTGACGGAAAATACACCCCTATCCTGATCACCAGCAGCAATGAATCGGTCGTGGAGTCCCTCGAAGCCAATGCTGCCCGCGCGTGGGTCTACCGGCCTTTGCCCGGTCAGGAAGATGCCAAGGTTACGCTGACCGTCAAGATCCTGTCCCGCCCCAGCGGTTCCGGCAAGGACTATGACAACATGCAGGTCCTTGCAAGCAAGGAGATCCAGATCACCGTCCCGGCTATGTCCCAGACCGAGATCGATGCAGCTGCGGCCTTTATGAAGAAGGTCTGCACCGAGGACGTCTACTGGGAGGGCATCCGCAAGGCCAATACCGCGCGCGATAACGTTACCGGCGATCTGTGGTCGTTCATGGAGATCGTCCCGGACGGTGACGGTTACAAGTTCCTCCGCACCTCGGCCGAATCCCAGTGGCTCGGCGTGAAGGTGGATGATATCGACGGCTGGTACAACTCCGAGCAGTACCGCTGCTTCCGTTCCAGCGTTCCCAGTGTGGTCGCGCACGAGAAGCTGTCCGTCACGAAGCCGCAGTACAACACGCATGTCAAGATTGACAGCGTTCTGACTTATGTCGAATATGGCAAGTATTACGAGAAGTTCAGTTCTGATCCTGCCTATGCGCAGTTCAAGCAGTTCTACAAGCAGCCGGTGAGTACGGTCGTCACCGTGATCGGAACTACCGGTATCGAGGATCCGTCTGTTGAGGATATCACTATCACTGTGAACGTGACCGGCAGCACCTTTGCACCGGCCTTCGCCGATCTGACAGCTGCAACCTATACCTGCAAGAGCAATGCCTATCAGACGGCATGGGACGCACTGGAATCCGTGCTGACCTCCAACAGCTACACTTACACAGGCTCCGGCAATTATGTGACCGGTGTGACCGACCCCGCAGGCTGCCGCCTGTACGCAGGTGATCCGGCGCACGGCGAATGGTCTGGCTGGATGTACACCGTCAACGGCAAGATGCCTATGCTGGATGCAACGACCTACGCCACGCTGGACAAGTATCTCCTTCAGGCAAACGACCGGATCAATTTCTATTATGTAAACTGCCCGACCGAGTCCGGCGACCATGATTGGACAGAGAACACCGCAAAGCGTCAGGAACCCACCTGCACGGCTGACGGCTCCGCTTTCTACAGCTGCTCGACGTGCGGAGGCACAAAGACCGAAAAGCTGCCCGCAACCGGCCACCAGTATGGCGAACCAGCATGGACGTGGATCGGCTATGAAAGTGCGTCGGCAACCTTCACTTGCGCAAACGACGCTTCTCACGAGGAGACTGTCGCCGCAGCCGTCACCAGCGCAGTCACCAAAGAGCCCACCTGCACCGAGGATGGCCTGCGCACCTATACTGCTTCCGTCACCTTTGGCGAGAAGAACTACACCGATACCAAGACAGAAGGCATCAAGGCCACCGGCGAACACGTCTGGGACAACGGCGTTGTTACCACCGAGCCGACCTGCACCGCAAAGGGTGTCAAGACCTATACCTGCACGAAGTGCAGCGCGACAAAGACCGAAGAACTCAATGCGTTGGGGCACAACTACGAGACAAAACGCACCGAGCCGACCTGCGAGAAGGACGGTAAGGAAGAAGAGGTCTGCTCCCGTTGCGGCGATGTGCGGTTCAGCAGAGTCCTGCCTGCAACCGGCCACAGCTACCGCTGGGACCCGCGTACCAGAAGAACCGTCTGCGAGAACTGCGGCAAGATTCTGGATGAAGGCGGGAACACGCGCCCGATCATTCCGGCGAACCCCGGAAAGACCGACAAGAATTTCCCGTTCACGGACGTGAGCAAAAATGATGGCTGCTACGACGCGGTTGATTATCTGTACAGCAAGGGCATCATGAACGGCACCTCAAGCACGAAGTTCAGTCCGAACGGCGAATTGACCCGCGCAATGGTCGTAACGATCCTGTATAGAGCACAAGGGGAACCTGCAGTTCACACGAGCGGCAGCTTCAAGGACGTAGCGGCAGGTTGCTACTACACCGAGGCTGTCGAATGGGCAGCGGCGAATAACATTGTCAAGGGCTTCACCGATGGCACGTTCAAGCCGGACAAGTCCGTGACCCGTGAGCAGCTGGCTGCATTCCTCAGCCGCTTCGCACAGTATAACGACGCCAAAATCATCGAGGCCGACGGCCAGCTGAGCACAGACGCAGTCGTTTCCGGCTGGGCAAGGAAGAACGTCGAATGGGCTGTTGCAGAGAGCATCCTGACCTCCGTACAGGCCAGAAACGCAGTGCAGAACGCAACGCGTGCCGAAGTTGCCATGGCAATCTACACCTACCTGACCAAAATCGCAAAGTAAGCCCAAACAGCAAAGCCCGGCAGGAAAACCTGCCGGGCTTTTCGTCTGTCAAGAACCTTCTGTCTTTGCTTGCATACCGGATTCACACGCGGCGTTTCGGTATTCTCGTGGGGTACATTGGTAAAATCGTCGGAACTGTTTGGAAAAGTAACTTGGATTGTCAAAGCCGCAGGCGGCGGAGATCTCTGCAATGCAGGCGGTAGGCGCGGCATGAAGCATTGCTGCGCTCTGCATGAGCCGGTATTTCAGAAGATATTGTATCGGTGTATCGCCAATCATCCGATGAAAGCAGCGCAGGCATTCCCGTTCGCTTAGCCCGGCGACGTTTGCAATTTTTGTGAGCGGAATCGGTTCGGCGTAGAAGTCCTGTATGTATTGCAGCATCTTTTCAATGCGTATTGTGTCTGCATGTTTTTCGGCCGTTTGTGCGGACAGATGCGGGCGCATTTGCGCATAGCAGTGCAGAAGGAGATGGGAAAGGTTTTCGCGGACGGTAAATTCATACGCAAAAGTATCGTTTTTTAATGCGGAAAAAGCATCCAGAAACCACTTGCTGTCTGTGTCGGCATCTGTTTTCCAAACGGTAAAATCCGAACAAGCGGTCAGTCGGCCAATGTATTTTTTATAAAATGCCGTGCTGGCGCCTCCGGTGATCAGAAATGGGGAAAACACGATGGATTGCAGTTCTCCCATAGGATGACCGACGATAGAGTGAAGAACATTTCCATTGATCGTAACCAGATCTCCCTTGTTTAAAAAATGCTCCATGCCGAGCGTTTGCAGCTTCAGCGTACCATCGGCAATGTAAATTACCTCAAACTCCTCATGCCAATGCCATGGAATCGCATCGCCGGGTGCATCTGTATGACGGGAAGCATAAGCTGCGCATGGAAATTCGATGGTTCCATGAGACTGTAATTCCTTCTGCATATTGTTCCGGTTCAGAGCGCATACCTGCAATCCCATCTTTATCCCTCCGTTTTGGCGGCATGTTTTTTATTGGCATTACCATCGGACGCGCGCTGAACGGCTTCCTTGCAATGAAACTCAGCAATACGCAGATGGTTCGTATGGGGCAGGTTCTAATTGCCTGCGGCGTCGTTATTTTGTTCCTGCCGCTGGGTGCATCTGTTTCTCTCGCCGGTTTTGTTATGATCGGCCTTGGCTGCGCACCAATCTATCCCTGCCTCATCCATTCCACGCCGGACCATTTCGGCGCAGATAAATCGCAGGCGATCATTGGGATTCAAATGGCCTGCGCGTATGTCGGAAGCAGCCTGATGCCGCCGCTGTTCGGTCTGATCGCCGGGCATATTACAGTCTCTCTGCTTCCTGTCTATCTGAGTGCCATTCTGGTACTCATGATTGTCATGCACGAAGGGCTGATCCGCAAAACTGCACAGAAAGAAGCCGCTTGACCGCCGATTATGCAAAAGCAGTCTGCAAGCCCAAACCGCTTGCAGGCTGCTTTTTATAAGTCCAGTGTCGGCTTGCCCCCGGTATCCCGCTGGATGCGGCCTTAATTATAGAATTTTTCCTCGATTTTTACCACGACGCCGTTTTTCAAAGTAAGCGTATACGGCTGGACGAGCAGCCCTTCGTTTTCCTGCGCGGCGGCGACAAAGTCCCGCCATGTTTTGAACGTGTACAGCCGGTCTTCGCCCGCGCCATATTCCTGCTCGATGTCGTAGATCGTGACAGAGGCGTTCGGGTCTACCTTGTAGGTGAAAATTTCGCCGGAATCGACCCGGTAATATCCATAATAATAATTCTGCGGCGGAATATTCAGCGCCTTGAGCGTCTGTAGATCCTCTTCGAGGGAGGCATTCAGCAGCGCGATATGCTCGGCTGTGACAGAACTATCGGTCACGCTCTGCAGAATCGCGTTCCGGCGTGTACTGACCTCCGTGATCTGCGAGGTCTGGAGCGAGTAGGAGAGCGTCAATACGACGTCTGCCCGCGTCATTGTGACGATCAATGATTGCCGGTCTTCCGATAAATCCTTCGTCCAGATGGTATCCGCGTCCAGATACCGCAGATCGGCGTTTGCACCGCTGAAATACTCGACGAATGCGGAATAATAGCGCGGCCACTGGGAAACATCGCCCGGCAGGTCGCTCATTTTGCTGTCCTCGATCTGGAATTTCCGAACGATATCCTCATATTCCGCCGTCATGTCCTGCGCCCAGTGTGCATAGTCCAGCTTTTCGTGGACGCGCGACCAAATCGTATCATCCTGAAGAACAGCCTCCGCAGACTCGCCGCTTGACGGGGCAGTGGAGGCGATCACCTCCAGATACTGCTGGAACGGATTCTCGACTGCCGGGAACCAGTCTCCCGCTGCCTCCGGCAAGACCCACGCTCCGTCCGCGTTCTGCATGGCAAGCGGGCCGCATTCTCCGGAAATCCAGTCGCTTGGACTGCCGCCCGGGAAGATTTCAAAACCCGTGCAGACCTCTGCACCGTCCTGTGTTTCCAACTCTGCTCTCAGATATGTGTTCATCGCGCCCCCGTTCCACTCCCAGTCGGGGCCGGTGTAGTCATAGTAAAAATCGTAATGCAGGTCGCATATGACGACGGTTTTCCCGTTTTCCTCAAACGAACCATACTCGCGCAGGCTTGGCAGCACGATATCATTGTCGTCGCGCGGGTACCGCTGCGCGACCGCCGCGTCAAAGAGCACCGCCTCCCGCCCGGTCAGACCGAACATGGAAGAGGCCGGGATGGGGAGCGTACTCTGCGGCTCAGTCGTCGGAACCTGTTCCTCCTGCACGGTCGATTGCTCCGGCGAAGCAAGCGTAAAGGAATGAATGTACCAGTTTTCGCCGTCCTTCACCAGCTTCAGAACAGCCTTGCCGGAAAGAGATCCCGCCGTGCTGCCGTACAGCAGCGCAGTATCTCCGTCAGGCTCGATCTCGCCGCTGGTGCAGCGGAAATAGCCGGGGCTGTAGTCGCTGGTGGTGGTATAAAATGCGTCCGTGTCTTCGAGATAGGTGTAGCCGGAAAACGGCGTCTGCATATCCGTCAGGTCGGCAAGGCCGATGCCCGCGAAGCGCTTCAGGACGCCTTCGACCGCAGACGCAGGATACCGGTGGATAGGCAGCGGGAAATCCTCCACGCTGTCGACGCGGAATTCCCATTTGGCGTTCAGCTGGGCAAATTCCTCCTCCGAAATATCCTCCTCGCCGCATTCTCCGAAGTAAGCAAGGAAATTGTTCAGATTCAGATCACGTACATCGTCATAGGTCGAGGTGAAGAAGCCGTTGACCGCGAAATGACCGAGCGTATCATCGGTCGACAGCTCATAGTCGGCAAAGATCGCGTTGACCGCGTCGATCTGTGCCTGCGTCAGCGGCATCGCGGTTTTCAGCGGCTCCTGCTGCACGGGTTCTGTTTCCTCTGGCAGCGTGATCTCTCCCGATTTCTGCCGCGTCAGCTCCGTAATCGAGCACCCAGCGGCAGACACGATGAGCAGCAGCGCCAGAATGACACACAGAACGCTTGTGCGCTGCTTTTTCGTTAGGAACAAAATGCGCTCCCTGACCGGCGGCCCGGCGAGGCTCAGGGCCGCGGCCTTACGCGGGGCCTGCGCCAGAATCGCCCGTGCATAGACAAGGCGCTGCGCGTCCGAAAGCCCGGCGGCAACCGCCTCGTCGCACGCCAGCTCCGCGTCGCGCTTGGAACAAATCGCGGCCAGCCAGATAAACGGGTTCCACCAATACAGGATCACCGCCGCCGTCCGGCAGAGTGACCACAGGAAATCCAGATGCCGCAGATGCGTCAGTTCATGGCGTAAAATCAATTCCGTCGAATCCGTTTGCAGCACATCCTCCGTCAGATACACCGCCGGAACCAGCCCGGCCAGACACGGCGATTTGACCGCGCTGGACACATAAATACGCGTTCCGCCGCGCTTGCTGAGAAAGCGTCTGCTCTTGTGCAGCCGAATCGCAAAAACCAGCCATGTGCCCAGCAGCCATAGTCCGAGCAGCGCACTGCCGCCCGCCCAGACAATCTGAAGAATCTGTATCGTTGTCAGCGGCTTTGCCGCCGGTTCCGCAGCCTCCTGCGCCGGGGAAACCGGCTGCTGCGCAGAAACCTGCGGCTGCACCACAGCCTGCGCAGGCTGCAGAACGACCGGCGCTGTCTGCGCGGGCAGTTCCACGCGCTGCACCGGCGCGGCTGTCTCCTCTGCCGGAAGTATCGGCAGCGAAACCAGCGTTCCCGGCAGACACAGCTTCACCAGCACCACCAGCCAGAGCGCATAGACCATCCGTTTTGGCACGCGGTTTTTGAAAATTGCCCGCACCAGCAGCACAGCCAGAATCAGCGCCGAAACGGTCAATACCTCTCTCAGCATAAGAAATCCTCCTGTCTTTCCATTTAAGCTACGGAAGCAGCAGCTCTGCGACCGGCAGCAGTTCTTCTGTGCCATCTTCGCGCAGGGCGCGCAGGACATCGTCTTCTGACGCCGCGTGCGTCTCATCACTGTCACCAAAGGAAAGCTTCGCAAAGCGCTCGCTGCAAAGCTTTCCGTCCCGGTCTACGAGCCAATAGCCCTCCGGCATCGGCTGGCCGTCCTTGTCATAGCACGGATACGCCGCACGTTCACCGTAACATACCGCGATGCCGATATAGCCATCGTTGAATACGCTGTAATCGATCCAATGGAAGCGCGCACAAAGCGTGTTCCCGTTCTCGTCCGTCAGCTGGCAACGGCCCATGACCGGCCCCTGCGACGCGCCGCCTTCATAGAGCAGGAAGCGATCCG
>ERZ772875.2482-NODE-2482-length-13468-cov-7.024379_pt1 | contig 13468 bp, 8 predicted proteins | sample MGYA00580585_ERZ772875 | MGnify/ENA primary metagenome ERZ772875 (study PRJEB29015, sample SAMEA2737736) | human gut metagenome | biome: human gut; feature: human-associated habitat; material: faeces | place: China | collected 2012 ... | reverse complement strand
TCCCTGAAATACTCCAGCGTGGGCACCTTATTGCCGGAGCCGTCTGCCGCCGGGACGGTCGGCTTTGTCCGGACCGTGTCGCTGCACAGGGCCACGATCTTGTCCGGCCGGGATGCAGGGTCCTTCCACAGGGCGCTGACCGCAGCCTCGTTGGTCTGTGTACGCAGGAAGCGGTTTTTGCTGCCCTCCGGGGCAGGCTGTGCAAAATAGGCACTCATATACAGGAGCGCAATGTTCTTCCCCATGTGTTCAGTTCTCCTTCACAGGCTTTGTGTCCTTGATGCCCAACAGCTCCCGGAACTTTTTGTTGAGATTCTTGTTGTGATAGGAAATCGTTCCCTTGTCCTTGCCCAGATATTCTGCCACGGTCTTGTCCTGCTCCGGGCGGCGAGTCGGCAGCAGCAGGGGGTTCACTGCGGCGCTTTCCAGTTCCTTCGGGTTCTCAGGACCCTCGCCGCTGTAAAGCGGTTGCCGTACACAGAATCGCACATAGTCCCGCAGAACCAGCTGATCCCACAGAATACCGTCCCACTCCAGGGGGCGCAGGTCGTCGCAGCGGCCAAGGCGTTCCGGCATGTCGGGGGCCTCATTTTTCCGCAGATAGCCCAGAATGCGCGGGGACCAGAACAGCACCATATTGGCACGGGTCTTTTCTTTTTCTTCCAGGCTCATGAGCAGCACAGCCTTGTGCAGGATAGGGAAGATGTCCTCTTTCAGTTCCAGCCCATCTTCAGGAGACAGTCCCGTGTCCACGATCTCGATCGTGGTGCCGTCGTCCCGCTCGGTGTTGATGGACACCAGCGTATCTTTGTTCAGCAGGGCCTCGTGCAGGCTCCGCTGGCCGATCCTGGCAGCCTGTGCGACCGTCTTTTCCAGATGCGGGTCGCCGGTCACCATGGCACTGGTGTAACCCATCCGGTCCATGTAGTCCAACGCCTGACGGACCTTACGGGCGGTCTCCTTGCTAACGTCCATAATGCCCAGGCTCTGCGCCTCTTTCCGGGCATCTTCGGCCTTCAGGTGCCGCATGGCCATCTGCATGTAAGCACAGAAGCTGTCCTTCTCCCGTGTCGGGTCCGGCTGGTATGCCGCCGCAGCCTGGAAAAACGCCATCGAGAGGATGGTGGCATCTTCTGTCGGGAACAGCTCAAAGCACTCGGCCCAGACCCTCTTGTAGGTTTCTTCCAGCTTCGGGTCTACCGCAGCGGCCTCAGCCGGGTCGTCCCCGGCAGGCTCTTCCCGGCCATTCAGCTTTTTCAGCATCGGCTGAAAGAGAGCCTTGCGGGTGGCCACATCCACATCCCAGAGCGGCGATGCATCGATCGCAGCCCGGAGGTTTGCACGTTCCTCGTACATCAAATTCCCCCTCCCTTACTGCTCGGCCTTGTTCTGGCTCATCCACACCAGCTGGTTGTAGACCATCTCGGCGGTATCCTTGTTGCCGTGGATGCCGCCCACGAGGCCCTGCAGGTGATAAAGCGGCGTAACATCGTGGAGAACAGACTGATTCACGCTCTGGCCGTTGACACGCCGCATCTCGCCGTAGTAGACACCGCCTACCTCCAGTTCCTCATGGGTCGCTGCTGCGCAGGTGAGAGCCGCCAGCTGCACCAGAGGGATGGTCTTGGTACCGTAGGTGATGTCCATGTAGGCGATGCCTTTTTCCGGCAGCACGTCGCACAGGTCGCGGCACAGGCGGATCAGGGTGCTGCAGTCCTGCTCGTCCGGCATGGGCAGCTCCCGGATGTGGTCCTCGGTGATGCCCATCGCCTGCAGTTCCTCTTTGAGGTAGCCGAAGTTGCGTTGGGTATCGCCGTTCACACTGCGGATGGCGATGATGTGGAAATCGTCGCCTTCCTGCAGCGTGTTGTGCAGGACCTGCAGGATCGGGAAGCGGGTCTCGATGTCGCCGGAATTGGCGCTGGAACGGTAGGTGTTCTTGGTGAGGTCGAGACGGCCCTGCAGAGGAATGGTGGTCACGTAGATACGCTTCATAGCGTTTCTCCTTTCGTTTGTGCACGATATACGGTTGGCAGCATGGTTGTGTTGCGCCCAGTATAGCGCACCGGTAAGCGTTCCTGCAATGCACAGATTGTACGAAAAAAAGCGGAAAAGTTTTCAGCCGATTTTTCCAACCCAGAGCCTCATAAGGTCTTGGTTATAGACCAGAAACTCCGAGTTGTTCCGGAGCCCGGTGAGGTCATCCTGCGAAAGCACGGGCTTGGTGACCACTTCGCGGTTCTGGCCAAAACTGAAGCCGCTGCCGCCGTGGTGGCCCATCATGCCGCCCCGGTCGTGGTGGGTGTTGAAGCCGATGGAGTTGGTCACCCGCTCACTCTCGTAGCTGGGCAGGACCTGCAGCAGGGTCTGGGCGTCGCCGCCTGCGGACGAGACGACCAGATATCGCATGGAGCGCAGCAGGCCCTCCGTGGTCAGCCCGCCTGTCCGGCTGGGAACCGCCCGGCTCAGGCTGCTGCAGAGCAGCACATAGTCGCCGCAGGCATTCAGGGCATCCAGCAGCTCGGTGCTGGCTGAGAGTCCCTGCCCCAGGCAGAGCAGAATGGTGTGGGTGCCACCCCAGTCTGCCATCTGCATCATGCCCATGCCGAACTCGCCGGGATTGATCGTAATCCTGCCGCTGCCCTCCGGAAGCCGGTCCGGGAGCACGGTATCCTGCCACTGGACCGGAAGCCGCAGCAGCGGACTGTCGGTCAGGTCCCGGGCGGTGCCGATGAGCACGAAGGGGCGGCGGCTGCTTTTCCGCTGCAGGGACTCCACCACCGGAAAGATCCGGCCCGGCGGGCCGCAGACCAGCGCCTCCTGCGGCAGGATGCGGGCCTGTGCCAGCAGGCGGGATGCGGTGGTGGTGCCGCCATCCTGGATGTTCTTGCGGCGGGTGTTCTCTGCATCGGCGTGGGTCGTGGGCAGCGTCAGAAGATGCATGCCACGGTTGGAACGGAACAAAGCCATGGGTTTCTCCTTTCTTTGGTCAGCCCCGGAAGCCGTCATAAATGAAGGGATCCTGCGAGACTGCGGGCAGGCTCATCAGGGCCTGGCCCGGTTTCATGAGCTGGCAAAAGTCGGCGTCTGTCACCACTTTCTGCTCGCAGTCGGTGGTCACGGGCCGGTTGCCCTCGCCCATGTAGCGGTAGATCACGCGGGCGGTGCCGTAGCGGTCTGCGAAGGCTGCACGGGACATTGGGTCCATGACACGCATGGTGATGAGGTTGGGGAACAAGGACATCAGGGTCTTGGCCTCTGCCTCGGAGTAGTGGCGAGTCAGCAGCTGGACGCTTTGTACTGCCGCAATAATACGTGCACCACTGCGCCCATTGTCGCCGGAAGGGTCACGTGCGAAGCTCAGGAAGTCGGTCAGGGATTCGACCTTAGGCAGCAGACTGAACTCGTCCAGCAGAAACCACACCTTGTGGTTCAGGGTGGGGCTCATGCTCTGTTGCAGCATCAGATCCAGCAGCAGCCGGAACAGCGGCAGAGCTGTTCTTGCTTTGTCCGGCTCATAGAGGATAAACACCCGCTTGCCGCCCTGACGGATGGCCTGCAGGGCCGAGAACCGGCCGTCGGCTGTGTTGAAGCTGCCAATGAACAGGCGGCTGAGCATGGTGCGTACCTCGCTGAGTACACCCAGCCCCTGGGCTCCGCCGTCCCCGATAAGATCCCGGGCGGCAGAAAAGTAAGTGGGGTACCGCTCTACCAGTTCCTGCCAGCTGCCGTTGGTTCCGGTGCCGGCCCCTTCCTGTGCAAAGACCGTTGTGCGGGTGAGAAACTCGCTCAGCTCTGCGTTGGAGACCGGGATGTTGTTGGTGCGGCCGAAATCCCGCATGAAGCGTGCCGTCTGGTAGAAGATCTCCTGCGCTGCCTCCGGGAAGAAGATCTGGGTAGTCTTTTTCTTCTGTTCGGCAAACAGAGCACTGGCGATTTCACGCAAGGTAAGTTCCGGCGTATCGGAGGCATCCAGCTCCCGGAAAAGGTTCCAGCAGTTGGCGGGGTCGGTGGCCGACACCGAGATCACCGGGTCACCGGGGCGGCGGCAGCGCAGCACATCCGGCTTGGCCGCAAAGATGACGACGGTGTCCTGCATGCGGTCTGCGTGGGCCAGCACGGGGCGGCGGATCTGTTCCATCAGGGTAGACTTGCCGCTGCCCACGTTGCCCACCAGCATGGTGGGGTACTGCCAGCAGCTGCGGTCGTCCAGCGTCAGGCCGCCGGGCAGGTGCACCACCGGCTCCACACGCCCCGCCGTGGGTGGGACCGTTCGCTGCAGCTGCTGTCCTTCCAAAAGACGTTTCATAGGCTTTGTCCTTTCGTTTCAGGTGTTTCTGTCTTACACCCAGAGAAAGGCTCTGCCGCCGTGCCCGGTTGGAAAAACGACGCAAAAAAAAAATAAAAGTCAAAACCACCGGCTGAGCCGGTGGCTTGAGTAAGCCCTAGAAGGGCACCTTACCAGCAAGGCCCCTACAAGGGGCCACGAGCAAGCATCTTTCATCTGCATTACCTGCCCTACCGCTCTAACGAGCTATACTGCAAAGTGCATCTTCTAAGATGACAACTTTCTTGTCATCTCGCTTCGCTCGATTCTTATAGCTAAAGCATTTTCTACTCCACCAGCGGAGCTGGTGGTTGTCGCTCGCTCAAGCTACCCAAAGCAGAAGGACCCTTTCTGCCGCGTCTGTGCGGTGCAGAAAAGGTCCTTCTGTTGTGTCCCCTTGCGGGGTGTGAGTTGAATTGCGGAGGAAGGAGAGAAATCAGAGCAAGGTAATATTTTACGTCCCCTTGCGGGGTGTGAGTTAAATCTCGATGACCACCATGTCGTAATCAAAGGGAATGCCTTTACGTCCCCTTGCGGGGTGTGGATTAAATCCTAGTCCAAATAAGAAGAATTTCGGCCATTTTAAGCTTACGTCCCCTTGCGGGGTGTGAGTTAAATCGGAGACCATGAGTATCCCTCTTGCGATCCGGGTTTTTACGTCCCCTTGCGGGGTGTGGGTTAAATCGGCAAAACTGTCCATCTCGGAGCCGTCTAGCAGCACCGGAACTGTTCATCCCACCAATTCTGTCATAAAGTATAGCATGCTTTCCGCCAAAATGAAAGTGCTTTTTCGCAAACTGCCTGTGCGGCCCGGTGCGAACCCCCTTTCCGCATGGGCCAAAGCGGCTGGCGCATCGCCACCTTCGCATGCAAAAAAGCACCCCGGCACAGATTGCTCTGTGCCGGGGTGCCCTGCTTATTTGCCGGTCAGCTCTCAGCCTGACCCACTGCCAGAAACTCCGCAGCCTGGGCCGTGGTATCAGCCACGACGTAGGTGCAGCGGTTCTCCGGCTCGTTTGCGCTGCGCACGCTCGTCGGCTCATTGCCCAGGCCCAGGCAGGTGAATCGGTCGGCAGGGACACCGGCCTCCACCAGCACATCCCGCACGGCCTGTGCGCGGGCCAGAGACAATGCCTGGGCACCCTCGCGGCTGGCGTTGTCCACCTGTGCGGTGCTGCCAGCCACAATGTAGTGGGCAGAAGTGCCCTTGAGCTGCTCGGCCAGACCGTTCAGTGCTGCACGGGCAGCTGCCTCATCGAGGAAAGTCGTGCTGTCGGGCTGAAACGCCACCTGCTCGGCGCTGACCTTGACGAAGGTCGGTGCGCCTGCAGCGGCCAGAGGTGTCACGGTGTGGCCGTTGTTGAGGGCGTCGCCGGACACGATGTCGGTATGGAAGGTGACGTTTGCACCCGTGCGGTCAAAGAAGGCCTGCCAGAAGCTCTTCAGCCACTGGACCTGCTGGGCACTGAGCGTGCCCTGGCTGCCCGCAACATCGCCCAGGCCGTAGAACTCCACGGCCACGCCGTTCAGCTGAGGCAGCATGGCAGCGGCGTCCAGCTGATCCAGCAGCTTGGCAGGGTCGCTATTCAGCAGGTCGAGGTCCTGCATGGGCAGGCTGGCGACGGCAGTGTTCACACCCGAATGGCGGATGATCAGCACCTTATTGTCAGCCGTACCGGCGGACAGCATGCGGCTGGCGAGAGAAATGGCGGAGATCAGGTCGGTCTCAGGGGTGGTGGCTGCAGCGCCCTGGACCGCCTCGACCAGCTGGTAGCGTGCCGTCTTGTCCGCTCGGGCTTGTTGGATGTCGTTGCTTTTGACCTGGTCAAAGCGCTGAGGACCGAGCGCAAACGGCTTGCCATCGGCCACCACCAGTCCGGCGCTGCCGCCCGGCGTCACAATTACGCTGTTGAGGAACTCCTCGGCGTTGGTCAGGGCAGGCATGCCGTCGCCCTGCGTAAGGATGAGGGCGGTATCGGTGGCCACGGCACTGTCCGCCGCACCGTCCTTGGAGGGGATCACACTGCAGCCAGCCAGCAGGCCGACCACCAGAGAACCAGCTGCCACCATGGCAGCCATGCGGGTAAGCATCTTCAGCTTCATAGCGTTTCCTTTCGTTCGGGAGGTTTGCGTCTTACACCTCAGAAAAGGCGCTGCCTGCCTTCTCAGTTGGAAAACAGGCAGCTTTTTTCTGAAAAAATCTGTTTTGGGGTCAGGATGCCATTGCGGCAGGCACTTTCTCTGCGGCAGGCTCTGCCTCAAGGCGGAGCACCGGCTGTTCCGGTGCAGCCTCAGCCGAGGCAGGGGGCAGCAGCATGGCCTGCCAGTGCTGCTCGTCCAGCAGGTCGTCCAGACCCGCGCTGTGCAGCAGGGCCTCTGCGGCCTCTACGCTGCCCAGTTCTTCGGCCAGCTTCATGCGTGCGGACAAACGGGCCTGCTGGGCCGAAACGCTCAGGCTCTTGAGCTTTGCCTGTGCAAAGCGGTAGTCCTGGAGGTCCGGGTTAAAGTTTGCAGCCGCAAACTCCGCATGGCTGATGGCACTGTCGGTGTCGGCAGCCAGGTCCTGCAGATCCAGGCGCTGGGCCTTCAGGCTGTCCAGCTGGCTGCGGTGGTCGCTGAAGAAGCCGATGGCGTAAGAGCCCACGCTGGTGGCGATGGGCAGCAGCATACGGATGTACTGGCCCACCATGTAGAGGGTGGGGTTCTCCGTTGCTCCCAGGGCCTCCACACTCATGAGCGTGGACACGATGCAGAAACCCGCGAAGATTGCAAAGGCTCCGACGGCCGTGCCCAGAAGTGCGCTGATGCGGCGCTTCGTCGCCCGCTGATCACGGGGCAGCATGTCATCCAGCTGGCCCTTGAGTTTGCCAGCCAGCATGGGGCAGGCATCGAGCAGCAGGGCGATGGAGGCAGCCACCAGCATGGCCATTTCGGGCCGCTCGTCGAACAGGCTTTCGGTGTAGAGGTGGACGGTCATGAGGTCCGTGGCCACAAAGAAGGCGGTCACGGGGATCGCGATGTGGTCCAGCAGGCTGCCCTTGGTGCGGCCCTGTTTCTGGATGTCGTGGAGCTTTTCGGTCACGTTGGTGTGTTCACCCATGTACATAGTTGTACCTCCTGGTCTTATCTCGTGTTGTGTTTCGCTGCGGGCGTCAGGCTTCCAGTTTCTGGATGCGGGCATTCACGTCAGCAAGCTGCTCTTCAATGAGCTTCTTGCTGGCGCGGAGGTTTTCCACCTGTAGTCGGAGATCCGCCTGCAGGTTCAGTGCCGATGCATGGTGCTGATACCGGGTCTCCACAAGGCTGGAGATGGCCAGTTGCTGGGCTTTCAGGCGGACCAGCTCGTCGAACACCGGGGTGTGCTCGTCAAGGTCCAGCTTTTTGACCGCGTCGGCAGCCTGCTCCAACACGCCCGCGAACATCTCTGGGTCATCATACTCCGGATAGCTTGCACAGCTGCTGAAATCTCCTGGGTATCCGTACAGCATGTGATGGATGATCGTGCGGTGTGCGTAGTCGATCTCGGTGCGCTCACGGCCCTGCTCGGGCAGCTTGGCGCTGTCAGCCTTCTTGAACGGGTTCTTCATGCCAGTACCTCCTCAATCTCCATGGCCTGCGCAACCTTCCGGGCGGAAAAGTCCGGATGAAAGCGCGGGATCTCCTCATCGCTGATCACACGGAACTTGCCTGCCTTGCTGTACTTCACAAGGCTTGCGTTCGCACGGCAGTAAACCTCATTGATCTGTGCCTCGGCATCCAGCAGTTCGGCGCGGATGGCTGCGATCAGCTCCTTGCGTTCACTGGCGGCACGGGCACGGCGCTCACCGGCTTCGCGTGCAGCACGCCGTGCTCCGGTAGTGTGGAGGCTGCTGCTGTTGCTGCTGCCGCCGGTCGGCTCAGGCATCGCCTTGAGTGCAGCGGCCTTGGGTCCCAGAGACTTGCTGAGCTGTGCAAGCTTGGCTGCTTCCAGCGTCTCAAGTTCTCGGCGGACGCGCTCGTAGTAAGCTCCGGCTAACACGTTCTTGCCGTCCTCGGTCTTGAAGTCGGTCTTGTGGACCAATGCGTCCGCAAGGCCGCGCAGACGGAGGAAGTTGTCCTCCTTCCAGACGGGACTGTCCTTCTGGACACCCTTCTTGGTTTTCGGGTAAATCAGCATGTTGTTCGCTCCTTTTCACTTGCTGTGGGGCTCTTCACTCTCTGTAAGCCTTTTTGTGTTTAGAAAGTTGGAATTTTGATCGGATTTTTTGTTTTGTTTATTCTGTGTCGTCCTTACATCTCAGTAAAGCCCCTCGTTCCTGTCCAGTTGGATTTTTCTGTCGTTTCTATTTAAATATTCCACCACTTTTTTATCGCTGAAGTGTCCATCGCTCACGCGTTGTTTTCTCATCCACCATAATGTTTAACAGCTAAAAGTCTTACTCCTATCGATTTACCGTAATAAATTTTTCAAAACCATATTGACGCACTTACACTTCCATGATACCCTTTACTCCAAATCCTGCTGACAAAAGTGGTGGTGCTCATCATGATAACCACCACTTTCAGCGGATGATTGCCCAGAAAGAGCATACCGCCCCGCAACACACCCGATTCATTTTGCCGCTGATTCACCCGACAAAATCATCGCTGCGCTGCGTAGGCGGTATTTTTCTTTTTCACAAATAAAATTTTATGTAGTTGTTCAACCTTCCAAAATTTGTTTTTGGTTGTCGGCTGTACAACTGCAAAGTGTTATTCTTGTGCTTGAAAGAAGCAGGTTGTAGTGTCCGCACTCACGAACTTTCGGCTGAAAGCTGAAGAAACGGTTGGTGAACTGTATGGCAACCATCAAGCAATAATCCGGCTGCGCCGAATTGGCTGTAAAAATCACTTCCGCGATTTTTTCTAATGTAAGCAGCCTGCGGCTGCAATCAGCATGACCTCGAAAAACTCTAACTACGCCGCCGCCGAAAGCTATCTCACCTTTCAGCACAACGAGTACATGCGAGAAAGGAGACGCGGATCTGCAGTGTTACAGATGTAAAGGAAACTGTAGGGGCATTCTGAGTGGACGATTCTCAAATAAAGAAAGAGGGAAACACAATGAAACAGCGATACGCGTTCCGCATTCTTTCCATGCTTCTGGCCCTGGTTTTGGTGTTTGAGCTGTTCCCCACCGGTGCATTGGCTCTGGAAACCGGAACAAATAAGGCAGAGACGCCCACCGCCCAGGAAGTTGCCGAGGGGGAGCCCAGTGGCAATGTCATTGGTGAAGTAACCGAATACCGGGACGAACGGGAAAAGCACTTCCGTATGGAGGACGGCAGCTTTATTGCCGTGGATTACGGCGTTCCGGTGCACTATGCCCTGGACGAAGAAACCTGGGCAGATATTGACAACACGTTGATCCTGCAAAGCGCCGGCGCATCTGCGGCAAGTACATCTACAGCGCAGCCCATGCAAATCCCGCAGCAGTATACGGCTGTGAATGGTGATGATGCGAAAACTTTCGCGGGCAATCTGGCAACTGGTTTCCTATTCTCAGCACAGCGGGGACAATCCGGGGTGCAGATGTCTCTGCTGGATGGCTGGACGGAACCGGACGAGCTGGACGAGGCTGAGACTGTGCCGGAAGAAACCGGTACGGAAGAAGCTACTGAGCCCGTGACAGAGTCGGAGACGCCCACAGAAACGCTGCCGGTTACGGAACCGGAAGAGACGATGCCGGAGACCGAAGGAATGACCGAATCAACGGAAGAGACCTTAGAGGCTGCACAGGCCGAGGCTTCCACGCAGTTGCCTGTGGATGCGGCAGATAACACAGAAGCGTCTTTCACGCTGCCCGTGGCTGCTGTCCAAGAAGATTCTATTTCCGAGCCGGAGGAAGAAACACATCCGGTGGAACCTCAGAATCCGGAGTCCATTGTGGAGACGTCCCCTGAAACAGAGCCTGAGACGCTTCCCGAAACGGAACCGGAAACTGTCCCGGAAACAGAGCCGGAAACCACCCCGGAAACGATTCCCATGGAAGCGTCTGAACCGGTTTCGGAAGGCGCCGTGGAGCCTTACAACCGGTCTGCCACCGCGCAGATTTCCTACCCGGATCGGAAAGAAGCGTCTCCCACCGGTTTTTCCGCGCTGTTTGCCGCAGTGCAGAATCTCTTCCAGGGAGATGCCGGCGATGAGGAGCCTTCTCTCACCCAGCAGATCACCCCTTCCCGCCTCCGCACCCAAGTGCTCTATGAAAACGTATTCCCCGGTGTGGACCTGCAATATGAGCTGTATAGCTACGATGTGAAGGAATCCATTATCGTCAAAGAACCGCTGTCCGGCTATACCTTTGCTTTCCGGTTGGGCCTTCTGAACCTTACGCCGGTTCTGCAGGAAGATGGTTCGATCCTGCTTTTGGACGCCAATGAGAACCTTCGCTATTGCATTCCGGCCCCCTACATGACCGATGCGGATGGCGCATACTCCGAGGCTGTTGCCTATCAGCTTAGCCAGCAGGAGGATGGAACCTGGGTTCTTACGGTCACAGCGGATGACGCATGGATCGAAAGTCCCGACCGGGCTTTCCCGGTGTGCATCGATCCCACCCTTGTGGATGAGACGACCTCCAAGAACTTCGTGGGAACGGTTTGCACGGAGGAGAATGATTCCGTCAGCGCCACCACCAATCTGGCCTGCGGCTACCATCCGGATCATGGGAGGATGGAAATTTACTACAAGTTGACAGACCTGCCCAAAGTGCCTGCCGGCCATACCTTGGTACGGGCGCAGGCCGGTTTCTATCAAAACGACTTCCGCTCCGGTAACAGCACCAGTGGCTCAATGGTGCTGTATATGAGCGAAATTACCCAGAGCGCCACCCTGAACAGCAGCCTGACCTGGGCCAACCGCCCTGCGCACGGGCCCACGCTGGACTATGTGAATTCCAGCTATTCCACCGTCAACGACATTCTGCTCTGGGATGTTACACCCGCCGCGAAAAAGTGGTACGATGGTGGGAGCAATTACGGTCTGGTGATGACCTCCAACGCCGGTTCCAGTTCCAAGAACCGCACCTGGTTCTCCTACAACAGCAAGGTGTACTTTGTGGCTTCCTACCGGAGCACCAACGGCATCGAGGACTACTATACCTATCAGACCATGGGAGTTGGCAATGCCGGTACGGCATATATTGGAGACTTCAGCGGTCAGCTGACCCTGTGTAAAAACCTGGTATCCTACGCCTCCACGGTAAACCCGGTCTCCCTGGATCTGACCTACAACAGCAGCTATGCCATGCGATACGGCGAGGAGAACTATGACGCCGGCAGCTGGCTTGGCCTGGGCATGCATGTAGGCGCCGGAGTCAACCTCAGTATCATGCAGCGAGTGGAAAAGATAGAGCTGCAAAACGATAGCAATGCCAACAACAAATCCACCTATATGAAATATACCGATGGCGACGGTACGATCCATTATTTCGCCAAAGATTCCAGCAAAGACGCCAACTACTATTATGATGAAGACGGCATGGGGCTGAAAATCAACGAGTACCGCACCGGCTGCTATATGATTAGCGACGACAAGGACAACGAGATGTACTTTGTCAACGGTTTCCTGACTCTGATTAACGATGCCAACGGCAATGAGATTCAAATTCACTACACCCACAGCGACGGAACCTCCGCCAGTAACGGTTACCCCAACGCGTCCGGCGACCGGATCAGCAAGATTGTCCAGAAAAACACAGGCGGCAGCGCCATTACGGTGGCTACCTTCGCCTATAACAGCAGTAATTGGCTGTCCAGCATTACGGACGCTGCAGGTAATGTATACAACTTTACATATTCCAGCGGCAAGCTAACCAAAATCAGCCGGGGCAGTACAGTTCTGGCGCAGTATGGCGCTGCCAGCACACGGATGTCCTACGCCTATGACGCGGAAGCCAAATACGGCGTGGCTTTTACCTATGACGCCGGAAAGGTCAGCTCCTATTACGAAATCACCAGCGCTTCCACCGCCGCCAAGCCGGGGGCTATTGTGGAAGTTGGGCATCTGGAAAATGGGCAGACGCTGTACCGGGACTATGGAAGCGACCGTTCAAGAAGCGATAACGATATCCTGACCTACTATACCTTTGACTACGCCGGACGCAGTGCCAATGCCTACACCACAGATACCTCCAACCGGATCTGGGGCGCCTCCAACGCAGTTCACTCCGGGGTAGGTTCTACGGATAAGGCCAACAACCGCACACTCCGGACGTCTACCATTGGTGTGGCGGCCATGAATGACCTGCGTAACCACGGCTTTGAGCTGTCCAACCCTGCCTGGGAGTTGCCCACAAGCGGCGGCGCCACCGCAGAGATTCAGTCGTCCACCGTCCGCACAGGTACCAAAGCTTTCCACGCCAAGGTGGCGGATAAGACCACAGGCACTACCGGAGCCAGGCAGACGACCAACACGTTGGCTGCAGACGTTACATACACCCTTTCCGCCTATGTCAACACCTCAAAATGCACCTCCTTCCTGGGCCGGGGCGTCTACCTCCAGGTCATGGACGGAAACACGGTGGTCGCCACCGGCGAGTGCCTGAACTACGCCACGAACAGCGCAATTGACGGCGGGTGGGTACGGCTCAGTCTGCCCTTTACCCCGCCTGAGAAGAAAGCCTACACCGTCTGCGTCTATACCCACTGCATTGGCGGAGATATCTACGTGGACGACTTCCAGCTGGAACGCGCTGAGACGCCGTCCAATCTGAATCTGCTGGAAAACGGCAGCCTGCAGCACTGGGGGCACGGCTGGACCATGGGATCTCTGGCCAGCTTCTGTGAGGGCGTTGGCCTGTTCTCCACAGACCAATACGCTTATTCCATCCGGGTCGGTGGCGACGCTTACACCGAGAGCTGCGCGTACCAGGACGTGCCCATCAACAAGGCTGGAAAGACCTTCGTCATGTCCGGCTGGGCCAAGGCCAACGCGGTACCGGACAACAAGCAAACCGCCACCGGCGATGACGCGGCGGCCAAGGACAAGCACAAGCAGTTTGGCCTCCGGGCTATCATCACCTATTCCGACAATACAACGGAATACCACTATGTCCCCTTTAACCCGGATATTACAGACTGGCAGTATGTCTCCACCGCCATTGTACCCAAGAAAGAAACTACC
>ERZ772875.2467-NODE-2467-length-13532-cov-4.919047_pt1 | contig 13532 bp, 10 predicted proteins | sample MGYA00580585_ERZ772875 | MGnify/ENA primary metagenome ERZ772875 (study PRJEB29015, sample SAMEA2737736) | human gut metagenome | biome: human gut; feature: human-associated habitat; material: faeces | place: China | collected 2012 ... | reverse complement strand
TTGTCGCTCTCCTCGCGCCGCTCGTTCGGCGACTTCTCCTACGCCGTTTCGGCCACTAAGTGCTTGGGTATCAGCCGAGGAATCGGTGCAGCATAGCCGCGACCTGTGCGCGTGTAGCCTGCGCGGTGGGCAGAAGCTTCCGGTTCGAGCCCTGCATGAGGCCTGCGCCGCAAGCCCACTGCATGGCGGGAACTGCATACCCGGAAATCGTCTGCGCATCGTCGAAGCTCAGGATGTTCGTGTCCTCGCCGACGCTCACATCGTACCCCTTGTAGTTTGCATAGCGGTGGAGAATCGCCGCCAACTGCTCGCGGGCGATGTTGTCGTTGGGGCCGAAGGTCTGCTCGGTATAGCCGGTCACAATGCCGTTTGCCGCCGCCCAGCGAACAGCCTCGCTGTACCACGCATTTTCCACAACATCGCGGAAGCGCATCGCAAAATTCACAACCGGCGAGCCCTCGAGCCGCCAGAGAATCGTGACAATCATGGCGCGCGTCGTGGAAACACTGGGTGCGAAGATGCGGTTTGCCGTGCCGTTCATGAGGCCGGTTTCATAGACGTAGCGCACGTCGTCATAGAACCAGTCGCCGCGTCTCACATCGTCGAAGGGCAGGCGGTCGTCGGTTCCCGTCGCGGGTTTTTTGCCGCTGTCGGTTGTGCCGGAGCCGCCGGTCGGGGAAACGGTCTTTGTCTGCGTGTAGCCGCAAACCTCGCAGGTGCGTTCCTTTTCACCCTTCTTGTGCGATGTGGGCTTCACTGTCGTCACCCATTTGCCGAAGGTGTGCGCTTCTGTCTCCACGGTGACTACGCCGCAGCACGTCCATTCGCGTTCATGCGTCTTGTCGTCGGCTGTCCAGCGGTTCTCGCCCGTGTGGTTGGCCGGGTCCTTTTCGCCGTAGGCCTTGCCGCAGAGCTCGCAGACCGCCTTCGCCGTGCAGGTCGCCTCGCCGCCCGTGTGGTTGGAGATCACCTTCTCGCAAATGTCACAGATGTGGTTACGGTTCTCGTCCGCATGATTCGTAATCAGCCTCTCGCAGAAGTCGCACCTGTGGTCGTTGTTCGCATCTACATGGTTCGAGATCGTCTTCTCGCAGTAGTCACAAACGTGGTCCTTGTTCGCGTCTTCGTGATTCGAGATCGTCTTCTCGCAGTAGTCGCAGACGTGGTCCTTGTCCGTGTCTTCGTGATTCGAAACCGTCTTCTCGCAGTAATCGCAGGCGTGGTCCTTGTTCGCATCTACATGGTTCGAGATCGTCTTCTCGCAGTAGTCGCAGATGTGGTCTTTGTTCTCATCTACATGGTTCGAGATCGTCTTCTCGCAGTAGTCGCAGATGTGGTCCTTGTTCGCATCTACATGGTTCGAGATTGTCTTCTCGCAGTAGTCGCAGATGTGGTCCTTGTCCGTGTCTTCGTGGTTCGAGATCGTCTTGCCGCAGACGTCGCAAGCATGGTCCTTGTTCGCGTCCGTGTGGACCGCCTCGTCTGATTTTGCGCCGCACATGCTGCATGCGTGCCAGTGGCTCGTTTCATCCATCGACCAGTCGGTACCGAACGTGTGGTCCGTGATCTGATAGCCGCAGGTGTCGCACAGATGATCGTCATCCTGGTCGAAGTGATTCAGCCGCTCGGTCTCTTTCGCCCTGCAAACTGTGCAGGCGTGCCAATGCTGATATCTGTCGATTGTCCATTCGTCGCTGAACACATGCGCGCCGAGCTCGCCGTAGACCGCCTTGCAGGCCCTGCAGACCGCTTTTTCCACGCAGGTTGCTGTGCCGCCGGAGCAGCTGTCAGTTTCAAAGGCCGTGCAGTTGTAGCGTTTGCAAGTGCGCGTATGCTTGCCGTCACCGCTTGACGTCCAGTCGCCAAAGTCATGGTCAAGGGCGGTATTTTCGGCGATGAACACATCGGCCTCGTTCGGGCTGATCTCGCCGCATTCGCACGACAGGTAGTACACCGCGTCTTCCGTACAGCTTGCGGGCGTTTTCAGAGTCTCCGCCTTCTGAACCTTCTGCGTGTAGGCGTGCACATGCGCCGGCGGAATGAGCTTGACCGTTGCCGTCGCGGTGAGCGTGGTAGGCTTATACAGGCGCTCATCGCGTGGGCTGTATTTCAGCGCGCCCGTAATGGTCTGCTCCTTGGAGGAATCCTTGTCGTAGCCCTCCGCGCTCCACTCTATGGTAAAGGATTCCGTTATGCCGTCTTCTGTCTCAAAATTGACATATTGCGGAAGGCCAAGTGCTTCAAAGTCCGTCCCCACATCCTTGTCTGTGATGGAAACCGTATTGTACATCTTTGTAAGCGTACGCCTGACCACTTGGATGGAAAGCGTGGCTTTTGCCTCGGCGTAGAACAGGCTGTCGTCCGGCTTAAAGATCACAGTCACATCTTCTGTTTTCTCAAAACTGAAGAACGTCTCTTTTTTCTCAAAGGAGAATCTGCCGGAAATTTCTTCGCCCGTCTCCTGAATCACAGCCTTGCCGCCGGTCAGCGTGCCGGTCTGACCATAATAGGTTCCGACTGTGAATTTCTCGTCCACAAAGATGGTGTTTTCCGGAAGCTTGAACGTGCTGCCATTGTCCAGTCTTTTTGTCCACTGGAAGGTAGGAAGCTCTGTGATTTCCGTCTCAGCCTGTACGGGAGGCTGCACCTTGATCACAAGCTTGGCCTGAACATCCGCGCCCTCCGGGAACGCGATATAGTCCTCCCAATACGACCTATCAAATGTGCCGTACATGATCTGTTCGTCGAGATTTGTCGGGTCGTACTTGGAAGCATCCCACGTGATGTCTGCGTGATGGTTGAAGCCCACGCCGCCGTCGCTTGCGTCGTACCGGGCGTTGACGGTCACGGAACCCGGCAGGTCCAGATCTTTAAAGGCCGTGCCATATGCGGGATAGAGATACGACGCACTGACGCAGTCATAATTGCGGTAGGGCACATTGACAACCACTTCGCAGGCTGCCTCTTCGACGTTTGCAACGTCCTTTGGGTCAAATCGCACCGGAAGACGGTTCTCCCCGCCCTTCAGCGGGCTTCCCCGACGAAGCTCGCCCTCATCAAAGGTGAACGTGCCGGGAACCGTTACGGTGCTTCCGTTGTAAGCGGTGATCGTGGCCGTGCCGCCCGAAAGGTTGTTGTTGTCAAAGTTCCAGCCAAACGAGTCGCCGGCGTAAAGCTGTTTTTTGGGCTTGAACTCCAGACCCGTCAAGACAGGCTTGGCCTTCTCGATTTTGCCAACGATCGTGAAGCTCTCCTTGTTCAGCTGAAGCTCCGACGCGTACTCGTCCTTGATCGCGATCTTGCCGGTGATGCAATAGGCCTGAAAGAAGCCGGGTGCGTTGAAGCTTGCTTCTGTGACCGTGAACTTGCCCTGGACGTCCTGCGTCACATCGTTCCCACTCTTGTCCCTGAAAATCAGGTCACCCGCAAGCCCGTTGAGATCAACGCCGGTCATGCCGTCATAGGACTTGGTATGTAGGGAAGTCTCGTCGACATGAATCATCTTCTGATTTGCCGTCCAGTGCGCGTAGAGCGTATGATCGGTAGCCTGCATTACCAAGGTATCCGCATCGACCGGATCACCGCCGTCTTTTTCGGTAAACCAGCCGTCAAAGCGGTAGTTCGGGCGCGTCGGGGTTGGCAGCTCGCCGTAGGTCACCTCCATACCGTAGCCCACGGCTTTGGTGCTGTCCTTCTCATTCAGCGTGCCGCCGTTTGCATCAAACGTGACAGTGCAGAGAACCGTGATCTTGACTGACGGTGTGAACTCCGGCTTGTAATTCGCGGTTTCCGCCGTCGTCGCGTAGACCCAGTAGCTTCCCGCTTCATTTATGACCGTGTCTTCGGTAATCGGCGTGTTGAATTCGTCATAATCCTCGCTGACTGCCCCCGGGAACACCGCATAGCGGTATGTAACCGCAGCCTCTTCCATCACTCCGGTGATGGTAAGCGTATCGCAAAGCTTCTCGCCTGTCATGAATTCGGTCTTCAACAAGTTGAGCTTCACGTCGGGGAATGCCTTGTTGATGGTTCCGGCAATGGTGAAGGTATCCGTCGTCGTACCGTTTGCGAACTTATACTGCTTCGCCATCTCGTCCGAGAGCGTCACGGTGACGCTCACCGTTTTGTTCTCTCCCGCATCCGGCGAATCGTAGAAGGCTGTAATCGTGCAGTTCGCTCTTTCTTCCTGATTGGTCAGCACGACCTCGGTTTCGCCGTCCAGATAGGTCACATAGCGCAATTCGTTGCATATGTTCGTGCCGTTATACGATCTGGAGACCCCAGTCGTGTATGTTGTATCGCGTTTCAGCACCGCCCGCGTGTCTTCTTCATCCGGCTCTACCGTAAGCGTAACCGTCGCCCGCACGGAATAGCCCGCGCCGACATGCTTCGTTGCGGTGCAGACAAGCATATATTCGCCTGCCTCCAGATTCGTAAGCGTCAGCACAGATCTTGCTCCGCCTGCCAGGGACTGCACAGCGATGTTTTCTTCGGGTATTCTTCCGCAGTTCCATTCTGTCGTAACCGACCCTCGATCCGTTTGGCCAAGCTCGTATGCCCCTGACTTCAGCGTTACAGTCTCCCCGGCTTTCGCCGTGAGGGCGTACTTGTAGTCATGTCTTTCTCCGCTGGAATTGCCCGCTCCGGTAATTTCAACATATATGAGCGGCGGGAACATGACCTGAACGTTGCTGATCGTCGAAGCCTTGCACGCTTCGTTGTCCGCGCGAAGATATTCTCCGCCTTCGGTTTTATATAGAAGCGGCGTACCATTCTGGACTCCTAGCATCTCACCGACCGTGCCCGTGTCTGTCTCGATGGTTTCGTACATGCCGCCTTTGTAGCCTATGAGCGCAACGGTTCCGGAGGTTTGATGCACCTTGCCAACCGTGCCGTAATTACGAATGCTGACGCTGCCGCCGCTTACACGGATGCCGTCTACAGAAACCGCTGTGTTCTGGCCGCCGCCAATCCATATGATGCAGCTGCCGCTTATGTTGACATTGATCGTGCCGCTATAGCTTTTTACAATTTCGAGCGACGTAGCCCCACCCGCGTTCAGCGCGGCGATTGCCTCATCCGCAGAGCCGTAATAGGTACTGCCGCCCCCGCCATACACCAGAAACGGCGCTTCAAAGCCGCATTCGCATACGCCGCCTTCAAAGGTGTGCCTGGCGGAAGTTGTTTTGTTGCAGCAGGCGTAATCCGCCACATGTGACAGCTCGTCTACCCTGTATACCGGCTTCTGCGCGTGGTTGTCGGGGTCGACCGGAAGCCTTACGGTTGTGCGCTCCGTCGTGCCCTTATCATCGTCAAAAAGCTTTTTGCACTTGTAGCACTGCCAGTATTCAATGTTTCCTTCCGCGACGCATGTGGCAGGCTTTGCTTCGTAGTGCGCGGTCACACTGTTAAAATCATGTCCCTTCGCAGGAATCGTAACCGGTGCTGTGAGCTCCTTCGTGCATTCCTCGTCCGAGAAGATTTTCCGGCACTTGTTGTTATCCGAATCACTGCCGCACATCCAATATTCTTCATAGCCCGCTTCCGTACAGGTGGCTTCCTTTTCGGAGAAATACTCCTTGTACGCGATGCTCTTGTCGGAGGTGAGCGTGAGCACGATCAGATCGTTATTGTTGGAGCTGCAAGCCTTCCGGTAGTTTGCCGTGGCCGAGACCGGCGTGTGGCAGGAATCCGAGTCGGTGAATGTCCTCGTTTTGTCATACCGATCCCATACCTTCCCGCGCGGGCAGCCCGGTGTATCGCATTGGAACGAAATATCAAAATTTACCTTGATCTTTCTGTTTGCGTCCCAGTCCGAAAGGTCGACGCTGTTGATGCAGATATCCGTTATGCTTCCGGTATGTCCCGCCTCGCCGCACTGATACTCGCTTGCGGACAGCGTAAATGTAACGCGGGACAAAGAATCATAGAGCTCATCAGACATCGTCTCGCCGCTGTACACGCGGATCATGTCCTCCCCGGTCAGCTCGAGCGTATCCACCGCATTGTCAAGACCTTCTTCGTCCTCGGGTTCGCCGTCTTCGCCCTCATTCTCGGACTCGTCCTGCGGTTGTTCCGGATTTTCGGGCTCCTCCGTGGGGTCCTCTTCCGAAGATTCTTCCTCTTTTTCGGGTTCTTCCTCTTCTTCGGGTTCTTCCTCTTCTTCGGGTTCTTCCTCTTCTTCGGGTTCCTCCTTTTCGAAGGGCTCCTCGTCCTCCGCTTCCGGTTCGTGCGCATCCTCATACAACGCGCAGTCGTGCAGATGCGCGCCCTCTGCGCCGCAGACCGGGCAGTCCGGGTTCCGGCTGCTTTCTGTACAGGCGGTATCGCAGATGCAGACGAGAGCTTCGCTCTCTGCATCCTCCGCCAGAACCGGAACCGGCAGCATACTCAACACCATACTGCAAAGCAGCAGCAGGCAGAGCAGTCGTTTTTTCATATCGTCCTTCCTTTCCTCTCGCGCTCTTCCGTACCCCGCGAAAGAGCATGTCAAAGGAGCGTTGCATGTGGATATCATCCACATGCAAGGGAGTACTCCCTTGGCTTCCTATTCCAGACCCGGCTGGGTCAGATCGCTGAGGGAAAATTCGTAGCGCATGGCGAGCGTCTGAAACAGGATGTGCATGACCCGCTCCGAGACCGCGCGGATATCCCGCCCCGCGATATACGCCAGCGTCTTCTCGATCTCCTCCTCCGGCACGCGGTAGGCGCGCAGGCTCATCGTCAGAAACAGCTGGATCTTCCGCTCGAGCGTCAGCGCTTCATCGCACGGCTGCGCCATATACGCGCGCATGATGCCCGCCGAGCCGAGCTCCATCGCGTAAAAATCGGCCGCCGTGAACCCCGGCTGGTACGCGCCGAAAATCTGCTGGATCTCCTTGGCCGTCTCGCGGAAGATATACTCGGACGCTTCCTTCTGCGTATAGGCCTCAAGATAAATTTCCCGCAAATTCTCGTTGAGCTCTGTGAGCGTCATCTGAATGGCTGTCTCGACCGCGTAGACATAGATGGGCGGCAGCGTCTGCCCCGCCGTCTGGCGCGCCATGGCAAACTGGTTGCCGAACATGAACTCGACGAGCTCTGTCAGAACGCCGTCCTTGGCGCGGAAAATATTCTGAAACGTGCTGTTGGAAACGCCCGCCTCGTGGACGATCTGTGCGACCGTCGTCTTCTTGTATCCCTGCTCCAAAAAGAGCTTGACGCAGACCGTCAGGATGCGCTTTTTCGATGGCAGGCTTGCGCTTGTGATTGCGATAGGATCACTCCCCTTCCCCGGATTTCTTCGTGTTTGGCATGTATGCCAAGATTATATCAGACCGGGAAGAAAAAGGCAAGGGAGCAAAAAAATTTTACGCCGCTTGACAAACACACCCATGCGCGCTATATTAGTTAACGAACGTTCGTTAGTTGTCCTTAGGAGGCCGTATGAAGCAGGAAGACACAAAGCAAAAAATTTTGGACAAGGCGCTCGCGCTGTTCTCGAGCCAGGGCTACGATGCGGTCAGCGTCGGCGAAATCGCGCAGGCCGTCGGCATCAAGGCGCCGTCGCTTTACAACCATTTCCCGAGCAAGCAGGCGATTTTCGATGCGCTCGTGGAGTCCGTCGCCGCGCAGTACACACGCGACACCGATCAAATCTCCATCCACGTCCAGAACGCACCGCAGGATATCCCCGTTTTCACTGCGATCACCGAGGACGCGCTTTTCGACAAGGTCCGGCAGATTTTCGAGTATTCGCTCCACAACGAGACCATCCGCCGCTTCCGCCGCATGATGACCATCGAGCAGTTCCGCTCCCCGGAGCTCTCCCGGCTCTACACCGAGCGCTACATCACGCGCGTCGTGCGCTATCATGCCGGGCTTTTCGAAAGCCTCATTGCGGCGGGCGAAATCCGGCACGAAAATCCGCAGACGCTGGCGCTTTTGTATGTCTCACCAGCCATCACCCTCCTTGGCATCTGCGACCGCGAGCCCGAACAGGAGGCCGCGTGCTTAGAGAAGCTGCGCGCACACGTGGGCCTTTTCTTCCGCACCTTCAACCTGTCGGCAAGCGGCAATCCATCTCAAAAAGGAACACAAGCATGAAAAAACGAAACTTTACGCTTTTGTGGCTCGCGCTGTGCATCTTTCCGACAGCCATGCTGCAGCTGCGCGGGCGCATCCGAAGCGCGGCTGTCCGCAAAACGGTGCTTTGCCTCCTCGCAGCCGTTACCGCCATACTCGTCGTCGGCCGCCTGATTTTGGGCGTGCACTGGCTGAGCGATATTCTTGGCGGCGTCTTCCTCAGCGCCGGACTCGTTCTGCTGTACGCGTTCATTTGCCCGGAGGACAGCCCATCCAACGCATAAGCAGCTTTTGCCGCGCATCCATTTCCGGCCCCCGCGCCGAATTTAAAATTAAAGGAGAACTTTTTGAACCTTACAATGTTATCACTGGAGCGTGTGGCCTGACCGGGAGGTCTGGCAAATCTGCTACACGCCATTCCTCCCGAAGCCCTGGTCCACATCTTCAGGAGGATTTTAAATGAACCGCGAAAACAAACGCAAAACCTTTGAAAAAGACTACTATAAAACCCACGCCTGCAGCGACACCTTCGTCTGCAAGGTCTGCGGCCGGACCGTCATCCCGGAAAACGCCGGCTCTGACCACCGGAACCATTGCCCCAATTGCCTCTCGAGCCTGCATGTCGATATTGACCCCGGCGACCGCGCGTCCGACTGCGGCGGGATCATGGAACCCGTGGCCGTCTGGGTGAGAAAGGGCGGCGAGTGGGCGATCATCCACCGCTGCAAACGCTGCGGCGTGCTCCACTCCAACCGCGTCGCGGCGGATGACAACCCCATGAAGCTCATGTCGATTGCCATGAAGCCCCTGTGCGAGCCGCCGTTCCCCATCGAGCGTATCGAAGAGCTGACGGCCTGTATGGCAGGCGACGGCAGGATACGGTAACAAAAGAGCGAGACTTCCACCTGCGGAAGCCTCGCTTTTCCTGTTATGTGCGGCTGTATCCGGCCACCTCTTTGGCAGGTCTGGCGTTTACTGCTTGCCGAGATACTTGCCGCACTCCCGCTCCAGCGCCTGCCAGACCGGATACTCCGCCCCCTGCGCGTCAAAAAAGCGCTTTAAGTCCCGGTTGAGCGCGTCCATTTCATCGACCGCATTCATCGCGTGGTCGGACGCGCAGAGTTTCCCGAGGCTCGTTGCACACATGAGCTTAAAAAACCGCAGGCAGGTCTTGCGGTATGCTGCGCCTTCAAACTCCGCATCCGCCTTCGGCAGAATCTCGTGTCCGGCGTCACGGATGGCGCGGTAGCCCTCGATGTTCGCGTCGATCAGGCGGCTTAAGTAGTCCGTATTCCCCTTGAGCTTTTTGAGCTCGCCGTCCGTTTTGTAGCACGCGAAGGCCGCCGGCATCACGAACGCCGCGTGGCAGAGCAGATAGTCCTCCATATTGGGCTCGTAGACCACCTTGTACTTTGTGCCGTCAAAAATTTGCCGGATGAGCGGCTCGTTGGCGCTTGCGCCCGGAATCTGGCCGATGGTGATCTTCTTGAGGTCGATCGAGCAGACCTTATCCTGCTCGCGGTGTCCCGCCGAAAGCGCGAAGGCAAACAGCACATTCTTATCCGGCAAAGCCTCGGAAAGCGCCCTTGCGCGCACATTGTTTCCCACAAAGACGAGATTCTTCGCCCGGCTTTCGCGCAGCGTGTCGAGAATCGAGTCCAGCTGCGTATAGCGCAGGACGACAAAGACCACGTCGTAGCTGTCCTCGGGCTTCAGCTCTGTCACGACTGGAACCCGGCTGACCGACACGCGGGGCGAAAATTTGTCCTTGATCCGAAGCCCGTTTTCCCGGATTTCCTCCGCCCATTTTCCCCGCGCAAGCAGCGTTACGTCCTTCCCGGCGCGGAAAAGATTTCTCGCCAAATTGCAGCCCAGAACGCCCGCGCCAAACACCAGAATCTTCATATTCAAATCTCCTGTCTCAAGCGATATGAAAGCTTGCTATACTTAGTTAGTTTTCTCTAACCAAACATAGCAAGCAGCATCTCAAAAGTCAAGCCGCCGGAGCATTTCATTGGCGTTTTTTCTTATGCGGACAACGGTGCTTGCCGCTTTGTCCTATCTTGTCCGGTTCTTGGGCTGCACCGGAACAAATTCCAGCTTGAGCCGCATTCCCATCCCCGCGGCCAAACGCTTGAGCGTGCGAAGCGACGGGTTTGCCGTTCCGCTTTCGAGCTTGCTGATATTCGTCTGGTGGATGCCGGTCGCATCGGCCAGCTGGTTCTGTGTCAGGTGCCGCTCCTCGCGCCCTTCGATGATGGCCCGGACGATCTGCTCCTCCGGCTCGAGCGAATCCCACTCGGCAGCAAACGCCGGCTCACGCATCTTTTTGGTAATGGTATGATCGAGACAAAGCATAACGGAATATCCTTCCTGCGCAGCTCGTGCGCGTGATCAGAATTTTGATGGCAGGCAGCCCCCGCTGCGCTTGGAGGAGGTGCCGGGCGCCCGGTAAGAGGGGGCGGACGCCCGGCGGGAGGATGGGCGGATTGGGACCGCCGTTAGAAAGAGAGGCAGGGATGAAACTATCATCCCACCTGTGCAGGGATTGCATGCATATAAAAACAAAAATCCGCGCAGCCAGCATGACCGCACGGAAACGAAGCCCTGACCCGGATCGGGAAAGGAACGCAGCATTTCGGTCCCGGTCGTGGCAGGACGCAGGGCAGCTCTCGGAAGACCTGACTTATCCTGAGAAACAGGCATCACAGTGACCGACTCGCGGGGCTTCTCACCCCATTCCACCTGCAAGCACATGGCTTACGCGAACTACCCGATATTCATTTTTTATCATTATAACATAGAAATACGCAATTACTAATATCATTTTTCTGCGCGATATATTGGATTTTGCATAACTTCATCTAAAAAATGAAATAGTCCGCTGTAACATCTCCTACAGCACGAATTTTACGTCAGAGATCTTGATCTCCTGCGCAGTGAACTTAAAAAACTGCCCGTGAGACGCTTCTCTCACAGGCAGTTTTGTTGGTTTATGCCGCTGTATAGACCTTTTCCCAGCGGACAGTCGCGTAGAACACGATCGAGAGCGCCGCTGCGATCGTCCAGCCGATGGGCCAGGAGATCCAGATGCCGGTCGTGCCGAGCGCCGTGCGGGACAGAATTTCTGCCAGCGCCACGCGAAGCACCAGATCGGTGAACGTCGCGATCATAAATTTCTTCATGAGGCCCGCGCCGCGCAGCACACCGTCGGAGACGAGCTTGGCAGACACGATGAAGTAAAACGGCGCGACAATGCGCAGGAACGCGACGCCCGTATCCATCGCCTGTCCCGTGGGGCTGTCGAGGAAGATATGCACGAGCGGCTGCCCGGCGAACACATAAAGCGCCACCAGCGGCACGCAGAGCGCCCAGACGAGCTTGATGCCGGCGCGGAAGCCCGCTTTGATGCGGTCATATTGGCTGGCACCGAGATTCTGCGCCGTGTAGTTGGAAATGCCGTTGCCGAGCGTAGTAAGCGACGTGATGACCATGTTGTTGAGCTTCACCGCCGCAGAGTAGCCCGCCATGACGGCTGCGCCGAAGCTATTGATGACGCTCTGGATAATGATATTGCCGACAGAAATAAAGCTCTGCTGCAAAATGCTCGGGATGGCAATGACCGCGAACCGGCCAAAATGGTTCCACGAGAAGATCTTGACCTTGCCCTCCGTCGGGAGCTTCACAAAGCGGCGGAAGACGACCACAAGCGCCAGCACGCAGCTCACGCCCTGACACAAAAACGTTGCCCATGCAACGCCCGCCACGCCCATGTCAAAGGCTGTCACGAACAGGATATCGACCGCGATGTTGGACGTTGACGAACACGCGAGGAAAATAAACGGCGTTTTGGAATCGCCCAGCGCGGAGAAAATGCCCGTCGCGACATTGTAGAGGAACACGAACGGCAGACCGTAGATGTAAATATCGAGGTATAATTTCGAGTCCGCGAAGACCTCGTTCGGCGTTTTGATGAGCCGGAGTAAATTGTCGCAGCAGAGCGTGCCGACGAGCATCAACACCGCACAAATCACGCAGCTGGAGATGAGCGCCGTGTAGACCGTCGTCTTGAGGTCATTGTACTGCTTCGCGCCGAAAAACAGCGCCGCCAGAACCGAACACGCGATGTTGCAGCCGAAGGCGAAGGCAATGAAAATGAGCGTGATCTCATAGCTGTTGCCGACGGCGGCGAGGGCGTTGTCGCTGATGAACTTGCCAGCCACGAAGCTGTCCGCGATGTTATAAAGCTGCTGGAAGATGATGCTGCCAAAGAGCGGCAGACAGAACTGCCAGAGAACTTTTTCGGGCTTGCCGGTTGTCAAGTCCTTATTCATGGCACGTCACCTCCTGCGCGTTTCCCGCAAAGGCGAAGCCCTCTGCCGCATAGGAGAGAATCACGCCGAGCCCGCAGATTACCTGAAACGCGCGGGCGTGCTGCGCCTCGCCGAGCGCCATGCCGAGGGCGAAGCCAAAGAGCATCGTGACGCAGAACGCCTTTTCCAAAACGGATGCGTTCGCGTTTGCATGAACCATATAAAAAATCAAGACGATCATAGCTGCGTCCAAAAGACCTGCCATACAGGTTTCCAAAACTGTTTCCATGCCGTGCCTCACTTTCTCGCTGCCGCAGCCGCCGCAATGACGCTGGCCGCGCCATCGATGCCATATTCGCTCGACGAGAGCATCAGATCGTAGCTTTCGGGCTCACCCCAGAGTGTGTCTGCATAAAAATCGAAGTGGTGCTTGCGCATCCGGTCGACCTTCTGCACCTTATGAAGGGCGCGTTTTTCGTCCAGATGATTCCGTTCTGCAATGCGTTTGGCACGGTCGGCGCTGTCCGCATAGACGAAGACGGAGAGCGGATGATAGCCTGCGGCTCGCAAAATCGCGGAGGCACACCGGCCGATGATGACGCAGCCGCCCTTTTCCGCAAGCTCCAAAATCACGCGCCGCTCCGCGTCAAAGACCCGCGCTTCTTCGGAGTAGAACGCCTCGCCCAGTGCGGCGGTGTCCGCAAAGGGATTGCCCGAGATGGCAAGGCCGAAATCCTCGCCCTTTTCGTCGTATTCCGCGACGGCGGTTTCGGAAAGTCCTGCCTCCTGCGCGGCTTTTTGAATGAGACATTTATCGTAGCAGGGAATCCCCAGCTTTTTTGCAACCGCTTCGCCAATTTCCCGGCCGCCGCTGCCATATTGGCGGCTGATGCAGATGATCGTCCGTTTCATCATTTCTCGCTCCTGTCTTACATTTTTTCTCTTGACCGCCCCTTATCGTAGCAGAAATACGAAATATGTAAAATCTATATTTGACATTTCTGATATATCAAAATAGAATGGCAGAAGAGAAACGAACGTGCGGAGGTTGTCATGTATATCAGCTACGAGTATTACCGGATTTTCTATCACGTCGCGAAGTGCGGCAATCTGACGAAGGCGGCGGAGGCGCTGCAAAACAGCCAGCCAAACCTA
>ERZ772875.2466-NODE-2466-length-13533-cov-10.874685_pt1 | contig 13533 bp, 7 predicted proteins | sample MGYA00580585_ERZ772875 | MGnify/ENA primary metagenome ERZ772875 (study PRJEB29015, sample SAMEA2737736) | human gut metagenome | biome: human gut; feature: human-associated habitat; material: faeces | place: China | collected 2012 ... | reverse complement strand
AGGCCAAGGGCTTTGACCCGTATGAGATCGTCAAGGGCATCCAGCCCATCTGCTTTGAGAATGCGTGCTGGGCATACACCGTCGGCGCTGCCATCGCCATGAAGAAGGGTGTCAAGACCGCCGCCGAAGCCGCTACTGCTATCGGCGAGGGTCTGCAGGCCTTCTGCATCGACGGCTCCGTCGCGGACGATCGCAAGGTCGGCCTTGGCCACGGCAATCTGGGTGCCATGCTCCTGTCTGAAGAGTCCGAGTGCTTCTGCTTCCTCGCCGGTCACGAGTCCTTCGCAGCCGCTGAAGGTGCTATCGGTATTGTCAAGAACGCCAATAAGGCCCGCAAAAAGCCCCTGCGCGTCATCCTGAACGGTCTCGGCAAGGATGCTGCCCAGATCATCTCCCGTATCAACGGCTTCACCTATGTTCAGACCCAGTTTGACTACTACACCGGCGAGCTCAAGATCGTCCGTGAGATTCGTTACTCCGAGGGTGAACGTGCGGACGTCCGCTGCTACGGCGCTGACGATGTCCGTGAGGGCGTTGCCATCATGCACAAGGAAGGCGTTGACGTCTCCATCACCGGTAACTCCACCAACCCCACCCGTTTCCAGCACCCGGTTGCAGGCACCTACAAAAAGGAATGCGTCCAGATGGGTAAGAAGTATTTCTCCGTTGCTTCCGGCGGTGGCACGGGTCGTACCCTGCATCCGGACAACATGGCTGCAGGTCCCGCTTCTTACGGCATGACCGATACCATGGGCCGTATGCACTCTGATGCACAGTTCGCAGGTTCCTCCTCCGTCCCGGCGCACGTCGAGATGATGGGCTTCCTCGGCATGGGCAACAACCCCATGGTCGGCGCAACCGTCGCTGTCGCTGTCGCAGTTGCTGAGGCTATGAAGTAAGAAAACGCCTTGCTTTTGAACGAGGAAGGTTTAAAACTCTTCTGATCGCAAAATGAAACAGGGAAGCATGTCCTTTCGCACCTTCTTTCAAAGGAATGAGAGGGAACATGCTTCCCGTTTTGTATGTCAGCGGGATTTTGGACTGGAAGAACAGATGTTTTTGCAGCGGAACGCCGCAGCTTTTTCGATGTGCCAGAAAGTCAGCGTTTATGCCAGAATCGTGGCATTTACCAAAAGCGCTTGCCTTTTTATCTTTTGTAGTGAGGAGGTGGCTTTGTATATGCAAATAGAGAAAAATATTGCAGCCACATTACAACGTAAGATGAAAGCGGCGGGAAAAACGAAGCTGGAATTCTCAAAAGAACTCGGCATTCCGCGCTCGACCTTTCAGGAGTATCTGAAGGGCGACAAATGTCTGCGCTCAGATTCTATTGAGGAGTTAGCAAAAAGTCTCTCAATCTCGCCAGCACAGCTGATCTCCGGGCCGGAATACACAGAAGCCTGCGGGTTATTCGGCACGGATGCGCTGCTTGCGGAACTACAGACACTGCATCCTCGCGCACAGGGACTTGCAAAGGAGGCTGTTTCGCTTTTGCAGACAGCGTTTCGGCTCTCAGTGGAGTGGGACAAACTGGACGCGCTTTCTGAGGTTCCGGTTCCAGATATGCCGGAATCTGCTTATCGATATGTGCTCTATGAGGCACACGGACCGGCTCGGATGCTCTATGCGTATGGAATTCTGGGTCAGCAGCAGCTAGACGGTATATGGATGACGCTTGCAATCACTGCGCCATTTTCCAACAATCGTGCCGCAGTCGCGCAGCTGACAAAGCTATGCACCGACCAGCAGCTTGAACCTATCCATATTCTCGACGTGATCCACGACTTTATGGATCACGAAACCAGAACATTATGACAGATCAAAACGATGTTGCTGCGAAAAAAGCACTATTAGCGGCATGATCCTTACAGCAATCCGAATTTGAATAAATTCTGCGGCGAGAACAAACGCATACTCGGAGGATGGCAGGATTCAGTGAATACAAGGGATAGCAGAACGGCAGGCCCATGCTTTGGGCCTGCCGTCTCTTTTGGGTCATGGTTTTGGTCAGATCAGAAAGCCAGCGGCGCAGAAACTGCGCCGCTGTAAACAAAGAATAGACGAAGATTATTTGTTATACCCACATAAATTTAGATCTGCACAATCTGATCTATCGCATAAAGTGGCAGATTCACAAGCCATTCTTCTTTTTTGTAGTCTGCCATAGAGGTGCGGACAGAAACTTCAGGTGAAAATTTTTCCTGATATGTTTTCAGGCTTTTTGCTCGGAGGTTTACTTCTGCCTTTACTTCAACAGGTACAATTCGCTCGCCCGTATCAACGACAAAGTCAATCTCGCAGGAGCCTCTGTCATTGGTGTAGTAATATACATCCAAATCCTCAATCGTTTTCAGCTGCTGACAAACATACTGCTCCGTAAGGGCGCCTTTAAACTCAACAAAAAGGTCATTGCCGTCAAGTAAAGTACGCTGGCGAAGTCCAGCCATGCAGCCAAGAAGCCCGACATCTACCACAAACAACTTAAATGCTTTCAAGTCCTCATAAGCCCGCAGGGGAATGCCAACTGTATTGACGCGGCTTACCTTATGAACAAGGCCACAGTCACTGAGCCATAGAAGGGCGGTTTCGTAGTCTTTTGCACGTGCACCTTCACGCACGAGGCCGTATATAAACTTTTTGTTTTCTTTTGCCAACTGAGAGGGGATACTATTCCATAACATACGCAGTCTTGGAACGATTTCATTGGGAGCGTGCTTGGAGAAATCCTGTTCGTATGCCGCAAGAATCCTTTTTTGAATTTCACGAACTTCATTAAAGTCCTTGTTTTCTGTAAAACTTTGTACTGCTTCAGGCATTCCGCCGACAAAATAATAGTGCTTCAAAGCATCAATATATGTTTGCTTGAAGCTCGTGATCATTTGGAAGTCTTGGCTATCCAGAAGCGCGGCAAATTGCTCTTTGCCGGTTGCCATTAGAAACTCTTTGAAAGAAAGGGGATATAATTTTAGGAAATCTACCTTGCCAACAGGGAAAGACGTGCCTTGATGCAAGGCGATACCGAGCAAAGAACCGGCGCATACAATGTGATACTGCGAAGCATTTTCATAGAAGTATTTGAGAGATGCCAAGGCTCGTGGAACTTCCTGTACTTCATCAAAAACCAACAGAGAATTGTTGGGGTCAATTTTATGGCCTACATACAGCTCCAAGCCCATAATTAAACGATCTGTATCCAGATCAGAAGCAAACAGCTCGGCCATTCTGGAATTGGAGTCAAAATTGATGTATACGGTATCTGTATATGACTGTCTGCCAAACTCTTTCATCAGCCAAGTCTTACCAACCTGCCGAGCGCCTTCAATAATCAAAGGCTTCCGGCGCTTGCTTTGCTTCCATTTTAATAGCTTTTCTATGGCAACTCGGTACATATATGCACCTCCATCCTTATAATTCAAGGATAGTATAGCATAGAACCACAAAAAATACAACGAAATTTAGACTGATAGTCACACTTTTTGCGACGAATTAAGGTTGTACGCTTCTAAAGGCGTTTTCTATGCGTGCTTATGTAGTTGGCGCTGAAAAAAGAAGGACTGTTCTGAATATATTACAGCGGCGCAGATTCTGCGCCGCTGTAAACAAAGAACAGGAAGAAATCACAGGAGACACGCCGCCTGCCAGCCCTCGCCCATGCCGGCCAGATGCAATCCCTCTTTGCCGGTGTTATTCATCAGGTCGCGCAGATCGAGCAGCAGCGCCTTGCGCAGATACTCGATTCCTTTTTCGCGCAGCCCGTTTTGCAGCGCAAAGAGTGCATGACTGGCAAAACTCAGCGTAGAGTCGTGCAGACAGAGCGGTTCAAAATCGTTCCATGCCTGCATTTTTTCTTCCTTTGTGAAAAGCTCCGGCAGACGTGTCATAAGAAGCAGCACGTCGGCCTGCTTCACAACTTTATATCGCTGTAACCGATCGAAGCAAACATGATGATAGCTTGCGCCGAGATCTGGCTTTAGTGTTGCAATATCCACCGGTTCAAGCAGATGGAACGTCTCGTCCTGCGCAAGATGCCCGCTGTCTGGGTCGTGCGGCCAAGGAATTGCATCGTGAAGCGTCTGCCATGATGCAATTTCTTCTTCCGACAAGCCGAGATCCAGATATGCAGGTTTACCTTGCAGCGCTTTTGCCGCATCTATGGCAAGCTCCAGATTATGCTGTACCATGACGTTCGTGAAAAGGTTGTTGCGCGTGATACCGCAGTATTCATCAGGTCCCTTGCAGAACATCAGATCCGCCTGTGTGTGCGCACGGTTCCATGTGTATCGGCTGGCCCAGAAGCGGGCGGTTTCAATGAATACGGGTGCGGCCTTATGCAGATAAAATTCTTCATCCCCGGTTTCCCGGCAGTATTCACCCAAGGCATAGGCCACGTCCGCCGTGATGTGAACCTCGCTGCACCCAATGTCCCATGTCTCGCACTGTTCGCTGCCATCGAGCGCCGCCATCCAAGGATACCGCGCTCCGGCAGCATTCATCTTTTTTGCATGATCCCTGGCTGCATCCAACGCATTTGCGCGATACAGGCACAGATTTTTTGCGGCTGTTTTATCGTTCTTCAGGAAGAACGGGAGCATAAACAGGTCTGTATCCCAGAAGTAACAGCCCTTATACCGTGCATGGGTCAAACCTCTTGCGCCGATGGAAACGGTCGGATCATGTGCGGCGCAGCTTGCCATAAGCTGAAACATCGAATAGCGCAGACCGATTTGCAGTTCTTCATCGGGAAGCGTTCTGTCGCAATTCTGCCATGTATGCGACCACGCGGCAGTATGCGCGCCCCAAAGCGCGTGGAAACTCCAATCACCCGGAGCAGCCGCAATGCGCTCATCTGCGTCGCGGCTTGTACGGATGCAGACCAGCTTCTCAAGCACCAGCGTCTGTCCGGCAACTGCATGAGCGGTCAGCGGACAGGTGACTTCTGCACCGCTGTTCTGCACGATTCCCTGCGTAAATTCCGGCGCATGAAATTGGACTTCCTGCTCAATGCGTAAGCCTGTTCCGACAGTTTCAAACGTGCAGGAGAAAAGGTTGCCATTGTCCGTCACAAATTGCAGTGGGGCGAGCTGCACCAGCTCCGTATTTTCCTTTACCTGATCGTCAGGGATTGGGCTGTTGCAGCTTGAAAAATTGATGCCGCTGCGCATTTCAACTTCTACATCGTTCTGAACGCGAATTTCAAACCGCTGCATCAAAAGCGCAGGCAGTTCTTTCGGGAAAAAGCGTGTGTATCGCACGTCCGCGCGCGTATCTCCGGCTGCCAGTGTAAAATCTGCATGGAAGCTGGCTGATTTCAGATCAAGTGTCCGATGAATCGAGGAAGCGAGAACGGCGGGTACACCATTCAAAAGAAGTGTTTCGCAGATTGGAGACGGAAGATTCACAAAGTCCGTAATCCCATCCTTGATTTCCCCGAAAATTCCCGCAAGAAACAGTCCCTGCTGCGTCGGACGCAAATCCGGTTCAAAAGGCAAATACCCTCGAACACCCATACGCCCGTTTCCAAGAAAAAAGACGCTCTCTAAAAACTCGTCATTCCAGCCATCTGCCTCAGAGCAAATCTCCCAAGGCAGCAGTTTCAAATCGTTCCGCATGATGACCCCTCCTTATAAGCCGTCAGCAGCGCATGACACAGGAAGCCTGCGCAGGTGGCAAATGCACTGCCTGTCGTACACTCGCCGGTATCTGCATCAACGCTCTCACAGGCAATCCCATTATCCATCGGCATGATGGTCAACTCGCGCAGCGCCTGCTCTGCGTGACCGCAAAGAAGGCTGTTGCACAAGCTCAATACCCAAGGCCAAGGTGCGTGCGGGCAGCCGATCTCTGCAATGGGCTTCCCGGCAAAGCTGAATTTATAATCTGCTGAGCGGATCATGCGAACAGTATTTTGCCAGATCACATCCGTCCTTTCGCAGAAGCCGTAATACGGCAAGAGCTGCAAACTTCCGGGCGGCTCATCATAGACATCGTGATGCCCGGCCAGATCGACCGACCATGCAAAATACGGCTGTCCGTCTGCATCCTTTTTGACGCAATGCGTGAAAATCGCCGCGCGCACAGCGTCTGCTTCCGCAAGCAGCGATCCGCGCTGTGCCGGCCGCCAGTCTGCCAGCAACTGCAACGCACGCCAGACAAGCACATTGTCATACGTCAGGTACGGATGCACGATCTCATCATCCGTTGGCTGCAAGAATGTTTCGTAAAGCGCAGTTTCTGGGTGGCGTACTTCCTGTAGGCGCGTCAAAATCAGCGAAAGACCATCCTGCACAAAGCGTTCCTGCAAAAATGCTTCATCGCGCGTTTTGGAAAGGTACGCCTGGAGCGCCAGTACCGGCGCGACCAGCTCATCCAGCTCGAACCCTGGTTCCAACATGGTTCCGTCGATAAACCGGGAATGTACGCCGATGTTTTGCCGCTGGCGGGTGAAAACATAGGTCAGCACTTCTTTTGCAAGCGCAGCGTCCGCACGCAGGATTGTCGGGAACGCCCACAGGAGCGAATCTCGATCCCAATAAGCGGCGCTGACATAATAGCGCGTGGAGCGGCTTGTTGCACAGATCAACTCCTCGGTATCGAATGTCCGACCGGTCGCATAAAACAGGCAGAAGAACTGGTTGACGTTGTATACCTCCGTCAGTTCTGGCGTTGGGAGCTGCATGGTGCACTTGTCCAGCCAGTCGGCCGTCTTTCGATACAGCCAATCCCAGCCGCGGCGAAGCTGCTCTTTCGCGCTGGTCGCAGCGGCGACTTCTTCAAAGCCAAGACCCCAGAAAATCGTAAACGCTTCTTCCTGCCCGGCTTTGGCGTCAAGCGCACAGGAAATCTGATAGGAAATGCCGTCCTCCGTCTGCGCCCATTCACTTTTGCCTGCATGGTCCGACATAGGCGCAAGCGCAAATGCCGGGAAACCGACGCGGTAATCCATGATAAAGCTGCTGTTCCACGCGCTCTCATAAATGTACGCCTGACCGGTCAGTTCTTTATCCTCGTTGACGCAATGAACACTTTTACTCCATAGACCGCGCGCACCAAGTTTTAAGCGGCAATCTGTTCGCGCTGTGACAGACAAGCGCATCGCAAACCCGCGCTCTCCAACCGGCGTCAATACGGTGAATTTGACCGTGACCTGTTTGGTTTCCTTATGACCGGACGGAATCCAGAAGTGTTCCCGCGACCATTGCAGACCTGTAAACGCCAGTTCTTCCTGATCGATCTGGATAAACGGCTGCATCAGCGGCACACTTTCCGTTCCGCAGAGCTCGATCATGCCGCGCTGCTGCATGGAGAGAAAAGTCAAATCCTCGATTGCCGCAGTCTGCTCATTCAGCTTTGGCAGCGAAATCATTTCGTTTCCGGTTGGTAAATAACGTTCCATACGCATCCCTCAGTTCAAAATTGGTTAATCGCTTAAATATGCGTTCATGTTAAATATAACAAAATTCATGCTCTTGTCAAGGAGAATTTAGAGAAAATCAAAAATGGTATTGACAGACGTGACAAGATTCGCTATAGTTTGAATAGAAAAATGATTTAAGCGGTTAACCGAACTGAGGTGAAGATATGGCACGCGCGACGCTCAAGGATGTAGCACAGGAGGCTGGTGTTTCATCGGCTACAGTATCCTATATCTTGAATGGGAAACGCTCGATCTCTGAAGAAACAAAAGCCCGCGTCATGGAGGCAATCAAAAAACTGGATTATGTACCTGATCTGAATGCACGCGGCCTGACGATGCGAGATTCCAAACTCATTGGCGTCGTTGTTCCGCAGACGGAGCCCGGTGAGCGTCTGATGTTCCAGAACAGTTTTTACAGTGAGATCCTCGGCAGCATTGAATATTACGCGCGTCTGAGCGGCTATCATATTCTGATTTCTGCAACGGACGCAAATGAAAGCTATCTGACGCTGGCCAAGAAGCGGAATCTGGATGGAATCATTGTAATCGGTATGTATCCGGACGAATTTTACCAGCAGATGAAAAAGACGCAGATTCCGATTGTCCTGATCGATAGCTACTGCGGCGACCACTATTATCACTCCATCCGAATCGATGATGCGTATGGCAGCTATCTTGCCGCGAAGCACCTCCTATCACACGGACATCGGGAAATCGCGTTCTTCTGCGGCCAAATCAAGGAAAACGGCGTTATGAAAAAACGCCTGATTGGATTCCAGCAGGCATTAGAGGAATATGGCGTTCCGTATCAGGAACAAAACATTTTTGAAGGTCAAATCGATTACCGCAGTGGTATCGCTCTTGCAAAAGAACTCGTTTCCAAAAAGCTCCCGGCAACGGCAATCGTCTGTGCGGCGGATATTCTGGCAATCGGCGCCATCCGCGGACTATATGAAGAAGGCTTGCGCGTGCCGGAGGATTACTCTGTGATTGGCTTTGATGATCTGGAAGTTTCACAATATCTGACGCCGGGACTTACGACTGTCCGCCAGCAGATTTCGCTGAAAGGTCAGAAAGCTGTTGAGCTGCTGCTCAAGCACATTGAAGATCCGACGCTTACAAAGCAGGAGGAAATTTTGCCGCTCCAGCTTGTGGAGCGCGAGTCCGTCCGCAGCATTTAATTGTCTTTCACGCCGCAAGGCGTAAAAAAGCGGCCTGCATCTACTTTGACGAGACGATACAGACCGCAGGAAAGAAACTCTGCGAAAGTCCTTCCCGTACTCTATATTCTAAGCGAGAAGGGCGAAAAAATCAACATTACAGGAGGAACAACAATGAAAAAGACCCGGATTTTTTCGCTGATTGCACTGGTTCTTGCCATGCTGATGGTGTTTGCAGCTTGCGCACCCGCAGCCACTGACAACAAATCGAACGACAGCGAACAGACCACCCCCGCTGATACTCAGCAGACTGAGGAACCGGCAAAGACGGATGATGCCGCAGCCCAAACCCCGGCAGAGCCCGTGACGATCACCTATTGCAACTTCAATTCGTCTGGCGGCAATGAGGAAACGCTTCAGAAAATGGTCGAAGCCTTTGAAACCACCCATGAGAACATCAAGATCGAAGTTGAAACAATCGGCTACGATGATTATTTCACGCAGATGCAGACCCGTGTTGCGGGCGGCACTGCTCCTGACTGCTACGAGCTGAACATCGAGAACTTCGCAGCCTATGCAAACAAGGGTCTGCTTGCAGAGATCACCGGTCAGGACCTTTCCGGTCTGAATGAAACCGCCCTCGGCGCGTTCAACGTGAATGGCAAGCAGTACGGCCTGCCGGAGAGCTTCTCCAATGTCGTCCTGATTTACAACAAGGATCTGTTCGATCAGGCTGGCGTTACATATCCGACGGATGATTGGACGCAGGATGATGTTCAGAATGCTGCTGAAAAGATTCGCGCGCTGGGTGACGATATTTTCGGTATCTGGCAGCCGATCACCTACAACGAGTTCTTCAAGGTCGTTGCACAGTACGGCGGCAGCCTGCTGAACGAGGATAAGACGCAGTTCACGATCAACTCCGAAGAAAATATCAAGGCAGCGCAGACGCTTGTTGACCGCGTTCTGGTCAGCAACGTGCAGCCGAACTCCGTCCAGCAGGGCGGCATGGGCGATTGGGATATGTTTATGAGCGGTCGTCTCGGCATGATCCCCACTGGCATCTGGGCATTCCAGACCTTTACGGAAAACTGCGATTTCGCATGGGACATCGCTGTTGAGCCTGGCAGCACGCAGAAAGCTACCCACTTCTTCTCCAACTGCGTTGTTATGAACCCCGAAACCGAGCATCCGGAGGAAGTTGCCGAGTGGCTGGCATGGCTGACCTCCAGCACCGAATCCGCTGATATTCGTCTCGCGGCTGGCTGGGATCTGCCCGCACTCAAGGATCTGAACGCTCTGTCCAGCTATCTGGAGATCACGCCTCCTGACAACCGCAAGGCTGTTTTCGAGAGCCTTGATTATCTGGTCATGCCGCCTGTCATTGAGGACTATGCCCTCATGAGCGACATTATCGGTCAGTACCTCTCCGCAGCGGCTGACGGCACCATGACTGTCACCGATGCTCTGAACGCGGCGCAGGCTGACTGCGAAGCACAGATCACCCTTGGCTAACAACTTTCTTGGCGGGCGCTTATGCGCCCGCCAAGTCTGCCAAAAAAGCTGCGGCTTTTTTGGCAAAAGGCTGCGCCGCCTGCATCGCAAAGTTTTGTGCGCCAATGGCGCACAAAATTCACGTTTGACGGCGATCAGTATTTTTGCCGAGAGCGGGGGCTCCCGGCAAAAATGGATTTACATCGATTTGCGCCTGCGGGCGCAAACTCTACGAGGTTTTAGGTGCTCGAAAGATAAAGGAGGCAGACAGATGAAAACAAGTAAAACTGGGCCTCGGCTGAAAAAGCCGGGTGGAGAGGGTCTGCTGCGAGCGTCGCCGTTTTTGCTTCCCAGTCTCATCGGTCTGGCAATCTTTTATCTGGCACCGATGGTCGTTTCTATCTTCATCAGCCTGACAGACTGGAATGGTCTTGACCGACTGTTTGCGGATGGTTTCATGCAGGAGCATTTTATCGGCCTTGATAATTACAAGGCGATTCTGACAAGTCAGGAATTTTGGAAAGTCTTAAAAAACACGCTGACCTATATCGTTTTGTATCTGCCGCTTATGATGGCCGTATCACTGGCTGTTGCATCGCTTCTGTCGCAGCAGCGGCGCGGCGTCGGTGTGTTCCGCGTACTGTACTATATTCCGGTCCTGACCTCTTGGGTCGCGGCATCGTTGATTTGGAAAAGCATTCTGGCCCCGCAGTACGGTGCTATGAACAATATCCTTGCTTTCTTTGGGATTGAAGGTCCCGGCTGGCTGTTGGATGAAAAATGGGCGATGCCCGCAATCGTATTGGTGTCCGTATGGAAAGACATGGGCTTCTTTGGCCTGATTCTTCTGTCCGGTATGGTTGGCATCAACCGAACCTATTATGAAGCCGCAGAAATTGATGGCGCAGGCGCTTGGACGCGCTTCTGGAAAATCACGCTGCCGCTTCTCACACCGGCGATTTTCTACGTTCTGATTGTCAGCCTTATCAACTCGTTCCAGCTTTTCCCGCAGATCATGATTATGACGGACGGTGGTCCGAATGGAGCAACACAGGTTATGGTGGAACGTATTTATAAGTACGGCTTCCGCTATTTCAAGATGGGTTACGCTTCAGCGTTCTCTTGGATTTTGTTCCTGATTATCATGGCTTGCACAGCAATTCAGATGCGCGGACAGAAACGGTGGGTGAATTATGACGCATAAGAAAAAAATCGGCACAGTAGCCTATTACGTTGTCGGCATTTTGATTGCAATACTGGCGATCATTCCATTCCTCTGGATGGTCAGCACGTCACTCAAGGCGCGCGGTGCGCTTATGAGTATTCCGATTGAATGGATACCAAAAGAACCGACGATTGCCTCCTATGTAAAGGTGTTTTCAAAGTTTCCGTTCTTCAGCACCATCGGGAACAGCTTATTTATCTCCGTGACCTACACGTTCATTACGTTGATCTCGGCGTCTATGGCGGCTTTTGCTTTTGCAAAGCTCAAGTTTCCAAAGGCTGATCTGCTGCTCAAGGTGTTTCTGGCAACAATGATGATCCCAACGCAGGTCACAATCATTCCGCTGTTTGTCGTCATGAATAAGATGTCATTGATTAACAGCTATGCCAGCGTCATTCTGCCGTCTATTTTCCGGCCGTTTGCCGTGTTCCTGCTCGTTCAGCAAATGCGGACGATCCCGAACGACTATCTGGATGCAGCCAGCATTGACGGTGCATCAACCTTTACAGTTTACTTTAAGGTTGCACTGCCGCTTTGTGCGCCGACGCTTGCGACCTTGTCGATTACGACGTTCATGGAATCTTGGAATGACTATCTCTGGCCGCTGCTTATGCTGACAGACAAGACAAAAATGACGCTTCCGATTGCCCTCTCGACACTGAACGGTCAGTTCGCAACGGAGTATAACGTCCTGATGGCGGGCAGCCTGATTTCCATGATCCCGATTATTCTCATTTACTGCTTCGCGCAGAAGTATTTCCAGAACGGCATGATGGCCGGTGGTATCAAGGGGTAAACCATGCAAAGATTTGAAAGTTCTCCATTCCAGGCACATATATCCTGCCCGCGCACCGATGTGCAGCTTGTGCGTCACGGCGCAGTCCTGACGGTAAGCCTGTCCTATCGAGGCGCATACGGAATGGGCGAGAAATATGACGCGCTGAATCAAAAAGGACATGTCGTTGTCAATCAGGTGGAAGAAAAGTTCTGCTTCCAAGGTGAAAAAACATATTGCCCGGCTCCGTTCTTCTGGACAGACAGCGGATTCGGTCTGTATGTTGATACCTGTGAAACTACAACGTTCCATTTTGACGAGAACTCTGTGACGATCGATCTGCCGGAATCTGCCCCCGTTGTGGCCTTTTCCGGTGAACCGGCGCAAATTGTCAGCGCATATATGGAGCTGTTCGGAAAGGCTGTTCTGCCGCCTGAATGGGCGTTTGGCGTGTGGGTTTCGGCAAATCGCTGGAATTGCCAGAAAGACGCGGAGCAGCAGATCGAGAACCTGAAAAAGCATGATTTCCCGGCAAGCATTCTGGTGCTGGAGGCATGGAGCGACGAAGCGACGTTTTATATCTGGAACGGGGCGAAATACCAACTGAAACCGGACGGAGCTGCGCTCCAATATGACGATTTCGATTTTTCGGATTCCCCATGGCCGGACCCCAAGGACATGGTGGATGCGCTGCACAAGGCCGGGCTGCATCTTGTTCTCTGGCAGATTCCTGTCTACAAAAAGCAGGGGCCCGACGAGATCCTGAACGTACAGAATACGCTTGACCGCGAGGATGCTGTGCGGCGCGGCTTGTGTGTCCATCTCGCAGACGGAACACCCTATACCATCCCCGACGGACATTGGTTTTCCGGTTCCATGATCCCGGATTATACTAACCCGGAAACCGTTCGGACGTGGTTTGACAAACGTCAATATCTTCTCGATATGGGCGTAGACGGCTTCAAAACCGATGGCGGCGAGTTTATCTATCGCCCAGATGTGCGTTTTTGTGATGGCAGCGACGGGAAATCCGGAAAGAATCGCTACGCACGGGACTATACCTGCGCATACCGCGATTTTATCGGTTCGCAGCGGGTTTTGTTCAGCAGAGCCGGGTTCTCCGGGCAGCATACTGTCCCGATGCACTGGGGCGGCGATCAGCAGTCGCAGAACGAAGAACTGCGAAGCCAGCTTCACGCCGGACTGTCAGCCGCGGCATCCAGTATTCTGTTCTGGGGCTTTGATATTGCCGGATTTGCAGGCCCGCTTCCGACACTGGATCTCTACCGCCGCGCAACACAGATGGCCTGCTTCTGCCCGATCATGCAATGGCATTCAGAGCCGGACGGCGGGCAGTTTAAGGAGCTGATGCCGGGCGGCGAGGGCAACAACGAACGCAGCCCGTGGAATATGGCTGCCGCCTACAACGCGCCTGAATTTGTCGATGAGATGCGCTTCTGGCACA
>ERZ772875.2464-NODE-2464-length-13547-cov-5.748444_pt1 | contig 13547 bp, 11 predicted proteins | sample MGYA00580585_ERZ772875 | MGnify/ENA primary metagenome ERZ772875 (study PRJEB29015, sample SAMEA2737736) | human gut metagenome | biome: human gut; feature: human-associated habitat; material: faeces | place: China | collected 2012 ... | reverse complement strand
CTTGCAGGTAGTTGACAGAGCCGGGACCGTTGTAAAGGAGACTTGCGGCGGGTACACTCCACGCCGTCCATCTCGGGCATCCGAATGTCCAGCAGCACCACGTCGGGCTGCTTTTCCTCCACGAGTTCCAGCGCTTCACGGCCATTGGCGGCTGTACCCACCATCTCAATGTCTTCCTGCCTGCTCATCACAAAGCTGAGGCTCTGACGGATCAGTTCCTGGTCGTCGGCCAGAAGCACCTTTATCATACCGTTTCCTCCTGTTTCCTCTTTTCACTGCCCGGGGTCTTGCGCAGAGGGATCTCTGCCCGGATGCAGAACCCGTCGCTGTTCTCATACCAGAACGTGCCGCCCAGCATGAGCATCCGCTCCTGCATATGCTGCAGGCCAAAGCCCGGCGTCACGCTCTTGCAGCCGATGCCGTTGTCCCTCACCGACACTTCCAGCACGCCGTCCTCGATATGGCACCGCACCTGGACCCGGGTGGCGTGGCCGTGGCGGATGGCGTTGGTGATGCCCTCCTGCACGGTGCGGTAGACGCAGTCTTCCTCATCCTGCGAGAGCGTCAGCCCGGCCAGCGACTCTTCCAGCTGGATCTGCGTGCCGCTGCTCTGCGCCATGCTGGTACACATCTTGTTGAGCGCACCCGAGAGGTTTTCTTTTTCCAGCGAGTCCGGCCGCAGTGCCTTGACCGAGCGCCGGACATCGTTCATTCCGTTGCGGGCGGTGTCGGCTATCAGCTCCATCTGATGGCGTGCCATCTCGGGCGAGTCGTCCATCATCTGGATGCAGGCGTCTGCGCCCGCTGTGATGCCCGTGAGCACATGGCCTAACGTGTCGTGGATCTCGCGTGCAAGGCGGTTGCGTTCCTGCACCTGTGCGGTGTGGGCGCTCTCCTCGGCGTAGATGCGCAGCTGCTCGTTGGCCTGCTGCAGCTGCTGGTTCAGGTTCAGGATCTCCTGTTTCTCGCTGGTCTGCTGGCTGATGAACAGCACCATGTACAGGATGAAGAGTATCATTTCCAGCGCCGACAGGCTCTCGATCACCAGCTGCAGGACGCTGCGGGTGTGCAGGCTGTAAAAAGCCAGGTATTGCTTCAGCGTCACGGCATGGAGGACGCTGGTGGCGGCGTCCATGTTGCAGAAAAGGTACACCACGATCATGGCGCTCAGAAAGCGCTTCTGCCGGAGAGCGCGCGGGTCGTCCACCATATCCACGATCGCAAACAGAGCGATTTTGTCGCAGTTCTGCTGGAAGATCAGCGCCGAGGCACTGTACAGCACGCCCTCCAATAAATATAGCTGCCAGCTGCTGCGGGAGAGAAAGCCGCTGTCCACCTCGTGGGAGCACTTGCTCAGGATGGTGCCCACCGCTGCCAGCATCACACCCAGGGCAAGCACACCGGGGCGGTACGGCAGCCATTGCAGCTGCTGCAAAAACGAGTCTGCACGGCCAACTCTCACCGCGTAGAGCGGCGTGATGATCTGCACCGCAAAGATGAGCAGGATCAGAAATACCGTCAGCCACTCAATGGCATGGTAGAGCACCCGGAGGCCGATGGACAAATTTTCAGTTTTCATTGCCAGCCCTCCGTGCCGTAGCGCAGAATATCCTCCTGCGTGATCTGATTTACCGGCACCACGATGTTGGTCAGGTACGGCTTGCCCTCCAGGATCTCGTACACCACCTCTGCCGCCATCCGTCCGATGCGGAGGGGCGACTGTGCCGAGGTGGCCGTCATCAGCCCTTCGGAGATCAGGGCTTTCGCCTCCGGTGAGCCGTCCACGCTGTAGACCAAAGTGGACGAGAGCACGCCCTTTTCTTCCAGCGCCGCCATTGCGCCCAGGGCCGCCTGCTCGTTGACGGCCATCACGACGTCAATGCGCGGGAACGTCTCCAACAGCTGCACCATCGCGCGCATGGCACGGTTCAGCTCGCCGCCGCAGTCCCGCAGCTCCAGGATCCGGTAGTCGTTGCCGCTTTTGGTCAGGGTCTGGCAGAAACCTGAAAGTCTGTCCCAGCTGGAGAATGAATCCGAGTTGGACAGCAGCACGATGCGGGCGTTCTTGGTCTGGCTGATGAGGTGACGGGCGTCCAGCAGACCGGCGCCGTAGTTGTTGGAGGTGATGGTGCAGGTGACAAGCTCCGGGTCGTCCACCTTGGAGTCGATGAGGATGACCGCCACGCCCTTTTCCCTCGCCTTTTCCAGCGCAGGCGTCACGCCCACATAATCCACCGGGTTCACGATGAGCAGCTCAATGCCCTTATTGAGCATATCCTCGATCTCCTGATTCTGCCTCTCCTGGTCTTGCCCCGGGTCGCGCACCAGGAGCAGATCGCCGTTGCTCTTGATCTGCATCTGGATCTCATCGTTGATGGTCTCATAAAACGGGTCACTCAGGGTCGTATATGTTGCCCCGATCACCCGCGTATGAGTCGGCAGACGCACCGCGTCGATAAACCTTCCCTGCACCCAGATGCCCACTGACACCGCAACCACCAGCATCAGCAACCCCGCCAATGTCCGCCGAAACAGCTCCATCTGCATCCCCTCCTTCCGGCTAATAAGTGGTTTTATTATAGCCCAGTTTCCCTCCGGGAACAAGGGCAAGTTTTTCGGTACACCGTCTCCCCTTCATCTTGACAACCACACAGCGGCAGGGTATGCTTTAACCATCCAACCACATCTGATTTTATAAGAGGGTCTATGAATATTTACGATATTGCACGGGAAGCCGGAGTCTCGATCGCCACCGTCTCCCGCGTGCTCAACCACAAAGATACCGTCCGCGCAGACACCCGCGCCAAGGTGGAAAAGGTGCTCAAACGCTGCAACTATGCCCCCAGTGCCATTGCACAGGGCATGGTCAGCAAGAGCCTGCACACGGTGGCCGTGCTCACAGTGGACATCCGGGATTCCCATTATGCCCGCACAGCCTACACCATCGAGCGCGAGTTTGGCCGCAGAGGGTACGAGGTCATCCTCTGCAACACCGGCGGCGACAGGGCGGAGACGCTGCGCACCCTGCAGGCTGTGGCACAAAAGCAGGTGGACGGCCTCATCCTGGTCGGCTCGATTTTCAATACCATCTGTCAGGGGGCAGAGATGGAGAATCTTCTGCGCAAAATGCCCGTCGTCCTTGCCAACGGCACGCTGGCTCTGCCGGACGCCTATTCGGTCATGGTCGATGACTGCCGGGGCGTCGAGATGGCCGTGGAGCATCTGGTGAAGACCGGACGCCGGAACCTCTACTATATCAAGGATAAGTCCACCGACAGCGCCGCCGCCAAGGCGAAGGGCTTCCTCTCCGGGATGGCCGCTGCCGGTCTGGACGCAGACGGGCATGTTCTCGAAACCGGCGAGACGCTGGAGGACGGCATCCGCGCGGTGCAGCAGCTTTTGGCCGAGGGCATCCGCCCGGACGGCATTCTCTGCGGTGAGGATCTGACCGCTGCCGGTGTACTGAAAGCCCTGCTCCGGCACGAGCTGTTCTTCACGCTGGCCCCCGACAAGGCGGCCATCGAGTCGAACATAAACCGGGCGATGTACCTGGCCGACAAGAGCCTGTACGGGTATTACCGGGACTGGAACGAGAAAGGTTTCTATAACCGGCTCATCAGCGGGAACGTCAATCAGACGGTGGTGGTGGACAGCATGAGCTGCGATTTCGACAGCTATCCCTACCGCGTCACCACCTATGCCAGGCAGATGATCATCCGGGGGAGCAACATCACCGAACGCTCCCTGGTGACACGCTGCCGCCTGCAGAGCACGGTCCGCTCGGACAACAACCCGCAAGGGTTCCTTGCGGAGCATTTCGAGATTCTGGAAAACAGGGACCTGCGTACCGTGGAAAGGTAACGGTAACGGTGTCCCGCAGTAATCAATCATTCAATAATATCTGGAAAATGGATATAAAATCAACGGCAAGGGAAAGGTTGAAGGCATATCTGGACGGCCTTTCCGAGAAACAGAGACGGGGCATCCTCGTGGCGATGCTGGCCTTCACCTGCATCGCATCGGGTATCGTCCTGCTGCGTGCCGCCGGCCGGCTGACACCGGCAAGGGAGCGCATGGATGCCGACCAGCAGGCCGCGCTGCAGGGTGTGCTGGAAAACGACCCCCGCCCCTCCTACCAGCACGACCCGGAGCGGGTCTATGGCATGGAGTTCGGCGGGCTGGAAGTCCACTTCAAAGTGGACGGCGAGGTCCTGACCGTCACCGGCATCGACCGCCGCTGACGCCGGAGGGACAGTTATGGAACTCCGAAATATCAACACCTTCCTTCATATCGCCGAGCTGCACAGCTTTTCCAGCGCTGCGCGGGAGCTTGGCTACTCTCAGTCGGCGGTATCGGCCCAGATCTCCCAGCTGGAAACAGAGCTGGGTACGCCTCTCTTTGACCGGGTGGGCAAAACCGTCCGTCTCACCGACGCGGGCCAGACTTTCCAGAGCTATGCCCGCACCCTTCTCATCACGGCCCAGCAGGCCAAGGCCGCGCTGCTGCCTGCCCGGGCCGTCAGCGGCACCCTGCGGGTGGCACTGGCCGATTCCGTATGCAGCACCTTCCTGCCCGACCTGCTGCAGCAGTTCCACGCCCTCTGCCCACAGGTGGAGCTGGTGCTCCGCACCGCCACCGCCGACGAGATGCTGCGGCTGCTGAGCGCGAACCAGATCGACCTGGCCTACACCCTCGACCAGCCTCTGCTCCTGCCCAGCCTGACGCTGGCCGTCAATGTTCCGGAGCCGGTCTGCTTTGTGGCCCCTGCCGGGCATCCGCTGGCCGACAAGGCCGAAGTGCCGCTGGATGTTCTGGCTCAACAGGAATTTCTTCTCACAGAGCGGGGCATGAGCTACCGTGACGCCCTCGACCAGCGCCTCGCCGCCCGTGGGCTGTCTATCCACCCCTACATCGAGCTGGGCAGCGCCTCGCTGCTCTGCCAGATGGTGGAGCGCGGGATGGGGCTTTCCTTCCTGCCCGAGTACATCGTCCGTCCTGCCCTCTCCGCCGGGCGTATCGCTCGCCTCCATGTCCCCGACTGCGCTGTCACCATGCACCGGCAGCTGTTCTATCACAAGGACAAATGGCTCACGCCCCAGATGAAAGCCTTTATTGAGCTGGTAAATCAATAAGCAAAAGCCCCGCACCACATCGAACGATGCAGTGCGGGGCTTCCTCTTTGTATTTTCGGTTCAGCTCAGCCGGTTCATCCGGACCGCCACATAGGGGTCCGGAAGCTTGAGTTCCTCGGCCAGGTCCTCTTCAGTGTCGTACTTGTCTGCCGCAAGGCCCACGAAAACGCTGCAGCTGTCGAAGCGTCCATCCGGCGAGAGAGCCGTTATCTTTGCCTCGCCGTCGGCGACGGCAGTCACGACGCCAGAAGCATCCACGGTAGCGACGCCGGGGTTGCTGCTGACCCATGTGATGGGTACATTCACGCCGTCTTCCACAGCGACAGACGCTGTGAGTGCCTCTTTGCTGCCCACCGTGCGGAGCAGCAGGTCGCGCTTATTCAGAGTCACCTTGCCGACATCGCTGTTGACGGTAACGGCGCAGCGCAGCGCCTGACCGTTGGTGGCCAGCGCCGTGACGGTGGTGGTGCCAGGCTTCTGAGCCGTGACAAGACCCTCCGAATCCACCGTTGCCACCTCGGGGTTGCTGCTCATCCACTGGTAGGCATAGACAAAGGAGCCGCTCGTGTTGATGAGCTGCAGTTTCTGGCTGGGGTGGGCGTTGTTGTACTGGATAACAAGGTTGAGGGTGGTGTGGTCGAGGGCAGGCTTTTTGCTGGCCGCATTGCCGCTCTCCTTGCGGACAGTCACCTTGCAGGCAGCGCACTCGCCCCGGTCAGTAATGGCGGTGATCGTGGCCTCACCGGCGCTGCGGCCGGTGACGCGGCCATCGCCGTCCACGGTAGCCACGGTGGGGTTGCTGCTCATCCAGACGATGAAGTAGTAGTCGCTCTGCCCGCCGGTGTAAAGATAGGCTTTGGGGCGGGGGTCGTCTGCCGTGATCTCCAGCTCCATCTCGTTCACTTCCAGCTCAAAGTTCGCCGATGCTCCCAGCAATGCGGGGGCCGCCTGTGCGGCAGGAACTGCCAGAAGCAGCCCACTCAGCACAAACGCCGCTGCAAGCCGTGTGATCTTATTCATAGGGTAGCACTTCCCTCCTTTGGATAAGGTTTATCGCAATGTGCTCTGCACATAATTCCACTCACTACTCGTTTATTGTACACGTCCCCCAAAGAAGGGTCAAGTTCTTCGCCAGAAGTGTCACAATTTCGCGCACCTTTTCGTGAAAGACACTAAAACACCCCCGCCAAATTTATACAAATCGTGCAGACTGTATTTCACCAGACAGCAAAAGAGCCGCCGCACTTTATACAGGTGCGGCGGCTCTCAGATGCCGTAAAAATCAGTAATTCTTGGCCTTCAGCTCAAAGTAGCTCTGGGGATGTGCGCAGACCGGGCACTTGAGGGGAGCAGACTTGCCGATATAGGTGTAGCCGCAGTTCCGGCAGACCCACACCTGCTGCTCTTCGCGGGCAAGGACCTTGCCCTCCTTGAGGTTGGCGGCAAGGGCGCGGTAACGTGCCTCATGCTCCTTTTCGATCTGACCCACCATCGTGAAGAGAGCGGCCAGCTGGGTGAAGCCCTCCTCCTTGGCCTCCGCAGCCATCCGGGGGTACATCTCGGTCCACTCGTCGTTCTCACCGCTTGCAGCCATCTCAAGGCAGGTCATGGTGTCGGGGATGGAGCCGCCGCAGAGGGCCTTGAACCACATCTTGGCGTGTTCCTTCTCGTTGCCGGCGGTCTCTTCGAAGATAGCGGCCAGCTGCTCGTAGCCTTCCTTCTTTGCGACGCTTGCAAAGTAGGTGTACTTGTTGCGGGCCATGCTCTCGCCTGCAAAAGCTTCCATCAGGTTCTTCTCGGTCTTGGTTCCCTTGAGTTCCATAATCTATTCTCCTCTCAGATAATCTGACACTGCCAGTATGGGCTGTGTCCGGTTTGGTTTATTCTACGCGCAGCCCGCTTTGTTCGGTACCGGGTATGCGATAGGTCTTACTTGTCTCTGAGAGCATTATACCAGAATTTTGAGCAATAATCAAGAATAATTCCTATTTATTTTGAGAATATTTCTTATTTATTTTTTCAGCTATGCTGCTTGAGTGCGCACACGGCGATGCTGAGAGCGCTCCATGCCGCCTGATACATCAGCACCGCAGCCACGCTCAGCATCCCCACGCTGCCTGCATAGGTCAGCAGGACGGCGATGGCCACCGAGAACCACACCGACACCAGCTGCACCGTGGTAGCGGTCGTCTCGGCGTTCTGGGCCTGCTCTGCGGCCCGCAGACCGCCGGTCAGGCTGGCAAAACCGTTGGTGCAAAGGATGCAGCAGCCTTCGGAACCGGTGTCTTCGGCGGTGGCAGCGCCCAGTGCGGCACACTGCTCCTGGTCCAGCAGGACGACCATGCCCTCGGGCAGATGGTAGGCGTCGGTGATGTGTCGTGCGGTCAGGGTGGGGTCCTGGCAGGACACCAACAGCTGGATATTCTCTTTTTGCAGCTGTTCCAGACCGCGGGCAGCGTTCCGTCCCCCCACATAGTGGAGCACGAACATGGCGTGCAGACTGCCGGACACGGCCAGATAGAGGATCTGCAGCTCGCCGTTCTTGGAATGCTTGGCCTCATATTCCTCGTCGGGCATGGGAACTTCTTCTTTTTCCATGTACGCACGGGTACCGATGAGGATGCGGTTGTTGTCGCACCATGCAGAGAAGCCGAGGCCGCGATGGACTTCCAGGTCCTTGACCGGGTAGAGGATGTCGGTGCGGTCCTCGATGATCTGGCGGAACAGGCCGCTCAGGGTATTGCAGCACTTGCTCAGGACGCTGGCCGAATAGAGGATGGCCCGGTCGATGCGTCCGCCCTTGAAGATGCGGATGTCCTCGAGCATAGCGCTGTCCGGGGTGAACAGCTCATCGGCGTCAGCCTGAACGGTATCCACACCGCCCAGTTCCTCGATAGCCGCCCAGCCGGGGATCACCGCACCCGAGGCAGCGGCAGTCTGCTGCAGCCGCAGGGATGCAAAACCTGCGATAAGGGTGGAGGACAGAGGCGAACCCATGCAGAGCACAGCGGTCAGCGCCGCAGCGCCGCCGTTGAGGCCGCCGCCAAAGACGCAGAAGACCAGACCGGCCAACACAGCCGCACCCAGCAGGATGTAATTCGTCTTACGGGCGCGGCGCTCACAGGCGCGGGGGCCGAAGCCCTGCTCCACCATCGCGTCGTCCCACTCAGCGGGTCGGCTGAGCAGCACCCAGGGGTCTTTTTCGTCCATGTCCTTGGAGAGGATGCGGATAAGGTCTTTGTCCTTGGCGCGGAACGCACCACGATGCTCCGGACCGGCCTGCGCCAGTTTGAAGCCGCCCTGGACCGAGGCCAGAAGGACACGGTCGCCCAGCAGTGCAAGGAACAGCCCCAGCGCCGCAATGCCGGACAGAAGGGTGAAGCTGGACGCCTGATAGTTCTGCGCGTTCAGCAGGGCCACAGCGGCCTGCAAAAGCGCAGCGCAGGCTGCCATCGCGGGCATGGTCTCCATGCTGGGGCGTTCGCCCCGCAGACCCTTCAGGCCGTCCCTCACGACGGGCCAGCCCACAGCCAGCGCCAGCGCCAGGAAGAGCAGATCTGCGGCATAGAAGGCCGCCGGGGCAGTTACGGGGTCAAGGCCGCCCAGCGGGCCGACAAGGCCCTCCGCGGCGAGGCCGAAGTGGAGCAGCACCAGTGCAAGGATGCCGCCCAGCGCACAGCGCAATGTAAGGGCCGCGCCCATCTGGTGCAGCCGTTCCCCCACCTGTTCCGGCGTCTCGGGCGTTTTTTTCTCTTCGACAGGCGCTTCCTCGACGGGTGCAGCCTCCGGAGCAGCCGGGGCAGTACCGGCCTCTTCGGCCGGCTGTGCAGGCGCTTCCTCCTTCGGCGGATCCACCTCGTCGCCGTCGTTCAGGAACATAAGCGGCAGACTCATGCTGTCGTCATTGTCCGGCGGCGTCGCGCGGGCCGGGGCTGCGGGCGCTTTCTCGTCGTCGCCCTTGCCGAAGAACTGCATCGCCGGGGCCGCATGGGGCTTCGACGCCTTATCTTCTGCAAACACCATCGCGGGCATCGGCACGGCAGGCTTCTCCGGCGCCGCATCCGGCTCTTTTTCTGCGTCCGGTTTCGTTGCAATGACCGGGACTGCCGGGGTGCTCTTTTCCGGTTCTGCGGGCTTCACCGGCTGGGGAGGCTCTTCCTCCTGCGGCGGAAGCTTTGCACCAAACAGCATGGCTTTGAGCGCCTGCATCTCCCGGTCCTCGTACTGCTCCTGCGGGGTGCGCGGCTCGTACTGGACCGCCTTTTTCCGGGGTGCAGCCTGCTTTTCTGCCGGCTTTTTCTCCGGCTTGGGAGCAGGCGGCTCCGGCGCTTTGATGGGTTCTGCGGGCTTTTGGGGCTTTTCCGGCTCAGGCTGGGGGGCGCTGACCGGCTCGGCAGGCTTCGGCTGCTCGGGCTTCGGCTCTGTGACTTCCTCTTCCAGCGTCAGGACCAGCTCCAGGTCGGAGGGTTCCTCCTGCTCTTCGCCGCCCAGCTGTATCTCGCCGGTACGGCTCTCTTCGGGTGTGCCGCTTTCCTGCTGTTCGCCCTTTTCACGGCGGAGCAGCCGGCCCAGCAGGCTCTTGGGCTTTTCTTCATTCTCATCGTCCCGCCGGGTCATCTCCTCCGGGACCTGGGCTACACTGGTGGTAAAAAAGGTGCGGAATTTTTCTTCGCGGGCGTCGATCTCTTCCTGCGTCATTTCCTTCCGCTCGTCATCCTTTGGCATCCTGATCTTCCCTCCCTTGTTTCGTTCGGCACGGGCCAGCTCAGCCCTGTGCGGCGCGCTGGCTCTGGATCTCATACAGGATGATGCCTGCGGCCACCGAGACATTGAAGCTGTCCACACCGGTACCCTGTGCGGTCATATCGAGGCTCACAACGCCGTCGCAGAGCTTCTTGACCAGCTGCGACACACCGCTGCCCTCGCTGCCCAGCACCAGCGCAATGGGGCCGGTGAGGTTGTTCTTGCGCAGGGACACGCCGTCCATGTCGGCGCAGTAGACGAAAACACCCTGCTCCTTGAGGCGGCGGATGGTCTCGCCGATGTTGGCCACACGGGCCACGGGCAGACGCTCAGCCGCACCGGCGCTGGACTTGATGACGGTGGGGGTCACGGATGCGCCGCCCCGCTTGGGGATGACGATGCCGTGAGCGCCGCACAGCAGAGCCGAGCGCATAACAGCGCCCAGATTGTGGGGGTCTTCGATGCCGTCGCTCAGCACGAGGAAGGGCGGTTCGCCCTTCTCTTTGGCAGCGGCCAGCAGGTCCTCCACCGTTGCGTATTCGATCTCACTGGCAAAGGCAGCCACGCCCTGATGGCTCTCGGTGCCGGTCATGAGGCGCAGCTTGTTGGGGTGTACCCGCTTGACGGTGGCACCGGCTTCCTTCGCCATTGCGGTATAGTAAGCGGCCACAGCCGGGGCCATGCCCTCGGCCAGCAGCACCGTATCCACGCCGGAGCCGCTCTTCAGCAGCTCTGTGACCGGGTTCTTGCCGTAGACGAGGCTCTCGTTCCGGGGCTGGTCGTCGGCCTTTTCGCGGCGGGGACGGCGGGGCATATTGCGTTCTTCCATGAAGTTCTCCTTCCGTTTCTATCGCAGGACGCCAAAGCCCTTCCGGCCCGGCGTCATCGTATCGCTTCAAGCGAGTTTTCAGGGCCGCAGCGCTGTAAAGCAGCATTTTGCGGCAGGCACTGACGCATTTCAGACGTACAGCGCTTATAACTCATCTTGAAGTATAACATAAGCGGCAGGGGTTTGCCATAGAATTGCGTTTTTTCTTCCCGTGAAATTTCTGTGCCGCCCGCCCGGGCAGCGCCTCATGGGAGAAGTGTTGCCTTTTGCGCGCCGGTTATCCGTCTTTTTGCCTGTGGTAAAAGTTTTCCACATTCAGACTGCTTTACCATCCGTATACCCGCCCTGTTTTTTCCACAAGTTGAAAACCCTGTGGAAAAAGTTCAAAACTCAAGCGTTCAAGCCTGTTTTCCGGGTGGAATTCCACACTTTCCACAAGGTTTTCCACAATCTTATCTCGACAGGCTCAGAACCCTGCATACATTTTGTAATTTTCAAGTCAGAATTATGACAAAATTTTGAAGCAGAGCGGCACTTGTTTTGCCTTTTTATCCAACATCATTTTGACGAATGTGGATCCCTGTTGAAAATCGTCTGCTTTTGTGCCTCCGCCGCCGGTCTGGCCGGATGTTGTCGAAGCCTGTATAAAATGTTGCATCCCACTTATTTCTCAGTCTTTCGAGCACACTGCTGGCCGAGAAAGCTTCGGTTTGGTTACAAAAACTCTCCGGTGGATTGATTTTACCCGCTGTTTGGGGTATACTTAGGGTGCAACTTCGTTAAACCATGCACAAAGCGGTGTGTGGGTACGAACAGACCCCGATAATTTTTGGAGGTAATAATAATGTTGGTAAATGCAACCGAAATGCTCATCAAAGCTCGTGACGGCCACTACGGTGTGCCTCAGTTCAACATCAACAACCTGGAATGGACCAAGGCTGTTCTGACCGCCTGCGAGGAGATGAAGAGTCCTGTCATCCTGGGTGTCTCCGAGGGTGCCGGCAAGTACATGACCGGCTTCAAGACCGTCGCTGCTATGGTCGATGCAATGGTCGATTCCATGGGCATCACCGTCCCGGTCGCTCTGCATCTGGACCACGGCACCTACGAAGGCTGCAAGGCCTGCGTTGAGGCTGGTTTCTCCTCCATCATGTTCGACGGCAGCCACTACTCCATTGAGGAGAATGTGGAGAAGACCAAGGAGCTGGTCGCTCTGGCACACTCTAAGGGCATGAGCATCGAGGCTGAGGTCGGCTCCATCGGCGGCGTCGAGGACGGCGTCGTGGGTAATGGCGAGATCGCTGACCCCGCAGAGTGCGCAAAGATCACTGATCTGGGCATCGACTTCCTGGCCGCCGGCATCGGCAACATCCACGGCGTCTACCCCGCCAACTGGAAGGGTCTGGACTTCGAGGCTCTGGGCCGCATCCACAAGGCTACCAATAACATTCCTCTGGTCCTGCACGGCGGCACCGGCATCCCTGACGACATGATCGCAAAGGCCATCAGCCTGGGCGTCTCCAAGATCAACATCAACACCGAGTGCCAGCTGGTCTTCGCTGAGGCTACCCGCAAGTATATCGAGGCTGGCAAGGATCAGCAGGGCAAGGGCTTCGACCCCCGCAAGCTGCTGGCTCCCGGCTCTCAGGCCATCATCGACAAGTGCAAGGAAAAGATCGAGCTGTTCGGCTGCGCCGGCAAGGGCTAAGCAGAAGCTTCCTTCTTAAAGGATATACCCCCCAATAAATCATCGGCCCCGCTGCGTGGAGAGCTCCAACGCGGCGGGGCCGTTTTTGTTTTATCTTTTTATTGAGGGGCATCTGCCATGCATCGTACCGAAATACTCTCCGGCTCCTGCATCGTCTCTGCTTCTTTTACTGCTTTCTGAAAGAGCGGAAGCATTTTCTCTATCTCAAAGCCATTCTCTGTTTTTGCATACTCCGGTGCCATCGTGATGCGGTACTCCGCCTTTGCCTTGCTCCACTGTCGGACCGAAAAGTGTTCCGGGATCACATCCAGCCATTTCCCTGTCTCTCCAAACTGAGAAGCCGCGTCGATCTGGAGCCGGAACAGATTTTTGGCAAAATACGCGCTCCATTCCATTTCTTTCTGAGCCACTTCATGCAGGTCCTGCACCGTCTCATCCGCCCGGCAGAACGTCACAAACCCTGCCTGCGCCATCCTCTCTCTGGCTTCCAGCAAAGAGAGAACGCTGCCCGTTTCATCGACCAGATAGCCGTTGGTCGTGGGGTCGAGCATACACCATTTTCCCAGAGTCCTGTCAAAAATCTCTGTCACGACATGACAGTCGCTGTCAAAGGGCGAATAGGGCAGCATTCTCACTCTCCGGGCGTAGATCCCCAGTGCCAGACAGCATTCCTCCAATATCTTGGATTTGTTCAGACAATTAATTCCATGCTCCGGCTGCTCTAAACTGTATTCCAGCAGCGCCAGCCCATTGCACGGAACGCTGTTATCGTACCACGCACTGTGTGTCAGTTTCGGGGCAAGATACTTCAACAGCCGCACACTGTGCTCCAGCTCTGTCCCGTTTCCGGCAATTTCATTGAGATGATATTTTTCTTTCAGCTCTGCATACTCCGGGCAGTCAAAACGATATTCTACCTGTGCCTGCTTTCCGAGTTGAAAGCTCTGGTTATTGCAGAGTATCCCCCGATAAATATCATAAAGTGTTTTATTTTCCTCATTTCCCATCATGCGCTTCCCCTTTCTGATTTTATCCATTATAACAATTTCAGATAGAAATCACAATCCGCAGACACAACAAAAACCGCCCTGAGAACTCTCAGAGCGGCATATTCAAGTCGGCGACTACCTATTT
>ERZ772875.2459-NODE-2459-length-13564-cov-6.994152_pt1 | contig 13564 bp, 9 predicted proteins | sample MGYA00580585_ERZ772875 | MGnify/ENA primary metagenome ERZ772875 (study PRJEB29015, sample SAMEA2737736) | human gut metagenome | biome: human gut; feature: human-associated habitat; material: faeces | place: China | collected 2012 ... | reverse complement strand
GACCGCCGCCGCGCTCCCGCAACGCAGGGAGCGCGGGCGGCGGTACGCCTTTCCGGGAGGAATTTATTATGGCACTTGATCTTTCCGCGCTGCGGCGCATCATTGCAGACGAAAACCGCCTGCTCACCGGCGCGGACATTCCCGCAGAATACCAGAGCGACGTGCTCGGCCGCGTCCACGGCAGCGCCGAGGCGCTCGCCTTCCCCTTATCCACCGAGGAAGTGAGCGCGCTCCTGAGCTGCGCGCACGAGCACCGCGTTCCCGTCACGCCGCGCGGCGCGGGGACGAATCTTGTCGGCTCTACCGTGCCGCTCGAGGGCGGCATCATCCTCGACCTTTCCCGCATGGACCGCGTGCTCGAGCTCGACGAGGACACGATGACCGTCACGGTCGAGCCCGGTATGCTCTTGCAGGACTTGCAGGCCTATGTCGAAGCGCGCGGGCTGTTCTACCCGCCCGATCCCGGCGAAAAGGCCTCGAGCATCGGCGGCAACATCAGCACGAACGCCGGCGGCATGCGCGCGGTGAAGTACGGCGTCACGCGCGACTATGTGCGCGGGCTCGAGGTCGTGCTCGCTGACGGCACGGTGATGCAAGTCGGCGGCAAGCAGGTCAAGGACGCGAGCGGACTCTCGCTCAAGCACCTTCTCATCGGCTCGGAGGGAACGCTCGCCGTCATCACAAAGTGCCTGCTGCGCCTTATTCCCAAGCCCGAGGCCTCGCTCAGCGTGCTTGTGCCGTATGCCGACCTGAAAACCGGCATCCAGAGCGTTTTGACCATCCTGCGCGCGAACGCGAACCCCACGGCGGTCGAATTCATGGAGCGCAAAGTCGTCGCGCTTGGCGAACGCTTCTGCGGCGTCTCTTATCCCCGCCCCGACGCCGGCTCCTATATTCTCTTGACCTTTGACGGCAGAAGCGAAGAGGTCACGGCCAATGCCGCGCGCGTGCGCTCTCTGGCGCTGCAAAACGGCGCGCTCGACTTTATCGAGCTCTCCGACGCGCGGCAGTGCGCTGACATCTGGCGCGTGCGCGGCGCGCTTGTCAAGGCCGTGGAGGCCGTTTCCGAGCAGGAGCCGGTCGATATCGTCGTGCCCATCAGCCGCACGGCGGACTTCATCCGCTTCATCAACGACTTGGAAGCCCGGAGCGGCATGCAGATGGTCAGCTTCGGCCACGCGGGCGACGGCAATGTGCACCTGTGCGTCGTGCGCGGCGAGCGGGATGAAGAAACGTGGCAGCGCGAGCTGCACGAAAACATGGACAGGGCCTATGCCGAAGCCTATCGCCTCGGCGGCGTCGCCTCCGGCGAGCACGGCATCGGGCTATCGAAGCGTCCCTACTTCCTGCGCCAGACGGCGAAGGAAAATTTACAGGCCATGAACGCCATCAAAACGGCGCTCGACCCGCAGCATATCTTGAACAACGGAAAATCTTATCTCACAGGAGGAAACAATAATGCAGGCACTTTCTGACCGCACCGCGAGCTTTACCGATTCCGTCATCCGCCGCATGACCCGTATCTCCAACCAGTACGGCGCGGTGAATCTTTCCCAGGGCTTCCCCGACTTCGACCCGCCCAAGCCCATCCTCGACCGCCTCTCTCAGGTCGCCTACGAGGACTATCATCAATACTCCATCACCTGGGGCGCGCAGGACTTCCGCGAGGCGCTGGCGAAGAAGCAGTCCCACTTCATGGGCCGCGACATCGACCCCAACGGCGAGATCGTCGTCACCTGCGGCAGCACCGAGGCCATGATGGCCGCAATGATGACCGTCGCCAATCCCGGCGACAAGGTCGTCATCTTCTCCCCGTTCTATGAAAATTACAGTGCCGACACGATCCTCTCCGGCGCGGTGCCCATCTATGTGCCGCTCACGCCGCCGTCGTTCACGTTTGACCCCGAAGTGCTCGAGGACGCGTTCCGCCAGCACCCCAAGGCGCTCGTGCTGTGCAACCCCTCGAACCCCTGCGGCAAGGTCTTCACGCGCGAGGAGCTTGAGATCATCGCGGGTCTTGCCAAGAAATATGACGTCTACGTCATCACCGACGAGGTCTACGAGCACATCATTTACGCCCCGCACCGGCACACCTATTTTGCGACGCTGCCCGACATGTGGGAGCGCACGCTGTCCTGCTCGTCGCTTTCCAAGACCTATTCCATCACCGGCTGGCGCCTTGGCTACATCATCGCCCCGCCGGAGATCATCGACCGCGCGAAGAAGGTCCACGACTTTCTCACCGTCGGCGCGGCGGCGCCCCTACAGGAGGCCATCATCCCCGGTCTCAACTTCGGTCAGGACTACTACGACGCGCTGCAGGCCGAGTACACGCACAAAAAGGACCTGTTCTTAAAGGGCCTTGACGACCTCAAGATCGTCCACAATGACCCCGAGGGCGCTTACTACGTGATGCTCGACATCTCGGAGTTCGGCTACGAGAGCGATCTTCAATTCTGCGAGGACCTTGCAAGCAAGGTCGGCGTGGGCGCGGTGCCGGGCTCGAGCTTCTTCCGCGAGCCGGTCAACCACCTCATCCGCCTGCACTTCGCCAAGAAGGACGAAACGCTCACCGACGCGCTGAACCGCCTCGAATCCCTGCGCGAAAAGATCCCTGCCAAGGGTTAAGAAAGGAAATTCGCCATGAATGCCCTGAGAGAAGAGTGCCAGCAGCTTCGCGACGAGCTCATCGCACTGCGGCGGGAATTCCACCGCGATCCCGAGCTCGGCCTGCACGAATACCACACTGCCGCGCGCATCGAGCGCGAGCTTGATAGGTGCGGCATCCCGCACGAGCGCGTCGGCGAGACCGCCGTTGTCGGCCATTTGACCGGCAGCGGCAATGGAAGCGGCCTTGTCGTGCTGCGCGCGGATATCGACGCCTTACCCATTCAGGAGACGAACGACGTGCCCTACCGCTCGCAAACGCCGGGCATGATGCACGCCTGCGGCCACGACGCGCACACGACGTGTCTTCTCGGCGCGGCAAAGGTTTTGAGCGCACACCGCGCGGACTTTGGTGGCGAGGTGCGCTTCCTCTTCCAGCCCGCCGAGGAGATCGGTCAGTGCGCAAGGCCGCTCATCGCCGCGGGCATGCTGGATGGCGCACAGCGCGTCTTCGGGCTGCACACGGCGTCCGACCTTCCCGCGGGGACCGTCGGCGTCAAGCCGGGGGCCAACAACGCGGGCGTCGACCACTTTATCATCCGCATCCACGGCAAAAGCGCGCACGTCTCCACGCCGCAGCTCGGCGTGGACGCGCTCTATATCGCAAGCGAGCTCGTCGTCGCGCTCCAGTCCATCGTCACGCGCATGCCCTCGCCGGTCGAGCCGGTGCTCATCGGCGTGGGCAAGCTGAACGCCGGCACGGCCTACAACGCCGTGGCCGAGACCGCCGTGCTCGAGGGCACGACGCGCATGTTCTCGCCCGAGAGCCGCGCGCACCTTCGCGAAACGATCAACGCCGCGGCCGCACACATCTCCGCCCTTTACGGCGGCACGGCAGAGGTCGAATGGGACGACTTCGCCACGCCGCTCACGAACGACGCCAGTGTGTGCGGGGAGGTCGAGCGCGCCGCCGACGCGCTCGGCATCCCCACGACGGCAAACCGCGCGCTGTCGCTCAGCGGGGACGATTTCGCCGAGTATCTGCTGCAAACGAAGGGCGCTTACGCCTACCTCGGCACGGCAAACCCCAAAAAGCCGCACACCTGCATCTCCAACCACCGCGGCGATTTCGACATCGACGAGGAAACGCTCCCCCTCGGCACAGCGCTCTACGCGGCATACGCGCTGTCCGTCCTTGATCCGCAGTTTGCCAAATAATTGTTTTTTTCGATGAAATCGCCTTAGTCATATGCAAATTTCGATTTTACTTTTTGCGTTATTCTATCTAAAATATAGTCCTCGCCACTGTCAGCGCAGCGGCGGGGATTTCTTTAGCAAATTTGGAAAAGAGGTTAATTATGAAAAAGCTGTTTTCTCTGCTGCTTTGCGTCGTGATGGTGCTCTCTCTGGTCGCCTGCGGCTCGAAGACTGATGACGCGCAGACGCCCGACGAGCCTCAGGACACCGCTCCCGAGCTCTCCGGCACGATGAAGGTCGTCGCCACCGGCGACGTCTACGGTCCCCTGTTCGACGCGTTCACCGCCGACACCGGCGTGGAGGTCGAATGCCTGTCCATGTCCTCCGGCGAGGTGCTCTCCAAGCTCCGCGCCGAGGGCGGCACCCCGTCCGCTGACCTGTGGTTCGGCGGCGGCATCGACGCGTTCATGAGTGCCAAGGACGACGGCCTGCTTGAGCCCGTCACCTTTGACGCGGCCGCCGAGCTCGGCGACGAGTACAAGGATACCGAGGGTTACTGGTATTCCAAGGGCATCACCATTGTCGGCTTCCTGCTCAACAACTCTCTCATGGAGGAGCTGGGTCTGACCGCTCCCGAGAGCTGGGATGACCTGACCGACAGCCAGTATGCCGGCGAGATCGTCATGTCCAACCCTGCCGTCTCCGGCACCAACTACGCCGTGGTCAACGCGCTGCTGCAGGCCAAGGGCGATCAGGGCTGGGACTACTTCGATGCCCTGAATAACAACATCGCCTACTACGGCAAGCGCGGATCCGACCCGAAGAACAAGGTCTCTTCCGGTGAGTTCGCTGTCAGCATCTCCTACATCGACGCCAGCATCGAGCAGGCCGCCGAGGAGAACGACCTGACCATCGTTTACCCCTCTGACGGGATGCCCTGGGTCCCCGAGGGTGTGTCCGTGTTCAAGAACGCTGAAAACGTCGACGCCGCCAAGTACTTCGTCGAGTGGCTCTTCAGCAGCGACGATCATCTCCGTCAGCTCGCCGAGATCGAGCAGAAGAACGGCATCAAGGTCATCAAGCCCTCCATCGAAGGCATTGAGCTGTCCTATGATCCTACGCTCCTCATGACGGAGGACCTGTCCCTGTTCGGTTCCCAGCGCACCGAGATCCTCGATCGCTTTGAGCCCCTGATGGGCGACAAGGCCGCCGCGGAATAAATGAAGTCCGCCGGCGCTATCCAAAAAAATACAGAAAAAAGGGCATCTCACGATGTCCTTTTTTCCCTATGTGAAAACGCGGCCGACAGGCTGATCTTACTTGTCCTGCTCGGGAGCGTGCTGCTGTTCATTCTCTGGCCCATCGCGTGCATCGCGCTGCGGAGCCTGCGCGGCGCGGACGGCGGCGTGAGCTTTGCAATGTTCGGCACTGTTCTGCACCAGTACGGCGAGAGTCTGCGCAACAGCGTATTTGTCGGCGTTTTTACGGCGGTGCTGTCCACTATCCTCTCGCTCTCAGCGGCGCTCGTATGCGCCACGGCGCGCGGGTGGAAGAAGACACTCTGCATGGTCATCATGCTCGTCGCCATGGTGTCGCCGCCGTTCGTCTCGTCGCTTGCCTATATCCAGCTCTACGGGCGGCGCGGGTGGATCACCTACCGCCTGCTGCACCTGAGCCTGAACCCCTACAATCGCTGGGGCGTCATCCTGATGCAGTCGATCTCGTTCGTGCCGCTCAACGCAATGTTTCTCTCCGGCATCCTCGAAAAGCTGGACGAGGGCAGCCTTCGCTCGGCGCGCGACCTCGGCGCATCGGGCGGCGCCATCCTGCGCGATATTGTCCTGCCGCTCATTCGGCCCGCGACGCTCGTGTGCCTGCTGCTCTCGTTCGTCCGCTCGCTCGCGGACTTCGGCACGCCCATCATCATCGGCGGGCGCTTCAGCACGCTGGCCGCGGACATCTATTTGCAAGTCGTTGGATACTCGGACCTTGAAAAGTCCTCGGCGATGAACATGTTCCTGCTCATCCCGTCCATTGTGTTCTTTTTCGTCTACCGCGCGCTGATGCGCCGCTCGGACAGGCTGACCGAGGGCAGCCGCACCGCTCAGACAGAGCTTGGCCTTTTGCTGCCGCATTGCGGCGCGATGGGCTGGGGCATGATCGCGCTGAGCACCGTCTTCTTCGTAATGATCGTGCTGCAATACGGCTGCGTGTTCCTCTCGGGCTTTTTGAAGAGCACGAAGGGTGTCTGCTCCTTCACGCTGCAATACTGGGATCAGCTCTGGCGCATCGGCTCGTCGACGATGCTGCGAAGCGTTGAATACGCGCTCATCGTCTCCATCGCCGGTACGGTTTTTGCAATGCTCTTCGCCTATTACATGGACCGCCGACGCATCATCGGCCGCAGCCTTTTCGACTGCCTTGCGACGCTGCCCTATATGCTGCCGGGCACGTGCTTTGGCATCGGCTACATTCTCGCGTTCAACCACGCGCCGCTCAAGCTGACGGGCACGGCCCTCATCGTGCTGGCCAACATGCTCTTCAAGCAGCTGCCGACCTCCACGAAGATCTGCACCGCGTCGCTCGCGCTCCTACCCGAAGTGCAGGAGCGCTCGGCGCGCGACCTTGGCGCGGGACGGCTCGCTGTGCTGCGCGATGTGGTCTTTCCCGCACTGCGGCCCGCGTTTTTGAGCTGCTTTGTCTATAACTTCACGAGCAGCATGACGACGGCGGGCTCCATCATCTTTCTCATCGACGCCAAGCGTCAGCTGGCCGTTTTCAAGCTCTTTGACGCGGTGTATCAGGGCGATTACGCCCTTGCCTCGCTGATCGCGAGCGTCATCACCGTCATTGTCCTTCTTGTCGAAGGCCTCGCCTTCCTCATCACCCGGAAAGGAGAAAATCGCCGTGTATCTCGAACTTGACCGCTTGAGCAAGCAGTTTGACGGCAAATACGCCGTGCATGACCTCTCCCTCGGCCTGGAAGAGGGCGGACTTTTGTGCATTCTCGGCTCGTCGGGCTGCGGCAAGACGACCACGCTCAACATGATCGGCGGCTTTCTCAAGCCCGACGGCGGCAGGGTGCTCCTCGACGGGCATGACATCACCGCGCTCCCGCCCGAGCGGCGGCCGGTTTCGACCGTCTTCCAGTCCTACGGTCTGTTCCCGCACATGAGCGTGCTGCAAAACGTGACCTACGGGCTCAAATTCCGCGGCTATTCCCGCACGGAGGCAAAGGAAAAGGGCCGCCGGTACCTGAGTCTCGTTGGCCTTGCCGAGCGCGAGGACGCGCGCATCGGCGAGCTCTCGGGCGGCCAGCAGCAGCGCGTGGCGCTTGCCCGCGCGCTCATCGTCGAGCCAAAGCTGTGCCTTCTTGACGAGCCGCTCTCGAACCTCGACGCGGCGCTGCGCGTGCGGATGCGCGGGGAGCTCAAGCGCTTGCAGCGCGAGCTCGGCACCACGATGGTCTTCGTCACACACGATCAGGAGGAGGCGCTCATTCTGGCCGACTCCATCGCCGTGATGAGCGAGGGCGAGCTCTTGCAGCTCGGCTCGGCAGAGGAGGTCTTCCGCCATCCTGCAAACGACTATATCGCGTCATTTCTCGGCCTCAACGACATTGTGTGGAAGGACGACGGCAGCGTGCTGAAGGTCATCCGCCACGGAGAAAAGGAGTAAACTTACCATGCTTGTTGATATGCACCTGCACGAATGCACCTACTCGACCGACAGCTTTCTCCACCTGGAGGAGATCGTCTCTATCGCCAGGCAAAAGGGGCTGGACGCGATCTGCATCACGGACCACGACAGCATGGGCCTGCGCGAGCGCGCGGAGGCCTATTCCCGCGAGATCGGCTATCCCATCTTCGTCGGCGTGGAATTTTTCTCGCTCTGGGGCGATATCACCGCCTGGGGGATCGACGGCATCCCCGACCAGCGCGTCAGCGCACAGGACCTTATCGACCTGGTGCGAGAAAAGGACGGTTTCTGCGTCTCCTGCCACCCCTTTCGCAGCAACAATCGCGGGCTGCGCGAGCACCTGCGCGATGTGCACGGTCTTGACGGCGTGGAGGTCCTCAACGGCAGCACGCCGCTTGAGGAGAACCGGACGGCACTGCGCTTCTGCCGCGAGCTGGGGCTCAAGGCCATCGGCGCGAGCGACGCGCACGTGCCGGAGCAGGTGGGAAAATACGTGACATGGCTGCCCGAAACGGTCACAACGCTGCCCGATTTTGTCACCGCGCTGCACACGCTGGAAACGCGTCCCGCCATCTGGACGGGCAGCGGGTACGATGTCGTCACCGAGTTTTGAGATGAATTTTCAGCGGGCTGGGGTATCATGCTCCGGCCCCTTTTTTACATTCCGCCGCGTCATATCCGATATTCATGCAGGAAAGCTGTGGTAATATTTCACAAGAACCCATTCTTCCGTGTAAAAAGATTCTCAAAATTTGGAGAAGTGGAAAATTAGGGATTGACATTTTCCCAGCATGGGAGTATGGTAACGCCAACAATTTCAAACGCCCGATCGCGAGGTCGGGAAGATAGAGGCGCGGCTGACAAAAGTAGCGCGTTCGCACCGGCACAGGAAGCCGGAGCGCGCGAAAGGGGATGCCGCCGAAGTGGAAACGGTTCCTGTGCCGTTTGCCGCTGGTTCGTCGGAGAATATCCGCCGGACTGTCACGTATGTGGAGCGCTATCGAGGTCGGCAAGCTGTTTGTCCCCCCAAAAGGTGATGACCGGTTTGCCGGATTGCAGTACAGTTGCAGCCGTAAATGCTTCACAAAGCATTTACGGCTTTGTTTTTTGTCTGCATCGGGAGTGCGAAAACCCGAAAAAAGCAGGACTCCCCTGTTTTTGAAAAATGAAACTCATCACAAGAAAGGAAACCACCACCATGAAGCTCAGAACCTTTACCGCCCTCCTGCTGGCGGCCATCATGCTCTTCGCACTCACCGCCTGCGGCAGTCAGGCCGCCGACGATTCCAGCAGCGATCGGCAGCAGGAACAGCAGGACACCGCCACGAACGAAAGCAACGAATTTCGCGTCGGCATGGAGTGCGCTTACGCCCCCAACAACTGGCAGGAAAGCGAAGCGACGGACTCGAACGTCCCCGTTGAAAACGTCGCCGGCACGTATGCCGAGGGTTACGACGTGCAGATCGCCAAGGCCATCGCAGAGGGCCTCGGCAAGGAGCTCGTCATCGTCAAGCTCAGCTGGGACGGCTTGATCGACGCGCTCAATCAGGGCCAGATCGACGCCATCATCGCCGGCATGATGGACACCGCCGAGCGCCGCGAATCCATCAACTTCTCCGATCCGTACAAGGAGACGATCTACAGCATGATGGTGCTCGCCGGCTCGCCGTATGAGAACGCTACCTCCATTCAGGACTTCTCCGGCGCCGCCGTGCTCGGTCAGCAGGGCACCGCGCTCGACGACGTCATCGACCAGATCGAGGGCGTCGAGCACCTCAGCCCCGTCGGCAGCGTGCCCGACATGATCTCCCGTCTGCAGCAGGGCACCTGCGACGCCATCGTCATCAACGAGGAGAGCGCCCCGGGCTACCTCGCCTCGAATCCCGATTTCCGTCTCATCACCTTCAGCGAGGGCAACGGCTTCACGCTGCCCGCCAAGGGCTCCTGCGTGGGCCTGCGTAAGTCCGACACCGAGCTGCTCGCGCAGATCAACGAGATCCTTGCCACCATCGACAGCGACGCGCGCACCGAGATGTGGAACACCGCCGTCGCCAACCAGCCGAAGTAACCGGCGGCTTCACGCCGCATAAGGAGGAAGCACCATGAGAGGAACCCCCACGCCCCGCGGTCAGAGCTTCATCGCACGGGACCACCGTTATGTTTATCTGGGCGGCAGCGTCATCGCCCTCGTCGGCCTGAGCCTGTGGTATTCCACGCCCAGTCCGTACAGCTTTCTGCCCGCCGGCTCCGTGCCCGGCACGGTGCTCGCTGCGGTCTGCTATTTCTTTTTGGTCGCCAGCACGCTGGCGCTGCTCGTGAAATGGACGCACTGGAGCAGCTACGGCGAGACCATTCTCAAGCACCCCTTCATCGTGCGGCTGAGCCGCTATCTCTCCTATCTGGACGCCGCGGCTGCCGCGCTGCTCGCGCTTGACCGCTTTGTGCTCAAGCTCGCCTACGTCGTCCACGCCGCCGTCCACGCCGAGAGCAACCCCACCGGCACGCTCTCCTCCATGGTCTACATGGCCTACAACCAGCGCTCGCTCTTCATCACCGGCGTGTGGACGACCGTTCAGCTCGCGCTGGCCGGCACGGCGATCGCGTTCGTGCTGGCGCTTCTCATGGTCTTTCTCCGCATTCAGGAACCCGACAAGCGCAACAACGACTTTGTGAAGCTTATCAAGATCGTCGCGAACAAATTCGCCCGCTTCTACATCTTCGTCATCCGCGGCACGCCGATGATGGTGCAGTCCCTCATCTTCTACTACGCGATCTTCAATCTCTTCAAGCGCACCGGCATGAGCGTCACGGAGATCAACCGCGTCTGGTCGCTCTTCATCTCCGGTCTTGTCACGGTCTCGCTCAACTCGACCGCGTACCTTGCCGAGGTGCTGCGCGGCGGCATCCTCGCCGTCGACGCGGGGCAGATGGAGGCCGCGCGTTCGCTCGGCATGACGCACTGGCAGGCCATGCGCAGAGTCGTTTTCCCGCAGGCCATCAAAAATTCGCTGCCCGCCATCGGCAATGAGTTCATCATCAACATCAAGGATTCGTCCGTGCTGTGCGTGCTGGGCGTATCCGACCTGATGTTCATGACCCGCTCGGTCGCCGGCATTTATTATAAGGGCACCGAGTGCTACCTCATCGCCGCCACCGTTTACCTGTTCCTGACGTATCTTTCCTCGCTCCTGCTCAAGGCCATCACGGGAAGGATGACCGCGCCGGACAACACGAAGCGGCGCCAGGGCAATCAAACCGTCGATCTGGGACTTCCCAGCTCAAACTGACAGGAGGACGCTATGACGAACGATCCCATCATCAAAATCGAACAGCTCGAAAAGTCCTTCGGCGACCTCCATGTGCTCAAGGGCATCGACTTAGAGGTCAACCGCGGCGAGGTCGTGTGCATCATCGGCGCGTCCGGCTCCGGCAAGTCCACGCTGCTGCGCTGCATCAATCTGCTGGAGGAAGCCGATTCCGGCCACATCTGGTTCGACGGGCAGGATCTCATGGACCTCAAGGTCGACCTCAACGCCCTGCGGCAGAAGATCGGCATGGTGTTTCAGGGCTTCAACCTTTTCAACAACAAGTCCGTGCTGGACAACTGCACGCTTGCGCCCATGACGGTGCGGCACATTCCAAGGGCGCAGGCCGAAGAAACAGCCATCCGTCACCTCAAGGCCGTCGGGCTGGAGGATTTCATCCACGCCGATTCCCGCCGCCTCTCCGGCGGGCAGAAGCAGCGCGTTGCCATCGCGCGGGCGCTGTGCATGGAGCCCGAGATCATGCTCTTCGACGAGCCGACGAGCGCCCTCGACCCCGAGATCGTGGGCGAGGTGCTCGATGTGATGAAGTGCCTCGCGCAGGAGGGCATGACCATGGTCGTCGTAACGCACGAGATGGCCTTTGCCAAGGAGGTCAGCGACCGCGTGGTATTCATGGACCGGGGCGTCATTCTCGAGCAGGGCTCGCCGCGTGAGGTCTTCGGAAACCCGAAGGAGAGCCGTACCCGCGAATTTCTCAGCCGCTATCTGGAGGACAAAATGGCATGACGAAGAAGATCACCGATTTCTTTGCCTTCGAGGGCAATTATCCCGACTTAGACGCCGAGGGCGCGGTCGCGCGTCTTTCGCAGGCGATCCAATGCAGAACCATCAACTATGCCGACCACAGTCTGACCGACTATAGCGAGTTTGACAAGCTCCACGCGCACATGAAGGCGAGCTATCCCCACATCATGCGCGCGGGCGTCTTTGAGCGGCTCGGCCACCATGCCGTGCTCATCACCCTCCCCGGCAGCGACGAAACGCTGCGCCCCTGCCTGTATATGTCCCATCAGGACGTGGTGCCGGTGGTCGAGGGCACGGAGCAGGACTGGACCTATCCCGCCTTCTCCGGCGCGGTGGCGGACGGCTTCATTTGGGGCCGCGGCACGCTCGACATCAAAAATCAGGTCTTCGGCGTGCTCGAGGCTGCGGAGTATCTGCTCGCCCGCGGCAGGACCTTCCGGCGCACGGCCTACCTCGCCTTCGGTGACGATGAGGAGACGCTCAACACCGGCGCGCTGGCGATCTCCGACCACCTCAAGGCGCAGGGCGTGACGCTGGAATTCGTTTTAGACGAGGGCGGCGGCAAGATCGAATCCGGCGCGGCCTTCGGCGCGCCCGACCTTTCCATCGCGCAGGTCGATCTGATGGAGAAGGGCTATGCCGATCTGGAGCTGACAGTCCGCTCCATCGGCGGGCACTCGAGCCGCCCCTACGGCGGCACCTCGCTCACCCATCTCGCCTGCGCCATCGCGGACATCGTCCGCAGCCCCTTCCCCGTGCGGCTCAATCCCGCCATGATGGGCGCGTTTGAAACGCTCGCGCCCTACATCACCGCCGAGCCGCTCAAAACGCTGACGCGTGACGTCCGCGCGAACGCGGACGCCATCGCCGCCTACTGCTATCAGTCCCCCGCGCTCTTTCCCTTTGTCACCACGACCATCGCTCCCACCGTCATTCAGGGCAGCAGCAGGGCCTGCAACGTGATGCCGCAGGATATGCAGGCGGTCATCAACCTCCGTCTTGCCGACGGCGACACGGTCGAGAACGTGATGGCGCACTGCCGCGCGGCGGTGCAGGACCCGACCGTGGAGCTGCGCTACCAGCAGGCCAACGATCCCTCCGCCACGGCCCGGCGCGATGGCTACGGCTACCGCACGGTGGTGGATAGTATGCGGCGCTACTACCCCGACGTGGTGTTCGTTCCGTCCATGACCGTCGGCGCGACTGACGCGCACCAATACGAGCAGATCTGCGACACCTGCCTGCGCTGCTCGCCCTTCATGGTGGAGCCCGAGGAGGCCGCCTCCGGCGTCCACGGGACGAACGAGCGCATTCTGGTCCGCGCCTATCTGCAGGGCATCCGCGTGCTCATCGACCTGATGGAGCACGCCAACCTCTGAGACACGACCGCAGTCCGCACGCCAAGCCGCAAGCACGCAAAAAGAGCCGCGTTCCCTGCACCGGGAACGCGGCTCTTTCCTTATTATTGTCTGCGGCAACTTCCTTTACCACGCGGCGACCGCGCCGTCGCAGCGCGGCTCGGTGCCCGCCGTGTAAACGCCGTCCTCTCCGCGCCAGATGATCTGACCGCGGCCCATCGAAATGCGGTCGTCCACGACCGTGACCTCGTGGCCCATCGCGCGCAGCTCGTCGGCAATGGCCTCGCCCGCCTCACGCTCCAGTTCGAGCCTCCTGCCGCCGATCCATTGGATGCGCGGCGCGTCAAGCGCCTCCTGCGGGTTCATGTGATAATCGAGCGTGTTGACAAGGACCTCGGTCTGACCCTGCGGCTGCATGAACGCGCCCATCACGCCGAACGGACCGACGGCGGCGCCGTCCCTGAGCAGGAAGCCGGGAATGATGGTGTGGTAGGACCTCTTGCCGCCGGCAAGGCAGTTGTCGCTTGCGGGGTCGAGCGAGAAGTTCGCGCCGCGGTTCTGGAGCGAGATGCCCGTCCCCGGCACGGCGACGCCCGCGCCGAAGGTGGTGTAATTGCTCTGGATGAACGAGAC